>Ga0214219_1000010_pt1 | contig 108109 bp, 142 predicted proteins | sample TroBogypolimnion_26_FD_153057 | JGI IMG/M metagenome (GOLD analysis project Ga0214219, IMG submission 153057) | Freshwater microbial communities from Trout Bog Lake, WI - 25JUL2007 hypolimnion | ecosystem: Environmental > Aquatic > Freshwater > Lake > Hypolimnion/Profundal zone | place: Trout... | reverse complement strand
CCAGTTAATGTTGTTTGATTATTGGAAGTAATATTATTAACAGTTGTAGTATTGCCTTGAACTGTTACGTTGAATACGTTTAAGTTTGCTTGGCCATCAAGTAAGTTTGGTACCATAACAGTACCGCCCGGTGTATGACCATCACTTACTCGTAGTAGTTTTTCATTTTCATCAAAGAAAGGACGTCCGGCTTCGCCTACATAGGCATTGCCAAATATGTTTGGTCTTCTACTACTGAATATTTTCTGGATGGTCATTTACGACTTACCCTTCGAAAGGTTCGTCTTCGTCTGCGATAGCAATCACAGCGGGTGCAATGCCAGCGTTAGCTTTCATAATTGATAGTTCATCTTCGGGTTCGGCTTCGCAACCGCATGGGCAAGATCCACATACTTCGCAAGGTTCTTCTGATCCTGGGCTAATACCGCCTGGACTAACACCAGTACTAGTAATACCAGCTAAGTGCTTCATTAAATCAAGTTTTTGTTGTAATGGTGGAACCATTGTTTTAACATTAACTTGTGCCGCACCTTCAATACCGGCTGTATCAGTTGGCTGACCAGTAGGTACGTCTGATTGCTCTGGACGATTTGTAATTTGTGTCGAACTTGATTGATTGGCTTCTTGTGCATCTAACACATCAGCTATTTTACGTATAATTTCACTTGCTCTCATTGTCGTCTCTCATTAACCGTTAGTATAACTATTACCAGCGCCGCCACCAGCTACTGCGGTTGCTGTTCCACTTGCGGCTACGTTACCAACTTGGGTAATTGAAATAACAGCAGCAGATAAAGGTAATAAACTTAATGTATTACCAATGCCTTGCATGTTAATGTCTGTTTTTCTGTTTGCTGCAACAATTGGATATGCACTTGTTGTAGTAGCAGTTCCGTTAATGTTTGCATAACAAGCAACGTTCGTAATAACAGTAACTTTTGTACTATTAATCGGAGGTGTAGTAATTACTGTTGCTGTAGTGTATGTAAGTGTATAAGCCATTCTTTAAATTCCTAGATATTAGTATTATTTATCGTTTAGAAGCCTGCGTTTGTTAATCTTGCAACTATCTGATCTAGTGCTTCGCCAATTGTAGATGGTATTGGATTCCAGTTTGCAATATTTCCTGCGGTATACGATACATTACCGGTTAAAGAGATATTACCAGTAACTGATAATCCTACAGAACTAAATTGTCCAACTTGATTACTATCGTTTAATCCGCCAACAATAAACTTAATATATTTGCCAACAGTATCTGTGTTTAATAATAAATTACCGCCATCAACTAATAAGTATCCGTCGTTTGGTCTATATGCGCCGTACCCTGGAAAATTGTAAGTGCTACCCGCAATACCCAAGTCAATAAAGTTTTGTGTATCGTTACCATTATTTGCTGTAGCAACAAAGTCCGAACTTGAAAACGGACTATTGTTCAAGTTTTGCATATTAACTTGAGCATAATTATTAACATTACTAGTAAATTGTGCAAGAACATTTGGTAATAATTGGCCGCCGGTACCTACCTGGATTCTGGTATCGGGTAATGTACCAAAATATGCACTACCGGCAACTCCGAGCCCGCCATTGGGAATTTGAATAGACCCAGTATTAGTATTAGTAACAGTTGAGGTTGCGTTCGCTGTAAGTATATCTTCAAATATTGTTGTATGTAAAAACTGCGTAGTAGTGAACCCAATAATTAATGGATGTCCATCATTTAATCCTGTTATAGTTTGGTCAACGACTGATAAATTTCCAACTTTAGTAATATTATCAACATATGATTTCATATTAACATTAGAAACATAAACATAATTCTGCATATTAACATTTGCAGTATCAACATAAGATTTCATGTCAACATTTGCAGTATCAACATAGGACTTCATATTAACGTTTGCAGTATCAACATAAGAACGCATGCCAGTATTAGCGGTTATGATAGCCAAATTGGCAGCAACCACAGATGCATTGGTTGCAGTTATCTCATTTTGTTGTGTTGATAGTGATGATGTTAATGTAGAAACATCAGATGCTAAACTAGTTAACGACTCGGCTTGCAAAGATGCATTGGAAAATAATTGTGTAATTTCGGATGAGATATTGCCGACGTTTGCATTTAAAATATTTATTTCATTAGTTAATGCAACAACGTCAATGTTTCCAAGTGCAACTATTTGGCTATCAACATAAGCGTTGCCGGCGGCTACTTGACTTGTTACAAAATATACATTGGCTGCACCAATTACATCGTTGACATATAATACAACGTTCCCAGATCTGCCTGCTACGCTAGATACGCCATTGGGGCTACCACTGGCTATATTAGCAAAATTTTGATCGATTTTTATGAACGCATTACGTAATGGATCACCTGTGCCATCGTTAGCTGTGGCCCCTACATTGACATTAGCAAAAGTACTCATTGTTTTTAACCTTGTTATTGAGTATTTATCGCAAAATGAAAAAGCCCACCGAAGTGGGCTTTGGGTGCTACTAAGGCCTAACATCGGCAATATAGTATTTACAAGTTTAGTAGTTTTGCTTGCTCATATAGGCGAAAACTAGCCAAATTCTTGCCTTTACTTTCGCATTGGATATCAAAGTTATCCCAAAAGCTCAATGCCCATTCATTTGCTGGTGTATTCCAGTAAAAGTCTGAGTGTGCTCTTAGTTTTTGCTTTTTAAATCCTGTTTCAAGTAATAAGGCGTGGTCTGGTGCGGCGGATGTACTATGTCCAACAAGTACATCTTCCCTACTGCAAGAATAATGAAGAGTAGGACGATGACCCCGCCAGCTATCAATAACTCTTTTACAACGGTCATCTCCGGGGTGTATGTATTCGCCTTCGCGGATCCAGTGGTGATGAATATCCAGGACAGTAGGAATAATATCAGACAAGCTAAGAGTATGTTCGAGCCCATGGGAGTTTTCCTCGTTTTCTATTGTGATTGTGTTACGAGCCTCAGGTGACAATCTCTTGTAAGCGGCTCTAATACCTTCTGGCCCTTGACGGCCCGAGATGTGTACATTAATCTTAAAATCTTGCCATTTTGCTCCGAAGTCCATGTAACGTGCCATATCTGCATGATATTCAAACTCCTCTATTGAACGTTCAACAATACCTGGATTATCAGATGCCAAAACAGTGAACTGACCAGGATGAAAACTAAGGCGAACATTAAGCAACCTAGCTCGAATACCAACTGTTTGGAAGTGCTGTTCACAATATGCAACCACATCAGGGCGACGCCAGAAATAGCTCCAATTAGGATGAGTATATGCTGGAAGTAGGTCGCTACTGATACGGACCATACGTAAGTGTTCATCTAATGTTCCTACTCTTTCTACTAAGCGTCGTGTAGATTCAATGTTACCTACCATTAGGTCCCATAGTTTTTGTTCAGCTACATCCTTAGTCTGACGGTTAAGCCAAGATACAGTAGTAGAGCCAGTGTTGTACTGTTTAGCATCGTCTTTGGGACCAATACCTTCAGTTTGATCTGGGCGATCAATCCACTTGCAACAGAAGCCGATCTTTTTAGTGTACGGTATATTCATCTAGTTCCCAGTATATACTACCACGTTGTTCTGCGTCAATGATTGCTTGTTCAAATCCCACACTAGGATCAGTATCACGTAATTTGATTGCTTGTTCTAGTACATCTAATATTTCAACACCAACGTCATGATTTTCTGTGTCTAGTAGACTTTCACCAATAGCTACTAGTTCGTCTAATACACAATCAAGTTCGTTTGGTGTAAGATCTTTAAGATTAATACTGTTATCAAGAAACCCTTGAATTAAAGTGTCGGCATCTCTCATAATTTCATAATCCTATCCAACACTTCTTTAGCTTCTTTCATGTCCGTTGCTTCTAGTGCCGCATCTAAATAGTGTTCTTGTAGTACGTGCAGGCTATTAATAAAGTCTGGAATATCTTTCTTGTCTATGGTGTAACTAAATTTAAATGGGTTACTGCCCGGACGTGGTGTATCTTTTGGCCACATATATTATCCTTGTGCAAATACTTCTAGGGTTTGAATATGTTTTACAAACTCTGCCGGCGACATTGTTGCATACGGGGTGTAGTTGTAAAACTCTTCGGGCATCTTTACTAAAAAGCCATCTTTGTAACAGTAATGAAAAATCTTAATGTTGTCATCTTCGATATCTTCGTAAATGCGATATTCGTATCCTAAGTAATTATACAGTTTAACAGTACTGTTCATATTAAGTCCTTTCGCAAGCTTCTTGTAAACGGAGAACATCTCCGCCGTTGATCGGCACAATCCTGGCACCTAGATCATCTTCCTTAAGAATATGATAGTGATCCATTCTGCGTCCTAACATATAAATTGCGACACCGTATGCATTATCAAAAATTGTTTCGCCAAAGTTTGCATCAGTGCGATTGATAACATAGAATTTCATATTAGTTAGCCTCGTATGCAACTTTGAGTTTCTTCATAAATTCTGCACGGATCTTTGCCGCTTGCTTTGGTGTGTATGGAGCATCGTCTGCACCAACTGAAACTGTACCAATAACCAATCGTGCTTTCTTAGCCACTACAGTTTTTGTCTTTGCAACTGCCTTAGGTTTAGCAAAAGGGTTTTCATCTTTTGCATTAGCCGCAAACAACGCTTCAACTTCTGCATCAACTTTCTTAAAAAAGTTAGTGAGCGCAAACTTAGCAGCTTCGTTTTTAGTCATTTCGTTAGGGAGTAACATCATAGTAACATCAGTATCGCCCAATTTTGCCAATTGCAATACACGAGCTTCGTTACCTGCTGTACGGAACTTGAGTTCACCTGCTACACGGCTAAAACCTACGTATGAAATTAATTTAGACATTTGTTACTCCTTATTAGTTACTATACAACTATTATACTATTTTGGGAATTAACGGACAACCGAAATTAGTCGTCTAACTTACGGTGTTTTTGAGTGCGGTTGTAGCGGGTTTTTAGCTCCACTTTTTTGGGTTTAAAGGGAGTGTCGCGAAAAAACAACACGTTATGTATGCGTGTTTTGCGTGGGGATTTTGCAACAATCTTATTCTTCATATAGTAATTATACTATATTGAGAATTTTAGGTCAATTAGTGTAGAGTACTGTTATCTATGTCCATTAACTGCTCAGGATCTGAATATCCAAATAATTCAAGTATTTTCTGAATATTTTCCGGAGTTTTAAATGGGAGATTATCGGGAAAAAATGCCGATTTTAATTCGCCGTCTGGGCCAAATATAAATCCATAATCATCTTCACTTATTTCATCTTCGTAAAAACCATCTTCGATTGCTAATTCTTCTGATAACTTAGTCATTTTAGCTCCAGTCTATTAATGTACTTATGAACTTGTTTTTTTAATTGTAACATAACATTACGATCTTGTCTAAAGTATTTTCGATATGTTCGGTATACTCTAGTCTTAGTCATTGCTCGATTGTACACTATCATTTCACTTGCAACATTAAAAGCGTGTGCAAGTATTTCATCTTCGCATCCTAGATAATCTTGCATACTATCACCATACCTAAGAGTTGTAGCACTGCGATATCCTCGTCCATGTTTGTATCCACGCCGACGGCAATAATATTGATGTAAGTATTCGTGAGTAACAACGTCAGCTAAATGAAAACTAATTGTTTCCCAATTGTAGTTTTTAAAAGTTACTTGCTGGCAATTAGTACCGAATGTCAATGCGATATAAATGCAAGGTTCATTTTGACTATCTTCGTAAGGACGATATTCGCCACCGATCCAAAAGTCTTTTTTAGTTAATTGGGAACTCCGTATGCAAGTAAATCGTAATTGGCTATCACGAAACTGCATACGGATTAATCGTGTAAATTGCTCTGGTGTAAAAGTCCTGCCACTATGTCTAGTAGCTAAAGATTTAATGCGCTCCAGAGCTTCAAAGAACACTAGATGTCTGCGTAGAAATAATGCCCACCTACTCGACTAACATAATGTTTCTGTTTAGCCCAAATTGGGTGAACTGCTGTAGCGTGGAAATATAATGCTCCGCTATACTTGCTTTGCCACTTAACATAATCCCCTTGTAACAATGCTTCTGCTACATGGCGGCTTTCTTCCCAGCGATCATCTGTATCTTTGGGTTTGTGTACAAACATACAGCGCCACGAAAACTGGCATACTTCTACACTTTGAACTACACGAGTAGTTTGTTGTACAGGCTCTGGCTTACCAAAGTATCCTGCTTGTACCATCTTTGTTGTAGTTACTTCTCGACTACGTACTGTTTGTGTACGTTGATCTACTACTGAGCAAACTGTCTTACCAAATCGTCCATCACGGACGCGGTTAATGGTAACCATGGCTACTGCCACTTTGCCTTCTTCTGGTTCACTACCAGCTTCATAATAGATATTTTTTGCAAGGCAATCAACATCCTTGCTTGATATATTAATGTCTATAATGGGATTCATAATAGCATTAACTAAATTGTCCAAACGGTCTTGTGCTTGGTTTGATACTGTGTTGAAAAAACTTTGTTTCTGTACTTCTACTTCTTCTGCATGACCGGGTGCCATTACGGTCAGGGCTAATATTGCAACGATTGTGGAAACTATCGTTCTCATAAAGTCCTCCTTAATTTAAACTGCTAGATATTTAACAACATATCTGCATAGTTATAATACTATATAAGTCAGACAAAGTCAAGGTAAGTAGTGTTTCTTGGACAAATTGCCCGTTAAAACCCTACTTATTTTGGGATAAGTACGTAGATATTGGTATGTTTTGAGCAGATGCTTGGAGAATTGCGTTATTTGGATTTGGGTCGTTACTAGTAGTAATTCCAGATTTTGTTAATAAAGTAAGATTTAAGTATTCAGAAATTGCAGAACGAATGGCATCACCATTAGCATCATCGGTAATAATATTAGCAAAGAATTGATAAGTTTGATATTGAACTTTATCTGTTCCTAGTGATGCTACCTGTTTTGCTAATGTTCTTAACATCGATGTACTCCCCGAATTAAACACGATCCCTATAGAATTAAGATTATTAACCTCAATAGTTAATCTATTCAACATTGTTAAGTAGGCTGTTTGGCTACTAGTAAATACAGGAGTAACTGGAATAGAATTTAATGCAGTATTTAATAATGCTACATTTGAATCAACTGTTGTGATATCTGGTGGATATATATTAGCAACTAATATTGCATCGTATTGTTGAACTGCTTGGTTTAAATTATTTACTGCGGTAGTAACTTGACTTGTTAATACAGTATTATAATTTGTATTTAATATAGTAAAATCTGAAGTGTATGGCATACCTGCCACAGAACCTAAGTAATCCATTACAATTGGATTATTAAATGCGCCAGAACCTGTGCCGGTAATTGCATTTAATGTGCTAATAGTTGTTGCAGATACTACCGGGCTCGAACTAGTAGTAGCAGACGTGTATGCCTGCGATGGCACATCTATGTTTCCAAACAAGCGAGACATATCTGTCCACGTTTTAAAATATCCCTTGCCTACTTTAGCTTGTAACAAGGTACCAAAACTAGAAAATGTATTTGCACCCATTGCATTCAATTGAGTGTATGAAGTTGTATCAATTACTTTGTTAAAATTTAAATAATCAGCGAGTGTAGTAATTGAAACATTTGATGCTGTAATTTGAGTTGCATTGGCTATGGCATTGAGATTGGCACCAGTGATACTAGCATAGATATTTAATACAACACTTTCACTAGTTCCAGTAACACTGGTAGTATTAGTTACATTAATAACTGTTGGAAGTTCGATAGCCCCAATCGATGTGCTAGTCGAAAATGATGATGCCTCTTGTGTTGTAGTTGTTGTACCTTGGGGAATTTGTGAAAGATTTGTAATGTCTAGTCCTGCGGCTGCTAGTTGGTCAGACAACCCACCGTAGGAACCAAGACCTTGATTTAATAAATTCTGACCAAATATATATGGATCACCCAGCGAATTCATATTTGCAATATCATACATTGTGCCCCATTGACTAACAACATTTCCCAATAATGCACCACTTGAGTCAATACCATTAGTAGATAGCTCCAATGGTTTAGTGTATCCTAAGCCAGCCTGTCCATAAGTTTTCCCTTGTAACATATATACACTGGCTACAGTTTCAAAATTTGAAACCATACTAGAATAAACATTTAAAAACACATTAGCAAATCCAGCCATACCATTAGCAAAAGGCAATGTAAATTGATTGTATAAGGTTGTACTAAAGCTCTTAGAGTTTACTGCACCGCTACATATTGGGGTAATATTACTAGGGTATGCATCAATGAGCCACTGTCCTTTAGTAACTCCCGAGCCAATGCTAGACAATGAATTTAATAGTATTACATTGGCATTAGATGCTGTTGCTGTAGAATAAGTGTTGGCCATAGTAGCCAATAACGGGTGGGCTTGGTATGTAGAAACTTGAGATAATAGATTAGCTGAGGTCGACAGACCGCCGCCATTATTAATTATGCTTTGAGCATTTAACGATAGTGCAGTAGTCATTGATTAAGGTCCCACATATACATTAGGAATTCCTTGGGTAACAAAATGTTGACCACAAGTACACGCGGCACCCAGCATTGCAACTGGTCTACCTTCTACCATTATATTGGGAATACCCTGTGAGATAGTGGCTGCTGCACACACTGGATTATATCCAGGTGCTTTTGGATCATATGGATTACCATGTATCGTAGTCAATGATCCAACTGTAGCTACCGGCAAACCCGACGGACCGGCCCGTACTGTTGCAGCACCGACCGCAATAGTCCCCGGGGGTGGTGGAAATCCAGCAATAGATGATGGTATCCCAACGACTGCAATAGGTACTGACATTTTTAAGTAATTATTCCGCCTTTAGTGGCTGGTTGAATTCCAGTTGTTGTACGGATATAGTGATTTTCAATATCTGTAATTACGGGACCGTGCATAATAATATGCTCATATTTCAACGTTACATTAGTATTTATATCCGCAGAAATCAGGCTTTGCATCAATCCCAATCCCTGATTACTAGGAATAACTGTGCAAGGACGGTTTACCACATATCCATCTGGGTTTGTTTTTACAATTTTAGCAACAATCTCGTCACCAGTTACCATTTTGAAACACACGATATCTCCTTCGGAGTATCCTTTGTTGATTAACATAATTATCCTTGTAATTGTTTTCTAAGTTCTGTAAAACCACCAATATATACGTCATCTAAAAAAATCTGCGGTAATGTACGTGCGGTTGGTACTGCTTCTAATAATTGCTCTTTAGTCCATTCGTGCATTACATTACGTTCTTCGTAGTCAATGCCTCGTGATTCTAATAATGCTTTTGCCTGAACACAAAAAGGACAGGCATCCTTTGACCATACTATGGCTTTCATTTCATTTCCTTCTTATAAACTCGGTAATGCGTCATAGTCAATTGCGTCACTCATAACACCAATAACGTAGGACGTACTTTCTGATTCTTGTAATGCTGTTTGTTTCTTACTCGTATCTGTATGCTTGTTAAACCAAGGAATAGGCGTTGTCTTAGGCGCAGGTGCTTGGTACTTAATACCGATGTCTTTTAGTGCACCAACTGCGGTATAATCAACGAAATCCTTAAGGATATTGGCATTTAAACCAATCACAGGACCTTTATTAAACAAGTAGTCAGCCCAGGCTTTCTCCTCACGGATAACATCCATATATAACTGATACACTTCTGCTTCACACTCGCCTTTAATAGAGGCAAAGCGACTGTCATCTTTAATTACTTGATTGATTAAGTAAGCTGTCCATCCTTTATGCAGTAACTCATCTTGTAGGATTAATGAAATAATATTACCGTTACCCATAAAGATACGATTCTCAACCATTGCTAAACTTGTAGCAAACGATACCATAAAGCGGAATGCTTCTAAAGCATAGCTGGCATGTAATGCCATCCAGATTGCTTTGATATGATGTGTTTCGGAGACATTGGTATCCCCTAGTTCTTTAGCACAGTTAATTTTATGTAGTTGATCATAGTAGTTGCCTACACTACTCGCCATGTCTACAATTTCTTTAGTGTCGTGGATGGTGTTGAACACATCCTTAGGTACATTATAGATATTACGAATAATATGACTGTAACTTTTACTATGAATGTTTGTTTCAAACATCGACCATATTAGCACCAATGATTCTAATTCCGGAAGACTTACACACGGACTAAACACTTGCACAGGACCACGTCCTTGTAAACTGTCTAATGCCGTTTGACGTAGTAAGTTACTTGTGAAGATATGTTTGACTGCATCACTTGCGTCTTTGAAGTCATTTGAATCTTTAGTTAAACTAATCTCTTCCGGCACCCAAAAGAATCCTCTTTGTTGCTGTTCAAAATTAGCAATTTTAGGATACTTAAATTCTTCAAATCTCTGAACGGTGACCGGACCGGCTGGATCTAAAAACATTGTTCGTTTTAAATAGTTGGTTGGTTTTGAAAGATCGTACTGTGCTTTACTCATGGTTGTTTTCTCTTTGTTTACGTTTATTTTCTTCTCTAATTTTTGCAGCAACTCTCATTTTTGCTTTTGCTTCCTCGGACATCTTTTTGCCTGTTCGAGAAGCAGACATTTTAGCCTTTATCTCTGCTGACATTGTTTTTCCTGCCCACGGGCCGATTCTTCCGGCGGAACTTTCCGAGAGTTTCTTTCTTGTTTCATCTGATATAGGGGGTCTATTTTTAACCGCCTCAGACATTTTCTTTTTAGTTTCTTCAGAAAATGTTCTGCCCTTTTGGGCCGCAGACATTCTTGCCTTTGTTTCTTCTGTGCGTTTTTGCCCAGTACGTTTTAATGCCGCTTTCTTTTGTATTTCTGGATTACGTCTATTAGGATTGTTATCACCGGACATAGATTCAGAATATTGTCTACGCAACCATCCATAGGCTTTATTGTTACGTTTACCGTTGTTAATCATTGACCCTGACGTCATATTTAATGCGGCATATAATAGCTTTGCATTGCCTTTATGTATCTTACATAATAGTAAGTGGGCCAAATAATGTTCTTCAGGATATAAACTTACAATATTGTTTTTAACATCAGTGCCACCCAAACAACGAGGAACAATATGATGTTTTTCAACATATCCCTCGTTTATGCGTGTTATTGCACGGTCTATTAGATTATTATAAATTAGTTGATAGTTCATTATAATTTACAGGCGATACAATCTTCTTCATTATCAAAATCAATCTCTTCTAACATAACAGGAGCTTCTTCGGCTTCTGCTTTTGCTCCTTGTTTATCAATTAGTGAGTAGTAAAATGTCTTAAGCCCCCACATTTGTGCTTGCATTAAATTCTTAGCAATCAGTGTCGCAGGTACTTTGCGGTTCGGAAAATGCTTCGGCGAATAGAATGTATTAGTACTTATGCTCTGATCAACATAGGCCGCAATAACTGCCGCTGTCTTTAAGTATGCCGCACAGTCTTTTTGTTCCCACATCAATTGATATTTGTTTTTAAGTTTAGCATATTCAGGAACAACTTGTGTAAGTGAACCTGCTTTTGATTCTTTGGTACTAATTAAACTCATTGGCATTTCAATACCGTTGGTAGAATTAATTACAACACTACTGGACTCAACTGGGGCAACTGCCATCTGGGTGGCATTACGCACACCATATTGTTTCATGTTGGTTCTTAGTGTTTCCCAATCTAACTCAGGAGTAAAGTCTGTTAATTGATTTACACCCTCGGCACGTAACTCCCACGGGAAGACGCCTTGGCCATAACGTGTTCGAGCAGAATCTACACAAGCGCCACGTTCCTTGGCTAACTCGACACTAGCTTCAGTTAGGTAGTAGGCTTGGTGTTCCATCCATGATTTAACATCATGTAGAGCATCTTTCTCTCCATACTTATAACTGCGTTTAGCATGCCAATAAGCCAAGTTAGTAATACCAATACCCAACGGACGAATTTCGTCGTTGCTTAGTTTACTTTGAATTGACAAGAAGTCTTGATAATCCAAAATATTGTTAAGACTGCGATGTAAGATGCGACACGCACGGCGCATATCTTCTGGGTTACGGAAAGCACCCCAGTTAATACTGCCTAGTGTACACAATGCAATGCGGCCTTCTTCGTCATCTAAGCGTTTAAAGGATTTAGTTGGTAATAAAATTTCACAGCACAAGTTCGATTGATAGATAGTATGATACTCTGGATCAAACGGTCCTTGCTTTTGTACATTATCAATGAACACAAGATAGATACGTCCTGTGTCTGTACGTTCTTTTAGTATGCCGCCTTTGAATACTTCTTCTGCCGACATTGTTTTCTTACGCAGGTCTGTACGCTTTTCGTACTTGACATATAAGTCTTCAAACAGTTCAATATTACTATAGAACGCTTGATACAAATCAGGAACTTCATTTGGATCAAAGAAGGTAATGTTTTCTTTGTTCTTGAAACGACGCCAGAACAATGCACTTAGTACAACACCATAGTCCATAAAGCGTACACGTGTTTCGTCTGTACCTTGATTGTTCTTCAATACAATTAGGTCATCAAACTGATGATGCCAAATAGGGTAAAATACTGTAGCACTAGCATTACGAATGCCACCTTGTGAACATGAACGTAAATCACCAAACCATTTCTTTAAGAATGGAATCATGCCAGTGTGCATAATTTCGCCGCCACGGATAGGCGATCCCAAAGGACGTAACCGACCAATTTCTAAACCAATGCCTGCACGTTTACTGGCATACTTGGCCATCATCTCACCTGAGGCAAATATAGAATCCAAATCATCGTCGCTGCGGATAAGCACACAACTTGAAAATTGCTTAGTAGGGGTTCCCAGTCCAGCAAGCACAGGAGTAGCAAGAGTAAATAAGCCATCGCTTGCTGCATTGTAGTACTCTTTAATGTAACGCAAGCGGGCACTACTAGGTTCTTCTTTGTGGAACACAGTAGCGGCTGCAACCATGTAACGAATTTGTGGAGTTTCATATGTTTCCTTTGTAGCGCGATTACGTACTAGGTATTTTTCAATTAGCTGTTCAATAGCGGCATAACTGTATAGTTCATCTTTGCTATGATCTAACATAGCATCCATCTTGTCCCACTCTTCTTCAGTGTACCAAGATAATAATTCATCTGTGTAAAGACCTGTGGCTACATTTGTTTTAACAATGTCATACAGGCGAGGAGGCTCGTAGTTGCCATAAACATCCTTACGTAACATTGACAAACGCTGTTTGCCTGCTACGTATTGATAGTTAACGTGTCCGACATCGGGATTTGCTTCTACGTCGATTAAGTCTACAATCGCTCGTAATGTAATTTCATCTATTTCTTTTGTTGTAATGCCATCAAAAAAGTGCGGCTGACTTTTGATTTCAATCATGGATTGACTTACATCTGCTATGCCACTGCACACCTTTGTAATTTGTGCCTGCCACTTTTCTACTGCTAACGGCTCTTTTTGTCCGTTTCTTTTTGTGACTTGAATTGTCGTCATTGATTTCTCTTAAAAATTATCTAATTGTAATTCTACTGCTGTATGCGTTTTAATTAACTTTAATGTTTTATTGAACTGTGTGTTATTTAACACTTCTCCGTCGACCATATTAAGTATATATTTTCCTTTGTTAAACCAAGCTAAATTATAGTTGTATCTTGTCTTAGGATCTTGATATACTCTAAATTCTACATTTAAATTCGTGCCATGCTTGCTTAATAATATAGTATACACTATCCCCAAACACTTAGCAATATCGCAATAGACATTTTCGTAAATTAATGTCCATGGATCTGGCCAACTCTCCGGTTTGTCGGGATCTAAGTTGTAAGGGCAGAAAGGTACCGTTTGCCAAAGATTGGCAACTTGGTCTAATGCTTGATCAAATGGTAATTCGTCTAGCGATTTTCGAAAGTCACGCCACTGGGCTATTCGCCCAGCAGTATCAAGTTTCCACATGTATAATTGGTTAAGGCTGTGTTACTACTCTATATAATAAGGATGTTGTTGTAGTGGTGGAATAGTTAAAGTCGGATTTTGTACCAGACGAAGCATTAAAACTAAACGAAATATCTGTTGTAGCTGTTTCAGTATAATCTTCGTCGTAGCTAACAGCCGTACCCACGCGACTTAATTTAATTTGTCCGGTGCGTTGCTTTGAACCCTGTGTTAGTGTGTAACTAATTACAACATTGTTGGCAGTCATCGAATTAACAGTTCCAGATGATGGTCCAACCAAGGTAGCTGAGATACTTTGCAATCCTGCCATTGACGTGGAAATATTTAAAATATTACCTTGTAATGTAGCCACATTGCTTTCTAATGCTTGTACATTGCTAACAAATCCGGTGGTAAAATCAACAATTGAGTATTGTGTTAATAATTCTGTAATACCCTCAGTTGGGGCTCCTTCTTCAATGGTACCATTGCCGATATATGCTCTACGAGAATCAATGGTCCAGCCAATTTCGCCGGCTGCTAATGCTGGTAAGTCTTGTTGTAGACCTCTTCGCTGTTGAATTTTACTGATTTGAACAATTGCCATTTTATACTAATCCTGAAATATAATGTATTTATGCAGTCAAGTAATACAGCTCTACACGTTTTGTCCATTCCTCTGTCCAATATGCAAACTCGTCACCTTCAACAACAAATTCTAGGTATTCTGGTGTCGAAAGGGTGCCATCACCTAGCTCTTTTGGCTGTACAGCCATCATAATTACACCACAATTAATATCAGTGCCGTGTGTAACATTGTGAGCCTGTGCGTATGCGGCTAATTGTATAAAGTAATCGCTAATGTATTCACGCTTTTTAACTTTATTACTTTGTTTAAAGTCTATAATTGCAGGACGACCTTTCCACACACCAACACAATCAGTTGTGCCAGCATATAAGCCACTATAATAAACAGGGACCTCAACACCCCAAAATTCATTTACATTAGACAATCCTTTAAGGATAACTTCTGCGGCCATGAACCAACTGGGGTGTGCATAGGGATTATTAGGCAAGGGCTTTAAATCATCATTAAGTGCATACTGTTCTAAGTAGGCATGCATACGTGTTCCGCGGTTAGCGGCTTCTGTAGTAATTTGTTGTGCCCTGACTTCTCCTACGTTTTTACGCCACTGTGCTAGTGCGGCTCGAGATTCGTCGCTTTTAGTTTTGTCCAAAATAGTTGTTACACTAGGTACTTTATCCCCTGTGGGTAAAGCATAATGTCTTTTACCTTCTACAGTAGTTCGGTTAATAGGTGCGTAGTTAAATTTGTGGATAATCATACTGTAATTATAACATCAGTGCCAGCATTAATCAATAAATATTTTGATGAAAATTCTAATAAGTGGATGTAGCTTTACGCAATGGCCTGAATATCCGGGTGGACTAAATGTTTGTTGGCCCAAATATCTTAAAGAGATCCTACCCGAATATGAAATTACAACACTTGCAGAAGCTGCGGCTGGAAATCAATATATTTGTGACAGCATAATTAGGGGAACACTTACTGATCAGTACGACCAAGTTCTTGTTATGTGGTCTGGTGTTAGTCGATTAGACTACTTAACTAGCTTAGAGGATAGTGCATGGGAAGCATTATTTGATAGTTATGGATTCTTTCGAAGATTACCCAATGGTAAACTAGGATGGATCTTTAGTGGTGGACAGATGGGTACTTGGTTTAAACATCCTGTTGCACACAAGATGTTTTATGAAATGTATAAAGTTAGTAGTGAACTAAGTTTAGCAACAATTAACTTAATGGAAATTATAAAACTACAAAACTATTTAAAAGCTAAAGGTATTCCATTTAAGTTTATGAGTTATGTAAACTATTGGACCACAGGTAAGAATCTAAGTCCCAATGGCGACTTCGGTCTATTAGATTTCCCTGAGTTAAAATATCTAATAGACGAAATAGATTTTAGTCAGTGGATATTTGCCGGCAATGATAAACAATGTATCTATGATGTTGCTAAAGAAATGAATAACTTCATGGAGGATGGATTTCATCCAGGCCCAGATGCTCATGTTGCTTGGGCTAAACTAGTTGCTGATCAAGTACCTGATTAATTTGTTCTGCAGCAAACATAGTCCAATCTGTTGTCATAATATGATTGTAATTATGTTCTAGCATGGGACGAATTAATTGATATACTTCTGCTTGGTCTCTATTACATAATTGTTTTACTTGTTCAAATGCTGCGGCATAACGATCATTATCGTTTTCAATAAAATCGTAACTTTCGTCAATTACATTACTAAATGTTTGAAATCCTAGTCTATGTAGATTTTGTAAAAACTTATAACCAGTAAACGCAATAAACAATCTACGTGCAATCATTGGTTTAGCAGTTTTCTCACTAAAGAAACTTAATGTATTGTCGTGATCTGTTTCTGTAATAATACTATAGGCAGTATCATTGAAGACTTGAATAGGTATTACACGACTTAATCCAGTATATACCCCGTAATATTTAACTGGACCAGCTGTGCCAGGTTGCTGTTCTCCTATTACCTCAACCCCCGGTTCCCAGACAAAATAATCTTTGGCATAGAATTGATTATCATCCCATTTGCCACCATAGGTCATAATAAACTTATCCTGTAAATTATTTTTCTGTACAGCAGTTGCTACAAAATCTCTGTGTGGTTTAGGACTACCAAGCAATGCATCAAAATACTTTGGTTTTACTTGATATGTTGTTATATTAGATAATTGTGCTGGCAACTCTTTATAAATGTATGTGGTTGTTTTAAACCAGTCTCCCCAAAATATGAGATGATCATTCATTTTTGTGTTAACTTGCCCGGGAAGTACCCAATAGACATTGTCGTGATGACATTGTTCCCACATACGCCAATGGTAATTATGCAATTCACTTTCGAATGTAAACACTAAATTACTAATAGAACTTAATTGATTGATTTTGTCTTCAAAGCCTTGATATGCTGTGCAGTTAATATCATGGGTGCAATGTAATCTATGCATGGTAAATGCAATTTTTACTGTCGCAGAGGTATCTCGGTATTCTTCAAAACTATGAGATATAGTATAGTCACCTAAATTAAATTTAGGCAACCACTCATTATCGATGATATCACTATCACTGTAAACTAACATTATTTAAATAGGTAAATTACTTGGTTGCGGCGCGATTAGCCATTTTAGAAACAATCTTACTTGAGTCACCAGGAGCAGCAGTTTGAGCGCCCAAGGGATCATTTGGATCGATTGTGTTTTCTGGTAGTGCCAGGTATACGTACTTGGAACCAGTCTTGTCATCATCTTTGATGTCTTTAATTAACGACTTAACTATATCATTATGCTCTCTTGCACCTTCTAATGCTGCATAGTTAAATGCTTCATTACCGGGAATATTGCGAACACGGTCAATTACAGTATCAACTTTAACACGTGGTGTTATTGCTGAACTATTTTGTGCTTCATTACGTAGCCACTCTAGAGCGGTGATTAAAGCAGAATCGCCACGGCTATCTGCTTCATCTTCAATTGCTTCATCGGCTAATTCAAACGACTCTAGAATGTCACGTATTTTCATATTAACGACGCTCGCGGCCTAATTCTTCTTCGCCACCAGCAGCAGCATCAGTAGCATTAAAGCTGTCTGTGTCTAGGTCTGATTCAGGAGGGGCTCCTAATTCATCACCGCCAAATCCGCCTTCTTCGCCGCCCGGTTCATCACCGCCAAATCCGCCTTCTTCGCCACCAAAGTCCATGTCACCGGCTGGAGCTTCTTCACCGGCTAATTGACGTACTGCTGTGTCTGTTGATTCACGGCCAGTACTTAATGATTGATATAAACTAGTTAGAACAGGAGTAATAGCACCTTTAAATGCTTCAGCTTGTTCGCTACCAATTTGATCACGGATAGTGTCAACTAAAGCAGGGATTTGTTCGTTTTGTACTTTAGAAACTTTTTCTAACATATCTTGTAGGCTATCAACAATATCCTTAGCAGCTAGAACAGCTTCTGAACGACCCATTTCGCTTTCAAACAAACCTTGTTCGCTTGATAGCCATTTATCTAGGCCTTCTTTAACAAGCATAAGTTCCATATACTTGCTATTCTTTTCAGCAGTATGGCTGCCAAAAGATTTTTTAATTTGTGTGATGTTTTCACCCAATGCTTGTGTTAAGCGTTTAGCTTTAGCATAAGTTAAATTATCATAATCAATAGAAAATCCAAAACGGCTTTCAACGATTTTGTTAATCTTCTGTGGGGTTACTTCGGTACGCATTTCTGAGAGTCTCATTGTTTATATTCCTAAACTTTATGTAGTATTTATGTCTATGCCCAAACTTTTGTTAACTTTGCATAGTGATGTATTTGCATCATTTTAGCCCTGGCCAGCTCTAACTCTCGTTCGGCTATTTCAAGTCTATTTTGTCTGCTATCAAGTGCTACATAGTCTTTTTCTAGGGTAGCACGTGTAATACCCCGACGCAATGTAAGCATGTCTGTATAGTTTTTATTTATATCTGTATCTATTCGTATAATATCATCTGCGTCGCGATATCTACGTTTAATGGTGTATATAGTGTAAAGTATAGCACTAATTTTGTGCTCAAATGTATGTACTAGTTCATCGTTACGATCAAACAATTCACAGGTTTTATTAGGATACACTCGTAGATTGTACAAGCCAATTCTGTATCCACTGTTAGTTGGAATACAAATGCTTGTATCTTGATTTTCCTGTAGTTTGCCCAGCTCACGCTTAGTCCACTGTTTAATATAATCAGTGGCATAATTTAGTTCAGTTGTTACTCTAGGATCTATTTTAGTTGTTGCTTGTTTCTTAACGAATTTTTTTCGTGTATATGATTTGACCATTTTCATTCCGACGCAATAATACATCTTGCATCGTTAGTTGATTAGCTATTAGTTGCTCGCGCTCGTCGAGCTTATTCTTTTCTATTTTAGATTCGTGTTGGAACCTGCCCAACAGATCTGCTTGTTCGTTGTTCAAACTTAATTGAACGTTGTTTAGTAATTCTACTATTTTCATTTAATAAGGTGTAATACTACACCGATCATTCCAGTTAACATCGCTACAAATACTGCCGTGCCAATTGTGATCAATGTTTTGTTACTTTCTCCGCCTACTTTACCAAGGCTGTCTTTGATGTCAACTATATGACCTTCAATTTTGTCCATACGATAATCTAGGTTTTCTAATTTAGTTTCCAAATTGGAGTATCTTTCTGCACAAAGCTCTACATGCGCCTCTAGACTCTTCTTTTCAATTTCTGTGGTGGCCATACTTGCTGTTCCTGTTTATAAGTAATGCTTTTTAATGAGCCTGTACTGTGCCTTGATAATGAGCCATAATGTGTGCCGGGGCATCTATACTATTTATGCAGGTATAATCTGTTTAAAGTAGATGTTTTTGATAGACCCGTATGGATAAAAAATAGGTAACATAAAACGTGCTGTTTCTATTAGTCCTGTTACTATAGGAACTTGTTCAAAGTCTTGATGTATTCCACCTAGTTCTTTTCCTGGTAAATCGTATATGCCCGATCCTTCAACTGCCCATTGCCACATCCAAATCTTTTGTTGTCCATTATAAAAGTCCCCAAACTCTAAATTACCTACATCAAGATCAGCAGTAATAGGATCGTGTATATAGTGTGGCTGTGTACGTAGACCAATGCATTGTAAGACTGTTTCCCAGTTGCGTTGTTGATTACGTTCCATACTATCGTTACTACCGCGGGTTATTCCAGTTGCTGTAATATCTACTAGACTGTAACCTTGGAAGAAATATAAATTGCTGGACATAAACATATTTAGCGGCCATAAAAAAAGCACTTAAAAAGTGCTTTCTTTATTTGTTTAAAAAAGCTATTAAGCGATTTTGAAACCTGTTGTACTTGTAACTGTTGTAGCGTTAGCCCAAATGTTACCTGTACCTAAAGTTACACTAGCATTGCCTAAAGAAGCAATACGTGTAGCGATAGCTGTAGTTGTGTTACCTGTAGCTTCAACTAAAACACTTAAACGGTCTGTATCAACTTGATACATAACGATTGTAGAGTCAATAGCGATTTGCTTTAGGATTGCTTCAACAGGACCACCAGTTGCTGAATCACCGGCAACAAAAGTTTGTGCTGCACCAGGTGCGCCTAATAAAACTTTAATTGCTGTTGGGTTTTTTGTTAACCCTGTAGCGATAATAGTAGCTAATGTACCATCATATTTTGCGTCAACGTTGTTAACGCCATTTGCATCACCTGCATAACGTGTTTGGATTGCCATTTTTAAATCTCCTTAATATATGTGCATCTCTGCATACATTTATTTATACAAACTAGTAAAAAACTGTATTTTCTCTACTCTTTTGCAAATAAAGCTGCACTGAATGTTCCGCGATTGACTAATTTTACCAGTCCCTGCGGTGTATTAAACACAAAGCCCTCACCTTGTTGTTTTCCGTTGACAAATTGCTGAATTCCTTGCACTTGCCCTTCTAGCTGGTTGGCTAAATTGATTTTTAAAGCATATACCGCGTTCCATATAGCAAATAGGGCTTTTAAACCGTTTTCGTTTTGATATAGATATCCGCCGGCATCTTCCCCTACTAGAAACTTGTATTGTTTAGCACTAACATTATGTTCTAACCATGGTCCTAACTCTTCGTTAGTTTGTCCTGTAATCTTTTTATTTAAAAACTTTTGCAATGCTTGGCGAACAACTCCAGGTAAACCTGCTAGGAATTGTTCTGCTACATTACCATATTGACTAACTGCATTGTTAGCACCTTTAGTCAACTGCACAGGATCATCTAACTTAAATTTAATACCTGCACTAGGAGTTAATATAACAACTGAACCATTTTGTTTAAGGCCTTGGCCGTTCCACTGTGCAGGTTTTGCACTATCGTCGGTAAAGTATTGGTGTACTACAACACCACCTACACTACGTCCGATTGATTGACCTAGTGTACTCTTAGCAGGTATATGGTATTCTACTACATTTGGTTTAAACACGTACGCACCATTAACAGGCGTTAATTGATTCCACCACAATAGATCTCCCCAGAAAAAGCCTGTACTTGATCCTACTGCTTCTTCTAGGCCGCGCCAGATATTTGTTAATTTAGCATATAAATCTGGACGTGTTTTTCCTGATTTCTTCTGTAAATCGTATTCTTCCCATTTCTTAGGACTATCAGCAAAGTACTTAGCATCAAACATATATTTGTCTTGTACTGTAAATCTACCATCACGCATACGACCAAATATTAATGCCGGAAATCCGTCAAATTTAATTGTAACTGATTGCGGGTTCTTAATAACAAATTGCAATGATTGTAACGCTTGTTTGGCAACATCAGCGCCATCAAATATTGCATCCTCTGGATGCGGTTGAGCTCCGGTGCGTTCTTCAACTAGAATATTATTAATAAAATCTAATCTCATTTAAAATAACCCTTAACCATGTCTAAACCTTGTTGTATTTTTTGTCTATCTTGCTCAGCACGTGCTTTAGCTTCTGGTGTCGTTGCTTTATCACGTTTCTTGCCAGCAATATCTATCTGTGCTTTTTCATCGTAACGCTGTAGGAACTTTTGTAAAAAGTCTTGTGCAGAAGTAAAGTTTGCTAAGTCTCCTTGGCCAAACATACCATTTGCTTCACAACTTTCAGCAAAGCCTTTAATACCTTCAACTAACTTGCTAATCTTAACGTCATTGACGTCATTGCCGGGATTTTGTTTTAGTAGTGGGCTAATCTTAGGATTCTTAATACCAAGACCTTGAGCCAAATACTTAAATATATCGTATATAAATGTTGTTGGGCTAGTCGTAACTGTAACTACCTCTGTACCTTTTTGTTTACTAAAAGGTACATGTTGTCCATCTATTACTTTTAATTGCACACCGGCATGTTGGATACTTAGGTCAAGTAATTCACCTAATACGCTAAACATATTACCGTGTAACAATCCTTTAACTCCACGCTCAGGAGTAACACGTGACGCACCCCATTGCTCTAAACGTTCTGGGTGCCACATAAAATCAACTTGCACAAATTGGTTGTTACCTAATGCAAAGATAGGATGTCCGGGTTTGCTTTCACTTGTATCCACATAAGGAGCATGTCCTTGTTTAACAAAGTCATCAGTTAGCTTATTCCACTGTGCTGTAAACTGTGCATAACTTTGTCCTTCTGTTTCGGGCGCGATCATTTGTAAATCAATGTCGCCATAAATTTTAGTTGGATCTTCACGTGTATCTACTTCATGATGAGCACTGGATCCTGTCGGACGTCCGCGACGTATAGGTGCCACTCTGGGACCTAGTGATGCATTAAAATCTGCTACAAATTTATCTACAACTTGTAAGGCTACTGCTACAATCTTAGGATGCAGTACTGTACCTTGTGTTAAGGTTGTGTCCCACCCACCTTCAAGAATAATATCTCTTATCTTCATATTTGGTGTCCCATCTTGCGGAACCATGCGGCGCTTCCCGGAGTAACATCCTCGGGAAGGGTTAGTAACCCCTTGGCTTGGTCTTGTTTGGCTTGCGCTAACTTACCTTCGCGGTCGGGGTCACTGGCTAATGCTTTTAATACAGAGGCTACTGAATTTAAATCTGTTGCATGTGCGCCCGGGTTTAAGAGTACTTTTGCTGCTGCTTCACGGGTGTCTGCAACTACGGAATTGTCATCCCGGCGCATCACTGTACCGCCAAATGCATCTACTTTAAGGCCTAAAAATTTACCAACACTATTTAATAGAATAAACAATTGATTGCCTTTGAATGCTGGATCATCGTACATGCCACGTGGGCCATGTTGGTGCCAGTCGGCAACTTTTTTTGCATTAGGTATGATCATTAAGTCAACTTGTGCATATAATGTCTTACCGTCTGCTGTTTTATAAGGAACATCAACGTGTACGTTGCGACCTTTTACTGCTACTGCATAACCTTTAGCTTGAAAGTATTGTGCTAATGCTTGTTTAGCTTGCTTTTCATCTTCTACGCCAAAGTTCTTCACTGTAGTTGCTTGATCTAAAAACAAATCAATATCGCCACTTGATACTTTATAACCAGCAGAGCCAATATCTGCCATTACTTGTTTTTGCAATCCACTAGGCAATTCTCGTTTAATCGTATCTACTACTGCGGCAACATTTTCTTTTGCTACATCGCTAGTATTGTCGAATACATTCCCGCCTTCGTATAGATACATCATAATTTTGCTAATTCTTTATTTAAAAACTGTTGCATAGGAAGATCAATCGGTTTTGTTTGTCCTAATTTAGACCATTCACCATTTGGTTGTCGAGTGTATCGTTTACCATTAAATTTTAAAACAATTGGATTCCTTGCGCTGATAACATCTACTTCTGGATCAAGTAAACGACTACTTTTTGTCGGTTGATCTTGTGCACCTGGTGTCTGAGTCTGTTTAAGTATTGGAGTTTGCATAAATGTATCAGTTAATTTTGTTATATACTGTGAAACACCTGCACTACTCATATCAGTTGGTGCAGGAATTTGGTCTACAGGAATTCTATTTCCAAAAATTGTTTTAGCGAAAGCTAATAACTCTGTTGGATTTTGTGCAAGACTTGGATTTTTTGCTATTTTACTATTCCATAAACGTATCCAAGGTTGCGAAGATCGTTGAGCTGTAACTTCTGTTTTTGTATTTTGTGTGTCTTGGGCATCGGGTTGTACAAAACTTTTAGCTCCTGCTTTAATTTTATTCCATAAAGTTGGCTTTTGTTGTAGTTTTGGGTGTGGTATGGTTCGCGCAGGATTTGGTTTAAATACCGATGGATTAGGTGTGCCAGTATCTGTGTTTAATGCTTCTACAATAACCTCGTTAATCTTCACTTTTCATTCTCCGTACACCACGTTTAAATTTCTCTGGCTCTTGGGTACGGATTGAATTGATTAATCGGCGTTCCAGCTCTCCTGCTTGTTCGGCATCGTAATTTTCACGTATATAATTGATTAGATTGATTGCTCCAGCGATTACGTTGGAGGCACGGCTTTCCACAAGATTCTCACGATCTTTGTGTACTAGCAACGTGTCTAGTTCGTCTAATATGCTACGGGCCTTCTTTTGCAAGGTATGCTCCAGTTATGTTGTATTTATATGGATTTATTCAGACTTGGCTTTTAGGCCAGCGAGCATTGACTTTAATTTAGTGCTTTCTACACTACTGCCTGGCGGCGGTGCTGTGTTTTCATCTAATTTCCACCCTTCTTTAGCTACAGGTAATCCAGTTGTTTGATTAATAGTAGATGTAGTCTTAATTTGATTCATAATACTTGCAGATGGCTTATAACCATTGCCTCCGGCACTACCCACTTCTTCGCCTGGGTCAGTAATACGCATAGTTTCAATGTTATATTCTAAGTCAATCTTTTGCCCTACGCCAGTTGAACTACGTGACTTCATACATTGAATTTGATATTTGCCACGTTCTTTCATGGCACGACTTGTAAAGATACCAAATACGTTATCTGCTGTATTAATCTTAGAGATACCACCTGCAATATGACTATGGTCAAATTCAATTTCTTCAACTGCACTACGATTTAACTGCGACGCTGTTACAAACAACACGCCTAGCTCTTGTGATAAGTTACGCAATTCTTCTGCTACATATTTGTCTTTAATAAACTGATCATTTGGATTTACTTTAACCGATACCGGCATTACTAAGTCTAGATAATCGCACATGACAAAGTCTACTTTGTTGTTTGTTTGTATTTGATACTCTTTAATGAAACTACGAATATCATTTACGTTACTTTGTGCCGGTAATGCTTTAATACGATACTTGCCAGACTTCTTACCCACCATCTTAACTTTAAGTTCTGTAGTATCAATATCCTTACGAATGTCTTTTGTGCCCATGCTAGTTAACATAGCATCTGTTCTTAGTGCGACTAGTTCTTCACTGAGTTCTAAACTAATATATACACCACTTAGTCCTGCTTGCAACCAACTTAATGCAATATTCATCATAACCAAGCTCTTACCCGAACCTGAACCGCCAGCAAAAATGTTAAGTTCGCCACGACTAAATCCGCCATATAAGATCTTATCCATTTGTGGCCACCCTGTACTTACTTGTCCACCACTATTAAAATACTTGTCAATACGTGCATGTGGATCAGCAAAGTAATCTGTACCTAAGTCTTTAGTTAAACTGATCTGTACTGCATCTTTAATTAACTTTTCTACAGGATCGTAGTCGCCTTCTTCTAATAGATCTGCTGCTTTAAGAATAGCACGACTAAGTTCTTCTTTACGTGAGAATCCCTCAAATTCTTTCATAAACCACTCTTGATGACCTTCAACAGTATCGGGAATCGGTCTAAGTTCTACTCCTGTTAGTGCTTTAATTTGTTCTACTGTGGGAAGTGTTTTATACTCAGCCGAGTGGCTAGCAATAAATTTAGCAGCTTCTCTTAAACTGCGATCAAAGTTCTCTGGATTGTAAATATTTTGTATTCTCACAAAACTTTGTGCGTCTTGAATCATCATTTCTAAAAACAATTTTTGTAATTCTGGTGTGTATTCAGTTGCCATAGTATATTATATATTACTTTCTAGTAGAGATCCTAATGTTGTCGAATCGGTTGGAAATTCATTTAGATCATAGCATTTAATTTCAAACCCATTCAATCTTAATTTTTGTTGTATTATCGATTCTGATATAATGTTTAATTTAGTCCATGTTAATTCTTTGCCCGATATAGAATAGTTAACAATATCTTTTATTAATTCATATTCGTCTAATACATATTGTTGTTTTTGCCTCCACTCTACTGCAAACTGGTCTACTAAAATATCTTCAGTTAAGTTACAATAATTGATAATTTTTTTAAAGGTATTACTAGTATCATTGAGTATGTCGCCGGTGCTAATCTTAATTCCCCGGGGGTTATAATTTACAGCAGTTATCCATTCGTTAACCCAAATTGGATAAAATATACTTAGCCATTCTCGTAATTCCCAAACTTGCATATCTGACCAATGTGTATACTTAGCATTCCAATTAGTTATGTTATCTTGATTTTTACCACAGAATATATCTATTCCTAATCCTAATCCAATTGCAATTTTATAATACTGAAATAACATATTAATCTCAGCATACTCTATATTAGCAATGTAAAGAAAAACAATTCTAGTAGATTCTAACACCGTTTCGTTGATTAACCTAATAGTTTCATCTGCATGAAGATTTGTAAAAGGATATATTGGAGTTACAATATCATTTGTAAAATTGGACTCTAAAATTTGATCCATTAATACAGTATTTTCACAAATATGATTTGTCTTTTTAAAAGAATGCATTGACCCATCGTTACAAATTATTGAATTAATCCGATCTTCTTTATACTCTTTAGTAAATGCCCGCAAAACGTATTCAACTGTTGATGCAAACGAACCTGGAACAAACGGTATTAAAATCATACTAATTTCTTTTTTCTTAACTCAATTTTTAATTTATTTGATTGTTTTGCATCTATAATACTTTTAATAACAAATAGTTTACCATATGCTTCTACTGCGCTTGCAACGTCTTTGTGTTCTTCTTGCCATATAGGAAAGCTAACACTCCACCCATATTCGATTGCCTTGTCTACCAAGTTGGCGCCTGCTCGATCTGCATCGGGTACAACAATAACTTCACGTCCTAAGCTATCAATAATATCTGCTTGTATTTCGCTGCACTCATTGCCTAGAATAGCAACACCATCTACTGCCATAGCATCAAATGGCCCTTCAACTACAATAACAAACTTAGCATCTTTTAATTGTTTGTCTACGTTGAATACGTAGTTGCCTTCGTGACTGTTATAATACTTGGGCGTTACATCCTCAACGAATGTTCTTGCTGTATAACCAATAATTCGATTCTTCCAAGTAAATGGAATAATTATACGCTTGTTCATGCTATGTAATGTATCAAGGGTCCAGTAGAAATGATATTTATTTAAATCAATTTTTCTATCATTGACATATACCACTGCTGCCACATACTCCATTGGCATATCTACATAGTCTGTGAGCTTATACATTAGACCAAGCTCCGCCAAGTCGCTTGCATCTTTAGGTAGAGGCCGCGCTTTAAACTTAATTTCTTCTTGTTCTACTACTTCTGCTAGTTGTTCTGGTGCTACTAAGTCCTGGATACGGATAGCATCAATAACTAATCGTTTGACTGTGCCATCATCTGCTCCCATCCAACTTAATAACTTACGGAATTTATATGTTAAATGACGACCCGGAACATAACTTGCTTTGAAGTTGCAGTTAAAACAATGATAACTAACGCCGCCGTCTGGGTTCATTACCATACCGCCACGTGATCTGGTATCGGCTGATTCGCCGTTATGATGACAGCAGGGTGCATTGAAACTTATCCAACCCGAAGTAGAGTTAGTTTTACGTTTTCCTGGTAATATTTGTGTAACGGCGTCGCGGATAGAGTTCAACATTTCTACTATTATAGCAGGAATGCTAAATTAAATCAAATCAATTGATTAAACTGATGCGTAGTTGCCACCAATGACCCAATAGCCCTCAGCATTAATATCGTATACCAAAGTAATATAACCAAACGGATTATTGAAGCTTATAGTCTGGTTGCTACCCTCAATATTTGCGCCCCCGGCAGCACTAACTGTAATCGGATGGCTACTAAATGTTGTTGATTTCTTAATAGTATATTGCTTACCATTTCCGGGATTAGATGGCAATACAATAAATGCAGTAAATCCACCATTGCTATCTGCAACGATAATATTATCAGTTGTAGATGCTGCATAAGTGTCATTACCAACCTGTGCTAAGAACTCTATTAATGCAGGAGTAGACAATGGTAAGTTAGTTAGATTGCTACCATCACCGTAATAGTATTGTGCGTTAATGATACCGACACCAGAGATAGCGTTCGGACTTGCTGTAAAGTTTAGATTACCCGGTAGTGTTAAATTTCCATCTGTGCCAAATGTCCAAGACGCTGTAATGACCGATCCTGTGCCTGCTTGTACTGCGATAGCGCCATTGGTATTGTTTACTTGTACTGAATTATTAGATCCATTGGGAGGAATAATAACTGCCGCTGTAGCACCGTGACTCAAATCTGCGTTCTCTATTGTAATCCCAGCAAGGTCATACATAGCATCGCCGATAAATCCGATATTGCCTGTTACTGTGCTTCCAGTTGAAAAAGGAGTCCAACGAATATTATCGTTGTCTGGACTACTTCCAGAATTGCCATTGCCACCAATTTTTATGAACGCATTACCATTGTATGTAACTATGCTAACATTGCTAGTATAGTAACCCTCTGGGTCCCATGCTCCTGTCCATACAGTACCCGCGGTTGTTTGTACTGTACTGTCAGAAAATACGATGTTACCCGGTAATACTGTACGACCTAGACTATCAAATTGCCAACTATAATTGTTATCATTCTCAGTGTTAACTATTTCAAATCCAATGTTGTTTTGTTCTGTAAAAATCAACGTTTGGCCGATATTAGTTGCATTGCCAGTGGCCATTACTGTAAAGTATTGGTTTGCATCTACGTTAGCTAATAGCGATATGCCAGGACCAAATCCGGTAGTAATAGAACCATATGGTAGATTAATAATGCCCGGTACTGTCATAGTTCCTGCGGTATCAAATATAAAATAGCTCTGGCTGTCATTGGTTCTTATGTAAACATTGCCATAGTTGGAGTATAATGTAGAATCGGTGTCTGTACCAAAAATACCAGACCCATTGGCATTGCTACCAATACTCCAGTAACCAATATTTTCTAAATCTAAATGACTATTCTGTGTATATGCCCGAAAATGATCTGCTGTTAATTCTGCATAGATTGGACAACCATCTACAGGAATATTCCATTGTGTTCCGCCAGTAACTGCATTGCCGCCAATGGTTAAGTTTCCATTAATAACACTTAACTCTGAGCCACCGATAAAAATACTATTACCACTTAGGTATAAGTTTTCCCACTGTTCTGTTGGAGTACCTAGATTGTATGTATTATCTGCGCTTGGAATTAGATTACCAAATGTAACATTACCATTTAATATGTTTGTAATTTCAGAAACTATATTACTGTCAACTCCAGTAATAGTAATAATATTATTAGTTAAAGTATCAATCTGTGCTTGTGTTGCCAGGGTCATCACACCGCCAGTAGTTACACCATCTTGTATTCTGAGAGTATGCAAATCTGTGTCAAGAATAACTTCACCAATTGGGCCAGTGTAACTGCTGGATTGTATTGTATTGCCTCTACGCAAAAGGACTTGTTGTATATGTACATTAGCTACGGTCATTATAGTGTTCCACCATCAAATACTGTTTCTTCTACTCCGGGTTCACCACTTGTATTAGACCAGTAAGCTGGCAATACTTCTAAATCTAGTGGTACACCGTAGTTGTCATCGATATACATAGGAGCTTCTGTGTTATCGGATTGTTTAATTGTTTTAAATGTTAGTTTATAAAAACGTTGTTCTAAACTATCAAGTGTATCTTTATCAATTACGAAGTTACCGAGTCCTTTAGTAATATCTGCAAATGACACAGCAAAACTATTAATTGTAACTTGATTAGTAGGATCTTGTATATCTGCTTGAACAGCATAACCAGTTAGATTAACTGATTTCTGGTCTTGATTACGCATGATAACTTGAACGGGATTGTCTACACCTTGGTAAACTTTAATTGGGCGGCTATACACTTGGCGGTTCCTTGTTGTGAAAATCGTAGGATCAAAAACTTGAACCTCGATGGTATTCGGATATAAATATGTTTTGACAGTAATCATTTATTTGCTCGTCTTTAACATATTTATCGGATAACGTGGAAGATCACTACAAGCAACTCTTAAGTCAGTACCCATTCATTAGCTATATTACCTATGGCGGCAACGATTACATCGGCATCATTCAAAACTTTGACGAAGTTATAACAACACTTTATGATTTTGGCAGTCTCAAAGACGCAGAAATTAAGAAGGTATTCTTAATTTTAGGGGAAACATGGTGGTGGGAAAGTAATAGACTTATGCCTATTAATGTGTTTTTAAAGCAAGATTGGGGCATTTTTAAAACGTGTCTACGTACTATGAATAGTAAGGATGTAGAAATTAAAATGGGCCCTTACGTGAGCTTAAAAGAAATGGCTACCAAGCGTAGTAAACGTAAATCAATTACTCTCGTTCGTAGAGTTAGTTAACAAATTCATATTAACCACCACTAGGTGTGCATAGGCCACAGAATGGCTACGTTTAAAGAAATACCCATCATCTTGGGGCTTTTCCCATACGGTTTTAGCTACATTTGCCCAGGTTTCGCCTATTAAGTGCCTCTTCGCAGGTCTTATTACTGCAAGTAACATCGCCATGCGAGGTATACTATTAACTGCTTCTGGCATCTTAATAAGTGTTTCGTAGTGATTACCAATATGTATTAACCGACTACAAAATTCTGGATCATATAGTCGATCCCATTCTGGTTCTTGTGCAATAAGTTCTTGTAAATGTTGCTCACTTTTTATCTGAGTATATAATGATACATTCAAAAAGTCCAATTTCATATAACCGCGATCTTCTGCTACCTTATGATCGATGCTGGCACGACCAGTAAATGGATCAATTGGTACATCAGTTACATATACCCCTGTATTGTGCGGAACCCAATTACCGTCGCGATTGATACTTGCAGGATTATGTTTAAGTAATGCTAATGCCTTTGTACGGTCTGCGAAATCAATGTCAATATCCGATTTAAATTTCATAATCCTGCTTTCGATAATATTTCTTTAACCCATTCAGTATCGGCTAGGTAATCTTTAAATTTGCGTTGCCAGTGTTCGGGGTCAATCCAAGGAATAATCATTTCAACTTGTTCTTCACCGAGCGAATCCAAAAAGGCAACTCCACTGTCGCAGTTATATACAACCCAAGGACTAATCCTGCCAGTGCTGATATGATAACAAATACGATTCCCGTTACCATACCTAAAATAGTCGCTAAACCCATTCCTAAGTTCCAAATGATCTTCCGCATAATTCTGCATTTCCTTTAAAGCACGTTCTAGTGCATCTTGTACTGCTTCACGTTTTAAGTATTCGTGTAAGTAAGTAACGTAAAACTCATCCTTACACCAGAAGTCTAGCTTCTTATTATTCTTTAATAACCATTCTAAGAACTGTGTGGGATTAATACCCCTAATGGCTACCATATGTCTGCCCCACTTAACAAAGGCATTATAATACGGCGACTTTGCAAAGTCAATATAACTTTTTAACTTTGCACTTCCCTGCGTAATTTCATAAAAACGTAAGTATGCCTTAAGCCCAAGTTGGACCGGCACTTCCTTTTCTTGTTGCCAACGGCGCTTTTGCTCGCAGAGATGTACCGCAAGACTTGATTCTTTACGGAAGTCTTTTTCACAATATTTACACTTATATAAGGTTTCGATCATTGATATATTTTACAAGGTATTCATTAAGAACTTGGTGGGCACCTGTAGCACGATGCCGTAAATGTTCCGGAGTATTTTGATGACCGATAAAGTTCCCATGGCCCGTGGATTCATTGAATGGAACACCTTGCTCATGTTGGTATTTAATTGCAGCCCAGTTGAACCCATCAATGATATTCTCACTACTACGAAATAGATGTAATCTATCACGTCCTAGTAAATATTGATAACTGTCATCTGCTTGTTGATAAACTAATACTTGGTGACCTCTTGCTTGTAAATTATCTATAGTAGAAAGTATGCGGTACATTAAATCTTCTGTACGATCTATTAGACTGTATGCTTCTACCATTATTTTTTGTTTTACAAATTTTTCACTTTCTGCTCTATTCCAAAAGTGATCGTAACGATCAGAAAACTCCTGATTTTGTGGGTTACACCACCGTCCTTCAAACGATGTTTTTTCTTCTTCTAGCCCCATTCCAATGATTGGAAGTTCTAACCGACTAACAAATGTTAATCCCATAATATAGAAAGTAGGCTCTGTAGTTTGATAACTGTGCTTTAATGTTGTTCTAATTATTCTACTGTTAGCACTACCACCAATTGCTAAACTTTCTGCATGAGAGATTCCCAATTGGGTAGCCAGGTCATTGTGACCAAGGCCGGCGGCGTAGCCCTCCATGTAACTACATCCATTGACAACTAGGTTTTGAATCATGTTAATTCTTTGATCTTCTTATCATCCCAGCCCATCGATTTGGCATGAGTTTTAAGATCATCTTTAGTGTTAATCTGCGCTAATAGTTTAATCTCATCTTCTTTTAATTCAGGATATAACTCTTTAAGAAACTTAACAGCCTTATTATCGCCTGCGCCTTTTTTCTTCGGAGTAATCCATTGATGATATTGATTGCCCATACCTGGACTTACAGTTGTTGCTAATAGCCATTGTAGCTTTTTATGTTTGGAGGCGCTAATCTCAAAGAAGTTCTTGTTTAAGTTTTCATTGCAACTCATTAGATAGTATGCTTGTAAGTCTACGCTACCGCCTACACTACTACCCCAACGAATCATCAAGAATGGAGCAAATTTCTTTTTATTTTGCTCATCAAGACTATCGTAAAAATCTCTATTCTTACGATCAAACTGTGCCATTTCGTTTTTAATATCTAAGGGATCACTCATCTTTTGCTTTTTGATTGTTACGTTTCTCTTGGGTAGTTAACTTATCCTTGCCCTTAGTTGCTTTACTATTACGTGGATTACCGCACAAGGTACAATGTGGTTGCCCACAATCCATTGCATGATGTTTAGCATAGCGATGGGGTTCAGCTACAGGATTGCCGTGTGCTCGTGCAATCTTTAATTGCCGTTTGATCGAATTCCACGCACGTTGAATACGTGTACCATGTTTGATTTTATCTTCTTCTTTGCTCATATTTTAACCTATAGTAAACAATGATTTTATCTAACTGCTCTTGCAACTCTGGGTCTGTCTTTGCTAGTCTCTTTATGTTGCCCCATAATGAAGCTTCTTTTAGTTCTGCAATTAAAGCGTTATGCCCAAATTTATCTTCTTTCATACCGGATGCCATTGGGGAGGATCTTCCCCTTTTTGTAATTCATATAACATTATAACACGTTCTATAGCATCTTGTAAAGCAGGATTAGTCTTTGCGGCATTATGGATACTGTCCCATAACTTAATACGTTCAGTTTTTTGTCTATAATCGTAATCCCAGCCAATTGCTATTCTATCACCGGGGTGAGCATTTATTTCCCTAGCATAGGTTACACCATCAGCTCGTTCGTAGACGTATGCAGCACCAGGTTTAAGTAATCCCATATTACCAAACCTTACCGTAGTTAATGACCTCGCTTTGACGTGAGATATCTTTAATAAAATATGCACACATAGGTTCTGGACCTTCGGTTAAGGGAATGGCTAATAGTTGGCCAGGTTTAAGTTTAGGAAAATACCACTTAACGTCTTGATATATATCAATGATTTCCACAGGAGCAAATTCTGGTCGGAAACTTGTTAATGGATTGAAACAAAATACATTAAAGCCACGATCATTAATACTTGTTAGTGGAACAACTTCTAAGTCGCCAAAGTCTGGTTCGCCAATAAGAATTTGCCAATCCACTGGCATACGTATTGTATTCTCACCAATCTTTAGTACTAGTGCTGGACTGTTAAAAGATTCTAAAAAAATTAAGGGAATATAAAAATAATCCGGTTCTTTAGGGTCGCTATTATCCAAAACACAAAACCTAACTTCGTCAATTTCATCTGGAATCTGGTCCATTGGATATGCTATGTTGTCTAACGTTAATATTCTCATTGTTTTTCTTTTAGTATAAGTTCCGCTTCCGGTGTTACAATATATCTGCCAATGTTGCGATCCTGGAATCCTTCAATGACTTCTTGGTGTAACGGCAATTCTTCTATGGCAACTGAATCTACAACTGCATACTCTATATTATAATTGAAAGTACTTGCAAAGTAAACCTTTGGTATATCTAATGAATCTGCTATTTGGTACATAAACATATGATGTATATGACCGTAGTCGCCATCCTTGTAATGTGTTAGTATTAAGTCTGTATTAATAGCACGAACCATTGTTGCGGTATGTTCTCCTACTAATCCCGGATCCCAAAAGTTAAATTTTCCAGTCTGCTGATCTGTGTAGTCATCTATATAACCCATGAATACTGTCGCTATACCACGCTTATCCCAATATGCTTTTAGTTCTTGCCCACGTGGGTCCGATGCTCGATAGGTCAAGTAAACAATTACCCATTCAAACTCAGGATGTGCTTCAATAAAAGGCCAAGCAAAGATAACACAATCGTCGGGGTGAGCTACTAATGCGACTGCTCTCAAAAACTAAATCTCCAATCATTGATAGCAGGATCATACCATGTTACAATATCAGTCCCTACTTTACGGCAACGAGGCAAAATAATTTTACTAGGATTTCCCCAGATAGTATCTGTTACATTCATAGTTAGATCTTGATACCGTGCTTTCCAAAATAATACTACACATATATCTTGCGTAGATGTATCAACGGCAGAATTTGGAATTGTAATACGTATATTATTAATATCGTTGGGTTTGTTTAAGTCTACTATTAAAGGTTCTGTTTCGTATAATGTTGTTAAACGTAGATCGTCGAACTTGTGTAACTGTGAAAATAAATTGTGAATACAGTTAGCACGATATAATGTATTATCTAATCCATGTTGTTGTTGGAATCCAGTATTGATAATATTTTCAAACTCTGGATCAATTTCGATGTCTGGTTGAAACTCAAATGCATCACTATTCGATTGCACCATGGGGAATATTGGATGATTTTTATATACACGAGCTACAATTTCAAATTGACTAGGAATAAACACTCCGCCATTTCTGATAGCGTGATTAGCAATGGCAATAATGTTTTCATTGAATATCTGTGTGCCAATAGTTTCGCTTACATAAATGTCTGCAGAAATATCTGTATTTAAAAAATTATCATTGATAACTTCAATGACATCCCCGAGTCCAACCTTGGCAATTACATTACGGGCAAATTCGGCACGACCCGGATCCATTTCTACTGCATATACTTTTTTAGCGCCTGCTTTTGCGGCCAGAACACTTAGAAATCCAGTACCTGTGCCAATATCACATACTACCTTATCTTTTACAGCACTTTCGATTGCAGCTTTATAAAATATATTACGTCCAGTATCATTGATCATTGGCATAAACACACCATTATTACTAAACCAATTAAACTCTGCTTCTGTTGTTGTTATTGCATTATTTGTCATTATAATTTCCAAGTATTTTTAATAATATTGTAATACGTATCTGCTAGATACTCTTGGCTCTTAGGATCACCATGATAACCGGGATCTATTTTTGTGGTAAACGGCCAGGTATTTGTTGCATAAGCAGGAGTTTCTTCATAGGCAAGGGTCATATATTTGTCATCAACTACATTAGGTATTGCCGCACGTACGGTATTGCTATTCCATAGGTTATTTGCTACTAGTAAGAATGGGATATCGGCATAATATAACTGCATAATACCATCACGAATTATCCATTCGTCTTGTTGACGTTTCCATTCACTATCATACAAAAAGTTAACATATTGCTTCATTGCTAACTGGGTATTCTTATCTATTTTAGCACTACGATATGGATGATCATAATTCTCCACTAGACTAAAAATAGTTTCGCAGATCATACGATACGGATTGTTGCCATAATTTACATTGTCTATGCCAACATCTTTGCTGTATCCATTTAAATGACTATGTTGTAAATGTTTTTGTAAATCCGAATTCCATCCTTTGTTTTCTTCTGGCGGTGGTACATATGGTGCAGCACTTGCAGGGATTTCCATACGGTCATGGAATGTAGGGGCAATAATAGCAAACGTAGGGCGTTGACGTAATACTTCATCTATCTGTATACGAATGCCACCATTACTGCATCCTTGTCGAGCTAGTATCTCTACTTCCCATCCTAGCTTGTTAGCTAATACTTCTCCATAGGCAGTACCTGGTAAATCTTTTGCTGGTGCACTAAAGCTACATCCGCACACTATTAATTTATTCATTGTTGTAGTATTTTTTCTATATACGGATACAATAAGTTGGCTATTTCAACTTGGTGTTCCTCTTTGGTATGATATCCTGGGTCTACAAATGCTGGATCTTTAAAGCTCGCTTGCGAATAGATGCCATAATTTAATAGATTACTATCAATACAATTAATCTCGGGCAACCAAGCACAATTTCTTAAAAAGTGTTCTTGTCTAACTAAAAATGGAATTCCGGAATCGACTAAATCTCTGAGGCAATTTTTAATACACCAAATATCGAGCTGTTCTTTCCAGTTCATGTCAAACAATTCTGTAATATAATACTGCATTGCAACCTTTTGTTGCGCTGGCACTTTATAAAATCCCTCCCACGTCATTGATCCTACATTATCAGATCGTATAGTTGGGTTTTTGTTTAAGAAAGAGTTTCTAGAACTTAGATAATTATCATGGTCATATACTACGTTTTCCAATCCGCGAGTAATGTCATATCCGCGGCGCAGTTTATTCCATAGATCTGTACTGTTATCAAAAAAAGCAGAGTTAGTTGGGGTGTATGGTATTTCTGTGCGTGAACTATCAGTTAATGATATAAAAATAAAATCTGGGCGTGGATTGATCTTATTAATAGCATATTCAATTTGCAAACAAATACCAGCATTACTCATGCCACCGCGAGCCAAACTAATTAACTCATAGTCTAATTGGTCAGCAAGCAATTCACTGAAGTGTTTTCCCGGAGTATGTACACTTGCAGCCGCATTCGAATCTCCGCATACTACTAATTTTGCCATGGTGTTTTTTCTATTGTAAATGGATAGTTTGCTTCTTTATAAAACTGCTTACGCTTAGTAAGGTGTCGTTTAGCAAACTTGCAGGTACTTGTTATGTCCCAGATTTGGACAAAATCTTTGTCTTCCGCTTTGCGGATCCCACGCCCAATGGACTGGATAACTCTAACAAAGGACTTACCGGGCTCAATAAGCACAAGATTAAAAATCCTAGGGATATTAATGCCCACAGCAGCAACACCATAGGTAGCAATAATAATCTTATTAGTACTTGTTGCAATTTCATCATATTCTTCTTTTCTTTCTGCGGACTTAGTTGCTCCGCTAACAAAGACTACGTCAGGCTTGCTACTGAGTAAACTAAACAACGTGCTTAGTTCTACTTGTAATAGCTTGCCTGTTTCAATTCGATCAACAAGAATAAGTGTATTGCCACCTTCTTTAATACCATCAATTAATCTGGCCAAAAATGCTAGACGTGCTGTATTTGTTACCAGGTATTTTAATTCGCTTTGATAATCTGTATACTCTACACTATCCTGAAGTTGTACTATATTTACATGACAATTAGCCAAGTGGCCTGCTTCTTGAAGTTCACTGGCAGTTAGTTTACCAATGACTGGACCAAGACTGCATAACAAACTAACACGTTCGTATTCTTCTTGCGGAATAGTCCCAGTTAATCCCCAACGAATAGGTACCTTGGCAAACACACCTGTGAGTAAAGTCTTTAATGCATCTGCTTTGGCCATGTGTACTTCATCTACCATAACGCAGACAACATCTTCAATAAACTCACCAATAGTTACTTCTGCTGTGCCTGCTTGTGTTGCTTTTAGCAATACGTTTAGACTTTGCCAAGTACAGATAGTGTGTGTTTTGCCCCACTCTTTACGATCACCAAAGTACACGCCAACATCAAGCCCCATGTTAATATAGTCTGCTTCTGTTTGTGTTACTAGGCTTTTGTTTGGAACAATAATAATACTACGACCATAAGCTTCAATGCTTTTACTTAACGCCGCAGTCATAATAGTTTTGCCTGCGCCCGTTGCCACTTCTTGTATGCTTTGTGGATTAGCTAGGAAGTTGTTTAAAATCTGTATTTGATAATCACGCAGAACGATAGGCTTACCTTCTTGCGGATGTCCTTTTGGCCACAGTATATGTGCAAAGGTATCTTCAGTTACTTGATCAAATGTAAAACTAGTTCTATAGTCACGTAAATCTTCAATCTCAACATCATAGTTGCGCTGTTCTAAGATAGGAAGTATATCTGCAAGCAAGTTGATATAACTGCTACCACCAAGTTGGAAGAACGCAACCTTACCATCCCACCTGCCTAGTCTGACAGCGGGCTGATATCTAGCGCCTGGTACTTCGTATTTAAATTTCTTAACTAATGCAGTTCTATCTGCTAGTTCAAGTCCTTCAATTTTTAGATTAACTTCGTCTTTGATTATTAGTTTAGCTTGCACACGTCTGGTCCTTTGGAGTTTTTATTGTACACATCTTTAGTAAAGTATACAACCTTTTCTGCTGTTTGAATCCACATTTGGCGGTCACCGCCAAATAACATACCAGCACTACTAACCATCAACGGTATACGTGCAATGGCCGCACGTGGAATTTTGGTAGTATATACGACCTTAATATCTTCGGTAATTCCTTTATCCATTACTTTATTATCAAGAGTCATCATTGCACCCGGGAAGAATTTATTAAATTCTGTTTTTAATCGATTACTTAAATCAGGTTCGTACACATATATAGGAAATCTATTAGTAGCGCAAGCATACTCGGCAATATCTTTAACTAAGTTACTACTAGTTGTTGTATCAACTTTAAGTTCTCTGTTAGCACATAAACTCCAGAATCGTGTACCGTATGCGTCAATAACTACTTCCTCAATAACTTTATCAACTGTATATCCAAGTATAGGAGCATTGTCAACTAATGTGAGTAAATTATCTGTACTAAGTCCACCTAATTGTTCATTAACATATTCTGTTAATGTATCATGTGCATTAGTAATACTTAATACATCAGCATCGGCACGTAATTCGATTGCGTATGGTTCTTTTTCTGCGTCTAGCAACAAGTCCATTGCTTTAGTAAGACTAGAGTCAATGTCAAAGTTGTGTTGACGAGCAAATGTATAAACCCAATTTACATTGTGTTCAGTTAAATCAGCAGACCAATATTTTTTTTCGTGTTGCCATTGTATTTTGCCTTTACTAGATTTTGATTCTGCTCTAACTGTTTCAATTATATCTGCTAAGTATGGAAATTTCAAATTTATAGAGTCATTTTCTACCCACACTCGGCTAGTACGATCTATTTCGCGCAATGGTATCCTAAATTCTGCGTTTGTTTTAACTGGAGTAATATCTACACCTAGTTTAAATAATTGGCGCTCATATTTAACAACTAAATCTGTAGCTAACTTAGCCTGGCGATCTGTAAATGCAACTCCATTATGGCATTGCTCAGCAAAACTTTCCATAACTTTAACATCGTATCGTGCTAAATTAATAGGACTTTCGGGAAGTTGGAATATACTGTGTTTGCTTTTTCCGCCAGGATGTCTATGTCCGGCAATGATTTCAATGTAGTCTTCAACGTGGGAATATGTAAATTGTGCCATAGCATTAGTGTAACATATTTTTCTTAGTAGTGCAAATTAAAAAACCCCGAGTGGTTAAACCCGGGGTATAAAAACCGTAACTCAGGAGCTAAAACGAGCTACGGGTACTACAAAACTTATTTGCCTACGTTCAGCATACCTTTGAAGTCTGCTGGCACAACAATAGTCTGGACTTTGCCTTCACGTACTGCTTTGGCAATTTCCATTGTAGCCATTGCGTTCATGTATGGAATAGCCTGTGAATTACTATTCAATGTTTGGATACGGATAGCTTCTTGTTGAGCAATCTGTACTTCAACTTGTTTAGTTTTCAAATCGTTTGTAGCTTTAACTGCGGCATTTGCACTTGCTACAATGTCATCTGCTGGAGTAGCATTAGTTACACGAATCTGACTAACAGTAATTGACTTGTCTAGTTTTTCTTCTTTAAGCATTTGGTCTACAATAGTACGGATATCAGCTTCGATGTTAGCACGATTATCAGCTACATCAAGCGCCTTGTACTTGCGAACAGCCTTTGCAGTAGCAGAGTTAAGCAACTGTGACATATACTTGTACATCAAGTAGTATTCGCTGTGATCATATGTATGGAAGCTACGTGATTGATTAATCCACAACTCGCTTACTGCGGTTGGGTTGATTTCATAAATCATTGCTACGTCAAAGTCTTTGAGTGTAGAGTTATCTGCTGTTTGTGGAGTTAAGTTATCCCACGCAACTTGAATTGAGCGAACTTGAAACTCAAGTACATCGCCAAACATTGTTTGATTCCACGAACCCGGCTGTAACTCGTTACCTGCAATCTGTTTGCTCATATCAACACGCAGACCTACTGTGCCTGTTTCGATACGAGTACATGCTGTAGTAGCCGCTAATGCCGCTACCAGTACGCCTAATTTAAAAGTCTTGTTCATTGTGTTCCTTAGAATAAAAATACAAATAACATCATTACAATAAATGCTAATAGACTGCATAGCATACTAAACAAAAAGGTTTTTGTCAAGTCCCATTTCTCTGCGCCAGACATATGACGTACAACTGGAATACCAAAATAGAATACTGCGAACAGTATTGCAAACCCTACCCAAATTCTAATCATATTAATAATCTTTCATTAAAACATCAATGGTTTCTTGATGGCGTCTACTTAAATAACTCTGTGCTACTGCTAACATAAATCTTGCGTGTTCTTCACTTACCGGAACTACTACATTGTTTCCAAATTTTAAGTTATTCAATTCTCTCAGAGTACCAGCATACTGAGTATACATTTCTCCCATACGTTCAATAACCGATTGTTCAATATCCGGGGCTGACCATTCGTAAGACATATTAAGCCGCTTTCATACAAGTAACTTGAGCCATAGCCTTCCATTTAAGTGGAAAACTCTTACGTAAGTCTGCTACCTTAATAGCCATACGCAACGACATCTCACGCATCTTGTTCTTGTTTTCTTCTAAGAACTCGATGATCTCATCTTGTACCACTTGATCAAAATCATATTCACTAAACAACTCGCCATCTTTGGCAATCTGTTTAATACGTAATACTTTATCACGCATTGTGTCAAGTGTTAAGTCTAAATAGTGACAACGTGATTGTAGTGCATCCAAGTGATCACGCAACTTCTGCGACTTCATTTGATCGAACTTTAAGTTAGTAATAAAGATTACTGAACCATTAAAGTTAAATGTATCTGGAACGCCTTCGCGACGCAACATGTTACTATCAGACAACCAGCTAATCTTACGCTTCTTACCTGAGTCTAAAGCACCTTTAAGCAAGTTCAAGCAAACGTCATCTAACAAGATTGAGTCACAGTCATCAAACACTAATACGCAATTTGAATCCGAATACTTATAAAGTGTAGTATACAAACCAATTGCTGTAGCAGAACCTTTAACTACTTCTGCACGTAGTCGCTTACCTGAGATTTGATCAAACAAGCAGGCCTTTTCAACAATGCGCTCTACACCAAACGACTTACCAACCCCAGGAGGGCCACTTACAATCATAGCACGGATATCACCTGTGGTAGCAGCAGTAGCCATTTCGTCTAAGATCTCAAAACGCTGACGAATACGCTCAATAACTTCTTCGTCGGACTCTTGTGCTGTTTCTAATGCCTTAGCTTCTGCCACCGGGGTATTGCCAGCTTCAACAAATTCTTGTTCACTTACAAACTCGTAATCACTCATACCTTCTACTTTGACACGGATGTCTTCCGGGAATCCAGGAAACTTACCACCATTCTTTACAGTCACATATCCACCTTTAGCTGTGTTTTTATATTGTTCTACTAACTGGAATACTTGACCACTTACTTCTGTAGTGCGATATGCACCGTTTTTAATTTTAATAAAAGATACGGTCATTCTAGCTCCTTCTTATTAACAATACAACTATTATACAATATTGGGAATTAATGATCAACCTTGTCTGTAGTACTCTGGATTTTCAATAGGGTCTACATCAGTTTCGGCTACGGGCTCGTCCTCATCGTCGACATCCCACTCAGTATAGTCTATATCCTGTGCAATTTTAACCGCATCTTCTTCGAGTTCGGCTTCAACTTCTAGACTCAAATAAACTGCTTTGGTTACATAAAATTTTGGCATTGCTCGCTCCTTATTAATTACTATACTAATATTATAGCATTTTGGGAATTAATGGTCAAACAAAATCAAAGGCATATTCGCCTGTGTCGCCAATTGGGCTTACTAGTACTTTGCCCAATCCCAAAGTTTCGCTCAGTCTATGGAATACGCTACGAGCTTGAGCTTCTGTAATAGTGCTAACAAACAAGGTACCGTTATAAAACTCAGTTTTTACGTTTTCGTTTGTAAGAGTTACTTTAACTAACTGATCTACACAAGTATTAAACATTGACATTTATAACTCCTTTAATTTCACTATACATACATTATAGCATTATGGGAATTAATGGTCAATTTGCCATACCGCTTACTACATAATAGAAAAAACATAGTGGAGGGACCAATATAACTATCATAATCACCCAAGACCAAAAAATAATTACAGGATCGTCGGATGCAGGTGGCCCATCATAACGGTAAGATGTATTCGATCTTTCTAAGATCTTATTTTGTTCAGACAATAACCTGTTTCTTTCACACGTTGGGCACGGTCCAGTATTATATTCTGTACGGCAAGTAAAACATTTCATAGCTACTCCTTATTAATTACTATAACAATAGTATAACATTTTGGGAATTAGCGGTCTACCAAAATCAACTGTTCACGGTGCTATACGGGCTATAGTCTTCGGTGTTGTTTTTATGCAACACAATATTAGTGCGTTCTGTTACTGTTAATGCCGGAACATTATCGGCTTCGTTATATTCATAATCAATACAATTAACCCAATCAATAAATTCTTGATTTTCAGGGAAAGCATTATCATATTCAGATTCGATAATCATATTCTTTAGTTTCATATTATTCCCAATATTGTTCGTTAAAATATTTGTTTTGTATTTGTTTCTGACGCTCTTTAATACTATCGATTAATGCTAAACTTTCATATATTTGATAATCATCAACATTATGTGCTTTATAACCTTCGAATAACATTTCTAAATACCCATCCGACGGCATTTCATCTATATTCTCTCCAGCCATATAATAAGTCATACATTCTACGGCCTTATTATTATGTAATACCCTAACTGTTTTCTTTAGATAATAATTAGGAAACCCTTCTAATGCATCTAGATTCTTTTCACATTCTGGAGTAATATCCCATAATACTCCTTGGGTATTATATTCGGGATTTACGATTATATCTGCGTGACGGGCAAATCGAAATTCATGGTTCATTAATACTGCCCGTCCGAGGCTTTTGGCCATCGGACAACGGTCGGCCATTTGGGCCCGGTTAGTATTCATACCATAAGCGAAGTAGAGCATTTATGTCCTTTAATTAATACAACCATTATACAATATTGGGAATTATTGGTCAAGCAAACTTTAAACTAATAAGCAACGCCATTTCGGGATCTAGTACATCCAACAAGTAGTGTGCAGGTTCAGTATCGCCACCGTAGATCATACTAGGGACAAGTTTTCGGCCACATCCAATATTCTTCCAATCCTTAATTTGGAACCGCCAGCCGGGGCCAGCATACATGCGTCCTTCAAATTCGCCAAGTGTTTCCTTAAGGAATGGAATTACTTCTTTAAGCCTAATTCCATTACGCTGTGGTTGACGTGGTATTTTAATAGTTGTCATATTATTCTAACATGAGTAGTACTGCACTCAAGTCCGATTCATTGTTATACAAGATACGGCCGTGTTTGATGTCGTTATACCAGTTTTCGTTAAACAAATACCAGTTACGGTCAAACACTCGTACAGTAGGGTCAGGATTGTGCCAACGGTCTGGGCCGAATAACTTTTTAAATCCCACAGCATATTTTAGTCTAGGTAGCTTGCCGTACTTGTGCTTACCAAAGTCTAAGGCATATTTCCACTTAGGGAAACCTGCGTATCTACCATCTAGTTTAATTATTTTCATCAAAAAATGCTCCACTCAACTCTAAGAAGGTCAACATTGACTCGTCTCTTAGATATATTATTTCTAAATAGTTACCAACATATTCATTATACCACGGACTAGGATTATTACACACAGCATAGCCACCCGGGCCATAATGGTCTACTAGTTTACGCTTTATCCAAAATGGCTGACCCCAGTTAGGCTTACTATCGTATTCCTCATCAAAGTGCAAGGCTATCCAGTAGTTGTTTAGACGGCATTGTGTATAGCGACGATCTAATTTAACGATTTTCATCTAGTAGCCCAGTTAATATAAGCATACTAACGTCTGCATCATTTTTCAAATAAATCCAATATGGACGTGGACGATAGTCATTCATAATATGAATTGATCGAGCTGGGCGATTACCAAAGTCCGCATACCATTCAATCTTGGCATTTGACCAACGCCAGTCTGGCTTTTGGAAACTATAGGTCTTGTATGCGTTTTCCAGATACTCACATACTTGGCGAGCATCATTGCCATACTCAGTAAAACGTAAGCCAATGGCAAATCCCCACTTTTTATGGGCTTTGTGTCTATTAGATAGCTTTACAATTTTCATAATACTTCTATTATACTATTTTGGGTATTTTTAGTCAACAAAAAACCCGCCTTAGCGGGTTTATTATGTTAGTGTGTGCTAACTTATGCCGGAGTAATAGTGGTACTTACTGGATTTAAGTTACTCATAAATGCAACATATTCATTAGCCGCTTCCTCTGTGGTAAATGTAAGAATTGGGCCAGGTTCACCTTCGGGGAAGTTTGTTTCAACAAATGTTCCAAGTTCTTTCATTTCTGCGAGTTTGTAACTAAACGGCGCAGATTGTTCCGGTGTATGGTTATAGTTATATACTTGTTGTACTGTGACTGTCATGATATTTCCTTTATCTATAAAGTATTTATCATAAAAGGAAAAGCCCCAATTAAGGGGCTCTTCTTTTACATTTACTAACTTACATCATCATGCCAGGGTGACCACCTGCTTGAGCATTGTCTGCTTTAGGCAATTCAAAAATTGCACATTCGGTAGTCAATAACAAGCCAGCTACACTTGATGCATTGATTAAAGCTGTTTTAACTACTTTAGCTGGATCAATAACACCTTGTGCTAACATATCGCCGTATGTTTCTGTTGCGGCATTGTAACCATAGTTACCTTCGCCACCTGCTACTGCATTTAATACTACGTCAGCTGATTCGCCTGCGTTAGTAACGATACAACGTAGTGGTTCTTCCATTGCACGTAATACAATGTTAATACCAGCTTGTTGATCTGCATTGTCGCCAACTAAACCGCTAATAGCTTGACGAGCACGAACTAACGCAACGCCGCCACCTGCTACAATACCATCTTGCACAGCCGCTTTAGTAGCGTGTAATGCATCATCGATACGGTCTTTCTTTTCTTTCATTTCCACTTCAGTTGCGGCGCCAATACGCATAACTGCAACACCGCCTGCCAACTTGGCAACACGTTCTTGTAGTTTTTCACGATCGTAGTCGCTGTCTGTAGTTTCAACTTGGGCGCGGATTGCTGCAACACGAGCTTCAATTGCATTCGCATCGCCTGCACCATCAATAATGATTGTGTTATCTTTATTGATTTCTACACGACCTGCCATACCCAAATGCTCAACAGTAATCTTGTCAAGTGTCAGTCCTAGTTCTTCTGCAACAACTTGTCCACCTGTCAGGATAGCGATATCTTCTAACATGGCTTTGCGACGGTCACCAAATCCAGGTGCTTTAATAGCACAAGTCTTAACAGTACCACGCATGTTGTTTACCACTAAGGTTGCTAGTGCTTCGCCTTCAACATCTTCTGCAACGATAAGCAATGGTTTACCTGCTTTGCTTACTGCTTCCAATACCGGAATCATGTCGCGAATGTTTGTAATCTTTTTATCAAACAACAAGATGAATGGTTGATCCAATTCAACTGTTTGCTTTTCTTGGTTGTTGATAAAGTAAGGACTCAAGTAACCACGGTCAAACTGCATACCTTCTACAACTTCTAATTCGTCTTGTAGCGATTTGCCTGCCTCAACAGTAATAACACCTTCTTTGCCTACTTTGGCCATTGCGTCAGCAATCATCTTACCAATGCTTGCATCTGAGTTAGCACTAATAGTACCAACTTGTGCAATCTCTGCATCGGTTTCGCAAGGCTTGCTAAATGCAGAAATAGCATCAACTGCGGCACGTGTAGCTTGATCAATACCACGTTTCAAGTCCATTGGGTTATGGCCAGAAGTAACAAACTTCATGCCTTCTTTAACAATAGCTTGAGCTAATACTGTGGCAGTAGTTGTGCCATCGCCTGCAACATCAGCAGTACGTGACGCTACTTCTTTAACCATCTGTGCGCCCATGTTCTGTAACTTGTCTTGCAATTCAATTTCTTTTGCAACTGTTACACCATCTTTGGTCACATGAGGACCACCGAAACTACGTTCAATAACTACGTTACGGCCTTTAGGTCCTAGTGTTACTTTAACAGCATTGGCAAGGATGTTTACACCCTCAACCATTTTACTACGGGAATCATTCCCAAATTGTACGTCTTTTGAAGCCATTATATTTCTCCTTATTGTTCAACTACTGCGAGGATGTCATCCTCTTTCAGAATTAATAATTCTTCGCCGTCAACTTTAACAGTTTGACCGGCAAATTTACCGAATAGTACTTTGTCGTTAACTGCAACGTCAAGTGGATTAATTTCCCCTGTAACTTTGTTGCGAGCACCCGGACCTACAGCAAGTACTGTGCCTTGATCGGCTTTTTCAGCGGCTGCGTCTGGAATAAAGATGCCGCCCTTAGTTACAGCTTCACTGTCAACTCGGCGTACTACGACCCTATCAGATAGCGGTTTTAGATTCATCATGATCTCCTTTGTGAATGATTAAATTAAATTTATTTTTTATTGTACTACAGAATTGTAAGTATTGTCAACAACTACTTACAAAATTATTTATCATTTAGAAATAGGTAATGTTAGTTCTAGGGAAGAAACATTCTCTATACTGCATCGGTTTGATTTTATGCAATTCAACTACACTAGCTTTGCCCAAACCCATAGCAATACTAAGTGCCATACTTTGATTACCCAAAAATAAGTCTGCACCTTCGATAAGTCCGGCTAGTTCCAAAAAGTCCTTAACCGGGCGATATTTAATATTACATTTAGTAGCGGTAACAAACGCATCGTATTCTGCAATAGTGCCCACAAACAATCCATTTTTGTCTAGTTCGGCATCTGCACACATTTGTAACCAAGTACCAAATGCTTCTGGATCTCTATAGCGTGGTGTTGAGTTTACAATAATAGCGGCTTCAGTAATTGCGTCTGCTTCTAACCAAGGTGTATCGTAATCTTGCATCATAAAAGGTAAGTTGAATGTTTTAAAATAGCTTTCAACAATATTGCCTTCGAATGTACGATACAGTACTGCACGATATTGATCTAAGTTTACATCCGGCCTATTATCACCATCGTGCCAAGGAGTAACCTTAGTTATATACGTTTGACGCTCAATCAATGGTGCTAATAGCTCGTAGTCTCGTTCTGTGTAACGACCTCGGTGTGCTGGATCACAATCCTCTGCACGATAGCCGTATGTAGGTAAAATACGCTCTAGGTTGCGAATACCAATCTGAAACTCGCCACCACCCATTTTTTTAACTGCGGCTAAACTATATACAGTATCACCGGCAGTTCCAGAATGTAAAAATGTTGTCATTAGATCTTTTTAACTAAGAAGATTCCGTATCCGTTGTGCCAATCACTTGGGAACATTGGGTTTTCACCTGTTTCAACTTCAATCTTGTATAGTAGCTCTAGACCAACTTGATCAAATGCACGATATGTTCCAGCTTTTTCGCGGCTACCATATGTAACACCTTTGTATTCAGTTGGGAAGTATTCGTTATCGTTCCAATCATCAACTACAATTAAACTAATCTCTTCTAAGCAAGGAGCAACTTTGTCAATGCCTTGGAATTGACTTTCTTCATCGTGGTAACCATCATACATGTAAACGTTAAATGGACCATATGGAGCAGGTTCAAATGTTTCAAATGCTTGATTTAATAATAACTCAAGATTGGCTGTGTCAATCTTAACAGTAGCCACATTATGGCGGCAGTCTGCTTCTGGACTTGTAGAGTAGTGCGGATAGCTTTCTGAATAGTTATCTACGGCCACTGCACGTACATTATCAATGCCGCCGATAGCCGCACACAATGTACTACCTGTCCATACACCAACTTCTAAGTACTTTGGCGCTATTAGAGTGCGTACATAGTTGTTAATAAATCTACGGTATACAATTCCACTCATTCCGGGGATTGTTAAGGCATAAGGCGGAATCGCACTAATACCTTGTTGAGCTAATTCAAAACAATCTTTAACAACTTGAACTTGCGGATGGTCTTGATATACTTGATCTGTAATTACAATGTTTGGCATTTATTTTCCTATTTGTGTTAATATAGCGTTGGCAATTTTTTGTGTGTCCCATAACTTGTTACAACGGAAATCACCGTGTATACAATTAATTCCTCTTACGGGACGAGCTTGATTTACGTTACAGCCAACACAATCAATGTCAGCTTGTATTGCTGTAGTATGCCATCCTGCATCAAACTTACGGATGGGCATGATATTTTTAGGTGGGTTGTGTGTTAACAATCCAATAATATGTGTATCGCTTGCGGCAGCAATGTTAAATGGTCCAGAATCTATACCAACAAAACATTCTGCAGAATTGAGCAAGTATGCTAACTGTTGTGGTGTGTACTTAGCACGTGCATCAATAAACAATGGATGATCTAACGTATAATCTGTTGGGCCACCAATTACCATAACTTTAGTATCTGCGTTCTGTTCAAACACCTTAGCAAAAATATCACACCAAATTTCAATACCGATATTCTTTAATGCCCAATGCCAGTTACGCATATGAACCGCAAAGAATGGGCCTATATCTTTTATGTCTGCGTCTACGATACTTTTGTCGGCATCGTCTGCGTGTAAATCTGGCGCACGATTTAACCGTCCTATGCTATCACCAAATGCACGGAATAGCATACTATCAATAAAATGATTATCTGGATTTAATTCGTATGCGTCATCTAAGTTAACAACAACATCAAAGTCACTAGTATTAACTTCTCCCCAATTGCGTAAATCAACAATGTAAGGATTGTTTTTATATATAAGTGGGAATTCTGTTTCTACAGTAATAGAGCATTTACCGTCGTACTTCTTGTACAACTCTCGCACAACTGCGGTACTCATTACTACATCGCCCAGGGCGGCTCTGCGTTTAACTAGTATGGTTACGGGTGTTTCAATTTTCACTTGTGTGGTCTTGTTTAATTTCTCTAACAGGATCATTTAACTTCTCTGCTATAGAATTTTTGTATGCTACTCTATGATTGTTTAAATCTCGTATGTCTAAAGCACGTTGCCCGATATCGCTAAGTGGTGCACCATCAATTCGACACTTTTTAAAATCATCTTCCATTGCCCAAATACGGCGATGTATATCTTCTAGTGCCAGCAGATCATCTTTAATTAAATTAATATCGAGTTTATTGATTTCAAGTTGATAAAAGGATAATTCAGCACTATTAGCACCATTGGTCTTTTCGTATTTTACACGAGCAATAGTGTATCTGTCAACTAATTCAATTATAGGAAAATGGAAGGTACTCATTAAAAAAATTCGTGTGTTATTTCAGGAAAATACTTAATAAACATATCGTTTTTGTTATCACGTACCTTGCGAATATTTTTTACAATCTCATCGTAAAAATTCCAAGCAAGCGGAACAAATACAATGCTGTCTCGGTCTGTGAAACCTTTAATATAATCTGGGCTGACTACGGGAATAGCTGTGCCCGGGCAGAACAATCCTTGTTTTAACGGATTGTCATCTACAACTGCGTCTAAGTGAATATCACTTGCATTAAGTAAGGTCATTCCTTTAGCAGCAGCGCCATACCCAACAATAGCATACCCATTATGGCGATATAATTCGAGTTGATCTTTAAGTTTTGTAATTAGATCCCGAACGCCTGCAGCCCACTTAGTGTAAGTTTCGGGGTTCTGTAATCCGAGAGCTTCCTCTACCGCAAGAATATTTGCCACACGATATTCGTTAGCTGGTTGTTTAGCTAAGATAAAGATATAACTAGTACCGTGGATAGTGGGTTTAACAACATCAATTAAATATAATCCGGCACGTTCGGCAAGCAACTTCATACTGTACGCATTGTAGAAACTAATGTGCTCATGATAGATTGTATCAAATTCACCATTAACAATCATATCTGCTTGACTTGTTTGAATAAAGATCTTTCCATCATTCTTTAAGTATGCTTTGGCTAACTTTAACCATGGCAATGGATCAGGATTATGTGCAAAACTGTTTTGTGCTATGATTGCATCAAAGTCACGCCCTAGGCCACTGGCACTTTCCGCATCCCAGAATCCACAAACAATATTATGATCTTTACTGCTAATAGGGTATAAGTTTTCTGCTGGATCTACACCGTATGTTAAAAATTGTTGTTCTTTTAAGAAGTTTAATTGTGTACCATCATTACACCCGATATCTAATACACTAAGCACAGGACGATCGAACTGTTCTTTGGCAAATCCTGCAAACCATTTCATAAAATCTCTGTTAGTCTGGCTAGTGCCACTTACATAAAGATAATGTGTATAAATAATTTCTGGATTAACTGCGTGTGTTAGTTGTAAGTGATTACAATTAGTACAACGGTTAATAGCTAAAGGGAACCACAAGTCGGTATCTTTAACTCCACCATGCTTTTGAAAATTATTTGCCAATGGCTGATCTTTAAGATCTAAAGTTAATACCAGATCGTGACCGCCACAGGCAAGACATTCAGTGATTTGTTTGCAATCTTCCATTAGTTTTTAATTGGGGTTCCGTTAGGTGCAATTTGTCCTTCGACACCAAGATTTTGAATTTCATGTACTACTGCTGGATTTAAGAACTTAGCTAATACATGCTCAATATCCACATATCCGCCTTGGCTTAAACGTTCAGCAAAGAAAATAAACGAATCGCTGTATACCTTAACTACTTCGTCTACTCGACTAGTTGGCCATGACCACAAACGAGCCATATACTGGAATGGTACTTGTGTTACTTCTGGAGGGAATTGGCTTGTACACTTAGGGCCAATAACAATCTTATCAATGACATCTGTTTGATCGTATGTAGCAGGATCAAACATATCATTTAGGATATAACGTCCAGACATTTTATGTATACGATCAACATTTGTAAACAATCCTTCGTGTGCCAATACTGCTAACGCACGACCAAAGCACATAATCTCTGTTCCATTTTTTACAACGTCCCAGTTATCATTGTCGTACAATGCTTGTACCTCGGCATCCCGACTGTAGTCTACAAATACGTGACAATGGGCACGTAGAATATCTTCTTGTAGTTTTTTAATCGGTTCGCCACAACATTCCATAACAACAATAATTGCATCAGGAACTTTAGCTTTAATGCTAGTAATAGTTTCAATTGTTTGTTGTAATCGTTGTGTTGGGGTAAACACACCAAACTTACTATTAATAGCAGAGGTAACGATAAATGCATGTCTAGTCATATTATTTGCTCAACCAACGTTTGTTGTCTAATGTCCACAATGTCATATCTTTAATACGTTCACTAAGTTTAATCTTCGGCTCCCACCCTAGCTCTTTAAGCAGGCTACCATCTAGTGCATAACGTAAATCATGCCCCGGACGTGATCCATGGAAGTCAACCATTTCGTAATTTAACTCTTTACCCTGGGCAGCAGCAATCATTTTAGCTAAAGTTAAGTTATCAACTTCTTCTGTGCCTACTAAGTTAAACTTAGGACAATGTGCCCAACCATAATCGCCTGTGTGTTTGTAGTCTGCAGGTAATGTATTTAGAATAAACATCAAGCCATCTGCTACATCACGTGCGTGGATATACATACGTGTACCTGCTTCTGTACAATCTGCGTTAGCGTGAATATATACTTTCTCACCATCACGAGCACGTTGAATACACATAGGAATAAACTTCTCTGGATGTTGACGTTCGCCAAATACGTTCATTGTATGGGTGACAATAATAGGCATTTTGTAAGTGTTTTCATACGCAACACAGAACTCTTCGCCTGCGGCTTTACTAGCAGAATATGGATTAGTTGAGTTGTAACGATCATATTCTTTGTAACTTACGCCTGGGGGAGCAACACCAAAGATTTCATCTGTGGAGAAGTAAACAAAACGTTCCAAATTAGGCAAATGCTTACGTGCATAGTCGAGCATGTTAACTGTGCCCACTACGTTATCTTGTAGGAACTCCAGTGGATATTCAATACTGCGATCTACGTGACTACCTGCGGCTAAGTGTAAAATAATATCAATGGGGCCAATGTCCTTGATAATCATTTCATTTAATTCTGCTTTAAGATCGTGGAACACAATACGCATACGCTCTGCAACCATCTTAGGGTCGTGATCCTGTAGCATATCATATAAACGATTTAAGTTACCACTAATGTCTAAACGATCTAAACATACAATATTGTAGTCTGTTTCTTTAAGCATTTTATCGATGACGTGATGCGCGATAAATCCAGCACCACCTGTTATTAGTACATTTTTTGACATGTTTCTTCCATTATTAATTGATGCTAGTATTTATTTTACTATGATATTGCTTATTATAAAACTTTGCCGGACCGTATGTCAATGATTTTTTCAATATAATCACTACATATTCCATAACAGTTAGCATCGTTAGTTGATAGTAATTCGGGATCAACTGTTTCTGGCATAACCATAATGCTATGCTTAGACAACTTGTGCCCAGGATAGGTCCAGATATATTGATGACTTGTTAATGTACGTGAATCTGATTCGTGCCAAAAGTAATTAAGCGGCGTGCCAGTTAAGTAATACAAGGCGGCTAAATTCTTAGCATGTAACCATAATCCGCCTTGTGCAATAAAATCGTAGCTAACATTATACGTAGGTTCATCGTGCCCTAGAAACCACTCGTCTTCGGCTTTGTACCATACGTCTACTTCGCAATCATATCCTTTACTAAGAGCAAACTTAATCTGCTCTGGGTCATTTTCTATTCCATCGTCTGGGCCATTAAACAACCCCCTGTGTGCTATGTATATCATTGATGGTCCATTCTCCAGCGTCCGCGGTATTCGCCTTTGTTCCACTGTGGTTCTACTATAAACGGCAAGCACTCGTAGTCTATACCTACTTCTTTAAAGTATTTTTCTAAACTTTCTTCCGGATGTATAAACTCACCTGTAGTTGATAAATGATCTAGGTAATTCCAGTACCTTAGGAATCGTGCGTACATCTCAGGACTACCGAATAAAAAGTTATCAGCAAAATTCTCAGCATTGATCATTTTAGTTTTTACTTTTTCTGCATAGTCACATAAGTCAACTTCGCCGCGTGGTACCATATCTGTACGCATACGGAATACCATATCATACTCTGTACCTGTTTGTTCAACATAGTCTGTCATTAGTTTATGACTTTGTAATATACCCCACCACATGACTAAAAAGTTAGGTGCCCAGTCGGCTATATTGAGTGGACGCTTCGGTGGTGGTGCATACGCAGGAATATCATCTAATACTTGTGTTACTCTGAATGTACACTTATCTAATGTACCATGACTATTTTCACGTAAGTAGTTTTCAAACTGTTCAGCAGTTACTCCGTACTGTTCACTTTTCCACGTACGAATAAAAAAGTCAGCTTCATTGTAACCTTTAAGTGCATCAACTAATCGAAATAGCCCACGATATTCAAAACGCGGTCCGCCACTTAGGCATAATGCTATCTTCATAGTTTCCTTGCGAACACTACACCCCAATCATTTTTAGGGCTAATATCTTCTACTTCCCAATTAGTTCTATCTAGTGCCAGCGTAAATAACTTAGGACCAGGATGATAGTTAGTATCGTGGAATCCTACTAATCCACCAGGTGCTAATAAATTAGTATATTCCCAGTCTGCTAGTACTTGATTAATACTATGCCATCCATCAATGTAGATAAAATCAAATTGTGTAATGCCAAAGCTATTAAACTTAGCAACGTTGCTATCATAGTTACTGCTAGTGTCGTGAATAGTCCAAACTAGATTATCGGGATTGTTTAAATGACTACGATCGCCAACATCGATACCAACATAGGTTGTATCTTTATTTTTATTATCTAGCCAAGTCTTAGTAAATCCAAATTGATTCACTCCGATCTCAAGAATCGATTTTGTATTGGCACAAATAGTTAAAAACTTTTCTTTAGCAAGTGCAACACCTGCAAGTTCATTGATATCACTCCAGTTACGTCCTTCTAAACTAAACGGACCGTCTTGGTCATCTAATTCCGCATCGCCTGTTCTAATATCTGTTACTAAATCTTGTTCCCATCTCATTTTACTAATCCCCATTTTGCGATTGCTTCATCATATTCTGGACCATAAGTCTTGTCAATTGCTTGACGCATAGCACGTGCACCTGCAACTGTACCGCCTGGATGCCCGTGTACTGCTCCGCCTACATTGGCCATATAATCATTGCCAGCTAATGCTGTAATCTTTTCTACCAGTCCAGGATGGAATCCACAGCTTAATACAGGCAATGTATTACCTTCACGTAACACCTTAATGCTTTCTGCTAACTCTGCAGGATCGTCATTACTATATCCGCCCATCATACCTGTTTGGATTGTGTCAACACCCATTAAGGTAGCAAGTTGGCATACAACAGGCCAAGCAATACTAAAACGATGTTTGGCATCAGTCATTAGTTTGTCGCCAGACTTCTGGAAGTGTAAGAACAGTGGCAAGTCTAATTTACGAATAGAGTTGTAAGTACCTAATCCTGAAAATACGTTTGTATGTACTCCATTACCACCTAGTTCTGCTACACGCTTAACACGTTCAACTAATACATGTGGATCACAGTTAATAGTATGGCAAAACACAACCTTACGGCTTTGTTTAGCTAGGTAGTTGGCAACTAATTCTACTCTGCGTTCTAATGGAGCACACGCAGGGTTTGACATAATCTCATCTTCTTTGATAAAGTCGGCACCACCGTCAACCATTTGTTTAACCATCTCTAACATTACTTCTGGTGTAATGCCAATTTTAGGTTTAACAATGCTACCAAACAGGGGCTTGTTGTATTGACCTGTAAATTCTCGAATTCCTGTAAGACCGAACTTAGGACCTAGGAAGTGCTTAGTTACAGTTTCCGGAAGTTCTAGTTTAATTAGTCTACATCCTGTTACACAATCAATGTCTACATGTCCACCCATTAACTGACAAATTAAATGATTAATACCATCTGATTCCCAATCTGTGTTTGCCACAGGGAACGCAATTTCAACTGTACCTGCTTTTGTTTGTGCTAACTCTGCTTTGTCTGCAAGTATAATACAACTGTGATTTTCAAACAGTTCATCTGTTTCCCACTCGTTGCGTACATTAGGATTACCTACACTTTGTCCGATAGCTAAGTTCCAAGCAGCATCGTCAAGACTTGTGCTACTCGTCATTGCATAAGTAGCAACAAGATATTTGTTCGGATCTATTTCACTACGGTTACGGTAAAACTTCATACTTGTCTCCAATTATACTCGGGCGTTTAACGCACAAGACTTTACAATCTTCTAAAAATTCTGGATCAGCAACATCCTCGGGCTCAAACCAAAAGATATCGCCTACGCTAATAACTTCTCCGGCAATACGCATACTTCCTGATAATAATACATTGTATTCTGTAGCATGTTTGTGATAGTGTGCGGGCCAAACTTCGCCCTTTAAGTGTGTAAGTACGCCCACTTCAAACAAAGGAGTACGCATTACACTAGGTTCAAAGTCGCCGATGAACCATCCACGTGTCATGTCAGAAAGTTTTGCTGTTTTCATATCTTATAAATTTGTCTAAGTCGTCGGGAACACCAACTGGATGATGAAACTGGTTAGGTATGTGGTAAATGCCCACAGTTAATCCTGTTGCGATCATATGATTATAACTAGGTCCAATGTAGAACTCTCCATTAGGTGCACGATCATTGGTGGCTATCATTGCTTCTGCACTATCAACAAACATGCGGCCTTCTCGCCAATAGTGAATACCGTTAAGACTGATGTTGCTTATTACTTGCTTCTCACGGATTTCTTGTACAAGGCCTTCTTTGTTTACTCGAGCATAACTGTTTTTATCTGTATGTGCATGGTATGTAACTACTGCACCATCATAGTGGCGGACATAGTCCAGGAATCTACTGCTAGTCCATTCCATGATTTGATCACAGTTAGCAATAACAAGTTCTTCATCGTTATTAATCTGATCTTTAAATAACAATCCGCTACTAGCAGGACCTTCGGTAACATAATCAATTGCAATAAACTTACTACCAGGTTTGATTGTTTCAATCATTGCTTGTACACGTTCACGATGTTCATCATCACGTATAACAAAGTGCCAAGTACCATACAAATCTAAACTTTCAATGGCACGTTCAATCATAGTACGTCCGTTTACATCAAGTAATGGCTTGGGCGTCAGGATTTGTTTTTCAGCAAAGCGACTACCTCGCCCTGCCATTGGAATAATTATGTTCATTGATATGGATACGGTGGTAATAGATTATATATGTTTGCTTCGGCATTGTCAAGTATGTTCTTTTGATACTTGTCCAAGTTAGCTAACAAGGACCGAGGGAAATAATCATTGATTTCGACAATCTTATACTCATTTGGACTAGCACGGTTCCACTCTTTACGTTCGGCTATGGACTTATCAATGTCAATGTGTGCTAAGAACTCTGGAGTATCGCTTTCTGTGTGTGCAAAACTTTGAGCTTTATTCTTTAACCACTCATTATCGCCCATGTAACCAAAATGCCAGCCACCGTGTTCGATAACTTCGCAACCGTCGTTACTAAACTTATACGGTGCTGCCATAAACTGAAAACGTAGTTGTCTAAATGGATCGGGCTGGATATCATTAAACAAATGCCGACGTCCGGCCATGCCCCAAATTTGATATGGATCTGGTGCTGTACGCATATAATTAAACTTAAAGTTAAACAAGGCCATACGTATAGCAAATAAGTCTTGTGAACTGTTACGCATACACTCTACTGCTTCTCTGCGTACAATCTCATCTAAGTCACAAACCATAATTAAGTCATTGTCATCTGCGTCTGCAATGCCACGAGCAATTTGGTTGCGTTGGTATATATCATTGACCCATGCATCTAGATCATGTGGCATATCTTCGACTTTAATATGGATAATCTTGTCAGCCCATTTAGCGTAACGAGCTTGATTATCTTCGTAATAAAATGGCTTTGGTTTACTAGTATATGTAGTGTCAGCTTCTACTAAAACAAAGTGGTCGACAACGTCGTATAATTCTGTTAATCTTAGTTCAAGTAGGTCTAGCTCGTTATAGAATGTGAAACAGTCATAAATTTTCATATATCGTATTTAAGCACATAAATACCTAGCTGTCAAATTTTATATATCAATGAAAAAAATTCTAATAACTGGTGGTGCTGGATTCCTAGGTAGTCATTTAATTCAAAAACTATTATCGCAAGGTAATATGGTATATTGTCTTGATAACTTTTCCACAGGTAGTCAAAGTAATGTACACAAAAGTGAACAACTTAAACTCATCACCCATAATATACAAGAACCATTGGATTTAGAAGTAGACGAAATTTATAACTTAGCAAGTCCTGCAAGTCCAAAACGTTATCAACTTGAACCTACAGACACTATTCGCAGTAACATATTGGGTGCAATAAACTTATTAGAGTTGGCAAAACGATACAATGCTCGTATACTACAAACTAGTACCGCAGAAGTATATGGTTCGGTTACTTTTGAGCCAAACAAGAATGTATTCAATCCTAGACATTGTTATTTAGGTGGCAAGCAAGCAGTAGAAACTCTATTCTATTCTTATAATGCCCAACACGGTGTACGCACTAAGGTAGCCAGACTGTTTAATACCTATGGGCCAAACTTACAAGTCAATGATGGCCGTGCTATTGTAAACTTTATTGTACAGGCTTTACGTAACGAACCTATATCAATTAATGGTAACGGCGAACAGTATAGAAACTTTTGCTATGCTACAGATACAGTAGATGCCCTAATAGGGTTAATGGCCACAGAGGATGATTTTACAACTCCAGTTGATGTGGGTAACCCAGAAACACTTACTATTAAAGAGTTAGCTACCCGTATAGTATCATTGACAAATTCTGCAAGTTCTGTTACATTTACTGGTACTAATGTAGTTGAACCTACACAGCCTGTTCCAAACTTATCTTTAATTAAACAAGCAACTGGTTGGGAACCACAAGTAGATCTCAATCAAGGTCTACAAAATACTATAGAATACTTTAGAAAGATTATTTAATATGTACGCAGTTGCTAGTATGAGCACCGAAAACATTAAAGAGTTTGCAGACTTAACAGATGCAAGTAAGCAAGAGTATTGTGATAAACACGGATACTTATTCTTCCCGTGCAAGGAAGATTCATTTACATTAAAGACAGAACCATATAGTCCTTATATGAACTTTAATAAGATGTATGTAGTATTAGATATTTTTAAAAAGCATCCAGAAATTGAATGGCTATTGTTTAGCGAGTGCGATGCAATGATTACTAACAGTAATATTAAAATTGAAGATCGCATTGATAATGATTATCACTTTATTATTGCTAGTGACCGGTTAAACTTAAATGCAGGAAACTTCCTAGTACGTAATAGCCCAGAAGGCCGTGCATACTTTGAAATGATTTTAAGCCACAAGGATGAACCATTTTATCGAGATCATCCGTGGACTGAACAATGGGTTATGATTAACACCATCGAAGATAACTTAGATATAGTTAAGATTGTACCACAGAATCAATTAAACAGTTACGAAACTGCTGTATACGACTATTGTGATACTAGTAAAGATATGTTTGGTAATCGCGGTACATGGGAACCAGGCGATTGGATTATACACTGGCCCGGCTTATATGATCATGTACGTATTCCACGTGCAAAAGAAATGGCTAAAAATCGCATATGAGTAAACAGACAATCTTCATCACAGGTGGCAACGGCTTTGTAGGTAGCTACCTTAAAGAATATTACTCTCGAGACTATAACGTATTAGCGCCTAGTCACAGTGAATTAGAATTGACTAATTTAGATCGTGTTAGTCGCTTTTTCGACACATATAAAATTGATATTGTTATACATACTGCCCTAGCCGGTAGAGACAATATATACGGCATAAACCACGAAGAAGAACAACAAAACCTTGCCATGTTCATGAATATATGGCGCAATAGACACAAGTTTGGTCAGTTTATTAATGCTGGTACAGGTAACGAGTTTGATACTACGCAGAACATCGATTGTGCATCAGAAGAACTATTGTTTGATCGTATGCCCATGGCTAGTTACGCATACGCTAAGAACATTGTGGCCCGTACTTGCAAGACTACCAAAAACTTTACTAACTTACGATTCTTTGGTGTATTCCATCATACTGAAAAACCTGTACGCTTCTTCCGTAGACTATATCTTGCAGAAAAGCCAATACATATTTTTCAAGATCATTATTTTGACTACATTAACCTAGAGGATATTCCTACTGTTATGGATGCGGTAATTCAAGGAATTGAATGGGATGATATTAATATTGCATATCCCGAGAAGTATAAGCTCAGTGAATTAGCACGTAACTTTTTAGACAGTCACGGATTAACTACTGAGGTTATTGTTGATGCTGTAAGTCCGAACAACTTTACAGGTGATACAACCCGTATTCAATCATTAAACTTAACGCTTAAAGGATTGAATGCCGGGCTTGCATTATATTAATCAGCGTCTTGTGCTGTAATCTTTTCGCCTAAGTGTGCTTTAATAACACGAAGCAATTTGCGTTCAGTATCATAAACAAACTCTTTAGCGTCTTCTTCTGTTGTTACTACTAAAATAAAACCATTTGCCGCTTTACGGACTTCAAGTGATTCAAACATTATACTACTCCAATTAGGGTTTAACTAGTAGCTAGTATAACATATCAAGAAATTAAAGTCAACAAAAAGCCCACTTTAAGTGGGCTTTTATTTTGGTTACTTTTGTGTACCAACTACTTCAATATCAACACGGCGGTTTTGGCTACGACCTTCTGCTGTAGCGTTACTTGCTACAGGATTAGATTTGCCTTTTGATTCGGTGTAGATCTTGTCAGCAGGTAAACCTTCGCTAACTAAGTATACCTTCACCGCATTAGCCCGACGTTGACCAAGTGCTTGGTTATAAGCATCGGTACCAATACTGTCAGTATTACCAACTGCAACGATTACTTCTACTTTAACGCCACTTACTTGCCCGACCAGGTTATCCAAAACAGCAAAACCTTCTGGCTTTAATACTGACTTATCAAAGTTAAACAATGTGTCGGCTTGTAGTGTGACCTTAGTGGAAGTCACTGTGTTTACCTTAGGGGCAATCCATCCATCGCATCCTGGTGCGGCTGTGGCCGGAGTCCATGAATTATCACGCCAGCATAATTTGCCGTCACCGTTTTTCCAATTTAAAGTACCATCACCATTTTGCCAGTTGTCTGACGCAAATGCAGATGATGCTACTAATGCTAATACTAATAATAATTTCTTCATTTCTTATCCTTTAAAAAAACAAAAGGGCCTAAGCCCCTTTGTTGAACTCTAATTAATTAATTAGAACGTATGACGTACACCTAAACCATAACTGTTACCAGATACACCACTATTAGTTGATGTACTTGCAGTTTGTGTTGAACCAAAGATTGCATACAAGTTTGTACGCTTGCTTAGATAGTAATTGCTTCCTAACTGATATGCGGTGAAATTAGCAGACGGTTGACCTTGGCCAAACGCTGTTACTTTACCTAAACCGCCAGATACCCAAGCTTCAATAGTTGGAGTAATAAAACCACGTACACCAATTTGTTCAGCTTTACGTTGAGCATAGTAACCTGTGTTCAATGTATCAGTAGCCTTGCGGTTTACATATTGAGCATAGGCTTTCAAGATACCAAAGTCATATGTTGCAGCAACGTATGTTTGATTGTCTTGTGTATTTGTACCACCACTAGTTGTATTCCAGATAGCTGGAGTTGGACTAGTTAAAGTAGCCGCCGACTGTAAACTCTTAAGAGCTTGATAGTTAGCTGTCAAATACAATTTTTGCCACTCGTAATTTACGCCAAGGCCCCAACCACTGTGGTTATTTTGACCACCTTCGGTAGGACTTGTTTGTGTATTATTTTGATTATTTTGAGTTAACAAACCTGTGCCGCTAAATCCAGCAAACTTTTCCGAAGTTACACTAACTGCGTTCGAAGTACGCAATGTAAATGCATCACTTGCGCCAGCACTTGAACTAGTACCAGCATACGGTGCAGTACCAGCGTTGCCGTTGGCTTGTGGGCTTGTGGAATAGATAGCATTACCAAGCATGTTGTTTGCATTACCCGGATCGGTAATTTGAACAGCATTAAAGATTGGTGTATTTTGTGTACCTACTAATACTTGACCTAATCCAGATTGTTTAATACCGACAAATGCTTGACGTGTATTAAATGTAGATAATGTACTATCTGCCGGATTGATTCCAGTTTCAAAGGTAAAGAGAGCAGAAGTTCCGCCACCTAAATCTTCTTGGCCTTTGAAACCTAAACGTGAAGTAGATTCACCGTTATTGCCAATTGCACTAGTAGTTTGTTTCGACGTAGCCGAAGTACCAGTTCCCTTGTAGTTACTTCCAATGTATCCAACATCCAAGATGCCGTATACGGTCACGCTCGATTGGGCTTGTGCTACACCAAATCCAGTTACTGCTAATATAGCTAAAATTAGCTTTTTCATGTTACTTCTCCTTTTTGATTATTGTACTACGATAATAGTTTATTACTATTAGGTTGATAATAACATACGCCGGAAGCGTAAGTCAAGTTTATTTAGTCCAAGAAATTAGCCTAAATTAATTACTTCTACTCCAGATTTGGTAAGGAAATCAAGTCCTGTAGACTCACGATAACTATTACGATAGTAAACAGTAGAAATGCCACTTTGATATATAAGTTTGGCACAATCCATACAAGGAGCGTGAGTGACAAATAAACTAGCATCAAGCCCACTTTCGTTTGATTTTGCCAGTTTCGCAATGGCGTTGGTTTCGGCATGCAATACCTCTGGTTTAGTTTTTAGTGTGGTTGTATCGTCGGAATGTTGGATAACATCTTCGCAGTTGTTATCCCAACCCGTGGGCATACCATTGTAGCCAATTGATATAATGCGATCATCTTTGACTATAATAGCACCCACATGGAGTCTTTTAGCATGGCTAAGTTCAGCAAATATCTTTGCTGTGTCCATATAGGCTTGTGCTAACTTTGGCTTCAACGACCACGTCCTGCTGATTTTTTTGCTGGTTTGTTTGTAGTGACTTTAGCTGTAGATTTAGCTTTTTGCACTTGTGCCGTAGTAGTGCCGGGCACTTTTGGATTTGCGGCTACTGCCTTGGCGGCGTTGGCGGCGTTGATAAAAGGATTCTTAGACTTCTTGGCTTCTTCGGACATTTCTTTTTTCGCTAGTTGTTTTTTCTCTATCCTATCTAGTAGTGCTAACAATTCTTCTTTAGTTAGCATCTGACCCCAAGTAGTTCTTGGTTTAATAGGTTCGGGTTTTTTCTTTGACATTAAATTTGGTGCCCCTTAACAGAATCGAACTGCTAATCCATGATTACAAATCAAGTGTTATACCATTTAACTAAAGGGGCGTATCTCTATTTATTACTAATAAGTTTGGGCATACTAAAATCTGCTTTTCGACAGTGGACCACAATGCCAACCAGGAGCTACCCAGTCATTAAGGCTCGCCTTCACAGGCTCTTTCATGGAATCTAGCAACTCTTTCACAGTTTTAAAATTTATTGTACCCTCGGGAGTACCCGATATTACATTCTCATGCCACAGGGCCGGTACTACGACTGTTACTCAAACTCCCACATGTATCAGATGGCCGCCACGCCATATGCCCAAACTTATTAGTACTTGGCGGAGAGCTAGGGATTCGAACCCCAGATGGATTGTTAAGATCCATGCCCGCTTAGTAGGCGGGTGCCTTCGACCGCTCGGCCAGCTCTCCTGTATACTACTCAGTAATTCTTGTATAGTTTAATACGTTACCAACAATTGATACTTGTACATGTTACTTAATCTTTTTAAAATACTCTTGATCTACTTTGCCGCCTTGGATTTCCAATAATGCTGTAACAACACCATGATGATGTTCCATATGGATACTGTGTTGATTTTGACTACGGATTTCGCGACCGCGTTGTGCAGCCATAATAATTAATTCAAACTTATTGCCACCTGCATTTTTTACGCATTTCTCTACGTCTAACTGTTCGTGACGACTATGGTATTTTGATGACATGTTATTCCTAAGGTTGATTTGTAAAAACTAAGTTTAACACAGATTGCTATATATGTCAATTATTCCACGTCAATTGGGCAAATTGTTCAGTAGCACGATGTTTATACCAATCATACATTGTAGTTTTTGCCACTTCGATGTTCTTTTCAAATCTGTGTGTATTAGCTTCCCATAACTGCTTGGCATAGTCTACATCTATTAATAATCTTTTGTTGTTGTCAATTGCCGAGATAATACGATCGAACGGATTGGCTATAGTATCGTACGTATGATCAATAATATCATCAAACACATCAAATCCCACTTCTCTTAAGTGGGCGATTGCACTACATCCACTTAGTAAGATAGGAAAATTACACCCATATACACTATTCAACCATTTCTCTGTTATTAAGTAACTTGGGGCACTAAAAGACGATTCGGATACAATCTCAACAAAACTATTTTGATATCTTTCTCTTAAATTTTGATTAAAGTTTGTAACATTATCGTTAATTTCGTCGTAGATATTATAATCATCGGCTGCCAACGATTTATTATTGTAAAATTTTGGATATCCAGACAACATAGCAGTACGGGCGTCATCTTGATGTTCTTCAAATCTCCAAGGTAGATAATCGAGTAAATTATTAATCTGTGCATCTATATACTGACCAAGGTATGTAATTTCGCCGTACTCGTTATACCCTTTACCAAATAGATAACTTAACGTTACTACCCGGTGCTGTCGACGATTCCGGTTTAAACTAATAAATGATTTATCGGAATTAAAATTTTTATCCAATACAGGCATAACATATCGATATGAGTCTGCTTGATTTACTATGTCGCCGCCCCATTGTACGAATTGTATGTTTGTAGATTTTATTACTTCGAGATTAATATTTTCTAGACTAGTGAAAATAATAAAATTTGTTTCAGGAAAACGGGCGGCCATATTATCTATTAGTTCTACCCCGGCACTAGGTTTACCATCCCAAAAATTATGATCTAACCACAAATCCAACATATCTTTTACGCCGATAATAACATTGGGTTTTGTAAAAACCTTATAATTCATAAATCTTTTAAGTATAGCAGGAGGATCCGACCAAATATAGTATGCCTCAAAGTCGCAGGTTAGTGTAGATAACAAATCAGTATATAACTTGTATGTAAATTTATCATTCGGGGCTCTGGAAAGGACATAAAGTGTTGATGTTGTCATATAGAATATTTATAATGTAAAATACAGGGCAATAAATATCATAATGAAAGATGTTACTATATTATATCAAGGTGGATCGGGAGGATTTGCTCTTTACTACTATCTACTGTTATCTGGGAAATACCAGTATAATATAGAAACAGTACAATCCATGATTACTCAACAATTTCCCGCCGAGTTATCAATTAATCCATATACATGGAAAGATACAGAATTTTGGCCCAACAATTTAGAACTCAAAAAAGCAAATGGTTCAAAATTATTTTTAATATGCAATCCATTATTTAATCCAGATGTATACGAAACAAACCAATCAATTAGTAGTAATACTTACAAGATTTTATTATATACTAACATACATTTGCAAGTAAGAATGGCCTACGAAAAACAAGCATATTGGTTTACGGCTGTGAGTCGCCGCCACTTTAATGCACCCAATGATACTAAACAATATTTAAAACAAATTTTAAGTGGGAGTAAATCATATTATGATAAAGATGTTGATCCAGAATTATTAAATTTAATAACTAAATTTTCCCCCGATCAAATTACGCAGCTAGAGGATTTTGTTAATTCGACGGTCCTTGTTAATTTTCCTAGCCCAAATCGATATCAACTTGATTTCTTAGATTATTGGAAGTCATTGCAGTCAATAAAAGCAACACAACTACTATCAAAGAAAGTATATTAAATGAAAAAAATTATTGCCGCAATCTTATTTTTATTTGTAAAAGTAAATACAGCAACAGCACAAGAAACAGTACAATTAGTTTGGCCATTCGCTGTAAGTGCCAATGGTGCCGAATGGGTTAGAGAATTGGCTAACCAAGCCAATAAATCACAATCAAAATATGTTTTTGTATTTGAGAACAAACCAGGGGCTGGCGGTACAGTTGCAGCTTTGCATACATTAAACAATCGCGGAATTACATTAATGAGTTCTTCTAGCGGATTTTTTATTAGACCTATGCTATATCCCAACGAAAGTTACGATACTAGACAATTTACACCACTGTTAGTAGAATGTATAGGTTCGCCGTATGCTGTAGTTAGCACAAAATATAAATCCACTGCTGAATTAAAAAAACAAAAACGTTTAACAATTGGTGTAATTCTTGGTACTGCTGGCGAAACTGTAGCTAAAGAATTACAAAAAATTCTTCCCAATACACAATTAGATTTCATTGGCTATCCTAGTACTAGCGCCGGGATGCAAGACCTATTAGGTAATGCGTCATTGGATCTCAATGTAGCTGTTCCGACTAATGTAACACAGTGGCAAGATCGAATTAATATAATTGGCTACACCGGAACTGCTAAAGATCTAAATACCTTTGCTAAACAAGGATACAATGGATTTAATGAATTAACCTCAACATACCAGATATTTGCTCCATCTAATCTTGCACAGGATAAAGTAACCGAGTTGTATGATATTTTACACCGTGCTAATGCTAACTCGCCGAATATTAAAAATCTGTATGCTAAAGATTTATGCGTGCCTGTAAATTACAATAGGGAAGAAACACAGGTACTCAATGAGAAAATAGCAAGTTTTTGGAAAGCCAAACTTAAATAAAACTTAATTGATAATATTTAGATCTGAATTGCTTAATAGAATAAAAATTAGTAGGATCCCACTGTAAAAATTTACCAGCAGAATCATTTACTACATTCGTTAACCCTTGTGTATAGTTTTTAAATGCTTGTGTGCCGGCCAAACTAGAATACCAATCGCTACCACGACCTTGATACTCTTGACCACTAAATTGTCCAGTTGTTGGAATAATAAATTTTGAACAAGCATTACCTGCATGTTGAGTGGCACTATCATTTAAGTCGCCATATCTACCACACCCACTTATGCTATAATTAATCCAGTTAAATTTCAACGGTTGGTGAATAGTGTTAAATTTTTCCAACTCGTTTAATGAAGATTTAGGTGCCAACCTTCTTATATAGTTTAATAACATATACGATTGTTTAACATGTAATGCTGGCAAATCTGGAGTTATGTAAAAACAATCTAATGTATTATCATTCATTGGCCTTACATAGTTTTCATCATCTTGGTAAGAGTATACCCCATCATCAGTAAAATGCAAACGAGGTTTTTCAAGTCCAATAACAGAAATAAAATCGTCTGTACCTAATATACGGCTAGAATATTCGCGTGACTCTTGTGCCATAGCAAATTGATATCTTTGGGCCGTGTCCCATACCCAGTCCTCATTGGGATATAGTTCGTTAAATAATTCTGCATTATCTTCTCTAATCACAATCTTAGTAGTTTTATCGTATACGCCTTTATTAAGGAAGTCGTACACAGGAGAATAACTACTACGGTCGTTGACACCCACTCGTGCTCTTGTATAGATAATGTCTATATGTATATTATTACGTTTAAAAACTTCGTATATTGTTAGGCTGTCTGTTCCACCGCTAAAATTTAATACAATGGGTTTATTTTTTGCAGCAATTTGGGTAGCTCGCATATCAAGTAACTGATCCCAACTTTCTATAGGTTCTTTTAACCAATCTATATTGTCAAAAGCCGACTCATACATGTTAAAATGTAAAGTTAGATTATTTTTTCCAGCATACGATGCCGCTAAGAATTTATTAGTAAATTTTTGGTTATCTACAGAATAATACATATATAGTAATTACTTTGAAATAATATAGTTAGCTTAAAAACGGAACAACTAATGGAAAAGTTTCTCGCCAATTTTCGCTACGTATTTTATCATGTTTTTCGAGGAATTTAATCATTGATTCTATATTACGATTTTCTACAGTAAATGTTTTTAATATTTTATTAATTTCGTGATCTTCACCATACATGTTGATACTTTCGTTTGTTAATGCACGTGGAACATAGCTTAAATCAAGATTTCCGTAACACCTGGTTACTGCAATAACACCCGATTTAGAATATGTTCGGTCCAATGGAATGTTTTGCTCGGCCCACAAGCACAATTCAGCATGATAGAGTAAATTTAAAGGATTAATTGTACATTGTACTACAAACTTAGCATCTGTTTCGGTGATAAACCGCTTGACAATTTTTTCAACTTTATTCCATTTCAATGGCCAACGGATATAATTAAACTGCTTACCTATTGCATCCAAACTTAAATTTAACCGTATTTCTTTAAAGTGTTTCCACAGTTCTAAAACTTCGGCATCAGGAAATACGCTACAATTTGTATTGTACCGTATAACAATTTGTTTAGGATTGGGATGCACAGAAATAATATAGGTCATAAGTTTTTTATGAAAATCGGTCAAAAACGGCTCGCCACCTTTTAGCAATAATATCTCTAATTTGTCAACAGGAATGTATTTAATAATTTGTCGCAAATACACATCAGATCCTGCGGTATCACTAGAATCCAACTGTATTTGAAATTGGTTATTATATTTTTCTAAATCTTTCTGCGGATTAAATTTAGTCATAGAATACGCAACATGATTATTTCGCATATCCTTACCTTCGAGTTTAGCCCAGGTACTACTGGTATGAGGACCACACACAATACAAGCGGCATTACATTCTAAATCTAATGTAATGTCAAGCGATACACACTCGTTGTGATCATAATCGGATGCTGTTCTAGTAAATGATTGAGTTCTATACGATACACTATGTACATTTGATTGTTCCATGTGTTTGCAAGAGTTACACCCAGGAATCCATCCACTAGTGTTATTAAAAAATTCCTTGGCTTTGATAAAATTCTCTCGATCGTCAATAGCGATTCTCTCGCCAGTATATTGGCAACATGGTCGATATTCAATTACTCCAAATTTGGTAGTACTAAGAGCATATTGATTACTCAAGTTTCTGCAATGTTTATTAGCCATTGTATTTTATATGTTGTTTACGATCGAGATTACTTCTGGGAAAATTTCTGTATATGATAGATTCCTTTGTAAATCTAGCCGTAACATTTCTGCAACTAACTTATTCCATTTTGTGGAATCAACAGTTAGAATACTATCTAACATTTTTGCTATTCTATGATCATTTCCGTATTTTTTAATTACTTGTTCCCGAAGTTGTTGAGGAATAGCATCTAACCCCCATGTACCATAGCATATACTGGTATCCAATGTATTTACTTTTAAAAATTTAGTTTTTAAATTAGTAAACCAAGATTCTAGTTCGTCGAAGTATAAAATATTCATTGGATTTATTGTGCTAGTAATAATAACAGAAGCAACACAGTCCAATTTGCATATTTCATATACATTATTTTCAACTTTATTCCATTTTAATGGCCAGCGTATATAATGAAATCTATCATCAATAGCATCAATACTAATTTTAATAAAAACTTTATTAAATTTGTTCCATGCTTGTATAGTTTCTTGGTTTGGAAAAATACTACCGTTTGTAAAGTATAAAAGATTTACTTGTTCGGGGTGTTGAATTGCATTTAACATAATTAAATGATTATCGTTGACTAATGGCTCTCCACCAAAAAATCTAAGATATTTTACCTTACTCAGATCTAATATATCTATTAGATTTTTATATTTGTCACTAGCGTCAAATAATATAGCCTTCGGATTTGCTTCCTTTTGCCATAAGCTACTAAAATGCGGACCACACATCACACAGGCTGCATTGCACGTTGTATCAATTTGAATAGATAAATCAATTATTTCGCCATCTTCGGCATCCTCTGGAATGCACTTAAAACTATGATTTCTTATACTAGTGTTAAACCCGCGTGATTCTCGGTTAATACAATCGTGGCAGTATTGTTCTTTATTTGCTAAAACTTTTTTTGTGGTGTCTATTCTAACTTGATTGAGTTGGTCGGCTGAATATATCGGGTTAGATGCCGGGACCCAACAACAGGGTTGATATGTTAAGTCGGCTCCTAGAAATCTAAAACCATTTGATAGATACCTGCAATATTCGTTTGCCATGCAACTATTTAGTTCAAAAAAAAGCCCCACAACTTTTACATTGTAGGGCCATTTCCATTACGGAAACCAACCGTTCCTCCCTCATCTTTGATCCTCTTTAATACATCTTCGAAGAGGATCGGGGCGAAGTCTGGTGTCTGCTCAACACAAACACAGTGATACCTAACATCAATATCTCCATTTGGCAATAACACTCTATTAGAATGGAGGTGGCCATGTATGTTCGTTCCAAAGCGGCCGAGACTTTCTGGGTGTAGCGGAATGTGACTAAGGATAAGTCCGTTCATAATATGGTATGCACGTAGTTCACGGAAATATTGTCTGTAATCATCATCCTTAAAGATATCGTGGTTACCGCGGATAAGAACTTTGTCGCCGTTAAGTCTACTAAGTGTAGTCAGACTTCTACGGTTAATGACTACATCACCAAGGTGATATACTTTGTCCTTTGGTCCTACCCGTTCGTTCCACGCTTTAATCATAAACTCATCCATTTCGTCTGGATCAGTCCACGGGCGGAGTTTTGTGACTCCATCTGCTTGTGTGAAGCGGCACATGCCGGCGTGGCCAAAGTGCGTGTCGCTTACTAAAAATACTGCTGGCATGTTATGCTCCTTTCTTTAAATGCTTAATAAAAATGTATCTACTTGCAATGAATTAACACATTCAAAATAACCCGAACCTGGGTTATGCAATGTAACAACATTACCTGCATCGTCCTTAATCGGAATTGAATATTGTTCAGAATTTGCCTGGAAAATTTCTAATGCTGTTTTGGCAACATCTGCGTTTTTAAATACCCACAAGATTTCTCCGTAACCATCGCCGTGTCCAAAGCTATCACCAGATCCATAAGTCATCCATAGGATGTATAGTGGTGTGCCGGCTTCTGCTTCAAAGCCAACATTTATCTTTTCTTCGTCGTGGGCTAATCCCGACCAACGTCCGCGGCTAGATATGCTTACACCCTTAACTTCGTAGTCTATTGTTTCTGACCAATCACCGTACTCTTTATCCTCATGATAGTATTCAGTGCAGATTGATTCATATTGTACAAATAATTCCATTACCAACTCCTTTCTTTGATTAGTCAGGAGTTGCCTCCTGCATCACTGTCGTAAATTAATATTAAACTGCTTAAGAGCTTGATAATAATGCTCTTGTTCTGCTTCTAATACTTTTCTTGTTTCTGCATCCGTCTTTGTCCATGGTCTATATCCGCGAATAATTAAACTGCTTCTTAGATTGGGATTAGCCAATGCTTGTTTCATTCCTGCTAACAAAGTTTTTTCAGTTGCAGCGGGCATGTCTTTGTTTACATAAAACGCACCGTATGCGCCTAGTGGCACAAAGTTCTTTAACCCCGGGAAGTATTCTTCCATAGTCGGTACATCCGAAAACACAGGGTCGCGATGCTTTGTTGCTACTGCTATAAACTTAATCTTATTGCCACGATACAATGGAGTAGCTGATCCGATAGTAGGAAAACTAAATCCTAGATTGTTATTAGCCACATCCATTAACCACTGACCATAATCTTTGTATGGAACATGTTGGGCATCTATCTTTAAGTAGTTAGATAGTTCTTGTCCAGTAATCTGTCCCACTGACCCTACTGCCCAGCTACCAAAGTTTGGGTTCTGCTTAATATGTTCAATGAGCTCTTGGCGATTGTTTACATTTTCCGACGTTACTAATACTAACGGAGCAAAGTGGCTAACTGTAAAAAATTTAAGATTCTTTGTTACGCGATCATTGCCATATATTTTAGGAATAGCCCAAAACACGGCGGCCTCTGTATAACATAGTGTAGTCTTTTGTGACTCAATTGATCTGTTACATGCTTCAAATGCTACTGCACCGTTTCCACCGGGTTTGTTGTCAATGATAACTGGTGCATTGTAAATCTTTTGTAAATCTGGTTGTATTTCTCGCAATAAACTGTCCGGGCCAGATCCTACAGGAAAGCTGGTAATAATAACAACTTCTTTATTGGATTGTGCGTTAACTGTTAATGCAAATACTGCGGCTAATACTGCTAATAGTTTTTTCATATGTGCTCGATTAAAATTTAAGGTAGGTGTTATTGCCTGAATCTACATAACTAGCATCACCAATATAGTACATTGGGCTAATAAATGCTAAAAATCCGGTGGCTTTATTCCACTCGTACCGGAAATACTTAGTATCAATTTTATTCTCTAGGTATGTTAACCCGGCTTGCCATGCTTTATAAAAATTGTTCTCTTGAAAATTATTATAAAACCACGCATCCATTTCATTATAAAAATTGCTACTAGGTTTAGAACACTGGAACGTAGTAGGATCGTATTCGGGAAAAATCAGTGGTTTTACTATCTGTTCATATGTAGCACGTTGCGCTAAAGAATGGTTAGGCCAACGTACTAAATGTTGCAAATACTTGTTAGTTGGTAATTCAAACCAATTTTTTATAGTATGCGCTTGTTTACTTACAATTTCAGGCAAGTCTGGTGACCAAAAGAAATATTCATTAGTAGCATTAGAGTAAACACCAATGTCAGAACTACAATTATTAGCCTGGGTATCCATATAGTATACATACCATTTACCGTCTTTAATACATAATTTAGGTTTATCTACACCCCAAAGTATACATACAGATTTTCCTCGGTCTAATGTTCGTTTGTGCTCATCCATTGCATGGATACTTGTTTTAAACTGATAACTAGGAAGTAACCAATCCTTGACATTATACACCCACGATTCATCATGCTCGCCAGTGAGCATGTCATCTGAGTAATCGTGTATTGTAATTTTTGTATTAGGCGAATGTGTTTTCACCCATTCAAGTAATGGTTTAGCCGCATACTCCCACTCACTTAAACTATTTTCGGGTTTGTAATTATACGGATCTGCTGGTACAAATTTTTCTCCAGCAGTTTTAGGCCATCGTGTTACAATTTCGTCAAGATGAATTCCATTGTTAATAAACGAATATAATACTACTGTGCTATCGGCGCCGCCGCTAAACTCTAGTCTAATATAATCGTATTTGTCACGAATCTGTTGAGCACGTATACGATACAGTTCCTGTAAGGAAACTTCGGGTTCTTGGTCCCATGTATGTGCGTTAAGAACTTCTCTATTAAAGTGCCATTCGGGAAATTGATTAGTTTCGGTGGCTCGCATCAAAGCAATTGGCTTATGATGGATTTTTTCTTGGCCTACTGTATAGTAGCCTAGTTTATCATTGGTTTCTATATGATTCATCTGTATATTATATAGCAAATAGAAAACGTAGTCAACTATATTCTATATATAAAATAGGTGCCAGTGGAGTGGTAGCAAGCTACACTCTTGTCCTTGTGAAAGTTACTGGCAGAACTCACTCTTATTTATTTTACCGGGTTAAGAACTTAACCGCCGAATGGCTCCCGGGGGTCTGTTGACGACTTACTCCTTAAATCACTTCCCGTACCGCGGCGGAACATTTAAGTTCCTTGGTACAAGGCGAGTTAGTCAAATCCGTTATGGGCGAATTAGGTGTTTGTATTCAGTGCTTGAACCTGCGGTAGCCCCAACTCTTCATGGCACCTCTTGCGTCGACCGGCATCATAGCAAGTTCAGTGTTGTTCCATTGTAGCCACTATACAAACATAAAAGGTTTTCAGGAACATAGTTGCAGTTTTTACGCCGTAGGTCCAACTATGTTTGTCTCGAGAAGGAGAGCACATCTGTATTTCGCGCCGAAAGGAACTGCTTTACGCTACTTAGGACTCATCCTACCGTCTATCCTGAAAATTGGCCGAGCGTGTAGCATTACGCTACACGGATTCACTTTCAACAGCAGAACCTCCGTCTGTGTGCTCACGCACGATCATTGACCCGATAGATAAGACCAGTAGTGGAATTGAACCACTCGTACACTTTACAATCAGTATGTCGGTGTTCGAACACCTTGATACTAATCCCTGGGTCGCATACGCACCATGACTGGAATTTGGTACTCTGTAGGAGAGTTGAACTCCTCTTACAAGGTTGAAAACCTTGGGTCCTAACCGATAGACGAACAGAGTATAATTTGGCGGTCTCAAGGGGAATTGAACCCCTGTATCCGACGTGACAGGCCGGTGTAATAACCATTATACCATGAGACCAAATTTTGGTGGCTGTAGTAGGAATCGAACCTACCTCACTTTACGAGAGCATCGCGTTTACTCTCTAAGGGCAAGGACTGGAAATTACCAGCTGGCGTACCACTACGCTACTTAGCTTGCGAACACAACCATATTGAAACGTACTTAATATGTTCCACTACTGTCATAGTGGCTTTTCGCAGAGTGACAGCTCCACCGGGTGGCCCACTTGCGGCTCTTGGCAAGCGACTCCCGTCAAATACATTTCAATATGGCGTCGTATCGTGGATTCGGAGTAGTCCAGTCACGGAGTTGTCCTTCTCTATTGTCTGACTTCACAGCGACTCTGTTTGGGGTCCATTGTGACTAGCAACGACCTCCCTCCCGATCTACTGTTACTTACCATATTAAAACACACTCCCCGCGGATATTGCACTCCCATGTGGTTGCAAATGTGTTTTAATATGGTGTCGGTGTGTAGGATTAGCCCCAGTTGCCCGGTTGTCCATACACGTTTGTCCGACTCACCATATTGAAACATACTATGCAGAAGTCTCTAAGCTCGCCTTTGGGGGCATAACACACGACCTCAGTGCTCTAGTGTGTCTAGAATTTAATATGTTTCAATATAATGACCAGGAATCGAACCTGGATCTCTACTACTAAGGGGTAATTAATCCCTGTAAATAATAGCGTATGTCCGAGCACTTACCTCGAGGATCGTACCACGCTCATACTGTCACCATATTGAAACACACTTAGTAAGGACTCGAACCTTACATCTAACCCTTTAACAGGTCGGCTGTACCGTTTAGCATATAAATGCATTTCAATATAGTCTCCGTAATAGGAATCGAACCTATCCACAGTTGTCCAAAAGCTACTTAGTGATAGTCTCAACTAGTGCGGCCGCACCTTCGAGTAGTTCCACCTTTCACCCAACTGTATATACTACCATATACGAACGGATACTATATTGAAACACTCTACTTCATAGACCTACTAAGAATTGGGCGGTGCACCGCTTATACGCTGTTCGTCTATCTGGCATTATCAGCTGCCGTTGCAAAGTATTTCAATATAGTAGATAGCTTACCTATCAGCTGCCGTTGCAAAGTATTTCAATATAGTAGATAGCTTACCTATCAGCACTCGAAGTTCTGGTTCACTTATACCGCGGACACCGTGTATCCCTAACCAGCCGTCAGACTAAGCTTCTAGCAACTTAGTTCTATCGTAAAACACACTCCTTCCGACGATTACCATCGGGAACCAAGCCCGGGCATCAGCTTCAGCAGAGTATGCTTTAATATAGTATGTTGTTTTCGCTTTCCCTGGTACTATCTCCTCCGTTGCGTCGACGCAACGTTCTTGACTGCATCTCCGCGTACTTGCTCTGCGACCACCAGACTATCTCTTGCGGGTAGGACCAGATAAAGGTCCATCCACTCAATCCGGGCCTCTGCCCGCCAACCTTACTATATTGAAACGCACTAGTGGGCTTATCTAGGTAGCCGCTTATCGCACAGAAGTCCTAGTACTGACGTAGACTAATACATTTCAATATAGTAACCCTTCCCAGGGTGCTTATATTCTACTCAAATTGTTAATGAACTTTAATTACTATACAAGTATTATAGCATTATGATCTTTATTGGACAACCATATTAAAACATACTAACCTGTCGGAGCAACCTATTACTCATAGTAATACAAGCAACTACCCGATCACCTACGGATTTTCAAAGTTTGATTTAATATAGTGCCAATAAATTGTTAATGAGCTGTATTACTTAATATACAACTATTATACAATATTGGGAATTAACGGACAACTATTTCAACCGTTGTATTTTTGCAACACTATTTGGAGCAACGGGTGTGATTCGAACACACGGGGTTTCAGCTTTGCAGGCTGGTGCATTGGGCCACTCTGCCACCGTTGCATAGTATTGGAGGAAGAAGTGGGATTCGAACCCACGGACCTTTTACAGCCGACAGTTTTCAAGACTGTTTCCTTAAGCCAGACTCAGACATTCTTCCGTATTTTTGGTACCAGCGGAAGGGATCGAACCTTCTCAAGAACGCTAATCTGGCGCTAAAAGGTGTATAAGACCTCTCTGACTTCCAAGTCTCGCTGGCATTGTTTGGGGTAACATATGGGGAACGATCCCATACTACGACTTTCACAGAGTCGGGTGCGAACCTCTACACTAATGTCACCATTGTTTGGTCCGCCCAGCAAGAATCGAACTCACATCAAAAGGGTAGAAGCCTTCTGTATTCTCCATTATACTATGGGCGGGTTAATTTATTCGGGTTAGTAACTCAATCGCAGAATTTACACTATCGATATTGATGTGTAAGCGGTGAGCAATTTCAAAAGCATCTAAATTACGACTTAATAGTTCTTTAACTTGAAGTAGCATTGGTGACATAATAGTCTCCTGTAGTTTGCATACTATATTAACGCCTTAAGCTACAGCTAAGTTGACACGGTTAATTGTTTATACAACAAAATGTTTCTATAAATAATAGCATGAAAAAACCTTTTTGTTTATATCTAAAAAATCAAGCACGTGTTGAATACAATGATTATGCACCGTGTTGTTGGATTACTAAGAAATTTAATATTATGAGTAGTACACAAGATGAATTCAATGAATATCAAAATTGGTTAGGACAAATCGACGATTGGGTACCCGAATGCAATTTTTGCCAAGAAAAAGAAAGTCGTAATGTTATATCACCCAGACAAATCGCCGAAAAGAAACCATCTATAGTTGGGATCACTAATGTCCTCGAAATCAACAAAGTTACATCCTTGGAATTTCAAATTGATACTAATTGTAATGCTGCCTGTTTAATATGTGGCGATTATAATAGTACAACATGGCAAAAATATAGTTCTAGTAATGCAGTAAACAAAAGTGTAATTAATAAACAAATCGATATAATTGCAGATGTAAACGCAACAAATCGATATAACAACATATTTAAGTTTGTTTCATTAAATGATGTTAACTTAGTAGTATTCTTAGGAGGAGAGCCTCTACTTAGTGAATTCCATAAACAAACGCTTAAAGATATTCAAAAATCTAAACCATTAGATCAAGTATCAGTGAGATATGTCACTAACGGTAGTCAAAAACCTGACGCCGAAACTATTGAATTATGGAAACAATTAAAAACCTTACAAATTAGTTTCAGTATTGATGGCATTGGCGAACATTTTAATTATTTACGGTGGCCTTTGCAGTGGGATCAAGTTGAAAATAATATTAAATATATTATCAATTTAAACATCCCAGACATCAAATTGGAAATTAGTTCTGCTATTAACCCATTGAACATTTTTTATTACGATCAATATATGGAATGGGAAAAAACAATTTTCCCCCCGCGCAAGAGTAGTAATGACCTAAGATTCTTACAGGGGTTTGATACAAATGGAATTATTAACACCTCGTCGATTCCCCCAAATCTGATGGAAGAAATTAAAACAAAATACGCAAACGATCCCTGGCTAGTTAATAGAATGAGACCGTTCGACAAAGATAAATTTAATGCGTTTATTCAATATATCGAGTTTCATGATAAAAAACGTAAATTAAACTGGAAAGAAACTTTTCCAGAGATAGTCAAATATTTCACTGATATAATATCTTAGTTGGTAGAGGTACCAGGACTTGAACCTAGAATGACGCAGTCAAAGTGCGTAGTGTTACCATTACACTATACCTCAATAGAACTTTGGTGCGAGGTCTAGGAATCGAACCTAGTTCTTATGCTCTTCAGGCATACGCTGGAATTACCAAACTAGCTCACCTCGCAAAATCTTTTCGTAATCATCTTTTTCAACGATGATAATCTTTATATCAGGATATGTTTTTAATACAATATCCATTTTTTCTCTATCGTTGCCCCACCAATGTCCTTTAATTTCTAAATAAAGATTATTATCAGGGAGAAAAAAATCTGGAGTATAAGATCGAGTTTTTCCGTCCATTACATACTCAAGTGTATCTCTATTTGTTTTAAGTTTTTCCCACTTAATGTGCAACTCTTCAAACTTTAAGGCAACATTTCTTTCCCAAGTACCTTGTACTTTTTGTCCAGCAACTTCGTACCACTTGGATCTTCCTCCCTTATTGTTTATTGATAACTTAGCACTAATTTTTTTCTTAGTTTCCTCAGTGTGCCCAGTAAGTGCAGATCCAAACTTTTTCCCAATTTGGTTAGGTCGTGCCAGTGAAGGGAATTCTGCTTTTGTTTTTCCTTTGTTCCACGCAACTTTATTTTCGTAATTATACCAAGTGAAACTTGATATTTGTCTGTTTGGATTTGAGTGGCACAATCTTTCGTGGTTTCTCCAGGAGTTCGGCGACTTACATTCTTTATTACAAAATTTACAAATAAGCATAATATATCCTTTAAGTTATTTATGCTTACTCCGCCGCTCTACCATATTAAAACATACAAGTAATTGGTGGAGAATATCGGACTCGAACCGATCAGGCTATCTGCTTGCAAAGCAAATCCGGGTACCCTGCCCATCCCCCTTTGTTCGTCTTGTACCATATTAAAACACACTCCCCACGGACTTTACACTCCCATGTGGTTGCAAATATGTTTTAATATGGTGGGACCGGTCAGACTTGAACTGACAACCTCGAAGTTAAAAGCCTCTTGCTCTGCCTTTGAGCTACGATCCCGCTGTTTAGTTAATTTACGTAGAGCTTTATTGCTCTTGCGGTGCGAGCCCGCCTTCCGTTTACTGGCTAATACTGCATATATGTTTCTTGCTTTCATTATACTTCTCCTTGTACTTTTACAAAGTCTACCGACTCTGAGTAATAACCATTTGATGATCCATACCAACGAATATCTACATAACCTTTACGTGTAGCAAACTTGTAGAATGTCCAAGTGTATGATTCATCACAGTCATCTTCTTCTTTACCTGCATTTTTCAATATATCAAACAAATTTTCATTTGCTTCAGCTACTAAGATTTCTTCACCTACTAAGTCTTGTAAATCGCCAACAATACTTTCAATATACACCGACTCACAACAATCTTGGCTGTGAAACATTCGATAGACGTCACCATCCACTGTTTCAAACAAGATTTCCTCGTCACCATCTCTATGAACAGAAGATAATGTTTTACCTTTTAATACGTCTACTTCACACAACTTGTCATAATACGACATTACCTTCTCCTTTCATTTTAAATTGGCGGGTCCTGCAGGAATCGAACCCACATTTCAACGTCCGTAGCGTTGCGTAATATCCATTCTACGAAAGACCCTGTGTATGGCAGTGAGTGTGAGATTCGAACTCACGGACCTTTTTAGGGATCATCAGTTTAGCAAACTAACGGCATAAGCCTCTCGCCCAACTCACTATTGTTTTGGTAGCCGGTGCAAGATTTGAACTTGCGGCCAACGCCTTATCAAGGCGCTGCTCTACCACTGAGCTAACCGGCTATTGTTTGTGGTCTCAGTGGAGTGAATCGAACACTCGACGTCTTGGTCCCAAACCAAGCGACATACCACTTGCCTACACTGAGATTGTTAAATTTGACGATTTATTAATTATTAATCTACCGCTAGGACGGACTATTAACCGTTTCCCGGCGGGCCGGATTTAAACCAGGCTTCTTCAAAACTTGGTGCCCCATGAAAGAATCGAACTTCCACACCCTGATTACAAAACAGGACCTCTACCATTAAGGATAATAGGGCAAATTGTTGGTACCTCGTTGCGGTAATGCTCCGCCGTCTTCCACTTGTAAGGAGGGTGTTCTACTTTTAAACTACCGAGGCAAAAAAGAACCCTCAAGCTATCCAGTTAAGCGATAGAAGAGGGCCGTATTAAATTGGTTGCGGGAAGCAGGAGTCGAACCTGATGTCTTCAGCTTATGAGACTGACGTTTAAACCGTTTTACTCTCCCGCAATAGGAAAGATTTGGTGGTAATGGTAAGAGTCGAACTTACACTGAACACCGTATGAAGGTGGAGCACTACCATTATGCTACATTACCGTATGGTGGAGATGGAGAGAATCGAACTCTCAATTTCTGGTTGCAAACCAGATGTGTTCCCATTAGCACTACACCCCCATAATGTACTATGCTCCGAGCCCTGGAATCGAACCAGGCTTAACGGATTAACAGTCCGCCGCCTACACCGTGTTTGCTTGCTCGGAACATAATACACTACTTTAAAACTTGGAGCGGGATATCGGAATCGAACCGATGACCGAAGATTGGAAATCTGCTGTTTTGCCCCTAAACTAATCCCGCATAAAACTTGTTACCTAAATCCCGATAATCTAGGACTGAATACAAATGTTGCTTGCCATGTTGTTGGCTTCGGTTGTACATTAGGATCTACAATGGCCATAATGTTCCAGCCAAAGTTACAATAGATACAACGACTAAATCCAATTGGTAAAACTAATCTAAGTAAAAATAAATCATTTACATGGGCTACGCACCAGCCAGCTCGGGCATTATCATTATCCTTGATAGTTGGATCTCCACTAAAACTTGTAGTATAAGGACTTGTTACAGTACTCATAGCAAACGAATATGCCGGATTGCGCCATAACCATTTAACTTGTGACAAATAGCTTTGGCCATTAATAGCAATAAATCCGGCATCACCATACAAGCTATTGTCGGGCGTTTGAAACCAATTAAGCCACTTAGGTAATCTTGGTCCTAATCCTGTATGACCACCATTATCTAGTGGGCCGTCTTGTTCTGTTGCAAACAATGGCAACAGTGGTGCAAGTGGATACGATATAACATATGATAACAATATATCAACTAATGCCATTGGCAAGTAAAACACATAATACAAATATTTCATTTTATTTCCTTTTTAATCTGGCGAATCTCCAGGGAGTCGAACCCCGGCCTGAGGCTTTGGAGGCCGCTGTGCTACCGTAACACTTGAGACTCATGTAAAATACTTTACTATATAATCTACATCATCAAGACTAAGTCTTATGTCATCATTATATAGTTTTATAGCAATACTGTCAAATGATTCTTTTTTAAAATCACTTAACTCAAAATTTTTGTTCTTTATAAATCTAGTACGTTCTGCTGTTAACGGATAATGATACTGTTGTACTGTTTTAAGATCGGGATAATTGATTAACAACCAATTACCTAACAATTCATACTCACTAAACGCTATATTACCTTTTGGATATGGGTGATCCTTTTTAAATTGAGTTGTTATTGCTGTTAACCAATCTGTTCTGTATGATTGCTCAATGTGTTGTTTTAGAGATTGCCAGTCGCTTTTACGAAACGGCATAAAGTCTGTAACAAAACAATCTTCGGTTTGTCTTAACTGTCCAGTAAATGTTTCAACGTATTTGTAATATCCTGCAGAGTGTGACATATTCTCAAATTTAAATGGTACAGGTATATTGTTTTCAAAATAAACATAAGGTTTCAACAATATAATATCACTGTCTTGAATTAATATTTTATTATCGTTGCATGTGTCAACTGCCATCAATTTTAAAAGTTGTTGTAAAATCCATGGTTGAAATAAATTAATTAGACGTATATTCTTGTATGTATCTAATAAATCTAAATCGTGTACTACACTAAAATTTGTGGTATCTATGTTGTACTGTTGGTATAACCCAAGCAAATCAATATCGTTACGTACCCCATGTTCACGCGATCCTAGGTAAATTATAGTCTTACTAGGTTTAGGTGTTAGGTATTTGTCAAATTGTAAACTAATAACTGAATCTATTATTTTGTTACATCCAACAAAGAGTAATCTACTCGGCATTATATTTTATTAAAGTTGGAGCGGGTAGAGAGAATTGAACTCTCAACTAAACCTTGGCAAGGTCTCGGGTTACCATTACACCATACCCGCATATACTTACTTATACTTCAATTGGTGCACAAGATAGGATTCGAACCTATTCACCCTAAGGAACTGATTTACAGTCAGCCGCCACTCTCCAACTTAGCCGCTTGTGCGTTGTTTATAGTAAAGTACTCTGGGTATACATTTTACACTTTTTCGTGCGTTATGTACTTGTCAGCCGCGGTCGATGCGGCCTGCTTCTCTCGCCAGATGGTCATCCAAAGTACTTTACTATAACTAGATTTTTCACACCACACGAGGTGCTCCATCCTTAGTTCCGCCCATTTATGCTTGTTTATAGTGTAGCATAGGATCTCGTTTCCTGTTAACACTTACTTCTTATCTACGAGCTCGAGCTTTTTCAAGTAGTTTAGCTTGTTCTGCTAAACTCTTAATATGTGCTTCGGCTCGCCTAACTTTGGCTTCCATCAGTTCAACCTTCTGCTCTGCTGAAAGAACCAAGCCAGTAAACTCTCTAATGTTCTTTACATTCATATACTGTTCCTAATAACAAAAAACCCTAGGGTTTTTATATCCTAGGGTCCTTAAAGTTCTTTATGATTTGTTTTTACTTAACTAACCATAACTCCGTGGACCCTACTTCTAATCTCTGTGCCGCGATCTGAATTACTATTAAACATCGCCGGCGCACAATTCACTGACCAATAGGCTGACATCCCTGCTGGTTGCGTATGTTGTACGGACTGTTTAAAATTCTGTAATTTCATAATATATCTATTGTAGCTTATTGATCTTTTACTGTCAACCACCAATTTGGCTGTCAGTAATTTATTTATCCTTTTTGTAAAACTTTGTTAACTAATGCACTGATTGTACATTAAAGTTATTTATCTGTCAACCTCTAATACTTGTCCAATCTCGATATAATTCTACTGCACTACTAGTAACTTTAGCAAGTGACATTAGATCACATACCCTATGATATTCTTCTATAAATGATTCTTCAGAGTCTAACATAGAAGTTAAACTAATCGGTTCCATGTCAAATTTACAAAAATGATTTAGCTGTGCAACTTCATTTGGTCTACAAACAAACCCAAGTTTAAGTGTAGCTGTAGCTAACCATTCTGCATATTTTGTTAGGTCCAATTCGACATAAAATAACTGCCGATCCTCAATTGATGTTATATCTTTCAAAAATATATCAAATTCATGGGGGTGTATGCTATAAACAATATTACCCGGAGTAGGATCTAGTAGTTGTATGTACTCTTCGAATAATTCTCTATCATAAAAATCGGGCCAACTTCGATGAAACTCTTGCCAATTTTCAAATGTTTGATTTACTTTTGAGAATCGATACCACTGTATTTTGTTTGCCATATCTGGGAGGCAACCCAAATCTACTGCTTTAGTTAGTTCATCTTTAGGTAGATGCGGTACTGTATCTGCTCCTAGGCTGAATAGTCTGGTTAAAAAATTACCTGCATATCCTGGAAGGTACAGTATAAAGATAGATTTCATTAATGCAACTGGCTAGAAAGAATGTTAATGGTAGGACCGGGCGGACTTGAACCGCCATGTCTTGCGACGGGAGATTTTAAGTCTCCTGAGTATACCAATTTCTCCACGATCCCATTCAATGCTTATTGTACTACGTAATCTTCTTTACCGCAACCACACTCTGGGCACTCAAAATTCTCTAGTAATTCGTCCCATACGCCTTCTACTGCTTCATTGTGAACGTGTCCACATACAATACAAACATGTTCCATTATAGTGTCTCCAATTTTGATTGATACGCTTCTGCATGACGCTTCTCAACTTTTGCTAATGCAGCAAAACGCTTTTCTGCTTTGGCAAGGATAGTGGTAAATTCGTCGGCGTGTTCTTTGCTTTCGTCAATTTGTGTTTGTGCTTCGAGTGCAGCAACAATATTACCTTCTTCAACAGCTTCTTTAAGCATTGTTGGGTACATATGAGTAAACTCTTCCGTTTCGCCATCAATTGCCATTTGCAAACATTCAGCTGTAGTTGGCTTGCTTACTAATAATTCTAAATGTCCGTGTGCATGTAATAGTTCTTGACCGGCAGTATGTTCAAAATGTAGAGCAATATCTTCATTACCTTCTGCACGTGCGATTTTAGCAAAATACATATACTTGGTAAATGCTTGCGACTCACCTGCAAATGCCGATTTTAAGTTTTCTAATGTAATTGACATAATATTTCCTAATTGAATTGTGTGGTGCCTCGAGAGAGACTCGAACTCTCAACCCTTTCGGGGACGGCTTCTAAGACCGCTGTGTAAACCAATTCCACCATCGAGGCGGTGTTTCTATTTATACTTCAAATCTGGTGGGCCTTGAAAGAATTGAACTTTCACTCCATCGATTATGAGTCGATTGCTTTACCATTAAGCTAAAGGCCCTACTAAGTAACTATTATATACTATTGAGAATTAAAGGTCAAACGATTTACCGGCGCGGTCTTACCGTTTGGGCAGTGGTTCTGCGACCGCGTGGTTCAGCAACAGGTTCGTCCATTTCTGGATTTGGTGCTGGCATTGGTGCTTGTGCTACTGGGGGTTTAGTTGGGCGAGGAGGGATCGCTGGCGGCTTTTGAGCAACTGGTGCTCGTGCAACTGGAGCAGTTTTTGGTACGGCCTTTGCTGGTCGCTGAATAATCTTTTCAATGTCTGCTAGGTCTTTAAGCAATGAACCCATACCAATTGTATTATGAAACTTGGTTGCACCCTCGACTCTTGATTTTAAAGTAACCAAACGCTCTTTGGATTTAAATACTTTTCTTGCTACGTCTGTTTTTGGAATTCCGTAGACGTGTAGATAATATTCTGTAGGGGTATGCGCTTCTTCAACAAATAATTGTAATTGGTTTAGTGCTTTACGGAACTCTGGACCGAATGATAATTCAGAAAACGCTTTCTTTGCGCTAGGTTCTAAAATTACCATCTCAACACCAGCTTCGCCTCTAGTCAGATGAAACAATGTGCCTGCGTATACACGTTTAATTAAACTAGCAGGATCAGTCTTGGACATTGCATTAAGTTGTTTAAAAATTTCACCGTAGGCTGCTCTAACCCCATTGGTATAATTTTTCATTTTTTGTTTGAATGCTTCCTCGCCGCGAGCCCCTTTGGCTACTTCAACAAATTTCTTTTTAACTGCATCGGTTAGTTTAAGACCAACTGTGGTAGCAAAAAATTCAGCTAAGTGAGAATAGTTATACCCAGAAACTTGCCCAAATTGGCTTACTGTACCTGCCTTAATACTTAATAGGTTCATGCTAGTTCCGTCAACTAATACTTTCAAGTCGACTTTAGTAACACTCTGATTGGCTTTTTCGCCACCGTCACTGATAACGTCAACTTTGTTTTTTCGTTTATCTTCCCGAGCACGTTGTATAGCTGCAAACACACGCTTTGATGTATTAGCATACTCTACTGCACTGGTAAGATAGCTATTAAATTTCTCAACTTTTTCTGCAGGAATATTATAATCTTTTAATGTTTTGCCTCGCGGGTCTTTGTCAAGGAATGCATAAAAGGCTTTTTTAGAAATAGTAGGTATGCTTACTCTAAAGTATAATTGGTCTTTACCAGCTAGTCCTGTTATTGCTCCGCCGGCTTCTGCTACACGACGACCTACTGCCTTGGCATCATCTACTGAAATTTCTGCACCAAGTTTTTCAAACTTAGCAGTAACAGCACAACCTAGTACCGCCTCGGCAATATCGCCCATGTTGGGCTTTAGTTCGCCGGTGATTTTTTCATCCTTAGCTATTTGACTAAGTCTTGCCACGAATTCTTTACCTTCAATTGGTTGATCTTCATCATCTAACTCAACTGCCTTAACTGTAATTGCTTTTAGTAGGTCATTTCTGGTAGCAGGTGAAAAGTTACCATTAAATGCATATTCTACTCTTTCAACCACTTCGTCGGCATTTGTAATACTACCAGGAACAAGATCAGAAGTTTTAAGTTTAAAATTAAAAGTTGTTTGTCCAGTACGTAGATTATCTACAAACGCTGTCCAGTATTTTTCTTTATTCCACTCTTTAGCAAGCATCATTGCTTCAGATAGTATTTCGGGTTGGCCTAGGATATCAATTAAATTACGCATCTAGTATTTATCTACGCTTTATATCTTCTTCCACGCAACGAACGCCATATTGTATTTCTACTATTTTGCAGGGTTCTGTAAATGGATTAGCCAATAAATGTAATGCATTAACGGGAATACAAATAGTATCATGCTTACCCAATTCTTGCGGAGCTTGACCTTCTAATTTAACTGTGCACCGTCCCTCTGTTACTATCCAGTATTCCGAACGCTCGGCGTGTGATTGATTACTTAGGCTTTTACCCGGGTCAACTGTAAGCTCTTTAACTTTGGTGCCTTCTACATCATGTAATACACGGTAATATCCCCAAGAACGTTGAGTTTTGGGTGCTTTCCACTCCTCAAGGATCCAACTACTGCTATTGGCCTTATCTTCGCCGCCAATACCAAACGCAAATGTAACACCTTCCACTCGCATTTCGGGAATGTTCTCTTGTGTTCGATCGCCGCCATTGGCAAATATGATTTCTGCGTAGGGAAAGTTTGTCTTAACCCATTCAAGTAGATCACACGCACTACCATCTGAGTCATCAAACTCACGGACAGCATTTACCGACTTTATGTTGTACAGTATTGCTTCACGTTCTGCAAAGGGCATAAATGCACGGCCTTTTTTGCGCTCTAGCCATGCATCGCTATTAATGCCAACTAGTAACCAATCGCCTAGTTCTCGTGCGGCATTTAGATATCTAATGTGGCCGCTATGTATAGGATCATACCCGCCTGTTACAATTACAATTTTCATATTAGTTGTTTATTTGATAATAATTTTTGTCAAACCATCTGACTACAACATCTTCTAGTCTAGCGTATCCATATTTGTTTACACTGGATATAACGCTATCATTGATTAAATTACGATCTGCTAAATCATACCACGTTGTGTTCTTGTCTAATGGTCCTTCTTCACTAGCATATACAGCCGCATATAACCAGGGACTATCAGGGTCACGATAAAAGAACGCATCTCTGGCGTCAAATCCCGATATAGCTAACATATACATCAAGTTAAGTAAATTATAACTGAAGTATTGACCATTATGAACACTAACCACTAATCGACCAATTCTACTATCCCAATATGTAGTTTGTGGTATACTTAATATTAACATACCATTAACACTCATTGAGTTTTTCCATGTTGCTAATGTTTTAAATGGATCACGTGCAAATTGAAAACTATCGTGTGACCATATTAAATCGGCTGTGCGTGGAATTATACGATCTTCAAAGTTTCCTTCTTGTAGTATAATATTTTTAATTACTCGAGTATCTACTTCAAGTTGACTTATATTTTGGTCAACTGCATATACAATATAATTAAGTGGTTCGGGGGTATCATCTCTAGTAGTTAATGTAGCAAACCATTCTGCGTCAAGACCGCTACCGGCGCCCATATCGGCAATAACAGTAAGACTTTCTAAGAATGTATCGTATTCCCTTATAGCGTTTAATACTTTTAAGCTGTGTTCGTGGCTTTCCTGTGGATTTTTAAACAGGGCCATTGGTTAATATTTCCATTACTAATTTTTCTTTTAATTTATTAAGTCTAGGTTCAAGTTGGTAACATGCTTTAGCAATTTCATTGTCTGTTCCCCATCCACGCTGAGTAGCCAGGTGATAGGCAAACTTAGCACAACTATCTTTTTCTAATTGTATATCAATTGCATCGTGTTTAGGCTTTGCCTGACAGCAAAGATCAAACTCTTCTAGTAATTCAGTAGCTCGTTGCTTCCAGTCTGTCATTGATTTTGATTTTTGTGGGTGTCTAATACGTACTTAGCTGTTGCTTCCGATGTACAATTATTAATAAAGTGATCAAATATTTGACGTTGTAATTCATTATATACAGTTAAACCGGGCTCTGTAGTAAACCATTCTACCCCATGTTCAGTTACTAATCCATTTACTGCCAATAGCAAATCTTTAGGTAAACTGGCACAAGTGTTAGGCGGGCAATGTTCTATTCCGTGGAAAATTGGAACTGCACCCGAGGCCATAATTTCGTAGTGGCGTTGGCAATCCCATCCGCCCTTTTGCATAGTTTCGCCAAAGTAACTACTAGCATAATCCCGATAATAATCAACTTCATTATCAAACGTATACTTTGTTTGGTCACTCCCGGGAATAGGTTTTGCGCCCGACATTATTTTTTCTTTTGCAATACCTGTACAGTCAACAATCTTTTGTTTAGGAAAGCTAAAACTAATAGGATGTATTCTAGCATCGTTGAAGTATAGTTCACGTTTAAAGTAAGTGCCAGCATCAACTAAATGTATGTGATTTCTATAGTGCGTTAAGTCGCCTTGATCTTTGCCATCAATGATAATAATCTTGCTCTTAGGATATACCTCAAGAATTAAATCTTCGTATTCACTTTTAAAGTCTGCACGACTTAGCACAATAACATCAAAGTATTGATTACGAATCTTAGTTTCTATATCTGTACGGTCGGCACTATCGGTGTCAATGACACTAGTTAATGTAAACCCGCGGCCGTGTAATGTTTTACGTTCTTTGCCGTTTGGGCCTAACTGTCCATCGTTATAGATATGCCAAATTCTAGGAGCATCAACAACTTCGTGTCCTAGACTGGCAAATCCGTGTATTAACATATCTGATAAGTGATCAGTTTCGTGTTCGTTACTTCGTGTACATAAAATTTTCATGATACCGTAATATCTTCCATTCCTGCTGTTCTTAACCGAACTACATGTCCCAGCATAAAGTTCTTTGACTCAATACCTTTCATGACACCTAGCCATTTGTTGCGTAATAGTGCTACTTCGTTGATGATTGTTTCCATATCAATAACTTCGTCTTCGGCTTCAGCATACTTTTCAGCATCACGACTTGTTAATGCTCTTGCGTATGCTTCTAAATACTTTTTATAGTGCTTCTGCCTAATCTTACGTAACTGTATATTAAGATGCTCTAGTACTGCTTCAATTTCTTGCAATTGATTAAAACGATACTCTGTTTCGCCAGGTAAGTTGCTTAATTCTTTTTCAACTTTGCCTTGTATTTTAACATCTGCCCGAGCCGCAACTAATTCCCGCTCATAATATTCAATGAATGCAGGAATCTCACCAAGGTTGCGTACTACCTTATTATACCACACAGATTACCACTCTTCCCCATCAACATCTTCAATGTCGTCATCATCTGTAGAGTACTCTTTAAGAGCTTTCTTTAGTGTTGCATCAGTAGTGCCAAACTCTTTAAGCTCTTGGTCACCTAACATATCAACCATAACGCTCATTAAGTTATCGGCACATTCCTGGCGATCCTTTGCAGGAACGTACTGTTTCATAATAGTATATAGTTCGCTAAGAACTTCTACGTCGATATTCATTCTGTCTCCAATACTTGTGCAACATATACGCCATTACCCATATCTGCCGGAAATGTTGAAATTAATACATTCTTAGGCAGGACTACAATTTTATTAGTAGGCAATACTGCAATGATTTTTTTAGCATACTCATGCATTTGCTCTGGCGTATTTTCTGGATCAACGTGAACTATGATAATATCTTCTGGATTAGCGCACAAGACACCAGTTTCGGGAATCCCGATTAAATTGTACAATCCATCTTTGTTTTCTATTGTATTCATTCTGCTACTTCCTCTGCTGTGATTTCTCCAGTTTCATTATCAACTACTTCTGCTACTGGAATAACTTTTTGGTGTGGGTTAGCAATGAAGTCTGCCATTACTTTATCTAAACAGTTGTCATCATTACGTTCCCATGCTTTACGGAACTTCTTGATAATCTCTCCGCCAGTAATAGTATACACTAAACTGTTACCTTCTTTTTTCAGCATGTCTTTGCCTTCAAACATGTCTACTAAACCAGAGTAAGGATTCATACCTGTTTCATAAGGGATCTTAACCTGTACTGACTCAAACGGTTTAGCGTAACGAGTTTTCATAATCTTACATGCCGCACGGATACCGTTAACTTCTGACACCTTGTTACCATCTTCATCTTCTTTTAACTTTAACTTACGCATAGCTACAACGATAGAACTAGCATAGATAAAACCCTGTCCGCCTGAGATCTTGTCATCGGGATCAAACATGTCCTGTGATGCGTATGTGTGTGCTGTACATACTAAACCTAGATTTAAGTTACCAAACATGTTTACACAGTTACGAACTAATGCGGCTAATGCTTTAGGTTTACGACCCATGTCGCCCTTCATATCGCCTGCTTCAAATTGGTTAACGTCTGTTGGTGTAAGTAACATGCCAAGTGAGTCAACTACAAATAAGACTTTAGGGCGATCTGCTTCTGGCAATGTTTTATATTCTTTAACAAACTCACTAATCATTTTAGCCACATCGTCGATCATTGCCATGTTAAGTTTAAGTAACTTATCTTCCGACGTATCTACATTAAGTGCATGTAGCCACTTCTCATCGAGTGCGTTTTCTGAATCAATTAAGATAACATAGATGCCATCCTTTTGTGCATTAGCTACTAAGTTGCCCGAACAAATGAATGATTTACCTGCGCCGGACTCTCCAGCAAACACAGTAACTTTACCTAGTGGAACACCTTTGTTAAAGTCGCCACTGATCAAATAGTTTAGTGCGTAATTGTTTGTTGAGATCCAATCGCTAGGATCGTTAAAGCCAACGCTAATACCGTCAATACTTTTTGTAATACTTTTGCGAAACTTTGATACGTCAAATGGTTTTGTTGCCATGATTGAAATCCTTTAAATTAAAAGGGGTAGAGATCATCTGACCCCTACCCATGCGAGCTTATTACTGTTTCTGACGGTTACGGATCATTGCTAAAATATCTTCAGCTTTTTGACTCGATGCTGCCGGTGCTGCCGCTACAGGCGCAGTCGGGGCAGGTACTTCGTCATCTTCGTCGCCGACAAAAGGACTCGGAGTGGTTGCTTCTGCGACTGGCGCAGGTGCACTTGCTACTGGAGCAGAATCTGCTTTAGGAGCCGCATTGCCTACATCTAACCCGTATGGTTTGTAGTAGTTACCCCAACGCTCGCCATCATATGGCTGGCCATCAACCGAAGCTTCAAACATTTCCTTAATTACTTTAAGGTCTGCTTCTGTTGGTTGTTTTGGCAAGAAGTCTGACAAGTTGAACAAACCATGTTCGTCAATTGCCGCTTGTTCTTCTGCTGTTAATGCAGATTCTTTACGAGCCCATTTACTTGTGCTATAGTCTGCGTAGCCACCTTTACTTGTTTTGATGATTTGGAAATCCAAACCACGTTGCAAGTCAGTTGGCAATTCTTCCATTTCTGGATCCATTAAAGCTGCTTTGATGATGTTAAAAATTTGTGGACTGATTGTAAAGCGACGAATTGGATTCGCTGGTGCTTTATCGTCACTTAGTGCGTTTTCACGTACAAAGCCTTGGAATACATAAGACTTCTTCTTCCAGTACTTACGACCCATTTCTTCTAAAGAAGGATCTTTAAACCATGGACGAACTTCTGCAAGGATTGGGCAAGCCGCACCATACATTTCCATACATGGAACTTGAACAATGACTGGCTTACTATCTGATTGGCCTTTAACGCCTGCAAATGGCAATTTGATCATTGCACGTTCTGCCCAAAAGAATGAATTTTTTGTATTACCGTCTGGTAGGAAGCGAACGCGAGCTGTGGAGCCTTCTGCGATGTTCCAATGTGGATAGATAGCGTTGTCGCCACCCGATTGTTTGTTACCTTGACCGCGATTTTCTGTTGCTGCTAATTTTGCGCGAATTTCTGCTAATGTTGTTGCCATGATGTTTTTCCTTTATAAGATGGTCTTAATTTACTACATGCCTAGATATTTACTAGCACCCTGCTAGTATATAACATTTGTATTTATGAAGTCAAATACTATTTTTAAACTTTATTACCAAACACAATTAATAAGTTATGTTCGAAACATTGGTGCCGCTCGGTTGTGATCCATAATTATGATTATCTTGTTGTGGACTTGTTTGTGGTTCCCAATTGGTTTGCCCGTCTTGCGAATTTTTCTTACCAAATTCTAATTCTTTTAATAATCCCGGCATGGTTTGTACTAACCATGCTTTGACTAACGGACGACAATCTGCATCAGGGCCTTGTGCTACACTTAAATTAAAAATTTGATCATTTAAATCGTCATCGCCAATAATCGGTTCAATTTTAGTTTGTGCATCGATTCCATCAATTCCACAGGTCAATGATGTTTTTAACAATTCAACTAATGCACGAATTTTATCAGCATTATCCGGTTTAGCCCAAGTTGATTCAGTGACGCTGTTTGCCCACTCCTCTAACTCAGATCCAGCTTGACCGGCACTAGCTTTTTGTTGTTGATATGCACGTTCTACGTATGGCAATGCTTCATCAAAACGCTGATCGTATATTTTCTTAACAAATCGTTCTTTTAGTGCATCAACATCAATACCTTCCAGAGGATTTTCTGCTGGACTGAATGTTTCAAAGTAACTGCGATAACCACGAGCGCCGCGCATTTGACGTAGTGTACGTTTAACTTGATCATAATGATGGACAGCCGCATGTGTCATATCTGCTGTTTCTTGATCTTCAAATTGACGGTTTTTAGTACTACGAACAAAATGTTGCATTGCTGCCATTTCTTTAACTAACTCACAAATATGAGTAGCATGTTCGTCATACATGTTGCCGCCATGTGCAATATTTTGTGCTAATGCTCTAGCCGCATGTAGATTTTTAGTGGGGCATAACAGTCTCTCGCCTTTGCTTGTTTCTACAAATATTTCTTTAATTCTACGACTACGATCGCCACGTTTTTCGTCGCTGACTAACCCATCGTGTTTAATAATTAACTTGCACTCGCCCATATCAGCATAACTGTTACGACTAGTACCATATAATTTACTTTCCGTAACAGCGACGTCGTCAATTGTAGCTACATCATCTGTTTTTGCTTGTTGTTTAATATCTTGCAACTGTAAATTAGATTTGTTGATATCACGTGTATCAAATGTAAGTAAATTGCGTTTTGCAAACTGTCTTAAATTACGTAAAAATTCATACCATTCTTTGCGTTGTTCGCGGTCCATCTCGCCAGAGATGTTTTGCCCAAAATATACTTTTACAGATTCTTCGTCGATTAAACTAATAGTTACTTTACCAAACTCTGCACCATCTGCACCGCTGTATGTAAAATTAAAAAAACGTGCTTCAGAGGGATCAGTACATGCTTTAGCTTTTTCGTCGCCTAACGTCACATTAGGGAAGCGTGAGCGTACTTTGTCAAATAATGCAGTAGAGATGGATTCAATTTCTTTCATAATACTATTTATTCTCGTAAGTGCCTAATGTGGTATAACTAGTAAGCCTAAAAGTGTCAATTGGTACTTTATTTAACATACCATGCCATTGTAATGGTTGCGATCCGTCTGCATTAGGTTGATTTAACATTATATATCCCGAATTTGGAATAAATCTTAGATTGGTCATCGGATCACTGGGATTCTTCGAATTATAAAATGTTGTTGCATACGAATCATCAAGTGCTATCCAAAATAACTGCATTGTCGCAGGTAAGTGCCCATCGGTGTGGATACCCACATCAAACCCCGGTTCATCGTACCACCACCAAGTTGGAGGATATGGATTAGTAAACGCAACTCCGCAGATATTGCTTATTTCTGTTATCGAATCCCATATATAATTTACTACCGTTTGTAAAGCAGGATTGGCATCGCACTCTATATGACGTCGTAACCAATTTTCTTGTGCGTCACCACGCTTCCAGTCCATATTTGACCAATCTAGTGCTATTACTGTATCTAATAGCTCTTTTGGAAATATATCCTCAATATGAAATATTCTATTATATCGGTCTACCGGCGTTATTTTCATATTAGAACATTATAAAAGGCATCGGCTCTATAAAGTTATCTATAGTATCTTTTAGTTCCATATCTAAACTAGCATCAAATTGTTGTACCATCATAATCATTCTGATTGCCAATAACGAACTCATAACTAAATCATCATGCTCACCAATTTTAGCTTTATAGCTTCCGCCAACAGCAATAAAATTCTTTAGCTCACTGACTAACATTTTACTAGCGATTATTAGTCTACGTGTTTCAATCAAACTTTTGAACTTAGCACAAGCACTTAACTTAGATTTGTTAGTTGTATTAAATCCCTTTCGCCAACGTGTTCCACCACCACCAGCGGAACGAGGTTCACTTAAGAATGTACCTGGAATATTTTCTTCACCCATTTGTGCAATAACAACCAATGCTGCTTCGCCCAATGTATTGTTTTCTACAGAGTAATATACGTTTGTGTTACCAGCTACATCTGCTAGGTAACCACATATCTCTTTCATAATAACGATTTGTCGTTGTACGATTGTTTTATTATGACTCCATTCTGCTACTTGTTTAAGCCCGGGTAACTCAAATACCTGTATAGCCGCAGGATCTGACCCCGTGCCTAAACTTGGATCTAATGCAACTACGTAAGTTTTATTACGTTCTGGCTTTTTATACCAACGTATTTGTCCTTGTTTCTCTATAGGATCAATTCCAGCCATTTCAGCTAAGTGTAATGGATTAATCAACGTTTCATCAAAGATAATAAACTCACATTCCATCTCACGACGGAAACGTTCTTCGCCTAATTGGGCAAGCATTTCTCTTGCCCATTGCTCGTCCCGGTCTGGATGTTCTTGCCACTGACTACGGAATGCTTTAAATCCATTTTTACCTAAAGGAGTAGAATTACCGTATTCATCAAAACAATTATTAGCTTGACGCCAGATTTGTGCAAACTGATCTTCGTCTGAGTTTGGAGTTGATGTAATAATACATTTACCACCAGTTGCTAATGTAGGTGTAATTGCAGTCCAGAACTCTGATGCAATAGTGGGGCGAACGAACGCAAACTCATCACAATATAGTAGTGATATAGACATACCACGCCCTGTGTTTTCGGTTGTTGTTTGTGATACAATACGTGAACCGTTTTCAAAGTCTAACGATCCTTTGTTATAACTTGTCACTCCTGCTCGTATAAAGTCTGGGCAGTTCTCATACGCATAGCGTACACGTTGCATAATCTCTTGTGCACCAATATATTTGTGCGCCGCGACCAAAATAGTACTATCTGGAACAAACATTGCATACCACAACAAGTAACCCGCTGCACTTGTACTCTTACCAGTTTGACGTGGCATTAATGATATACTATAGCGATTTTGATGGTATGCATCAATTAAGCGTTCTTGATACTCAAATGGGTGATATTGGATACTACCCTTAGTTGGATGTTGAATAAAGAAGTAGTTACTCATAAAGTAACGTGCTCCAGTTACTGGGTCCGCACATTTGGCAAACTCCAAGATTTGTTGCTCAGTATAGGACATACTCTTATACGGAGTTTTAATAATTGCGGTTGCTAGGTCTTTACTCATATATAGTATTTAAGTAATTATAAACACATCTTGTTTTTAACTTGGGTAACAGTATGCGGGGATAAGTCTGTTATATATTCGGAATAATTATCAACTGTTACTCTGGGTTGTAATCCAATATTGTGTATAATCGGAGCTAATAATTCATCCGGCATTGTTATTTGATTGTATGTATAATAGAAATCTTTTAAAAAGTCTACATCAAATAAATCAGCGAAATTAACAGTATACTTAAAATTATAATCAATACGTCTTCCAAATAATTCGTGATCAACTAACTTTTTAAATACATATGGTAAATTTAATGTATGCTTTTCAACTTTGATCATACGATAATAAACAGAACTTAAAAAATCATCTATACTATTTAATTTTATTCGAATAGACCTATTCCGTTTTATATCCATTACCGATCCTTTAAAAAATCTCGATTGTGGATTTGCATCTATATCATGCAATTTATAATATTCTTCAATAAATTCAGGTGGATATCGTATCATACTATAATCAAAGAATCGCGGTTTTGCATTTAACAAAATAGCTGCCAAAAAATCGCCGCGAGCTCCAACTGGGTAGTATATTACTAATTTATTTTTAATTGTCATTGACTGGTTATATCGATATATAGTATAATAATTATTTATATTATCAAAAATGTCAGACACTTTACTACTCAACTCAAACTACGAGCCAATTAGCGTATTGCCGCTAAGTGTTATCGGATGGCAACACGCTATCAAGTTAATGTATCTTGGACGGGTTCATGTCATTGAAACATATCCCGATTGGATCATTCATTCCGAAAGGGTGGCAATAAACGTGCCGAGTGTCTGCGTAACTAAAGATTATTTCCACTATAAGAAGCACGTTAAGTTTAGTCGTTATAACTTATATATGCGTGACTTGTTTAAGTGTCAATACTGTGACGATGTATTTGATTACGACGAACTAACCATTGATCACGTTGTTCCACGTATGCTTGGCGGTAAGACTAATTGGGAAAACTGTACAACTAGTTGTAAGAGTTGCAATAGTGCTAAGGGGCATAAGACTAATATACGCCCACGGGTTATGCCGTACAAGCCAGACTACTATAGTTTAGTAAATCAATGGAAGAAAATGGACTTTAGCGTAAAACAGAACTCATGGAATCAATACCTGGGATTAGACAAGCGTATAGCTTAATCGCCTGGATGCGGCTTAATGCGGTACTCAGGATGTTTTGTTAAATAGTCCTCAATGTGTTTACGCAGACTTCCGTTAAGGTAAGGCTTAGTAAAGTTAATAATAAACCATAAATCAGTTCCCGGACGTGCGCCGTATTCACGTTCTAGTTCACGACGATCTTCTGCTGTGGTACTAATGTTACTACCAACCGGACTTACTATCCCACCTTCGCTGGCTTGTGGTACTGTGTTTTGTCCAGTATACATACCTGCTTCTGCTTCTAGCAAACCTGTTATACCAGCTAATTTTTTAATCTCAGCTAAATCGCGGGCATCCATAATAGCATCCGCATCGCCGGACTCCCCAGACAATACAAAGTCTGCTTGTGTAATGCGATACTGTTTCATTATTTTGATTTACGCTGAATTGCACCAACTTTACGAATTGGGCTGGTGCTATTTACATCTTTAATTTCACTGGATCCATCTGGTGTAAGTTGAGTATAATTTGCTTCAGGGCCAAATGCTTTAGATGCTTGATCTAAAATAGCACGTTCACCTTCGCTATACGCTGCTGCTACCAATGACTGACCGTTTGGTCCATCTTTAGCAGGTTGATGCTCATACTCGCCGCTTTTATCGCCGGCACCGGCTAAGAACAATGCAGCATAGCGCCAAGGATGATACGGACTAGAGTTATCTAAATTTGTATGACTACGCAATCCCGGTGTAGCTGTTTGCTGACTATCCGGGATTCCGTCATTGTTCAAATCGGTATTATTAGCTTCAGTAATAATCTCGGTAATTTTCATTACTTAATAACTTTCTTAATACTTTCGTATTCTGCGGCTAATTTAGATTCAAGTGCTGCTACCTGAATAAGAGTTTTTTGTGCTCTTGTTGGAGGAGTTGCTAGTGCATTATCGCCATTGTTATTAGTTGGACGATCTGGATTCATTGCTTTTTCTCCTGCATCACCTTCGCCTGGGCCCATAGTGCTTGCTCTCATTGATGCGTACTTCTCATCTGGAGCATTAGCTGGTTGAGTAGCAGGAGAATCAACTGGAGCATCTGCTTCATCGACTTCATACTCATGGCCACCAACATCAAATGTATCTTGATGCTGTGCGCGAGCTTGGGCTAATTCGCCACTAAACTCATTACCTTCATCTTCAATTTCTTCACAACCTTCTTCGCTGTGACCGGCTTGTAGTTCACGTGCTTTATCGCCACCACCTAATCCAGCAATTTTTAACATTTGTAATAATGCTTCTGCTTGTTCGCCTTCTGCACTAACACTAACAGACTTACGACCTTCGCTATCAATGCTTGTGTTTAAACTAAACTCGGGTTGTGACTGGTCAAAACTTTCACGTACTTGACTACCAGCTGAATGTAATCCAGCTAAACGTGCTAGTTCATTTAATTCGTGTTCCATTGGATCGGCTTCTTCGTATGTAGGGCCTGTTTCTGGTTTGCCACGTAACCAATTGCTTGCGCCTTGTGCAACGTCTTTAACTGCGCCCATAACGCCCGGCTTAGCAGGAGTTGATTGTGCTACACGTTGTTCCGGACTTACTAAATCGTGTCCAATACCAGCTGGAGCAGCTTCATCCTCGATACCAAAACCTTCTGCATTAGCAGGATCGCTACCATACGCAACGTCGCCTAACTCGGCGCCTAACTTTTCTGCTACCCATTCATACGGATCGCCGTCACGTGCTTTTTGTACGCCATATGGCATTTCGCCGCACTCTGAATAATAGTCAAACAATGCATCATATAAGTCGTTATCTAAGTCGTTGCCTTGCTCAAATGCTTTAACTTCAGTACGGAAACGATTCATAATATGATTAAATGATTCGCCATTGCTATCTTCTAAGTAACGACCTTCAGTTAATAAGTTTTTTGTTACCATATTCATTGCTTCAGACATAGAATGTACTTTACCTTTTTGTCCTTTTGGTGCTACACCAGTAGTGCGGCCAAACGGATCAGCTAAACTACTTGCACCAACCGATTTAGTACTCGATGGGCGACCGCGACCTTTTTTAGGTGCATTAGGATCAATGCGTGGATTAACTGTACTTGCTTTGCGTGGACGACCACGACCGCCAACAGCCTTAGGACCAGTGCGTCCATCATCATCTTTTTCCAAATCATCGCTTGGATAACCAGGATAATCTGTTTTAATATGTTTTGTTACACCATGTTTACGTGTAAGTTCGCCTTCTTGAAATGCTTCTTGTGGATCTTCTTTCATACCCTTCATGTGCTCTTGACCGGGTACCTTAGACCAACGGGCTAACTTGCGCTTGATTTGTTCGTCGGACATGCCTTCAATTCGGCACATTTTTATAAATTCTTCTTTAGACTTAGCGTCATGGCGTTTGCTTTGCTCCGGATTTAGAGCTTCTTCCATACTGCACTCGTTACAACCGGGGCAAGCATCACGGCTTTCAGTTTTCTTACCATGCTTCTTGTTGTAAATTGACCAAGCAGTAGCAAATGCTTTGCCTTCTTCGCCGGGATATTCTTTTTTCAACTTACGAACCATCTTCTCCATGCCTGGAGGAGCTTTCTCATCTAGTGTTACATCCATGCCTTTTTCAAGACTTTTAGTGAGTGTCTTATCAACCTTACTAAGATCTGCATGATGTTTTTGTTTAGAAAATTCTTGACCACGGCCAGCATCATAATCTGCGCCGTACCCTGTTGTACCTTTATGCTTTAGTCCGGTAGCGGTAGGTACAACATCACCTTCTTCTAACTTACCTTGCTTGGCTAACTTAGCTTTAACTGCACCGGCTACACGCTTACCAGCTTCGGCTGAACCATAGTGTTTGCCAGCCGATTTAGCAATCTTAGCAAATGTTTTACCTGGCTTGCCTTCGTCTTTGCCTTCGGCAAATTGACGAGCTAGTTTAGCTTGAACAGCATCGACACCCTCAACAATACTACCTTGAGCTTCAATGCTTTCGCGGATTTCTTTTACAAGAGACATACGCTTCTCTTCTGGAGTTGGCTTTAGTGCGTCCAACTTGCCTAAGATGGAATAGATATTGTCGTGTGGGTGATTCTTGCTCATGATTAATTGCCTTTTGGTTTGCGATAAATTTTGTTTTGCTTTGTACCCTCTGGAGATACATCGCCTTGTGGTATAGAGTTTGTATCTGTACCTTTTTTGCTTTGAAATACTTTGTCTAAGTTAGTGTCGTCTGTAGCAAAATCAAACTTGCGGGACTCTAATTCTTTTAATAAACTACCAATGCGAACCTGTCCTGCCAATGATTGACCTTCTGTACTGCCACCCAGATCTTCAACATCTAGTAGTGAGCCAGTATGGTCTTTACCGAGTGCTTCGGCTTCTTCAATGTTCTCTGCTTCAAGTAAGTTACGAACGTTAATCCAGTCTACGTTGATTTGAGCACGTTCTTTAATAGTCTGACGGACAGACATACTAGTAGTTGGGTATGCTAATTTAACATCAAATTGATATGCTTCGCATGGACCGCCCCACTGTGGGAACTCGCGGTGTTCTTGGATTGGTAAACTTTTAACAGTACTAACGCTTTCAAGTTGAAATGCTTCTAGTGCGTTTTTAATGCTTTCCATTACTGGACCAGTTGGATTAATACCAGCAAGTTTAATACGAAACTCACTTGGCTTATTTAATTCAAAAATGTATGATTGGAACGATTTCATTTTTATTTCCTATATTCTATATTTATACAAATCAGGTTAATTATCTTTCTTACCCATAATCTGTTTTAGTAATTCGTTGCGGTCAAATACTACGCCGTGTCCTTCTATTGCTTCTTCTACAGGACCCTTACTCGCGGCATCTTTTTCAATTTGATAATCTAACTTGGCTTTAGCTAGTTGTAATTGTACCATTTTTAGTTTTTTGTCTAATTTAGCAGTTTTAGCTGTAATAGCATGTCCTAGCAATACTCCGGCTGTTTGCATGATAACTCCAGCAAATCGAGGCTCAACATTCATACCTAAATCCATTAGATCTTCGGCTTTATCTTGTGCTAGTTTGGCTAATTCGTCTAGCTCGTCGTCTCCTGTTTCTAAATCACGTACAGTAGGAAGGGCTGCATCAATTTTGTCAATTGCCGAATCAACTTCAGCAATGGTTGTTTTATTGTCTCGGATAAACTTGTTAGCTTGTTCTGGGGTGGTATCTTCTGCATCATTGGATGGCGGAAGATTAAAGAGTGATTCTAATTTTTTAGTCATACCAATATTTATTGGTATTAACGCTTACCCTGATGGAAAATCATGTCCTCAGTAACTACTCTAAATGTTAGACCATGTGCTTTGCACCATTGACGTGCAGCTTCCCACTTGGCAAGGTTGAGAATAGCAGCGGCTTGATCACGTATGTTCTTAGCACCTTCTAAGGTAGTTTCTTTTTTAGGTTTGATTTCAATAATTTCTGCTCGTTGGGCGCCGCCAGAATCTTGATATGTAATTAAGAAATCTGGTACATATATAGTATTTTTACCCGTTAATGGATTCCTGTAGTTAATGTGTACTGCTTCACTAGCCCATTGAATAATACTAGGATTGTTATCACAGAACTGCATAAACACAAATTCCCAACTTGAACGATATGTTGGGGCTTTGTTTCCTGCATACTTTTGCGGATTAGTTAATTGAAATTTGCCTTGAGCGTATTTTGCCATTATGGTAGTATACTTCTAGTTATAAACGGACTTGTTTGTTGAATCTGTTTAACCCCGATTGTGCTTGTGGGCACACGATTAAAGTTTAAAAATGCAGCTAAGTAATTATCAACTTGGCCGGGTGTTAACTTTTGAAATTGTGAAAGTACTGCCATTGGATCAAGATTTTGTGCTTGTGCTGTATAGATAACTGTTGCTGCTAACATTTTTCCATTTGTTGCACTACCTGTGTATTTTTCAAAATAAGCAACAATAATATCATTTGCAGCGCCAATGGCAAAATCTCTTGCAAAAAAGTTATTAAAAAACTTTTGCGTATTATTTTGTACATTAGAAAGGTCCGGACCTTGTACATTAGTTGCTGTTGAAATTTGATTAGTAGACATAATTAACTTGACCACCCTGCAGCAGCATCATATGATGAATCACCGCTAAACAATGCTGCGGTAACTGCATCATCTGCTCCGCCAAACGAGAAGCTTGCTAGGCCTTCGCCGATTTGATTTTGTATATATGTACTAGCATCGCCTAGTGCCGCAGTAACAGGAGTTGTAATGTTGTCACCAATGAAGCCTGATATCTCACTTTGAATCTTATTAGCAATTGGATTTAATGCATTTTGAATTGCCGAAGATGCCGCATTTGTTGCATAATTAATAGCCATGTTTTCGGCAGTTTTAAGTGTAGCACTTGGATTAGCGATTGCTGATACTGCCAGCCCAAGAACTGCTGTACCAGCTGGTCCTAAGCCTGATGTGATCCCACCAATTACTCCTCCAGCTAAAGTAGACGCTGCTCTACCAGCAAGACTTATAGTTGCCGCTTGTAGTTGTTGTTGTATTAAATTGCTATTACTAAGCCCCGAGGTTAAACTTCCTAATGCAGGTAATGCAAATCCGCCTGCGTTAACGCCATTGGTAGCCGACGTTGATAAAAGTGAACTTGTAATAGATGAGAATGAAACTGATGCCGCTAAAGCAGAGCTCGATGGCTGTGGTACAACTTGACCGCCACTAGTGGATAAATTAAAATTTGCTAAATCTGTTATTGTGTCTGGGGCAGTAGCAACGCCGCCATGCCCGTTATCTACTAGATTAACGTCAGATGGATTTGTTACTAACGGAGTTGGAGTATTGTCATAATGTAAATCTATATAACCCCCTACCGTATTTTGTGTAGTGTATCCTGTTTGATATTTTACTGTTTCAAATTGAACACTCATTTGGTGTTCTAATAGTCCAGTTCCTTCGCTTGTGTTATGTTCACCATGTCTAAAACTTGTAATGATAGGATTAATTAATTCATATTCGGCAAAGTTCTTTTGATACAAACTATAAATTCTTATAGCCTGTATATATTGATAGCTTTGATATGCATTAGCTGCATTATAACTACTAACAGGGCGCGGAGTATACCCCCATTCGAAGCTAGGACGCTCTTGGTACTTATTAACAATACTGTATGTAGCATCGTTGTAATCACTATCACGATAGAAGAAACTATAATAGTCATACCAGAAATCTCTTACGGTATCTGCTTGATCATCATGGAATACAATGTTAATAGGGTCATACTTAATTTTATTTTGAACTAAGTTCACACGATTATAAGCATTGTGCGCTTTAATATCCATTGTGAATTTTGGTAGATTGATATTTTTAACAATCATTCCCATTTCTTGTGCAGAAGTATTACTAACATTACTAATCAGTGGGTTAAAATCAAATTCTACATAGAACAAGAATCCGTACTTAGGACTTAATCGATAATTACCATCAACAAAAATACGAGATGCATGTTGATAACTACGCATAGTAGAAGATTTACTATTTAGGATATGATTTATGCTCATACTATTATTTATGGTCAATAAAAAACCCGGGTTTTAACTCCGGGTTTAATATTAATAAGTTACTTATTAACTACCAGTACCGCCTACTGCTGTACCGCCAGGGGTACCAGCTATTGCAGGTGAAACAGTAGCACTTATACCACTTGTTTGAATAGCGTTATCAAATTTAATAGTTAATGCAATCTGAACAGGATCATTACTATTATAGGCCATATCGCCCCAATCAACTTGACTTAGGAAGCAACCATCTAATTCCCACGATTCGAGAACATTAGGAGTAGTAGCGCCATTACCGCCGTCTAATACTTCGTATGTGATACTAAACTTATAGTCGCCGCCACTTGGAGCACTAGCTTGTTCCAAGAAGTCAAATTGCTTCTGAACTTGCTGACCAACCATTTTACTAACAGCGCCAGTGGCGTCGTCGCGAATGTTAATAGTTGTATCTTGCCACTCCGGTTTACCTTGTAGGAAAACCTTTGAGTTATAAACGTCAATTGTAATTGGGTTAAAATTTACGTTTGGGCGTTTAATGTCAACTACTTGTTTAGTTAATTCTGTTAGTCCGGCATTATCAACGCCGAATCCTGTAAATATCGCACGAAAGCGATATTTTAACTTTGGCATCAAAAGGCCTTGATTAGCGCCTGCTGCTTGTACCGAAAGTGTATTTAATGATGCCATTTTATTCTCCTGTTACTCTTATTTATCTAATTAACGTTCTCTTATCTGAAGCTAGCGATTGTGCCTGGGTTGTAAATCGCAATCGGGATAAAGATAAACTCTACATCACGTTCTGGTTCAATAGCAACGTCAACATATAGTTGGTTATTAGCAATAGTAGAACTTGTATTGTTGCTTGAATCGCAAATTACTAAGAAATCATATAACCCGCGATGAGCTAATACACTATTCAACGAACCACTAACTGCTGATGCAATTGATTTGCGTGTAGTAACATCATTTGGCTCAAATAAATAACCGTTTGCAATTGATTGGAAAATTGTACGTAAGTAATTTTCTAATCGAACAACGTTTACACGATTACGTGAAGTTGTTGCGCCGCTGCGTGTTAACTGTCCCCACACAACAAGTCCGGCACCCGGTAGTTGTGTTATTGGATTAATTTCTAATGTAGCCAATGCATCACGTAACCCTTGGTTAATAGAGTTATGAATGAATCCACCGGTTGCACTATTAATATAACCAATGTCGCCAATATTAGTAACTACACCACGTTGAGTACCTGCTGGAGCGAACCACGGATATGCAACCTGATCGTTATACAAATATGTACGTAACGCAGCGTGACTTGCCGGAACTACTACAGTATTACCAGATAAATCTGTTGTACGACCAGCTGGGTAATATACTGCTAAGTATGGACTAGCACTTGCACCAGCTATAGCCCATGTACTAGTAATGTTATTGTTCCAGTTTGTAAGGTCAACTGTATTAGGTGCTAGATCCATTGGGGTATCACCGATAACAAACGCTGTATCGCCACGGTTGCTATTTAATGTTAATAAATTAGGAACTACTTCTGGATATCCAGGGGCAACTAATAAATTAAATTGGAATGATAATGATGATGCATCAAGGTTGCTATCAACTGCCGATTGCATTGCACTAGCGATCATTGCTCGTTGTGCTCTTGCTCCAGAATTCATAACACCGTTATTATCTAAACCACTTGTTGTTACCCATGCATCTTTAATAGTTGGTAAAGTATTACCAGCATTAGGAACTGTTGGCAAATTAGGGAAACTAGTTGAGTTAAAATAGTTAGGAACAAATTTCTTAACATTATATCCACTACGACGCATATTAAACATTAATGTTCCACGTGGATATAAACGATAATCCGGAGCATCTTGATCAATATAATCACTGTTTAATAATGCAACAACACTCGGTAAATTGCTAGTAACAATATCAGTAGTACCGCTTGTGTCCCATCGCGCATCAGCAAAGATAATACCAGCAGAACTTGTATGGTCTGTATTATCAATTGCTACAAACTTAGTACCGTTATAACGATATAAACTTGGATAGTTAATTAAATCGCCACTGTCTAACCATAAATCACCTGCTACTAGTGCTGTTCCGTCGGTTTGACTTGTTGGTGCTGTAGAAGGAGTAACAATAACACCTAGTGGATCTGTTGAAGTTAAATTATATCCACGGATATCGCTACCTACGTTTTTGTAACCTTTCCAACCATTATTGTTAATCATAATGTCGATGTCAACTGCATCACTGTTATACCATAGTGTGCCACTTGCTGGTGATGAATGTGGTGCGCTAACTGTATACGAAACAACGTTAGTTACTTCAGTGAAACTATTAATAATAACACGGTTAGATTCAACAAAGAATCCTGAACCCTGACCAGCGACAAATCCTGCTGTTTCTAACGGTGTTCCGGCATTATCTGATAAACCAAGATTACCCCCAGTTGTATGTGTAATAGTAATTGTAGTTGTTGAACCAATAGTAGTTACAGATGCTGTAACATACGGAATGTTAGCAGCTAATAAATTAGCCACAAAACTCTGTGCTGTTGTTCCTGTTAATGTAACTGTTGTTACAAGTTGAGTTGCTGTACCCGGTACAGTTGAACGCACAATGAATGAATTACCAACAGTAAAGGTACCCGCTGGGCCGCCAGTTGCACTAGACATACCCATTTCAGTTTCTTCAGCAAATTTTAAAATGTTGTAAGTCCCATCAAGCACACCAAATAATGATAATAGCTGACCATTTTTAATGTTTGCTCCGCCGCCAATTGGATCTAGGCCATAAACTGAATCAGAGAAATATGGGAACATTGGTGCTGCTAGTTGTTGCCATTGATTTAAACTAGAGTTAAATTTACTAATAACTGGATTAAATCCATTTCCTAATGCACTGGTTTTCCACCAAATAGAGCCAGTTGGGCGTGGTGCATTGTCAGTTACAAACCAGCCAGATTGTCCATTGTTGAATGTCGGAGTATCTGCATATGAACCATAGAATAAAATTGGGCAATATGCTGTAGCTGTACCGGAACTTGGAACAGTTACAATACCGGCAGCATACATCGGGCTATGTGTGCCGTCAGTAATAATTAATTTACCATCAACAGTAGAACCATTACTTGTTGCAAGACTATTTACAAATAATAATAGAGCGCCAGTCGTTGATAGTCCAGCATATACCCCAGGAATAGTTGCGCCATTGATCTTAGCTACTAACCCATTATTACCACCAAGTGTAGTTACTGTGCCATCTGATGTAACAGGAACACTATTAATTGTCACAGTACTACTTGTTGCAATACTAGGATTATTTACTGTACCATAAATTGCAGGTAAACTTACTTGCCAATCCGGACTACCCACTAATACCCAAGTGTTTGATGCAACTGCACCAATATATGAGTTTGGGCCTTTTTTGTAAAATAAGCGAGCCTGTGTTGTTGTAGAACCATCTGTATTAATGAACACTAATGCATATTGGCCAATAGTACCAATAGAACTTATTGGGGTTGAGACAGTTATACTATTAATCGTTACATCAGATACTTGGGCAGGATCTGTGATTATTAACGGAGCAACTTCACTGAATGCGCCAGCTAAAGAATCTAGTGAGTTAATACCCCATGTTGTGTTTACTGTATCTAACCAAAGTGTGCCATCTGCTGGCTCACCAATTGGACGAACAGTTGTGCCAACTAGTTCAGCTAAATCAATATCAGCACGAATAGCAAATAGTTGATTAGTTAATCCTAGTGCGCTATGCGCTGCTAATAGTCCGTATTCGTTAACTTCACTGCCGTTAACAGGAGTACCAGTAGCACTTAACTGGAAAGTTGGTGTACCCATTTGTGTAACTAAATCGCGTTGGCTACTAAATGATAGTAGTTTTCCTGCGTTAGCCTTAGATGTACCTGTAGCAGGGGCACCGTTATATGTTTTATCTTGCGCTGTTGCTAAAATCACTAATGGTACTGAACCAACATTACCGTTAACTGATTGACTTTGGTCTGATATGGAAATCTGAATTCCTGGAGATACTAGTGCCATGGTTATATTCCTTTAAAATACATGTTATAGTTATTTATAATAAAGGTGTAAAATAGGGGCGTTACAGGAGCCTTTGGGAAGGTTAGGGTAATAAATACTATATGCTTAAACGTGATCTATGCCCTATATGTCGTGCTAATCCAGTATCTGTTAACTATATCCGAGATGGGGTGCGACATTATAGAAATAGTTGTGCTAGTTGTATTAGAAATAGTAGAAAACGAAAGCCAGAACCACCTGGGTGGGCTAAAAGCGGGTATAAGAAAAAGCCACATTGCGAGAAATGTGGCTTTAAGTTTACTCTTCCAGAGCAAAGTAATGTATTCTATGTTGATGGAAATTTAAAAAATAATAACGATTTTAATCTCAAAACTATTTGTTTAAATTGTACTCAAGAAGTATACAAAAATCGTATTCCGTGGAAACCCGGTCCTATTGTACCAGACTTTTAATGCTATTGTATAGATCCTCTATTGTGCCATTGTTGTCAACGATAACATCAAACTCTGTTCCTACCCACGCAGTTTCGCTAATATGAATACCAAGCCCGCGCAACGTTAATTCGGCACCCGGCACACCGGAATTAGCTTGGCAAGCAGTTTCGTACCAGGCAGGCAATTCTCCCCGTTTAACCCATACAATTTTACCCCCGGCATTTTTAATACTTTTTATTTCATTAGGGAATCGTACATCGCTGATAACAGTATTATCGCTACGTCTCGACAGGCGTGCTTCTAACGCAGCAATCCAAATGTTATCATGGAATGCTCTACGGCATACTTCTGTTCCCCAATACTGCAATACCCACCGAGGAGTTAAGGCAGGCATCGATAAACGTGC
>Ga0214219_1000007_pt1 | contig 122977 bp, 113 predicted proteins | sample TroBogypolimnion_26_FD_153057 | JGI IMG/M metagenome (GOLD analysis project Ga0214219, IMG submission 153057) | Freshwater microbial communities from Trout Bog Lake, WI - 25JUL2007 hypolimnion | ecosystem: Environmental > Aquatic > Freshwater > Lake > Hypolimnion/Profundal zone | place: Trout... | reverse complement strand
CTGTGGAGGTTCATCCGAGCTCCTCTGAAAGCTGTTTGGTCGCACTTTCAGCTTCCCAGAACAGCTCGGATGAACAACCTGATTGGCGCTTACAACTAGGGCTCGTGAAGGGCCTGTTCCTGCTGCCGGGGCGGATCCTCAGGGGATGAGGTGGCGGGGGATTCCAGGTGGACCGATATTGGCTGCGGAGGCATCCCCACTGAGGTGGATGGGCGGGGATGCCCAGGGGGTCACCATGGATCTCTACCTGGATGCCAAGGAAACGGAACTGCTGACGGGAATCCTGGAGCGCTACCTCGAGGACATCCGGCGGGAGATCCATCACACGGACCGCGCCCAGTTCAAGGCGGCACTCAAGTCGGACGAGGCGCTGATGCGCACCCTCCTCGGACGGCTGAGGGCCCCGGTGGCCATGGGTATCTAGTCCGGCTCAGGCCAGAGCCGCCTCCAAGGCCCCGCTGTGCAATCCCTTCAGCTCGGCGGCCTCCGCCTCCAGGAGGGGCTGGCCGTCCACGGCGAGAGAGACGCGCGATCCGCCGGTGGTGCCGATCTTCGAGAAGGGCACCCGGTGGGTCGTGCAGAGGGTGGCCAGGCTGCTCTCGCCTTCGGAGCTCACCGACACCACGATGCGTCCCGCCGTCTCGCCGAAGAGCAGGCTGTCCAGGCGGAGGGCGCCGCGCTGCAGCATCAACTGGCAACCCAGGTCCCCACCGAACGCGCTCTCCAGCACCGCCACCAGGAGCCCCCCCTCGCTGGTGTCGTGGGCGCTGCGGATGAGGCCCAGGCGGACGCCTTCGCGCACACAGGCCTGGAGCCGCAATTCCTCGTCCAGGCGCAGTTCAGGACAGGCGCCCTGCACCCTGCCCGTGCGGAGCTTCAGGTACTCGCTGCCGCCCAGTTCATCCCGGGTCTCGCCCAGCAGGAAGATGGCGTCATGGGCCGCGCGGAAGCCTGAACCGCAGAGGTGGTTGCCCGCCTTCGACAGCGCCGTGGCAGCGGGCGCATCCAGGACCACCTGCCCCGCGCAATCCTCCACCAGGCCCACGGCGGCGATCATGGGCGTGGGGAAGATGCTCTGGCCTTCGGTGTCGTTGTAGAGGCTCACGTTGCCGCTGACGATGGGCACGTCCAGGGCCAGGCAGGCCTGGCGGATGCCCAGGCAGCCCTGTTCGAAGGTCCACATGTTCTCGGGCTTCTCCGGGTTGCCGTAGTTGAGGCAGTCCGTGAGGCCGATGGGCTCGGCGCCCACGCAGGCCAGGTTGCGGCAGGCTTCGGCCACGGCGTGAGCCGCACCCCAGAAGGGATCGAGGAAGCAGAACCGGCTGTTGCAGTCGCTGCTCATGGCCACGGCCTTGCCCGTGTCCTGGCCCGCCTCGTCCTTCACCCGGATGATGCCGGCGTCGCCGCGGCCCATGCCCAGCAGGGTGTTGCTGCGCACGGTGCCGTCGTACTGCTCGAATATCCAGCGCTTGCTGGCCACCGTAGGGGCCTGGAGGAGTTGGCGCAGGGTGCGCTCCACCCCGGCTGGCTTCAGATCCTCCGGCAGGGGCGCGGCGTTCACCGCATCCAGGTAGGCCGGTCGCTGGCGGGGCCGGTCGTACTTGGGCGCCGCATCCACCAGGGGCTGGATGGGCAGGTTGATGACGGGCTGGCCGTGCCAGCTGCCGATGAAGCGGCCGCTGTCAGTCACCTCGCCCACCACGCAGGCGTCCAGCCCCCACTTGTGCAGCACCGCGATGATCTTCTCCTCGCAGCCGGGCCTGGCGACGAGCAGCATGCGCTCCTGGCTCTCGCTGAGCAGGAGTTCGAAGGGCGTCATGCCCTCTTCCCGCATGGGCACCTGGTCCAGGCGGATCTCCAGGCCCGTGCCCGCCCGGCTGGCCATCTCGAAGCTGCTGGAAGTGAGGCCCGCGGCGCCCATGTCCTGGATGCCGATGACCCAGTCGGTCTGGAAAATCTCCAGGCAGGCCTCCAGCAGGAGCTTCTCGGTGAAGGGATCTCCCACCTGCACCGTGGGGCGCTTCTCCTCGCTGCCCTCGCCGAATTCCGCCGAAGCCATGCTGGCCCCGTGGATGCCGTCCCGGCCCGTCTTCGAGCCGATGTACATCATCTTGTTCCCGATGCCTGATGCGAAGCCCTTGAAGATCTTGTCGCTCCGCAGGACACCCAGGGTGAAGGCGTTCACGAGGATGTTGCCATTGTAGCTGGCGTCGAAGGCCGCATCGCCACCCAGCATGGGGATGCCCATGCAGTTGCCGTAGCCCGCGATGCCCGCGGCCACGCCCTTCACGAGCTCCTTCATGCGCGGCGCGTCGAGCTCGCCGAAGCGGAGGCTGTTCAGGTTGGCCAGCGGCCTTGCGCCCATGGTGAAGACGTCGCGGAGGATGCCTCCCACCCCGGTGGCGGCGCCCTGGTAGGGCTCGATGAAGCTCGGGTGGTTGTGGCTCTCCATCTTGAAGGCCACGGCCCAGCCATCGCCGATGTCCACCACCCCCGCGTTCTCACCGGGGCCCTGGATGACCCGGGGGCCCTCCGTGGGCAGGTTCTTCAGGTGGATGCGGCTCGATTTGTAGGAGCAATGCTCGCTCCACATGGCGCTGAACACGCCCAGCTCGGGATAGGTGGGCAGGCGGCCGTCCAGGAGACGCCCGATGACCCGCCATTCGTCCTTCGAGAGCCCCAGTTCCAGGGCCAGGGATTCGGTGACAGCCGGTTCTTGGGCAGCAGACATGGGGGCTCCGGAATCGTTGATTCTAGCGGATTCCGAAGGCCCGAACGAGCCTTGACCTCAGGTGGCTTCTGATTCCGCGGGCGCCATGGGCGCCTCGCCCCCCTCGTAGATGCGCCGCAAAACGCCCTGCACGAGGCGCTGGAAGAAGATGCCCCGTTCGGGGTGGAATACAATGGCCACCACGGCCTTGAGCTCGCTGCCCAGTTCGAGCAGGGCCCCCCCTTCCACCGCCGTGCCCAGCAGCAGGAAGGGCACCCGACCCTGGAGGGCCTCCACCAGGGGCTTCAGCCGCCGGCGCTCATCCAGGCTGAGGCTGGGCAGGTGGTAGAGCACCAGGGCAGGTCTCTGGCTGAAGGCTTCCTTCAGGGCCGACATGGTCGGGGGCACCCGCCGCAGCGGCTGGAGGCCCCCGAGCAGGTCCAGGAGGGCTGCCTCCAGGGCCGTATCCCCGGACACCAGTACCAGTCCCCTGGGCTGGCTCGCCTGGGACAACGCGACATCCGGAGCCGCCGCGGTCTCCACACCCCGCCGCGTGATGCGCTCCAGGTCCTCCTCCCGCTTCTCGAATACCCAGCGGGCAAGAGGATGGAGCAGGTGCTCGTCCAGCTGGGGGCGATACTCCACCCCGCAGGTCCGGCCATGGACATGTCGGAGTTTCACCTTGGTGTTGATCCGGATGAGGTCCGTCAGCTGGATGGTGACGGCCATGTCCTCGCCCGGAAGCAGCTCCCCCTCTCCGAAGTCGCGGCTGCTGTAGATCCTCGCCCCGGTGGTGCTGATGTCCACGAGCGTCCCGGTGACCAGGTCGTACTTGGGGGTGCTGAAAGTCACCGGGACCCGACCCACCCGATCCACGCGATAGGCCCCGCGATGATCCTCCTCCAGCAGGACTTCGGGGATCGACAGGCGCAGGGTCCGGCGCCCATCGGCCATGCCGAAGCCCTTCAGCTCCGTGGATGCCTCGAGGAAGCTGATGCCATTGGGGAACCGCATCCTCAGGCCTGCGCTCCGCAGTCCATAGGTGGCATCCTCCCGGCTCATGGTGGCGGCCACCTGGACCTCTGTCTTGTCGTTCCTGAGGAAGGAGGTCTCGAACCGGAGGTAGGGGGTCACCAGGATCATCATCTCGTGCCGTTCGCAGGCTCGGCCGATGATCTCCGAGATGGCCTCCGAGTTGCGGATCAGATTGCCGGTCAAAGCCCCTCCAAAGCTTGCTTCCGTCTCCATCATGCAAGGGGTCCCTGGGGGCGTCTAACAAAACTCCACGGGACCTCGCCGGCGCCCCTAGACTGGGGAACCCTGGACTCCCGCCCATGACCCCACCCCGGACCCTTCTCGCCTACAGCGCCCCCCGGAGCGGCTTCGGGGACGAGTGGATGACCTTCCTCCCCATGGGGCTCGGCTACCTGCAAGCCATGCTCAAGTCCCGGGCCCATCCCTGCCGGGTGGCCAACCTGAGCGGCCGGGGACGGAAGGAGGTCCTGGCCTACTTCCGGACCCAGAACCCCGCGGTGCTGGGCATCTCCATGTTCACCTTCAACCGCAAGCGCTCCGCGGAGCTGCTGGCCTGGGCCCGGGAAGCCTGCCCGACCGCGATCCTCCTGGCCGGTGGCCCCCACCCCACTCACCTGGCGGAGGAGGTCTTCGAGGACTGCCCCGCCCTGGACGCCATCGTGCGGGGCGAGGGCGAGACGGCACTCCTGGGGATCGTCGAATGCCTTAAAGCCGCCCCGGGAACGGATTCGTGGAAGCTTACGCCTGGCCTGATCCTCCGGGAAGGGTCCACTCCGTCCCAGGCACCCCTGGAGGACCTGGATGCGGTGGGACTTCCCGCGGAACATCTGGAGGCCGACTTCCTCGACGACGTGGGCCAGCTGGCCTACCTGAGCACCAGTCGTGGCTGTCCCGCCACCTGCAACTTCTGCAACACGCCCGAGTTCTGGGGCACCTCGATCCGCTTCCGCAGTGCCGGTTCCGTGCTGCGTGAGTTGCGGCTGCTGCGGGAGCGGCATGGCCTCACCTACTTCAGCTTCCGGGACGACACCTTCACCGCCAACCGCGGTCGGGTCCTGGAACTGATGACCGGGATCCAGGAGAGCGGCCTGCACCCCCTGTGGAACTGCCAGAGCCGGGTGAACCTGGTGGACGAGGATCGCCTGGTGGCCATGAAGCGGGCGGGCTGCGAGTTCATGCAGTTCGGCGTGGAACACGGCAGCGAGCGGGTCCTGGCCCTACTGGACAAGGGCACGAACCTCCGCCATGCCCGGCGGGCCCTGGGCCTGGTCCGCAAGGTCGGCATGAACCTGGGCATCTACCTCATCACCGGCATCCCCGGCGAGACCTGGGCCGATGTGGAGGAATCGGCCGCCTTCATCCGGGACACGCGCCCCAGCGACTGCCAGATCAGTCCCCTGGCCCTCTACCCCGGCACCCGGATGTTCGACCAGTACCGCGCCGAGGGAAGGATCCAGCGGGACTTCTACCGGGCCAGCGGCGACGCCGAGATCTTCGCCCGGGTGGACAGCCACACGGAGAAGGCCCTCCGCCACCTGGACCAGGAGGCGCAGGGGGCAAGGGCGAAGTCCCGCTTTTCCCCGGCCGAGTTCGCCGAGCAGAAGCGCTGGCTGGGCTTCTGCGCCGTCACCAACCTGCTCTGCGGCGAGGCCGCCGAGGAGGAGGGCCGCTGGACCGAGGCCGAAGCGGAATATGCCGAAATCATCGCCCGCGAGCCCGGGAACCCCTGGGGCTTCATGAAGCGGGCCCTGCTCAGGGAGAAGCAGGGGCGGCGCGATCCAGCCCGCGCGGACCTGGCCGAGGTGCTAGCCCTGGCCCCCCGCAATCCCGAAGCCTCTGCCCTGACCGGTCCCTGGGGCCTCCACCGGGGCCGCCCCGGTCCGAAGAACAAGGCCCACGGGCCCACGGCCGAAATGAAGGGCGCCGAGGCTTACCTCAGCCGGCCGAAGGCCTGACCCGTTGCGCTCACTCGTCCTGTTTCAGGTTGGGGCTGCGCTCGAGGATGGTGAGGATCAGGCGCTCCAGCTCATCCACCAGCAGGATGCGGAGGTTCGGATCCTTGCGGATGGCTCCGGGCTCGCCGCCCCCCCTCAGCAGGAAGAAGGGGCCTGACCGCTCGAGGCGCGAGATCTGCTTCCAGAGCAGCCTCCCCGCCCCGAATTTCCGCGCCAGGGGGGCCGGCAGGGCATTGTGCTCCACGGCCAGTCCCAGTTCATCCACCAGCACCTGGGACCCTTCGACCATCAACACCCCGAGCAGGGTCCCCAGCAGAAGCAGGCTGCCGGCCACCACGGCGCCCACGGCGGCCGTCACGGCGATCCAGAAGGACCAGGTGGGCTCCCCAGCGGATTCGGCCACCTTGAGGGAAGTCCGCAGGATCGGGAGCCGTTCCAGGATCTGGGCCAGGGCGCGGACTCCCACCATCCAGGAGCCAGCGAACAGAAGCATGGCCATGGCCCGCTGGGCGAAGGACGGCCGGAAGATGAGGGGGCTGCCGACTGACATCAGACGAGCTGCATCTCGGCCACGATGGCTTCGGCCGCGGCGGCGGGGTCGGCGGCATGGGTGATGGGGCGCCCCACCACCAGCCAGGTCGATCCTTGTTTCAGGGCCTGGGCCGGAGTCATGACGCGGGCCTGGTCCTGGGTGGCAGCACCGGCCGGGCGGATGCCCGGGGTCAGGCGATGGAACCCCTCCCCGCAGGCCTCCCGGATGGCCGAGGCCTCCCAGGCGGAACAGACCACGCCTCCGCAGCCGGCACGGTGGGCCAGCTTCGCGTAGGCGAGGGCCAGTTCCTCCGGCGGGCCCGCATGCCCGAGGGCGGCCAGGGCCTCCCGGTCCAGGCTGGTGAGGACCGTCACCGCCAGAAGCTCGGTCTGGCCACCGGCCCTCCGGTGGGCTTGGACGGCCTCCACCGCTGCCTCCAGCATCGCCGGACCGCCCTGGGCGTGGACATTGATCAGGCGCGGATCCAGGGTCAACAGGGCCTCCAGGGCCCGCCGGACCGTGGTGGGGATGTCGTGCAGCTTCAGGTCCAGGAAGACGGGCACCCGGGCCTGGAGGGCCTTCACGAAGGCGGGTCCCTCGGCGCAGAAAAGTTCCAGGCCCACCTTGAGCATTCCCACCCGGCCGGCCAGCCGATCGGCCAGGGCCAGGGCCTCCTTGGCCGTGGGCACGTCCAGCGCCACGACCAGGCGTTGGCGGGCGGTGAGGTTCAATCCGAGTGCAGACAAGGAGACTCCCGTATGATGCGGAGGATCATTCTGCCATTAAGGGACCCCAGATGCCCCTCCCAGCCATGCAAACACCGCCTGCCATCCAGAGCCCCGCCCCCCCTGAACCGGATGCGGAGGGGTTTCTGCTGGAGGCCTTCGACTGGGGACGGCCCCTTCCGGCGGAAACGAGCCTGAAGGGCGCCAGGGCCCTGGAATACCGGTGGCTGCGGGCCGCCGCCACCTATGAACCGCTCCAAGGCCTGCCGGCCGATCCCTTTGCCGCAGGGCCGCGGCGCCAGGAGGCCGAGGCCCTGCGGCACCTGCTCAAGGCCCCGACGGACCGGGTCGGCCCTGCCCTGAAGTCCCTGCCCCTGCGGCAGCAGGGGACGGCCCTGGCCCTGTGGCGGTGGGGTCGGTTCCAGGTGAGGTCCGGTCGATTCGATCCGGTCCTGCGCCGGGCCTGGGAGGACCGCCTCCTGGTGAACGGTCCGGCCCTCACCCGGGGCTACGCCCTCCGGCACGCCCTCTGCTGGGCCCTGGCGGAGGGGGACGAGGCCAGGCTCTCCGCCCTCCGCACCGCCGCGGATTCCAAGGCGGAGGAGACCTTGAAGGGCTTCCAGCGGCTCTTCGGGCTCCTGGGCGGCCCCTCGCCGGTGCTGCGGCTGTGGGGCCTGCCCGGCCTGGACTACCGCGACCTCCGGCTGGACCAGTTGGGCGGCCTCCGCATCTGGATCTGTCCCCTGGAAGAAGGCCCCCTCCCGGATCTCCCGAAGGGCACGGGCTGGATCATCCCCAGTGTCTCCGGGGACCTGGGCGAGCGGGATGCCAACCTGCTGCCGTCCCTGCTGGAGGAAGGGCAGAAACTGGCGGACCGACTCCACCCGGCCGGGCGCTCCGCCTTCTTTGCTCCCAGCCGGTCCGCTTTCGAGAACCTGGGCCTGGACTGGTTCCCCATCCTCATCGAACTGGATCAGAAAGGGGACGTCCGGACCGTCCGCATGGGGGACGCGGCACCGGAAAAGCCCTAGAACCTCAGCCGATTCCGCAGCCCTGCATCCAGCCCGCCACGGCGCCCCAGACCATCTGGGCCCAGTAGTGGAAGCCGCGTCGCACGGGTTTCGGCGTGTAGCTCGCGTGCAGGTGGTCCTTCAGCATGGGATAGTTGCCGTCCGGATCGAGCACCGCCGCCGCCACGGGGGAATCGAACTCGTAGGTCATCCATCGGTCTTGGCCATCCCAGACGAGGCGTTGCTCCTCCCGGTTCTCCAGCCTCACCCAGAGGGTGATGGGCGCCCGGATGCCACCCCTGCGCTCCAGGGTGATGGAGCCCACGCGGCCAGGCGCGGCGGGCTGGGGCGCCGCGAAAACCGGCGCCTTCTCGGAGAAAAGCCACCCGCCTTCGGTGGTGTCCTGGGTCCTCACCTCGCGGATGGCGTAGTCCAGGACCTCGGTGCCCTCCACGAAGTCCCGCCAGAAGGAGCTCAGATCCCGGCCGGACACGCGCTCGGCGATGCGCTTGAAATCCTGCCGATCCGGATGACGGAAGGCCAGTTCCTGCGCGTAGGCGCGCATGACCTGCTCCATCACGGGACGGCCCAGCATGGCCTCCAGCTCATTGAGCACAAACGTGGGCTTGGCATAGGCACCCACGTTGTAGCTCAGGAGGTTGAGGGTCTTGAAGCCGAAGCGGGTGAGGGGGTCTGCGCTCGGCAGCCCCCAGTAGGTGACCCATTCCTCGAAATCCGTTCCCACCTGGAACCGCCTCCCGCCCAGGAGCGAGTGGTAGCTGCGCTCCATGGCCTTGTAGGTGAACCAGCTGGTGAACCCCTCGTCGAGCCAGGGTTCCTCGAACTCGTTGCTGGCGAGCATGCCGTAGAAGAACTGGTGCCCCACCTCGTGAATGGCCACCTGTTCCGGCTCGAACCGGAGCTGCAGGGGATCGAAGGCCACGGAACTGGCCGTGACGAGCGTCGGATACTCCATGCCATCGGCCGGGCGGGCCTCCTTCGGCGTATCGATGACGGTGAGGGTCGGATAGGGATACTTGAAATACCACTCCTCGCTCCAGCGCAGCGCATTCTCCACAGCCCGGCGCTGCCGCTGGAAATTGCCCCGGTTCGGTCCGTTGATGTAGTAGAAGACCTGGACGCCGCGGTACTCGAACATGGCGGGCCTCCGCCAGCTTTCCCGCGGCATCACCGCCCAGGCAAAGTCGTGGACATCCTCCGCGTGCAGGCGCCAGATGAAGTTCAGGGGGCGCTTCGGATCCGGGGCGGCATCCCGCTCGATCCCATCCGGGTCCACCTGGGCCATGCAGGTCCCCGTGTGGGCCAGGCCCAGCGCGTTCGGCAGCGATAGGGTCACCTCATAGACGCCGAAATCCGCGAAGAATTCCGTGCTCGCGTGGTAGGCGTGGCAGTTCCACCTGTCCCCCTGGTAGACGCCCACCTTGGGGAACCACTGGCTGGACATGAGGAAATTCCCTGCCCAACCGCTGCGGGCGATGACCTTCGGGTACCGGTTCTCCCAGGTAATGTCGACATGGATGGTCTCACCGGGCTGCACGGGCCGGGGCAGCTTGAGCCAGCGCACCGTCTCATCCTCGCCATCATGGCCCTCCAGCTCGCGCCCCTCCATCCGCACGCTGAGCAGGCGGCAGTAGCCCCAGGAGGTCCCTTCCTCCGGATGGTCCATGCGGCCTGCCTGGATCCGGCCTCCGCTCTCCTTCATGAACAGGCTTTGGGGTCCCTTGAACGCATTGAGGTAGAGATGCAGCGGCATTTCCACGGCCGGCGCCGTGCCCGAATTCCGCCAGGTGAGCGTCTCCCGCCCCTCCAGCGTCTTGTGCTCGAAATCCAGGGTGGCCTCGATGTTGTAGTTCGCGATCCGGGGCGACCTGGGCTTGTCGAACCACTTTTCCGTCGTCCAGGTCCGGGGACCGGCGGCCAGCCCGATGGCAGCCACCATCCCCAGCAGAGCCACCAAACGGCGTGCCATCGAACCTCCCGAGCGTCCGTCGAGCATATCAAACCCCGTTCGAGCTACGACCTTGCCGATTCCACATTCCCTGCTACACTCGAGTCCCTACCGCGGGGTGGAGCAGTCCGGTAGCTCGTTGGGCTCATAACCCAAAGGTCGTAGGTTCAAATCCTACCCCCGCTACCAAAAAGAAGGCCCATGGATCCAGTCGATTCATGGGCCTTTTCGATCTTTGTACTTTTTTAATATTCAAATTTTGCGAAAATTCCATAAATTTGCAGCGAATCGTTTAATTACAATAATTAAACTTATCATTTAAAAAAAATAAATAGTAACAGTACGGGGTGACCAAGGTGATCATTTCGACCTAGATCAGCCTCCTGAGTATTGTGGCCCTGAAATAGACATTGAGTGTCTAGATCAATTGCGGATGTTCCACATTGACGTAGATATAACCTGAATCTCCGCTAATGACATGGATCCTTTACGGGCATCAATCCCTCTAAGTTCAGAGAGGCTGAATCGGCCTGAAGCGATCAACCATAGACCATTGGCGTAATCGCCCAACGGTCTGAGATGAACCCCGATCTTTGTACCTGCTTCGTCCTCTTCATCTCCTGAATGGCCTGCGTCATTCCGGCCCCGCCCCTCCGCTTCTGAAGCAGGCATGGATGAGTCAGGCTGCCTTGACAAGGCACCCGAACGATTAAAGACCGGAAAGGCTGGATCTTGAGCATCACGCCTAGGTTGGCCAAGTTGAAAACAGTCCTTCGGTGTAATTCACCTCTGGGCAGAGTGTGACCTTCTAGAAGTACCGCCGATTTAGGTAATCCGACCTATTTCGACATCAAGATTGCTGGTCGATAATTGTCTGAGCGGCCTTCCCGGTTGACCCGCCACATCCCTTGGTTTTAAGGAGATTTTGTGAATAAGTCCGGAACAACACGCGCAATGGTGCTTCCACGCGCGATAGTAAACGCTCACCAGATCCGACACAGCGAACGATTATCCGATACGTCATCTATGCTCATTTTTTTTCAGTCATGACCATAGCCATCTGGAGTAGCCAGTTTGAGACAGGAATCGATCTTATCGATTCCCAACACAAGGCTCTTTTCGAGGCTGTGAACAGCTTGGAGGCCTCCTTTAGTATAGGTAATATAAACAACGCGGCGAAGAAGAGCCTGGATTTTCTTGAAAAATACACTATTGAACATTTCCAAACCGAAGAGCGGTTCATGCGTGACGCGGCCTACCCCGGTCTGGATGAACACACAGCTGAACATAGTTTACTGATGAGCAAGGTACATGATCTGCAGGCTCGGCTTGCCGAAGGCACACCAATAACCATGGATGTCATGACTTTCTTCGCTGGTTGGCTGGGGCGCCACATTTATGGAACTGATTTAGTTATGGTTCGGTTCCTTAATGAAATACCCCATTAAAAGAGATAATCATTGACGCGGTCAATGTGACCCTCTCCCGGTAAGTTAGTCCGATCATTTGACCCAAAACCTAAAAATGAGACCAGGGACCCTGTGGATTCCGGGCCATGCCAGGCAGGCTCTGCGCTGCCTTCCCTACCTCTACCCATGGCTGAGGGTGGGGCCCCGCCTTGGTCCGGGACCTCACACCCCCTGGCTGGTTCGCACCTTGTCAAAAGATTGAATCCACTGGCTGGCTTCAACCCCAGGGAGGAGGGCGGCCTCTTGGTACCATGGTGGACGCAACCCGTCCGGAAACCCCATGCGGCATCGATTCCTGAGTGCATTGATCATCCTGCTGGCCGCTGGCCTGGATGCAAAGCCGCAGGAGGGCCCCATGGCCATGAATCCCGTGGGGGTTCAGTCCTCCGGGCAGGCAGCCCGGCCAGACCCCCCGGTCAGGACCGGGGCCCCAGAATCGATGACACCGGGGCCTGGACTCCAGGTGAGACCCGCCCTGCCTGACCCCGGACCGCCCCCGCTGCCGAAGGCGGTGAAGAACCCCCAGGGATTCTGGGAGGTCGACCAGGACCTCGGCCCCTGCCGGATGCGCATGGTGGCCATCCCCGCGGGCACCTTCCTCATGGGGGAGGCCCCCGATCCGTGCGTGGTGGTCACCCTCACCCATGGGTTCTGGATGGGGAAGTACCCGGTCACCCAGGCCCAATGGCAGGCGGTCATGGAATCCGATCCTTCGCGGTTCAAGGGCCCGGACCTCCCGGTGGAAAAGGTGAGTTGGGAGGACTGCCAGCGCTTCATCAAGCGGCTGCAGTCCCCGGAGTCCGGCACCTTCCGGCTGCCGACCGAAGCGGAATGGGAGTTTGCGTGCCGAGCCGGGAGTACGGGGGAACGTTACGGGGACCTGGATGAGATTGCCTGGTACGAGGAGACCAGCCAGGACACCACCCACCCGGTGGGCCGACTGAGGCCGAACGCCTTCGGACTCTATGACATGCTCGGCAACGTGCGCCAGTGGTGCCAGGACTGGGGTGAGATCTACGCGGCTGGGGAGGCAACCGACCCCCAGGGGCCTGCGACTGGCACCGAACGGGTCTACCGCGGGGGCAGCTGGGCCACCATCGGGAAGAAGGTGCGCTCGGCATTCAGGGAGGGGGCCCCCCCCGACCGACGCAGCCAGTTCGTGGGTTTCCGCCTGCTGAGGACCATGCCCTGAACCTGGGCGAGGCCCCCCCGAGGCGGATTCCCCCTCTCACGGCAGGCTGCTTCTCCAGGGGACCTACGGTGACCGTGGACCTGACCAGGAGGTGGGCCGATTGCCCGCCACCGACGGGGAGCCCCCCGCAAGGCCAACCCACCATCCTCCTCAAGCCAGAGATCCAGTCATCGGGATAGAATCTGGGCACACCCGCATCATGCCCACTGGAGAAGGACCATGCCGATTTTGGATTGGGACGAGTGGTATGAGACGGGGATTCTCAGCATCGATCATCAGCATCACTGCATGTTCGATGCCCTGAACAGGATGTACGATGCCGTCGCCTCGGGCGAGCGGGAGGCGAAGGTGCGATGGGCCCTCGACTTCCTGGTGGACTACACCGCCACGCATTTCAGGGACGAGGAGGCCCGGCTGGCGGCCATCGACTACCCGGCCCTGTCGGAGCACCAGTCTGAACATGCCAAGCTCCTGGAACAGGTCCAGGAGTTCCGGGCGGCCTACCATGCGGAGCCCACGGCGGCCCACGCGAACCAGCTGGCCAACTTCCTGGTCGAATGGATCGTGCGCCACATCAATGAGACGGACCGGCAGTACGTCGCGGCGATGAAGGCAGGGCGCGCCACATAGGCGCCCGCGGAAGCCCGACCGCCAAGGCAAGGGAAACCGACCGCAATCCACCTGGGCACGGGAGGCCCTTCGGGCCCATGATGGGTGGGCCCTCCGCCCATCCGCCCACCCATGTTCATTGCCCTCGGCCGCCTGCCGGACCACCCCACTGCCATCCCCCGCGTCGCCCAGCTCGTGGGCCTGGCGCCGTCCGATGCCGCGCGTCTGCTTGCGGGGACCTTCCCCCGCGTCCTCCTGCGCACGGCGGCCGACCCGGACGCGCTGCTCGTCACCCTCGCGGCTGAAGGCTTCCTGGCCTGGGCTTCGGATCCGGCGCAGGTGCCCTCCGATGACCGAAGGGTCATCGTCCGGGGCCTCACCTGGACAACGGACGGGTTCCAGGCAGAGGATGCCCAGGGCAAGCGCCACGCCTGCCCGTTCGCGGCGGTGCGCCTGCTCCAGCGTGGAGCCAGGATCAACTCGTCCACGGAAGTGCAGAAGACGACGACTCGAAAGCTGGACCTGGGCATGGCCGTCCTCAGCGGCGGCCTGATCGTGTCGAAGAAAGTGACCCAGACCACGGAGCGCACCACCCAGGCCAAGGAGCCCTTCCTGCTGGTGCAGCGCGGGGATGGCGCCGAGGACCTGATGATCTACGAGCACCGCATGAGCTACCAGTGCCTGGGCGCCGAGATGGCCCCGGCCACCCTGGCGAACCTGGGCCTGTTGACCGCGAAATTCAGGTCGCTGTGTCCGCAGGCTGCCCTGGACGACCGGGTGGGGCGCCCTGGCTTCGTGGCGGGCCTGCCGTTGATGCCCCTGGACCCCGTGGACCTGGGCATCCACCTGGTATCCGAGGCGCAGCGCCGGGGCTGCTGATGAAAGCTCGATTTGAGCTCAGCCAGCTAGCGGAAAAGGGCCTTGGCCTTGAAGGCCGTCTGGGAAACCCCCCAGGCGAGGGGGATTCCCGCCCAGAGCCAAGCGAGGATCATTCCTGAAAAGTTTTTTGTCCGCTGGGTCATGGGATCCTCCGGGTTCAGGCGGTGGCCAGATCATGGAAGCGATGCTCCACTTCTGTTACGAGGTGATTGCTGAGGAAACCGAGTACCAGCAGCCCGGCCATCAAATACATCGTGGACGAATAGGACTGCGCCGGCGCCACACCATGGGTGACCTGGTACTCGCGGATGTAGTTCACCAGCACCGGACCGGCCACGCCCGCCGCGGACCAGGCCAGGAGCAGCCGCCCATGGATGGCGCTGACCTGGGCCGTGCCGAAGATGTCCCGCAGGTAGGCGGGTATCGTGGCGAATCCGCCCCCGTACATCGACATGATCACGGCATAGGTGGCCACGAAGAGTCCCACGCTGCCCAGGTGCCCGGTGGTGGGGGTGAAGGCGTAGAGCACCGCCCCCAGCGCAAAATAGATGGAATAGGTGAGCTTCCGGCCCAGGTAATCGGAGGCGGAAGACCACAGGAACCGGCCCCCCATGTTGAAGAGGCTCAGCAGGCCCACGAACCCCGCCGCCGCGGCCGGCGTGATGCGCCCCTTGAACATCTCCTGGATCATCGCCGAGGCCTGGCCCAGCACGCCGATGCCGGCGGTGACATTCAGGAAGAGGACCATCCAGAGGCAGTAGAACTGGCGGGTTCGGATGGCGTTGTCGGCGCTCACCTGTCCGGAGGTGACCAGTTTCTGCGGTTTGGCGGACGGCACGAAACCCCCGGGGACCCACCCGGCCTGGGGGACGCGGACCGTGACCACGCCCCACAGCATGAAGGCGAAATAGATCAGCCCCATGGCGAGGAAGCTCTCCCAGACCCCCATGGAGGTTGCTGATTTGTAATGGTCCATGAGGGCCACGGACATCGGCGACCCGATCATGGCGCCGCCACCAAAGCCCATGATGGCCATGCCGGTGGCCATGCCCGGACGGTCTGGAAACCAGGTGATGAGGGTCTTCACCGGGGAGACGTAGCCCAGTCCCAGGCCGACTCCGCCCAGCACGCCATAGCCGAGATAGACCAGGAGAATGCTGTGCAGTTTCACACCCAGCGCGGCCACCAGGAATCCGCCGGAGAAACAGCAGGCGGAGGCCAGCATGGCCTTGCGCGGACCCGCCTTCTCGACCCACTTCCCCCCGAAAGCCGCGGATAGGCCCAGGGTGACGATGGCGAGGCTGAAGATCCACCCCAGGGTGGTGAGTTTCCAGTCGTCCGGGGCCGCGTGGCTGATGCCGATCAGCTTGGTCATCGGCAGGTTGAAGACGCTGAACGCGTACACCTGGCCGATGGCGAGGTGGATGGAGAGGGCGGCGGGCGGAACCAGCCATCGGTTGTATCCGGGCTTCGCCACGGTCTGTTCGCGGTCCAGGAACTTGAACATCCGCATTCTCCTGTTAGAAAAATACGATCAAACAAAGAATTGACCACGGAATGGTCTAAGAAAAACAACCTGTCTTGACAAATATATGCGCTCTGAGTCCTGCGCAACGCATAATGTGGCCTGTTCAGAGGTAGTGCATGGACGAAGGCCGGGAATGAACCCACCCATCGCACCCGTCCCCATCCAGCGTTTCCGGGGGAATGGCCGCATCGAATCCACGGATGATCTGGCCATCGAAGAACCGCTGGAAATTCGCTTGGACTATTTCGGCCCCGAGGGGCCCGAGCACCTGAGCCTCTCCATCACCATGCGCACCCCCGGGCAGGATGATGAACTGGCCGTGGGGTTCCTGGCGACGGAGGGGATCCTGCGGGAGCCTGGGGACCTTCGCGAGGCGCGCCCGTACCTACCCGGCACGTCCCGCCCCGGCCGCGCCAACGTGGTGCGGGTGTCCCTCCAGGAGCATGTGGCGGTGGACCTGCAGCGCCTGGAGCGGAATTTCTACACTTCTTCCAGTTGCGGCGTCTGCGGCAAGGCGTCCATCGAGGCGCTCAGGACCCAGAACCCCCTCCCGCCTTTTCCCGAAGGCAGTCCCCCCTTCTTCCCGGCAAGCCTGCTGCACCACCTGCCGGAGAGACTGCGGGTGGCCCAGGAGGTTTTCGACGCCACCGGGGGGCTGCACGCTTCTGCGCTCTTCGATGGCTCTGGACAGCTCGTTCTGCTGCGGGAGGACGTGGGCCGCCACAACGCCCTGGACAAGGTCATCGGCAGGGCCTTTCTGGACGGCCTGCTCCCGCTGAGGGACCACCTGCTCCTCGTCAGCGGCAGGGTCAGCTTCGAGCTCGTGCAGAAGGCCTCGATGGCCGGCCTGCCCTTCCTGGCGGCCATCGGGGCACCTTCCAGCCTCGCCGTGGAGCTGGCCCGGGAGGCGGGGCTCACCCTCGTGGGCTTCCTTCGCGAAGGGCGCTTCAACGTGTATTCCGGTGCCTGGCGCATCACTTGACCCTTCGGAGCTCCCATGCTGAGCCGACCCGAACTTCCTCCGATCGAAGCCGAGCTACCGGTGGTCTCGGTCCCCCCCTCCCTGTCCGGCGGCCTGCCGGCCATCTTCTCGGCAACCAGGCATGCCCTGACCGAGATGGGCCCTGTCCGCGCCACGCGGGAACTGCTGAAGGCGAACCAGCGCGGCGGCTTCGACTGCCCGGGCTGCGCCTGGCCGGACCCCGACGACCGGCGCGAGATGGTGGAATTCTGCGAGAACGGCGCCAAGGCCATCGCCGAGGAGGCGACCACCAGGCGCGTGACCCCGGACTTCTTCGCCCGCCACTCCATCGCCGAGTTGGCCCGCTGGTCGGACCACGAGATCGGGAAGGCCGGCCGCCTGACCCATCCCATGTTCTTGAGAGAAGGCGCCACCCACTACGAACCCGTGAGCTGGGAGGAGGCCTTCGGCATCCTGGCCGAGGAACTTCATGCGCTGCCCACGCCGGGCGGGGCCATTTTTTACACCTCGGGCCGCGCCAGCAACGAGGCCGCCTTCGCCTACCAGCTATTTGTCCGGATGTTCGGCACCAACAACTTGCCCGACTGTTCGAACATGTGCCACGAATCCAGCGGCCTGGCGCTGAGGGAGGTCCTCGGAGCCGGCAAGGGCTCGGTGACCCTGGAGGACTTCAGGCACGCGGACTGCATCCTCCTCATCGGCCAGAATCCGGGAACCAACCATCCGCGCATGCTCACCACGCTCCAGGCCGCGGCTCGGCGCGGGGCCCAGATCATCAGCCTCAACCCCCTCCTCGAGACCGGCATCAAGGCCTTCATCCATCCCCAGAAATTCTGGACCTGGATGGGTCATGGCACCCCCATCGCCACTTTCCACCTGCCGGTGAGGGTGAACGGCGACATCGCCGCCCTGAAGGGGCTCATGAAGGCCATGCTCGAAGCCGAGGACCTCGCCCCGGGGTCCGTCTTCGACCACGCGTTCATCGAGGCGCACACCCGGGGCTTCGAGTCCTTCATCGAGGACCTCCGGCGCACGCCCTGGGAGGAGGTCCTGGCGGCCTCCGGACTGGAGCGGGAACGGCTCGAGGCCGCCGCCGCACTCCTGGCAGGCTCGAAGGCCACCATCGCCTGCTGGGCCATGGGGATCACCCAACAGACCTCCGCGGTGGGCTGCATCCAGGAGGTGGTGGACCTGCTGCTGCTGCGCGGGAACCTGGGCCGCCCCGGCGCCGGGGTCTGCCCGGTCCGCGGTCACAGCAACGTGCAGGGAGACCGGACCATGGGCATCTTCGAACGGCCCGCCAAGGCCTTCCTGGACGCCCTCCAGCAGAGGTTCGGGTTTGACCCCCCGCGGCTGCCCGGCTACGACACCGTGCAGGCGATCCACGCCATGCACGAGGGCCGGGTGGGCGTGTTCTTCGCCCTGGGGGGCAACTTCCTGTCCGCCACGCCGGACACGGCCTATACGGCCGAAGCCCTGCGGCGCACCCGGCTGACGGCCCATGTCTCCACCAAGCTCAACCGCTCCCACCTCGTCACGGGGCGGCGGGCCCTCATCCTCCCCTGCCTGGGCCGGACGGAAAGGGACCGCCAGGAGAGCGGGGACCAGATCGTCAGCGTGGAGAACTCCATGGGGGTCGTTCATGCCTCCAGGGGCAACCTGGACCCGGGCTCCGAGCACCTCCGGAGCGAGGTGGCCATCGTGGCGGGACTGGCCGAGGCCACGTTCTCGGGAAAGCCCGAGCTCAGGTCCAAGGTGGACTGGAAGGCCTGGGTCGCCAACTACGACCGCATCCGCGACCAGGTGGAGGCGGTGGTTCCCGGTTTCGAAGGCTACAACCGCCGCCTGCGCGAGGGCGGGTTCTATCTGCCCCATGCGGTGCGGGACCAGCTCCGCTTCGACACCCCCAGCGGCCGGGCCGAATTCACCGTCCATCCGATCCCGCAGGTGGCCCTGCCCGAGGGGGGCCTGATCCTCATGACCCTGCGCAGCCACGACCAGTTCAACACCACGATCTACGGCCTGGACGACCGGTACCGGGGGGTCACCAAGGGCCGGCGGGTCATCTTCCTGAACGAGGCCGACCTGGAGCGCCGGGGCCTCCTGCCGGGCCAGCGGGTGGACATCACCAGCCATTTCGGGGTTGAGACCCGAAGGGCCGAAGGCTTCCTCACCGTGCCCTACGACATCCCGGAGGGGTGCGCCGCGGCCTACTTCCCCGAGGCCAACGTGCTCGTGCCCATCGGCAGCGTGGCCGCCAAGAGCAACACCCCCGCCTACAAGAGCATCCTCGTCACCCTCGCGGCAAGCTAGGGCCCTCGGTCCTGCTGGGCCTCTTTGCTGCGCTTCGGCGCCCTTGCCCGTCGAAACGCACCTTGGCAGGCGGACCGGGGGGCCTTACAGTTCGGCCCATGTCCCAATCCCGCGTGGTACTCATCAAGATCGCAGGCATGTTCCTCCTCATCCTGGCCGGCTGGCTGGCGCGCCGCCGCGGCTTCCTCAAGGACGAGGCCAGCGGCATCCTGAGCCGGATCGTCGTGGACGCAGCCTTTCCCGCCCTGGTGTTCACCCAGATGCTGAGGACCGTGGATGCCCATTCGCTGAGGCAGGACTGGCTCCTGCCCCTGCTGCCCGTCCCGCTCGTGGCCATCGCCTACCTCGTCGCACGGGGAATCGCGCCCCTGTTCGGCGGGAAGGCAGAGCGCAACACAGTCCTCTTCCTCATTACCAGTCCAAACTGGGTCTTCCTGCCGCTCCCCATCGCCGAGGCCCTGTACGGGAACGCCGGGGTGCGGGTGATCCTTCTCTGCAACGTGGGTGCCCAGGTGGCGCTCTGGTCCATCGGAGTCTGGATCCTGCACGGCAGGATCTCCCAGGCCCTGCGCAACCTCGCCACGAACATCGGCCTGTGGGCCACCGGCGGGGGCATCGCCCTGGCCTTGGTCTTCCCGTCCCTCTGCCAGCTGGGAGACCTCCACGCGACATCCTCCTCCCTGAGCGGCATCACCGGCGCCGCCATGATCGACGCCCTCACCATGCTGGGCAGCATCACGATTCCCCTCTCCCTCCTGGCGATCGGGGCCCAGCTTGGCGCCATTCCCATCTCGGTCCACAGGCTCCCGGCTTCGCTGTGGGGAGTGGTGATCGTCCGCCTCATCGCCGCTCCCCTGGTGACGGTCGCCCTCGCCGCGGCGCTCGCCGGGGCAGGTTTCCGCCTGCCGGAGGTTCCCCGCAGGGTGATGCTTCTCGTCGCGGCCATGCCGGTGGCCGTTGTCTGCAGCGTGATGGCCGAGCGCTACGGAGGTGACACCTCGCTGGCGGCGCAGGCGATCTTTCTGACGACCCTGTTCAGCCTGGTGACCGTGCCGGCCCTGTTCTACCTGGTTTCCTGAACCGCCGAGGCCAGCCTCAGCGGACCCCTGCAGGACCGTACCGTCCAGCCTAGGAGCGGTCCTGGGTCATGGCATCGTTGAAACCCTGGAACAGCGCCTCGTACTTCCCGGTTTCGGCGGCGAAGCGCAGGCGCTTCACATTCTCCACGCAGATCTCTGTGGCCTCGGGATGAATTTCGATGAGATTCATCACCTCGGCGATGAAGGCCCCGAGGGGCATGGCCCGGGGATCCTCGGCGCCGTGCATGAGGTCCGTGGCTACGTAGGGCGGGATCAACTCGATGACCTGCGTGGTGCTGCCCTGGAGCTGGTACCGGAGGGACTGGGTGTAGGAATGCAGGGCCGCCTTGGTGGCGCAGTAGGTCGGCGTCATCGCCAGGGGGACGAAGGCCAGGCCGGAGGAGACGTTCATGACCACGGACTTCGGCTGGCGCCGCAGCAGGGGCAGCAGGGCGGCGGTCAGGCGGATTGGGCCCAGCAGGTTCGTGGCGACGATGGCCTCCATGTCGGCCAGATCGTCCTGCTGGCCCAGGAGGTTCTCCGCCCTCATGATCCCCGCGTTGTTGATGAGGACGTCCAGGGTCGGGAAGGCCTGGGAGATCCGGGCCGCGAAATCGAGGGTCTCCTTCGGATTCTGGAGGTCCACCACGTAGGAGGCCATACCAGGGTTGGCCTGGACGATTTGATCCAGGACCTGCTTGCGCCGGCCGGCGATGATGACCTGGTTGCCCAGAGCATGGAAGGCCTCGGCGAGACCACGCCCGATGCCCGATCCGCCGCCGGTGACGAGGATGTGGTTGTCGCGAACCTTCATGATGACCTCGCAGGCATGCCCGACGGACCGTACCGATGACGCGCCGAACCCGCGAGGGCCCGTCGGGGCCCGCGGGGCGTGTGATGGTACCCCGATTCTGCAACAGGGGGCGGCAATCGGGAACCGCGACTGGCCCCAGGGGGGTGGAAGGCAGGAATTCCCCCGGACCCGGCCCGCCGGGGGACAATGGCCCCGTGCGCTACGACGAACCCCTGTTCCGCCCCCCAAGCGAGGCCGACTCCTTCATCCTCCAGGCCACCCTCGGCTGTTCCTGGAACGCCTGTACCTATTGCGCGATGTACCGTGGCAAACGGTACCAGGTACGGCCGCTCGAGGCCGTGCTGGCCGAAATTTCAGAAGCTGGTGCGAGGGCTGCGGAAGAGGTCCGCCATGTCTTCGTGGCCGATGGCGACCCGCTGGGCATGGACCTCGATCACTGGGAGCCCATCCTGAAGGCCCTGGCCGCCGCCTTCCCGCGCCTCCGGCGGGTCGGCACCTACGCCACGGCGCGGAACCTGCTGGAGAAGACGCCGGAGGCGTTGAAGCGGCTCCGGGATCTGGGACTCTCCCTGCTCTACATCGGGCCCGAATCCGGAGATGACCTGGCCCTGCACCGCCTCGCCAAGGGCGCTGGCGCCGCCGCCCATGTGGAGGCCGCCCGCAGGGCCCGGGAGGCCGGAATGGACCTGTCCCTGATCTTCCTGCTCGGGGCCGGCGGCCGGGAGCGCAGCGAAGCCCACGCGCGGGCCTCCGGCCGCCTGGCCACGGCCATGGATCCGAAATTCCTCTCCACGCTCACCCTCACGGTGATCCCGGACACCCCCCTCTCCAGGCTCGAGGACCAGGGGCGCTTCCAGCTGCCGGATGTGCGGGGTCTGCTGACCGAACTGCGCTGGTTCCTGGAGGAGACCCACCTCAGCGCGGGCATCTTCCGCTCCAACCACGCCTCCAACTACCTGCCCATCGGCGGCCGCCTGCCCCGGGACCGCGAGGCCATCCTGGCCGCCATCGACGAGGCCCTGGCCGGTCGAGTCCGACTGCGACCGGAATGGGCCCGTGGGTTGTGAGACAGCCCTGCGCCCGGAGCCGGTCGGGGGAGACACACTCCGTTCTGGGATCCCGGCCCGTCAGCGCTGGATGAACCAGACGCAGACGATCTTCCCGTGCCAGGTTTCATAGATCGCGGTGACCGTGAAAGGTTCGGGCCCCATGCCTTCGGCCTCTTCCTGATCGATGACGAAGAGCCCCTGGCAGATTCGTTTCAGGACACTCACCCTCACCTTGGGATAGCGCTTGAAGATGCCTTCGTAGGCCTTTCGCAGGGGCGCCAGTCCCTGTTCGGGGCCCACCTTCCCATCCATGGTCCGGAACTGGATGACGTCCCCGTAGCAGGCCACAAAGGCATCGAGGTCGTGGGCGTTGTAGGCATCGACCTGCTTCTGGACCACCGCCTCCGGGCTGGGCTCAGGCGGGGGCACCGCACAGACGGCGAGGAGCGAGGTCAGGGCAAGGGACACAAGCATGGGGAACCCTTTCAACCCGGCCTGACCAGGACATCACCTTCCCACATCCTGGCGCCTGGGGGTGCTCCGATTGTCACAGGGTCACCGTCGAGGCTTCGCCATCTTCATGAAGGAGCCGGTCGAGGTCCTTCCAGGAAAATGCGAAGCGTCCCTGGAGCCCCCAGTCGGTCCCCCAGGAGTTGATGGCCCACACCAGCTTCTTCTCCGCATCCAGACCAAGCAGTTCGAAGGCATGGCCTCCCCGCACGGTTCCGGCGATCTTCACCAGCCCCCCCTTGTCCGGCTTGTCGAAGCCTTCGTACCAACTCACCCCCACCTCCACCGGCCCCAGGGTGGCGAGGGTCTTCAGCACGTCATCCAGGCCAAAGCACCAGTGGTAGCCCTTGGCCAGCTTGAGGTCCCTGAGGGCCTTCATGGCCCCCAGCACCGTGGAGCCCGTGTCTTTGGGCGGCCAGACGCCCACGATGCTGTCGTCCTTGGTGTCCTGGCTGTAGACCCGGCGCGCCAGGGCCTCGGAGTACCGGACACCGGGCTGCCGGTAGGGCTCCGTGCAGACCACACCGACGGCGCCGTTGCCGGTGCAGGAGCCGAGGTCCCCCTGGTCGAAGGCTTTCACCGTTCGGACCCAGGTCCGGGTCTGGATGGCGGCGCCCCTGGGCAGGGGCACTCGGAAGTTCCGGCTGCGCTCGTCGAAATGCAGGTGGCGCCCGAGGCGGCCACCGTGACGGGACGGCTGCTCCGGAATCAGGCCAATGAGGTGGGTGGGCTGCGCCACGGTGGACCTCCTTCGAGCGGGATGGAAGCCAGGTTTGGACAACCGGTACGCTAACCGGATTATAAAAAAATAGTCATACAAACCGGCCCGAAAAGGCGGAAACCAACGGACCTCGAGATCATAAAAAATCTACATTAAATGTTTTAAATCAATCAATGCTACCGTACCGGGATCACGGTGCGCACCAAGTCAGAGGGACCCATGAAAATCGCCGTTCCCAGGGAGATCAGGGTGGGGGAGACCCGCGTCGCACTGGACCCCGAATCCTGCAAGAAGCTGGCCCTGCTCGGGATCGATGTGGCTGTGGAAGCCGGAGCGGGGGCACGGGCAACCTTCACCGATGAAGCCTATGGGCGGGTTGGCGCCACGGTGACCGAGGACACGGCCGCACTGCTGGGCGCGGCGGACTTCGTGCTGAAGGTGAACGCCCCCGAAGCCCGGCCGGACGGGGTGCACGAGGTCGACCTGCTGCGACCCGGGTCGCTGCTGCTCGCCTCGCTCTTCCCCACCCGCAACCTGGATGCGGTGCAGCGGCTGGCGGAGCGGTCCATCACGGCCTTCTCCACGGATTGCATTCCCCGCACCACCCGCGCCCAGGCCATGGACACCCTGTCGAGCCAGGCCAACCTCGTGGGCTACAAGGGCGTACTCATCGGCGCCATGGAGCTGCCGAAGTACTACCCCATGTTCATGACCGCCGCCGGCACCACCCTGCCTGCCAAGGTCTTCGTCATCGGCGCGGGCGTGGCGGGCCTTCAGGCCATCGCCACGGCCAAGCGGCTGGGCGCCAGCGTCACCGCCACGGATGTGCGCCCGGAGGTGAAGGAGCAGATCGAGTCCGTGGGCGGCAAGTACGTGGGCATCGAGCTCAGCCAGGGCGCCTCGGCGGGCGACGGCTACGCCACGGAGCTCTCCGCCGAGGACAAGGCCCGCCAGGCGAAGCTGCTGGCGGACCACTGCGCCACCGTGGACGTGGTCATCACCACGGCCCTCATCGGCGGCGTCTTCGCGCCGAAACTGCTGGACGAGGACATCGTGCGGAGCATGAAGCCGGGTTCGGTGATCGTGGACCTCGGCGCCGATGGCGGCGGCAACTGCACCCTATCCAAGCCGGGGGAGACCGTGGAGGCCCACGGCGTGAAGATCGTGGCACCCCTCAACCTGCCCGCCACGATGCCCACGCACGCCAGCATGCTCTTCTCGCGCAACCTGCTGAACTTCATGACGGCCTTCTGGGACAGGGAAGCCAAGCGGTTTGACCTGGACTGGGACGACGACATCCTCAGGGGCTGCGCCGTGACCCACGAGGGAAAGGTGGTCCACGGACCCACCCAGCAGGCGCTGAACCAGATCCAGGGGGGAAAGACATGATCATGCTGGCGGCACCCACCGAGGCCACGGTCCACGGGGCCGGGGGGCACGGGCAGCTCGACTTCATGGGCGCCCTCTTCGTCTTCATGCTGGCCACCTTCATCGGCTTCATGGTCATCCAGCGCGTGTCGCGGCTGCTGCATACGCCCCTCATGAGCCTGACCAACGCCATCTCGGCCATCGCCGTGGTGGGCGCCCTCATCGTCTCCGCGGGGAAGGACTCCCCGGGCTACATCACCGCCCTGGGGCTGATCGCCATCTTCTGCTCCACCACGAACATCGTGAGCGGCTTCCTCATCACGGATCGCATGCTGAAGATGTTCAAGAAGCAGGAAAAGGTGGCGAAATGAGCGCGCAGCAGGAGCGGAGCGCCACTTTGCCGGAGGCGAAGCCCGTAGGGTGCGGCACAGGAGGTGCCGGCATGAGCGCGCAGCAGGAGCGGAGCGCCACTTTGCCGAAGGCGAAGCCCGTAGGGTGCGGCACAGGAGGGGCCGCATGATGAGCCCAGAGACCCTCGTCCAGCTGCTCTATCTCGTCTCCACGGCGCTGTTCATCCTCTCCCTGCGCTGGATGAGCGATCCGGAGACCGCCCGCAAGGGTGTCTTCTCAGGCGTGGCGGCCATGCTCCTGGCGGTGGCCGGTACCCTGGCGGGCGTCACTGCCACCGGGGGCACCCACTACTGGTGGATCCTGGGCGCCTTCGCCCTGGGCGCGGCGGTCGGGTACCCCCTGGCCCAGGTGCCCCTCACGGCGGTGCCCCAGCGGACCGCCCTGTCCCACGCCTTCGGCGGCCTGGCGGCGGGCCTGGTGGGCACGGCCAAGTTCTTCCTGTACTTCGGCCAGCACAACGAGGCGGCCCTGGCCCCCTTCATCGTGGTGGCCCTGGTGGCGGAGATCATGCTTGGCTTCCTCACCTTCACGGGCTCTCTGCTGGCGGCAGGCAAGCTGCAGGAGGTGACCTGGATCCCCCAGCGGCCCGTCACCTATCCCCTGCAGAACGCCAGCAACCTCGGGCTCTTCGCGCTGGCGCTCGCCCTGGGCGCGGCCCTGGTGCTGCACCCCCTGGCGCCCTGGGCCCCTTGGGCCTTCGGCGCCATCATCCTGCTCTCGCTCGTCTTCGGCGTGCTGCTGATCATCCCCATCGGCGGCGCCGACATGCCCACGGTGATCTCCATCCTCAATTCCTACGCGGGCCTCTCCGCCGTGGCCATGGGCTTCGTGCTCAACAACAAGCTGCTCATCACCGCCGGCGCCCTGGATGGCAGCTCGGGCCTGATCCTCTCCATCATCATGTGCAAGGCCATGAACCGCTCCTTCTTCAACGTGCTGTTCGGCGCCTTTGGCCAGACCGTGACGGCCACGGCGGGGGGAGAAGCGAAGGCCTACAAGTCGGACACCGTCGAGAGCGCCGCCCAGGTCATGGCGCAGGCGGATCTGGTGGTCATCGTCCCCGGCTACGGCATGGCCGTGGCCCAGGCCCAGCACAAGGTGCGCGAAGTCTATGACCTGCTGAAGAAGCGCGGCGTCACGGTAAAGTTCGCCATCCATCCGGTGGCGGGCCGCATGCCGGGCCACATGAACGTGCTGCTGGCCGAGGCCGAGATCCCCTACGACGACCTGGTGGAGATGGACGAGATCAACGGCGACCTGCCCCACGCGGACGTGGTGCTGGTGATCGGGGCCAATGACGTGGTGAACCCCGCGGCGCGCTCGGACAAGACCAGCCCCATCTACGGCATGCCCATCATCGATGCCGACCGGGCCAGGACCGTCTACGCCATCAAGCGCTCCAAGGCGCCGGGATTCGCCGGCATCGACAACGAGCTCTACTTCCTGGACAAGACCTTCATGCTCTTCGGCGACGCCAAGAGCGTGGTGGGGGAGCTGGCGCGGAAACTGGCAGGAGAAGGCGGGCACTGAGCCCCCGACGCGGTTGCACCCGGACACCCAACCTGCGCATATGGGGCCTGCACCCCAGCCCAGGAAGCCTCCTTGAAGCCCATGCTCGTCGGCGCGCTGGCCGCGCTGTTCTTCAGCAGCACCTTCGTCCTCAACCGCGCCATGAGCCTGGGGGGCGGCCCCTGGTTCTGGACGGCGGCCCTGCGCTACGGCTGGATGATCGTCCTGCTTTGCGGCGGCTACCTTCTGCTCGGGCGCGGGCGCGCGCTGGCGGACATCTTCCGCCTGTTCGCCCGCCACTGGCGCTTCTGGAGCCTCACGGGCAGCATCGGCTTCGGCGTGTTCTACGCGCTGCTGAGCTTCGCCAGCGCCTTCGCGCCCGGCTGGATGGTCGCCACGACCTGGCAGACCACCATCCTGTGCACGCCCCTGGTGCTGCGCCTGTTCGGCCACCGGGTGCCCACGCGCGCCCTGGTCCTCACGGCGGTGATCTTCGGCGGCGTGGTGATGGTCAACCTGGAGCAGGTCCGCCTAGGGTCGCCGGCCGCGGTCCTGCTGGCGGCCCTGCCGGTCCTCGTCGCCGCCTTCGCCTACCCCCTCGGCAACCAGCTGCTGTGGGAGGCCCGGGCGGGAACCCATCGCCGCGTGCCCCGCATCACCGATCCGGCCCTGGGGGATCCCTTCGCGCGGGTGCTGCTGCTGTCGCTGGGCTCCCTGCCCCTGTGGCTGGTCCTGGCAGCCCTCGTCCACCCGCCGCCGCCCACCGGGGGCCAGGTCCTGAACACTGCCCTGGTCGCCCTGCTCTCCGGTGTCATCGCCACCAGCCTGTTCCTCTACGCGCGCCACCTTGCCGTCTCGCCCGCGCAGCTGGCGGCGGCGGACTGTACGCAGGCCCTGGAGGTGGTGTTCACCCTGGCCGGAGAGGTCTGGCTGCTGGGCGGGGCCCTGCCCTCGCCCCTGGGCTGGGCCGGTCTCGCCCTCACCCTCGCGGGCCTGCTGCTGTACCTGAGGGCGCAGCGAATTGTCTAGGGTCTGACCCGTCCCACCGGAAGCAGGGTCAGGACCTGGGTCCCCTTGGGCAACCCCAGGGTGCGGGCCACGGCTTCCAGGTCCACCCCGGCGGCGGTCCCGGCCCCGAGGCCCAGGGCCGCGGCCTGCAGAAGCAGGCCCTGGGCCGCGGCGCCGCCTTCGTAGTAGGTCAGGTTGAGGGCAGCGCTCCCCTCTCCGATGCGGCTGGGGTCACCGGCCATCACGAACACCGAGGGCGCCTCCTGGATCCAGGCCTGCATGCCCTTGACGGCGCCCAGGAGCGTCCGGGGCGTGCCGTCCGCCACCCGGGTCAGCCGGTGGCCCGAGGGAAGGTAGTGGTAGAGGCCGGCGGCGAGATCAGGGGAGCCGGAGGTCACCAAGTAGAGTTCCAGCGGATGCTTGGCATGGGCCGAAGGGGCGACCCGCCTGCCGGGGCGGTTCTCGCCCTGGGCTGCCCACAGGAGCTGGCTGGCCTCGGCGAGGCTGGGTGCAGGCCCGGCCAGGGCCCGGACCGTGGCCCGGGCCCGGAGGGCGGTGTGCAGGGTGGCGCTCCCCGCCGGAGGCGCGGGCAGGTTCAGGGGGACAACCTCCTGGGCCCCCAGTAGGAGGGCCACACAAAGGAAGCAGGCGGAACGGAACGGGATCATGGGAAGCCTCGACTTTCTAACGGAAAGGGGAACCTGCCTCCTCATTCTGGCCCGGGCCGCCTCGGAGCACAAAATCACCGCTCCAGGCCCCCCGGCGGCGGATCCGCAGATCGGTCCCCTGAGGCTTCCCCGCAGGAGAAGTTCGCCGGCCTATCTTTGGAATGGGGTGGTTCTGCGCCCCGGAGGCCCCATGTTCAAGCTGACGCCCCGATCCTGGCTCAATACCCTCTTCCTGGTGGGGACGCTGGGCCTGGCACTGGTGCTGGTGCCCTGGAAGCTGGCGACCCAGGGACTGCGCCTGGGCGAGGTGGTGGTCTTCCTGGTGATGTACTCGCTGATCGGCCTCGCCATCACCGTGGGCTACCACCGCCTTTTCAGCCACCGGGCCTTCCGGGCCGCCTGGCCCGTGAGGTTCCTGGCCCTGCTCTTCGGCGCCGCGGCCTTCGAGAATTCCGCGCTGGCCTGGTCCAGTGACCACCGGCACCACCACCGCTTCGTGGATGACCCCGAACGCGACCCCTACCCGGTCCGCCGGGGCTTCTGGTACGCACACTGGATCTGGGTGATGGAAGCCACGGACCGCCCCATGGACTCCGTGGGCGACCTGGAGCAGGATCCCCTCATCCGCTGGCAGCACCGCCACCACTTCTGGATCGGGGCCTCGGTCGCCGCCCTGCCCGTGCTCGCCGTGGGCCTGCTGACCCACAACCTCCTCGGCCAACTCATCATGGGGCTCCTGCTGCGGATCGTGGCGACCCACCACAGCACCTTCCTCATCAATTCCGCCGCCCACTGGTTCGGCAGCCAGCCCTACACGGACAGCAACAGCGCCCGGGACAACGCCCTCCTGGCGCCCTTCACCTTCGGAGAGGGCTACCACAACTACCACCACATGTGGCAGTGGGACTACCGCAATGGCCCGCGCTGGTACCAGTGGGATCCCGCCAAGTGGCTCATCGCCGCCGGCGCCTGGGTGGGCCTCACACGGGGCCTGCGCCGGGTCCCGGATACAGAGATCCAGCGGGCCCGAGTCGGCATGGAAGCCCGGCGCCTCGCCGCCGCCCTCGCCACGGACGCCCTCCAGGCCAAGACCCTCCTGGAGGCGGCCCGGGTCCGCGTGGATGGGGCCCTCAGCGCCTTCCAGATCCGACGCGAGGCCTGGCAGGTGAAGAAGGCCCAATGGAGGGCCCAGGGCCCCACCCACGCCGAAAGCTGGTCCGCCCTCCGTGGGGATTGGAAGACACAGCGCGTCCAATTGCGGCGGGATCTGCAGGCGGCCTGGGCAGACTGGCACCGGGCACGGCAACTGGCGAAGCGTCTGGCCGTGGCCTGACAGCGCAATTTACTCGAACCGGTATTCCTTGGGCACCACGATGATGCCCTTCTCCGAACAGGTGAAGCGTCGGCTGTCCTTGACCGGGTCGAAGCCGATGGACTCTCCGGGGGGTATGCGCACGTCCTTGTCAACGATGCAGCGGCGCAGCTTCGCGCCCCGGCCCACCACGACCTGGTCGAATAGGATGGCGTCCTCCACCACCGCCTCCTCGTGGATGTAGACCCGGGAGGCCAGGATGGAGTGGCGCACGACGCCGCCGACGATCACCGTGCCGGCTCCCATGATGGAGTTGGCCATCAGTCCGTCCTTGCCGCCCTCGCCGGGCACCATCCGCGCCGGCGGGTTCTGGCCATGGTAGGTGCGGATGGCCCAGTCCCGCTGGTACAGATCAAGGGGCGGGATGGGCTTGAGCAGGTCCATGTTCGCTTCGTAGTAGGCGTCAATGCTTCCCACATCCCGCCAGTAGCGGTCCTGGGTGACCCGGCCCCGGGGGCCGCCGAACTCGTAGGCGTAGACCTTGTGCGTCCCGATGAGGCGCGGGATCAGGTCCTTCCCGAAGTCATGGCTGGACCCTTCGCGAGTCGCGTCGCCCCGCAGCTCCTCCATCAGGAGCTCCTTCGGGAACACATAGATGCCCATGGACACCAGGGCGGTGCCGGGTTCGCCGGGGATGGGCTGGGGCCGCTCGGGCTTCTCCTGGAAGCTGACGATGCGACTCTCTTCGTCGATGGCCATGACGCCGAAGGCACTGGCCTCCTCAAGGGGCACTTTCATGCAGGCGACGGTCAGGTCCGCGGCCTTCTCGTCGTGGGTCTTGATGAGGGCGGCGTAGTCCATCCGGTAGATGTGATCGGCGGCGAGAATGAGCACCTTCTCGGCGCTGCTCCGTTCCAGGAGGAACAGGTTCTGGCAGATGGCGTCGGCCGTGCCCGCGTACCAGGAGGCGCCGGTCCGCATCTGCGGTGGGACGACCGTGATGTACTCGCCGCACTCGGGACTGAAGATGGACCAGCCGTCCCGCAGGTGCTTGTGCAGTGAGTGCGATTTGTACTGGGTCAGCACCAGGACCCGGCGGAGGCCGGAGTGCAGGCAGTTGGAGAGGGTGAAGTCGATGACCCGGTACTTGCCGCCGAAGGGCACGGCCGGCTTGGCGCGGTCGGCGGTCAAGGGCTGCAGGCGGGACCCGCTGCCGCCCGCCAGGAGGATGGTCAACGTGTCATCGGCCATGGGGGCACCTTCAAGGCGGGGATTGGGGACAATCCAGGCAGGGGCCCAGGGTGGACGCGGGCCGGGCTTGGAGCGGAGGCAAGCTGTCCGCCCAAACATGAATCAGGTTGGGCGATAAATCAATCAGAACAGAATCTAGTCCTCCAGGAACCGGACGAACTCGCTCAGGTCGGCACGCTCGGTGACCAGGCCGTTCTCCACGGCGGTCGGGTCGGCGTAGCCCAGCGCCATGCCGCAGACCAGCATCTGCTCAGGCTTGAAGGACAACTCTTCGGCGATGACCCGGTGGAACTGGGTGAAGGCCGCCTGGGGGCAGGTGTGCAGGCCCCGGGCCCGGGCGGCCACCATGAGGTTCTGGAGGAACATGCCGTAGTCCAGCCAGCTCCCCTGCCCCATCGCGCGGTCGATGCTGAAAATCAGGCCCACGGGCGCGTCGAAGAACCGGTAGTTGCGTCCATGCTGGCGGTGCATGGCCTCCCTGTCCGTCTTGGCGATGCCGACGAGCGCATAGAGATCCCAGCCAACCTTGCGGCGGCGGTCGAGGTAGGGCGAGGTCCATTCCTTGGGGTAGTAGTCGTATTCTCGCTCGTGCCGCGCCAGCTCGGCGGGGTCCTCGTGGATCTCGCAGATGCGGTCCGAGAGCCGCTGCCGGGCAGCGCCCATGAGTACATGCACCTGCCAAGGCTGGGTGTTGGTGCCAGAGGGCGCCCGCGCGGCGAGGCGCAGGATGTCCTCCACCGTCTCGCGGGGCACCGGGGTCGGCAGGAAGGCCCGCATGGAATGGCGGCTGGTGATGGCGTCGTCGACCGCGGCCCTCTGCGCCTCCGTGGGCTTGTCATACAGGTTCACGGGATCAGTCCTTTCAAGACAGCCCAGCTGGCTCCGGGCTCGGATCAGCTTGCCAGGGCGGGAGGCTCCACAGGCTTCCTGCGGAACAGGTCGAGGGACCCGACCACGGCCCCCAGCACGATCAGCCCCATGGCACCGATGGAGGTGGCCGAGAGGCGCTTCCCGCCCCAGAGGACGAGGTTGAGGGTCGACAGAAGGGGCGTGAGGTAGGCGAGGGCCCCGATGATCCGGGAATCCCCCCGCTTCAGGGCCGCGTCCCAGGTATAGAAGGCCGCGCCCATGGGGCCGAGGCCAAGCAGCAAGAGGAAGCCCCCGTCCTTGGCGGAGATGGATGGAACAGGGGCGCCGAAGGCCGAGACCTCCAGGGCATAGAGCAGGAGGGAGAGCAGGCCCGAGGCCAGGCAGAAGCCCCCGACGGCGCCCGTGGGAAAGGGGCGGACCCGCTTGGTGAGCAGCGAGTAGCTGGACCAGGTGAGGGCCGCCGCCAGGGCCAGCAGGTAGCCGGGCAGGTTCGCGGCGTCTGGGCTGAGCTTACCGCCCGTGATCACGAGCGCGGCCCCGGCCAGGCCCAGGAGGGCGCCCCCCACGTGATGGAAAGTCAGTCGGCAGCCGCGCAGGTAGAGGGGCGAGAGGACCACGATCAGCAGCGGCCAGAGGTACTGCAGGAGGTTCACTTCCACGGCGGGCGCGAACCGGAAGGCCGTGAAGAGGAGGGCGTGATAGCCGAAGATCCCACCGATGCCGATGGCGAGCGTGCCCAGCGGCACCCTCCAATCCCGCAAGCGCCGAAGGCCCACCAGGCCACCCACGACCAGGGCGATGCCCACGGAAAGAAAGGGGGGCAGGTGGCCCAGGCTCGACCCAAGCACCGCCAGGGTGCTCCAGATCAGGATGGTGACCAGCGAAAGGAGGACGGCAGGCATCCCGGAACTATAGCGGATCACCCCGCGCCGCAGTTCAGCGCAGGCCGTGCCCGGCCTTGAAGCCGGCCCAGTCCTGCTTGGCCTTCAGGAAGGTCTCGACATCCGGACAGAGCAGGAAGGGGTTGCCCTGCCGCTCCCAGGCCATGGTGGAACTGGGCCTCGCGCCATAGTCGTGGCCCGGCCAGATCGTCGTGTGGGGCGGCCACTCCCGCAGCAGTCGCTGGAGGCTCTGCCATTCGGTGCGGCCGTCGGCTTCGGTCTGGGTGCCGCCCACCTTGCCCACGAAGAGCAGGTCCCCCGTGAAGGCGGCGTCCTGACCCTCCACCAGGAAGGCCAGGTGGTCCTGGTAGTGGCCGGGGACGTGCCAGACGCGGATCGCGAAGGCCCCGAAGCGAACCCGGTCGCCGTCCCGGAGCGTGACATCCACGGGACCCGGGTGGCCCGGCCCGCCCGCAACCAGGGCACCAGTCAGCCTCCTGGCGGCCTTGTTGCCGTTGGTGTGGTCCTCGTGACCATGGGTATTGAGCACGTGGGTGATCCTCAGCCCCTGGGCCCGGGCCCGCTCCACCAGGGCCTCGGGCGTGTAGGAGGGATCGATCAGCACGCCCACTGCCGCCTCCCGGTCGCCGAGGAGGTAGCCGAAGTTGCGATCCCCGCCCACCCGGATCTGCTCGAAGATGAATCGCATCGGTCCCCCGCTGGCCGCTTCAGGATGACACCCCTGCGTGGGCCGGGTCAGCCCTTGCGCGCGGCAGGGCAGCCGGAACTGCACTTGCCACAGGTACCCCCCGACGACTGGGGTCTTCCCACACCCAGATCCTGGATGGCCCCCAGGAGGAAGTAGAGGGCTGACAGGCCGGCAGCGGAGGCGGCGAGAAGGGTCTGGAAGGTCATGGCAACCTCATACAAAGCCGATGGCCCGGCCCACGGCCACGGTCGCCCAGGCGAGCCCCCAGCCCAGCACCAGGCCGTAGCCCACCGTGAAAGCCGCCCAGCCCCAGCTACCGGCCTCGCGGCGGATCATGGCGATGGTGCCCAGGCAGGGGGTGTAGATGAGCGTGAAGACCATGAAGGCCAGGGCTGTGAGGGGTGTCAGGCCCGACCCGTCCCGGAGGGCCACCTGGAGCGGGCTGAGGAGCTCGCCCGCCTTCGGCTCCTCGCTGGCCTGGTGGATGACGGCCATGGTGGAGACCACGATTTCCTTGGCCACGAAGCCGGCGGTGAGGGCGATGACGTCCTTCCAGGCCTCGGCCCGCTTGTGGTCCGGATCGAGGATGGGCCTCAAGATGGGCTCCACCTTCTGGCCCAGCCGCGCCGCCAGGCTCGTGTTCACGATCCGGCTCTCGTGGGCGAGCTGGAGCAGCTTCAGACGCTCCTCGGACTCGGCCGCCGGCAGGTTCAGGGTCGCTACCCCCTGACGCTGCTGCTGGTACTCCAGGGTCCACTCCCGGTTGGCGATGCCCGGGTAGCGCGACAGGAACCAGACCAGCGTGGCACCGGCGAAGATGGTGGTGCCGGCCCGGGTGAGGAAGATGGAGCCCTTCTCCCACATGTGGATGAGCGTCGCCTTCAGCATCGGCAGGCGGTAGGGCGGCAGCTCCATCACGAAGGGCGAACTGGGGCCGCTGAACAAGGCGCTCCGCAGCAGCCGGCCCATGAGGACCGCGAGGCCCAACCCCAGGAAATGCATGCCGATGATGGCGAGGGCCGCCTTGAAGGGAGTGAAGAAGGTGCCGGCGATGACGATGAAGACCTGCAACCGGGCCGAGCAGCTCACCAGGGGCGTCACCAGCATGGTGATGAGGCGGTCCTGGGGGCTCTCGATGGTGCGCGCCGCCTGGATAGCCGGCACGTTGCAGCCGCTGCCCATGATGAGAGGGATGAAGCTCTTCCCGTGCAGCCCCATGACGTGCATGAGCCGGTCCATGATGAAGGCCGCCCGGGCCATGTAGCCCGTGTCCTCCAGGAAGGCGATGCAGCCCATGAGGATCATGATCACGGGCACGAAGACGATCACGGCACTCACCCCGGGGATGACGCCGTCCACCAGAAGGCTGGTCAGCTCCCCTGCGGGCAGCCGGGAGCCGGCGAAGGTCGACAGGGCCTTGAACCCGTCCGCGATCCAGTCCTGGGGGATCTTGCCCAGGACGAAGGAGAGCGAGTACATGAGGGCCAGCACCCCGATGAAGATCGGGACCCCAAGGAGCCGGTGCGTGAGCACCGCATCCAGCCGCGCTGTGGGTGATTTTTTATCGTCGGCGGCCGTGGCCACTTCCTTCACCAGGCCGTGGGCGAACCCGTAGCGGCGCTCGGCCACCAGGGTGGCCCCGTCGGCGCCGAGATGGGGTTCGAGGAAGGCGAAGCTCCGGGACAGCTGCTGGCGGATGGCTTCGCTGGCGTGACTTTCGGCCACCACCCGCTTGGCCTCGGCATTGTTCTCCAGCAGCTGGAGGGCCAGCCACCGGGGCGGCATGGCGGCCTCGAGCAGCTCGTCGCGGCAGATCTCAGTCTGCAGCTTGGCGAGCTCGCCCTCGATGTCGTGGCCGTAGTCCACGGTGATCCGGCGGCAGCGGTTGGATTCGCCCCGGGCCATGCTGCCCAGGAGATCCTTGAGTTCTGTGATGCCCTGCTCCCGGTTTCCCACGGTGGGGATCACCGGGCCGCCGAGGAGCAATTCCAGGGCCGGCACGTCGATGCGGACGCCACGGTTTTCGGCATCGTCCACCATGTTCAGCACGAAGGCCACGGGCTTGCCCAGCTCCAGGAGCTGGGTGCTGAGGTAGAGGTTGCGCTCCAGGTTCGAGGCGTCGAGCACGTTCAGGACCAGGTCCACCTCGGGCGAGGCCAGGAACTGGGAGGCCACCCGCTCGTCTTCGCTGCGGGCGGACAGCGAGTAGGTGCCGGGAAGGTCGACCACCTCCAGGGTGGTCCCGCCATGTTCGAAGGTGCCGCTGCGGCGCTCCACAGTGACGCCCGGCCAGTTGCCCACATGGTGCCGGGCCCCGGTGAGGGCGTTGAACAAGGTGGTCTTCCCGCAGTTGGGATTGCCCGCGAGGGCGATGGTGAGGGTCATCCGGCCACCGGCAGCACGAGGATGCAGGCGCTTTCCTCCCGCCTCAGGGAGAGGTGGTAGCCCTTGATCACGAGTTCCATGGGATCGCCCAGGGGCGCCAGCTTCTCGACCCGGAGCCGGGCCCCGCGGATGAACCCCATCTCCAGCAGTCGCTGGCGGACCTGGCCATGAGCCTGCACCTGGACCACCTCCCCCTGGTCCCCCGGCTGGAGTTGACTCAGGGGGATCGGTAGATTTTGAGTCATATTCTCAACTCCATCAACCAGTGTATCTCACCCCCATGGTCGGACAAGGCGCGAACGCGAGGATGTGATCTCCGTCTAGACTGGATCGTAATGAATCCTACCAGCCCTCTGACCCTGCCCAATGCGCTGACCCTGCTCCGGATCCTGGCGATTCCCTTTTTTGCCATCGCGGTCTGGTACGGCCACCACTGGCAGGCCTTCATCCTTTTTGCCGCCGCGGGTTTCACGGACCTGCTGGACGGGTTCATCGCCAGAACCTTCGACCAGAGTTCAGACCTGGGGGCGGTGCTGGATCCCGCCGCCGACAAGCTGCTCATGACGACCGCCTTCGTCCTCATGGCCTGGCGCACCCAGGGCATGACCGCGCCCATCCCCGTATGGGTGGCAATCCTGGCCATCTCCCGGGATGGGCTGATCTCCTTCTACGCCTTTGCCTCCGTGGACCGGCTCAGCGACAGCAAGTTCCATCCCAGTCTCCTGGGGAAGGTCAGCACGGCCATGCAGCTGATCGCGGTCACCCTGGGCCTGCTGTTCAACGCCCTTGGCTACCGGCCCTGGATGCATGCGTTCCTGCCGCAGATGTACTGGGTCGTGGCAGGCCTGGCCCTGGTCTCGGGCATCCACTACTTCCTGCGGGCCACCCGGACACCGGCCCCGAAGGCCTGATAGACTGAACCTTCCGCGTCGGGAGACGCCGAAGGAGCTGCCATGAGGAAGTTCACCCCGAAGGGGTCTGGAACCGCACCCGCCACAAGGAAATCCGCCTCTCGCCCGACCCCTCGAATGGTTGTGCCCGAGGGCGGGCCTGGACGCCGCCCCGCTGCCTCTTCGGAAGTCCGGCCCACCCGCCGCCCGGCTGCCAATTCCGAGGACAGGCCCATCCGTCGCGCGGCTGCGGTTCTTGGCGAACGGCCCACCCGACGCAGCGGCACCGATTCGGAAGCGCGGCCCACCCGCCGACCTGCGGATTCCGGGGACCGGCCGGGCCGCCGCCCCACCGAGCGCCCCACCCACAGGAGCACCCTCCGTCCCCCGGCCACGGGGACTCCGAGATCCAAGCCCACCACGCCAGCCACTCCCAAAAAGACCGGGCCGCGGCCCGGGGGACCGGGGCAGGATCGCCTCCAGAAGATCCTCGCCGCCGCGGGCATCGACAGCCGCCGGGCCTGCGAGCAGATCATCCTGGACGGCCGCGTCCAGGTGAACGGGAGGACGGTCACGGAATTGGGCACCTGCGCGGATCCCCGCCGGGACGTCATCACCGTGGACCTGATCGAGGTCCAGCGCGAGGCGCCGGTCTACATCCTCATGAACAAGCCCAAGGGCTACGTCACGACGGTGAAGGACGACCAGGGCCGCCCCACGGTCATGGCCCTGCTGAAGGGGGTCCCGGGCCGCCTCTATCCCGTGGGCCGCCTAGATTTCAATTCCGAAGGCCTGCTGCTCATGACCAATGACGGGGCCCTGGCCCAGGTGCTCATGGGCCCCGAGCACGAGATCCCCAAGGTCTACCTGGTAAAGGTGCACCGCAGTCCCCGACCGGAGCTCCTGAAAGAGTTCCAGGAGGGGTTCCTGCTCAGCGGCCGTCGTCTGAAGCCCTGCCACATCGAGATCGCCGAGAAGGGCGACAACCCCTGGCTGAAGGTGACCCTCACCGAGGGCAAGAACCAGCAGATCCGCCGCATGTTCGCGGCCGTGGGCCACCCCGTCAGCAAGCTGCGCCGGGTCCAGTTCGGCCCGCTGGCGGATCCCCTCCTGAAGCCCGGCGCCTGGCGCTACCTGAGTCCCCAGGAGATCGCCGCGATCAAGAGCCTCTGATCAGGCCAGGTGGAGGCTCCGCACCGCGAGGAGCACTTCCCGGAGGAAGCACACCAGGGCCGCCACGAAGGCGGCCATGGCGAGGATGAACAGCGAGGCCACGGCCACCGCCACATTGGCCCGCATCACCGCGCCCAGGAACACGGTGGCGATGCTGACGCAGACCAGCAGCGCCGCAGTGGTGCCGAAGGTGATCGCGAGATTGACCATCCGACGCCGCTGGGCCAGGGTGCCCATTTCCGCACGGATGGCCGGCAGCCGGTTCCCCGGCGAATCCTCCAGGCGCTCGTTCAGGGCCCGGGCCCGGTCCACGATGCGGGCCAGCCGATTGGACAGCACGCCAAGGATCGTCCCGATGGCCGTGAGCAGGAAGACCGGGGCCACCGAGAGCTGGATGACATGGGAGATGTCGTAGATCGTCTGATCGGAAACCGGCGCGGCCATACCCTATTGCTATCAGCAGTCGCCCGTCAGCGGCGAGGAAAAACGCCATCGAGCCCCGGTTACAGGGCCTCCTCCTCGAAGTCCAGCAGGTGGCCGCTCTTGCGGGCCTTGGTCTTCAGGTAGCGGAGGTTGTGTGGATTGGAGGCCAGCTGGTGGCGCTCCCGCTCCACCTCGATGCCGGCGGATTCCAGGGCGCCGATCTTGCGCGGATTGTTGGTGAGCAGCTTCACCTGGGTGATGCCGAAGAACTTCAGCATCTCGACGGCGCAATCGTAGGTCCGAAGGTCGTCCGGGAACCCCAGCGAATGGTTCGCCTCCACGGTGTCGAGCCCCTGTTCCTGCAGGGCATAAGCCTTGAGCTTGTTCAGGAGGCCGATGCCCCGGCCCTCCTGGCGGAGGTAGAGGACCATGCCGCCATGCTCGCCCACATAGCGCAGGCCCTCTTCCAGCTGCTGGCGGCAGTCGCATTTGAGGCTGCCCAGCACGTCGCCGGTCAAGCATTCCGAGTGGATGCGCACAGGGATGCGCCGGCGGGCATCGATCTCCCCCGACACGATGGCCAGGTGCTCCTTGCCCGTGGCATGTTCCAGGAACCCGTAGACGACAAACTTCCCGAAAATGGAAGGGACGCTGGCCTTGGCGATGAACGGAACCTTCTCGGCCTGCAGCTTGCAGAACAGTTCGAGCTTGGGGGCGCTGCTGGATTCTTTGGGTGCCATGGGAGCCCGGGGGAAGGTGCGGTCGTCTCATTGGATGCCGCACGGGGGAATATGAAGTCTGCTCGCAGGATCCCGTCTCGGCAACCCATAGTGTCCATTTTAAAATCTAGACAATATCCAAATGGATCTGGGCCAGAACAGCGGCTTCCACCTGATTCATGAAGGTTTCCAAGGGCGCGGAAGCCTTGGCTCCGGAGGCCAGCCGGTGCCCGCCACCCCCGAACTGGCGGCAGACGGCGTTCACGTCCACCCGCTCCCGGGAGCGCAGGCTGACCTTGGCCCGGCCATCCGTGGTCTCGGAAAAGAGGGCCGCGACCTCGACGCCCTTCAGCCGGCGGGGTTCCTCGACGAGCTCGTCCAGATCCTCGGGGGAAGCCCCGCAGGCCTCCAGGTCCGCCCGGGTCACGGAGACGTAGGCGAAGCGCCCGCCATCCCGCAACTGGAGCCCTCCCATGGCCCGGCCGAAGAGCCTGAGCTTGGCCGGGGTGGCGGTCTGGTAGAGGGCGTTGAAGGTCCGGGCCGGGTGGACGCCCTGGGCGATGAGGTCCGCCGCGGCCAGGTGGACCTTGGGTGTGCTGTTGGAGTGCCGGAAGTTGCCCGTGTCGCTCACCAGCCCCGCGTAGAGCGCCTGGGCCATCAGGGGCGGCAGGTCTCCGCCAATCCGGGGTCTGAGCAGGTCATAGACCAGTTCGGTGCTGGCGCTGGCCGTGGGATCCGTGAACTCCTCGTCGAAGCCCTTGGGGGCGTCCTTGAGGTGGTGATCGAGGCAGGCCCGGTCCGCCTTCGTCGTCTCGTAGGCGGCGAATAGGGGCCCCATTCGATGGGGTTCCGAGGCATCGATGAGCAGCCAGGCATCCGGCCAGCCGGCCAGATCCCGATGGAGCCCGCCCGGTTCAAAGGACTCGATCCAGCCCAGGGGGTCCAGAAACCGCAGGTTCTCGGCCAGGACCGGCGTCACCACGATCCGGGCCTTCCGGCCTCCGGCCTTCAGGTGCGCGGCCAGGGCGATGGAGGCGCCCACGCCGTCCCCGTCGGGGTTTTCATGGGTGGTTAGAAGAATCCGGGTGTGGCGGTCGAGAAAGGCGGCGAAGCGGTCCAGCATGCGTATCCTGACCTCCACGGTCAGGATATCAGCACTCAGAGCTGTTCCTTCCGGCTCTCCAGGCTCCCGGGCTTGAAGGCCTTCAGCTCGTGCACCACCTCCGCCAGCAACGCACGCTTGAGGGCGTAGGGGAGGAAGGCGCTCTTGAAGCCCATGATGATGAGTTCCTCGATCTCCTCCAGGCCAAAGCCCAGTTCTTCGTGGATGACCTGGTACTCGCGGCTCACCGTGGTGCCCGTCACCATGCGGTTGTCGGTGTTCACCGTGACCCGGAGGCCCAGGTCGTAGAACAGGCGGATGGGATGGTCGGCCATTTTCTTCACGGCCTTGGTCTGCACATTGCTCGACGGGCAGCACTCCAGGGGGATGCGGTGGTCGTTCACATAGTTGAGCAGGTCGCCATCCTCGATGAGACGGACACCGTGTCCGATGCGGTGGGCTCCGCAGAGGTGGATGGCCTGGTGGATGCTCTCGGGCCCGTAGGCCTCGCCCGCATGAAGGGTGCAGTTGATGTTGTTCTGGAGCACGCGGCCGAAGGCATCCTTGTGGCGCTTGGCGGGGAAGTTTTCCTCGGCCCCGGCCAGGTCGAAGCCCACCACGCCCTTGTTCTTGAATGCAACCGTGAGGTCCGCCAGGCGGAGCGAGATGTCCGGTGAAATGTGGCGCATGCCGCAAAGGATCACGCCGGTCTTGATGTTGTATTTGCGCTCGGCCTGGGCCAGCCCCTCCAGGACGGCCTGCACGATGGCATGCAGCGTGAGCCCCTTCTGCTGATGGAGGATGGGGCTGTAGCGCACCTCCATGTAGCGGACATTCTCCTTGGCCGCATCTTCGGCCAGCTCAAAGGAGGTCCTGACCAGGCTCTCGTAGGTCTGCATCACGGACAGAGTCACGTCGAAGGCCCGCAGGTAGTCCACCAGTGACTTGCAGTCGTCGCCTACCTCGACGAAGGAGCGCAGCCCGTCGACCGAATCTGCCGGCAGCTTCACCTTCTGGTGTTCGGCCAGCTCGAGGATGGTCGGGATGCGGAGACTGCCATCCAGATGGACGTGCAGGTCCGTCTTGGGAAGGCGCTGAAGGTCCTGGATCGTCAGTTTGGCCATGGGGCAGGTTAGCGCCTTGCACCATTGACAGCCAAGACCTCCGGCGCCCTCCTGACATAACCTTCTCGCCGGGTCCTCATTCCGTGGCCTGCAACGCAGGCCACTCCATGATCCGGCGGTCCCATGGCATAGCCTCCTCGCCGGATCCTCATTTCGTGGCCTGCAGCGCAGGCCACTCCATGATCCGGCGGTCGGCTAGGTGCTCAGCTGGCTCAGGCGGTGGGCCAGGACGGAATCATCGGTGGCCAGGGCCTGGCAGGCCTTGCATAGGCCGAAGATCTGATGGCTGTGGTGCATGGGTTTGAAATCGAATTCCCGGCAGATCTGCTCCTGGATCGCCTCGAGTTTCGGGCGGAAGAACTCGATGATGGCGTCGCAGTTCAGGCAGATCAGGTGGTCGTGATGCTCGTTGCTCCGGACCGCCTCGTAGTGCGCGTGCTGATCGCCGAAGCTGCTCTTCCGGACCAGCCCGCACTGGACGAGCAGGTCCAGGGTCCGGTAGACAGTGGCCCGGCTGATGGCCTTGCCCTTCTGCTTCAGGGCCATGTGCAGCTGGTCCGCATCGAAGTGATGGGGCTGGCCGAAGACCTCCTCGACCAGTTCCAGGCGCTCGCCGGTCAGTTTCAGCTGGCGGGACCGCAGAAAAGTCTCGAAGCGCTGTTGTTCCTCTGGCCGGTCGATCTTGGGCTTGCGCATGGGATCCTCGGCGGAAGTCTACACGAATTGTTTCAGGATTCGCATTTTACAAAGCTAAATCCCAGGGCTATTATAGTTGTTCTATAAACATAGTGGAGCAGCCATGGCAATCGTCATTATCGAATCCGCAGATCTCTCTCCAGACCAGAAAACCCGGATCGGGGGGCGGGTCATCACGGCCCTTCAGCAGGAGGGCATTGCCCCTGGGTCCGTGGTCGTGCTCTTCCAGCCCGAGCGGAGTGACATCTACCTGGATGGTCTGCTGGTGCGGGTCCGGGCGGAGGCCCCTACCCCCCTTCCTGAGCCCCCGGTACCCAAGGCCGCGGCGCCCGCCCAGGAAGCGGCCCCAGCCTTCAAGACCAAGGCCCGCCGCTCCAAGCCCGAGCTCGAGGACATGAAGAACCTGCTCATGAGCGCGCTTCAGGACAAGGGCTCCCTCAGCAGTTTCGAGGCCCAGGTGGCCCTGGATCTTAAGGATTGTGAGTGGGCCCCGGCCACCCTGCGCCGACTCTTCACTGAACTGGAAGAAACCAAGCTCATCGTCAAAAACGGACAGAAGCGGGGTACGCGGTACGTCTGGAAGGGCACTGCCAGCACGCCGCAGTCCGCCCCGGCGGTGAAACTCGTCAAGGCGGAGAACGAGGAAGGTTAGGGCCCTTTGGGCAGCTGACTCTCTGCCACACTCGGCCCATGGACTGGTTCATCCGGGATTTCGACCACCCCGCCTATTTCACGATCTATGCGGACAAGGCCGCGGATGCGGCCCTGGAGGGCCCCGCCCTGGCGGCCCTGCTGGACCTGCCCCGGGGGAGCCGGGTCCTGGATCTCCCCTGTGGATGGGGCCGCCTGAACCCCCATTTGCGCGCCCGGGGTCTGGAGGTCATCGGCGGGGATCTGAGCCCCCTCAACCTGAAGAAGCACCGGGCCTGCCACCCGGTACCGCTCGTGCGCCTGGATTTCCGTGCCCTGCCCTTCCGGTCAGGCTGGGCGGATGGGGTGTTCTGCGCCTTCACGAGCTGGGGCTACTTCGCCAGCGAAGCGGAAAACCTGCGCCAGCTGACGGAATTCGCCCGGGTGCTGCGCCCCGGGGGCGTCCTGCTGCTGGACCTCGCCGGCCGGACCTCCCTCCAGTCGGCCCTGGTCGGGGTGGAGGGAGACTGGCTGGAGTTCCCAGAGGAGGGCTACCAGGAGCGGGCGCGATGGAGCCCAGACCGTCGCCGCATCCTCACCGAGCGCCTCTGCCAGGGGGCGTCCTTCTGCCACGACATCTGGATCCCCACGGATGCCGAAGTTCGCGCCTGTCTGGACCAGGCTGGCTTTGCGGAGCCCCAGACCCACGGGGGCCTGGATGGCCGTCCCTGGGCCGAAGAGGCTGAGCGCTGGATCTACCGGGCCATCAGACACTCTTAGAGGTCGCAACAACACCCGACGATACCGCGATGAATCGTAGGGTATTGTTACAACCTCTTAGCTGAGCCGCTTCGTGGCAAAGATGTAGGTGCCGAACCCGAGGCCACAGAGGCCCAGGGCCACCGGAAGCCCGAGTCCCTGCACCAGGGCCCCGCCCACCAGTGGGCCGATCATCATCCCCACCGAGTAGGCGAGGTTGAGGATGGAAAAGGCCGTGGCGAAACTCTGACTGCCCAGCCGCTCCACCTGGTCTGCCACGGCGGGACTGCAGGGACTCATGATGAGGCTGGCGGTGCTCCCCAGCCCCATCATGGCCAGTACCACCATCCAGGTCCTGGGAAGCAGGGCCGGCAGGGGCACCAGGACCAGGGCGCACACCAGGCCCATCCGGAGCACCTTCACCCGCCCGATGCGATCCGACAACCGACCCATCAGTGGCGAGGTGAGGCTCTGAGTGAGGGCCGCGGCGGCGAAGCAGAGCCCGATCCGGTAGGGGCCGAGGGTCAGCCGATGGTCCAGGTCCAGCGGGAGGGTGGATTCGAGCAGGGCCCAAAGGCCTGAGGCCAGCGCCATGGCTCCGGCAAAGAGCCGCACCACGGGGTTGGACAGCAATTGCCGGAAGGGCAGGCGCGGTCCCCGCTCCCGTTCCACTTCGGGAAGCAGGAAGGCCCGTCCGGCGGCGTCCAGCGCCACGAGTCCGGCCCCCAGCAGGAACGGAGCCGAGGGCCCGGCGTGCTGGTCGAGAAACCCGGACAACGGCGGGCCGATGAGCACACCGAGATTCGCGGCGGCAAAGGCGGTGCCCATGGCCCGGCCCCGGGATTCGGATGGGAAGTGGTCAGCCAGGAGGGACATGCCCGGCAGCCAGGTGGTGGCGCCCGCAATGCCCTGGAGGAACCGGGCCAGCACCAGCATCCAGTACTGATCCGACACGGCGAACACCAGCGTGGTCACGGCGAGGCCGGCCAGGCCCCAGAGCATGGGGGCCCGCCGGCCGTACCGGTCCGTGAGGATCGCCACCGGGAAGGTCGCCAGCAGGAGGGCCACCGCGTAGCTGCCGAACAGGATCCCAACCTTCATGGGGTTCAGGCCCAGGTCCCGGGCGTACCTCGGCAGCAGCGGCACCAGCAGGTAGTAGAGGAGCATGTCCACGTGGAAGGCCAGGGCCGTCACGAGGAGCGCGGCGGTGGGGGCGGCAGGGCGGCGCATCCTCCGACTATCGCAGATGGATGTTCGTGTTGCCCCAGAACGCGTGCGAGCAGCGCACCGCGTTGCGTTCCTTGGTGGCGCGCCGCGCGCCCTTGGCTCCTCGCAACGCATGCGTTGCGGGGGGATCCCCGGACAGCATAAGCACGGCCCTCTTGCGAGGGCCGCGGTGGGTCGGTAAGCCGGGTTCTGTCGTGGAGCGCCATTCCTCTGGGATGGATGTCGCCATCCACCTCAAGCGACCTACCCGCCGGCTCGGTCGGGTCAACCCTCGCCGCTTGCGCGGTGCGCCGGCCTATTTGGTCTTGCTCCCTGGGGGGTTTGCCTTGCCCGTTCTGTTGCCAGACCGGCGGTGGGCTCTTACCCCACCGTTTCACCCTTGCCTGATCCGCTTGCGCGGCCATCGGCGGTCTCTTCTCTGTTGCACTTTCCGTCGGGTCGCCCCGCCCTGGTGTTACCAGGCCCAGCACCCTGCGGAGCCCGGACTTTCCTCTGCCCTCGCGGACAGCGACGCCCTGACCCACGGACCCACGGTATCACCTCCAGGCGCCTTGAGCCTGGACTTGCTCGCCGAGCGGCCCCGGGCCTTCATTCCGATGGCAGGGGCATCAGCCAGCCTTCTCGCTGGAGGTCCTCCAGGATGGACCAGGCGGCCCTGTAAGGATCCCCCGCGGAGCCCCCCAGGACCTCCTCCCGCAGCCGGACCTGGTAGGAATCGAGATCCGGGTGGAAAGCGCCGGCCAGATCTCCATCCGGCTGGAACAGGGGCAGCAGCAACGCCTCCGGGTGGGGGTGGCCAATATTGATGGCACAGAGCACCAGGCCTCCGGGGCCCTCCGTGGCGCCGGCCCGGACGAGGCGGTCCTGGATCGGAAGCAGCGCGGCCAGGTCGGTTCCGAACCCGAGACACCGGACCGCCAGGGGGGCGGACAGGATTTCTTGGACATCGTCATCTTCGGACCAGGGACAGGGCGGGCGAGCCCCCCGGTAGGGCAGCCGGGGCAGAACACATTCGTGGTGGTGGTGATCACTGACCCAGGTGTGGACCAGCCGCATATGGGGGTTGCGCAATCCGCCGCCCTGGCCCGGGCCCAACCAGGCCAGCCTCTGGACCTCTGGTGTCCGGGGTGGCACCTCCCGGAAGGGATGGTCCCGGAGGTTGGGCTCCACGGTGAGTTCCAGGCTGAGACCCGCCAGAAATTCCGGCAGCCCGGGGTAGGGGTGCGGCAGCTGGATGCACACACCCTCGGGCGTGATGCGCATGTTGAGCGCCGGGAAACTGGCGGCAAGGGGGCACTCTTTCAGGAGCGCCATCAGGGCGAGGCGATGGCTCTCGGTCCTCAAGGAGGACAGGAGCCCGAGCTCCCAGACCTGGCCCGTGGGGTCAGAAGTCCATGATTCCAGGGCGGAAGCCTCGGGACGGGCCAGCGAGTCCAGTCCTAAGAGCCGCATGCGCAGGCCCCCATCGGGATCCATGCGGCCGACGGGTGGGCGCCCGCCCCCGCCCTCCTCCAGCCTGGCGCGACGCTTGGCCCGGGCCCAGTTGATGCCGTTCCAGGCGGCCTCCGCACCTTCCGGCGCGTCCATGAGTTGAGAAAGCCCGTCGGAAGTCACCTGCCGGTAGGCCTCCGTCCGCCGGATCTCCTGGTGCCGGGCGAGAATATCCCAGATCTCGTCGATGTTCTGCTGGCTGACGCGGGCCAACCCGTCTCCGACCTCCGCCAGGCGCTTACCCATCCGGGATAGGCGCTCCAGTTCCGGTGTGACCTTGGCCTCCACGCTCCATTGTCGGCCATGGGCGGATTCCATGGCCATCGCACGCTCGCTGACCTCATGGAGGGAAAGCTCCGCCCGCTCCGAGGTCTGCCGCACCTGGTCCACCAGACCAAGATGCGCTTCCAGGGCCCGCTCCAGGGCCTGGCCGTGTTGGTCCAGATGTCCCGCAGTTCTGAGCAGATCGTGCATCTCCGAGAACAGCCTCTGCGTGGCCTCCTGGAGCTCCCACAGACCGGCCGTCTCGCGCTCGAGGCCCCGCTGATAGTCACCCAGCGCCCGCTCTATCCGGGCAGTACATTCGGTCGTTTGGTCAGCCAGGATGCGCAAGGGCCCCCCCAGTGCGGCCAGCCCGGTGCTTCCTGTTTCCTGCTGGGCGAGGATCGCCGCATTCACGGCCAGCAGACCCATGTGCTGACCTACCTGATCGAGTTCCTTCAAGGGCCCGAGCGACCCGCCGAAGGAGCGTATCCGTGATTGCGCCTCTTCACGGAAGCCTTCCATCCGCCGGGCCAGGGCTTCGATATGGTCCCGCGCGCCATCGGAGGTCAGCCGCAGCTTGTGCAGCCACTCCGCACGGGTGGAGGCATCTTCCACGAGCCGGGAGGTGTGAGCCACGAGACCCTTCACCGAGAGGTTCATCCGGGCGCCCTGGCGCAGGCCCGCATCGGCCAGCCGCCTGAGCACATCCTCCTCGCGGCGCAGCCTTGGGAAAGTGTCCCGGAGTTCCTCTAGATGGGTTTCGAACTGTTCCTGGCTGGCCCGCAGCTGCTCGAGGGTGCCCCGGAAGGCCTGCCCCTGCAGCCTCGACTGGTCAGCCCGCAACCGGTAACTCAGCTCGATCTGGTCGAGCCGGAGGGTCCTGTCCAGGACGGCCTTGAGGTCCCTTCCCAGGGCCTCCAGCCGGGTGCCCCCCTGAAGTCGGGCCTCCACCTCGGCCTCCCGCTGGTGCTGGATCGCCTCCAGCAGGACATCCAGTTCCCGCCAGTCCCGGGTGATGGCCTGCCGCAGTTCAGCCAGTTCCGAGCGGTGCCCCTGCAGGTCCTCGATCACCCCGTTCAAGGCTCCGGCCACCCAATGGTCCCTTTCAGTGAGACCCTCCGGAAGCGTTCGGGGTTCCCGCTCGCCCCGCTGGGTCCGCTGGACCCAGTCCACGAGGGAACCATCCCTGGTCATCCGCCGCTGCCACTCCCAGCCGTGGCGTCCCAGGCGCAGCAGGCCCGCGGCCACCATGATGAGGAGTGCCCCCTCCGCCGGGCCGAGCGTCCCTGCTTGGTGGAAGAGGAGGTAGGCGACCGCCCCCAGGAGCAGGATCTGAGCCAAGTCCACCAGTATCCGGGACTCCGATACCTGCTTCCAAACTACCCCGAGCTGTCCCATGCCCCTTATTTCCTTCATGGGACTCCCATCGGCGCATCGGAATCAAAAGAAAAGAATCAGACGGAACGCCAGAGCACCTCGTAGCTTCTCAGCCCTCCCCCGAGTTCCTGGAGCAGCCTGGCCCTGAGGAGGGCCGTGACCGCCCGCTGGGCCTCATCCGCCGGGTCCGCCCTGGGGGCGGCCTCCGCCCCCAGGGTCCGGAGGTTCCGAAGATGTTCGCGGGCCCCCACGGGCAGGGCCTCCCCGGGATCCACCGGTGTGCAGGACGCGCAGCACCAGCCCTCCTCCGGGCTGAGGGTGACCAGGGGCGCCGTCTCGTGGCCGCACCGGCCACAGACCCGTGGATGGGGCAGCAACCCCATGCAGTGGAGCAGCCAATGTTCCGCATAGGCGAGAATGCCGATGGCGTTGCGGGGGTCGGCCTTCAGGGCGCGTCCGCAGGCGCTGAGCAGTCGGTAGAGCCGATCGTCCTCCACGCCCTCCCGGGCCACCCGGTCAAAGAGATCCGCCAGGCAAGCCATGACCAAGCTGGACTCAAGGTGCCCCAGGCAGAGCGGGCTGAAGCTCAGCTCGCAGCGGGTGATGCGTTTCAACTCGGTCTGTTCCTTCCCGAAGAAGCTGACCCGCACCATGCCGAGGGGCTCGAAGGCCGCCACCCACTTGGCCGTGGGCTTCTTGACTCCCCGGGCCACGCCAGACAGGCGCTCACCATGCTCTGAAAGAAAGGACACCACGGCCCCGCCCTCCGCGAAGGGGACGGCTTTCAGGACGATGGCCTCGCAGGTCCGAATCACCCCTCCAGTCTGCCCGCATTCAACCCCCAGGCCTGGATCGTGTCTCATGGGTTGCGGCGGTTCAACCGCCCCTCGCCAGGAGATCCCGATGAATACCCTGTTCCGATCGACCTTGATGCTGGCTCTCATGGCCCTTCCCCTCTCAGCCCAGCCGGGACCGGACCCGGGCCACCGAGCCCAGCGGATCGGCCGGAACCTGCAGTTGACCGAGGCCCAGAAGATCAGCATCCAGTCCATCCGTGCCAAGCACCGGACGGAACTGGTCCAGCGGCGGGATGCAGTGCAGCATGCCCGCATCGACCTCCGCAGCGCCCTCCAGGACCCGGGCACCCCCGAGCCTCGGCTCCGGGCCCTCTACGACAGGGCCGCCGCCGCCCGGTTCGACCTGATCCTGGCACGGCGCTCGGTCCGGCTGGACGTGGAGTCGGTCCTCACGCCCGAACAGAGGGCAAAGGCCGCCGAGATGCGCGACCATGAACGACGGCGGGGCGCCGGAACCTGGCGCGGATAGCCCGCTGATTCAGGCGGGGCACCGATAGACTGGGGGGATGCGCGCATCCCCCTTTTCGATGCTGGCCCTCACGGCCCTGACCCTCCTCGGTCAGGCGAATCCCCCCCAGTCCTTCCGCCAGTGGATGGGCGGGCAGGAGGTCGGCGGCTCCACCCAGGAAACCCGACTGGACGGGGAGGAGCGCGAGGTCCGCACGCGGGAATGGATGGTGCTCTCCCGGATGGGGCAGGACATCCGGGAGGAGGTGAGCGAGACAGCCCGAAAGGCGGCCGGGGGCAGGCTGACCTTCACCTGGCGCCTGCAGCTTTCGTCGGAACCCTTCGAAGGCCGGGCCGAGTGGTCCCCCCGGGAGCCCGGCATCCTGTCCATCCAGCCCGCCCAGGGCGCCGCTGTCCGCAAGGAGGTGCCGACCGGAGCGCTGCTCTGGCCCGAGGACCTGGAGACCCTGCTCAAGGAGGCCGCCAGGAAGGGTGCCCCCGTCCAGGCGACCACCTTTTCCTTTCCGGTCCAGCAGTGGAGCACCCTGCACCTGGAACCCCAGGGGGGGGCCCCGCTCCCGGGGTTTCCGGATGCCGTGCGGTTCACCGGTGAGGAGCGGGAGGGGTCGGCCACGGCCCCCGTGGAAATCTGGATCTCCCCCACGGCGGGGCAGGTCCGCCAGCGGACCGAACTGGGGGGCCTGGAACTGCTCACCCAGCGGGCCGAGCTGCCCGCGCCCGTTCAGGGCAAGGGGCCGGGCGAGGGGTTCTTCGAACGGACCCTCCAGACCCTGCCGCCCCATCCCTTCCAGCCCTGGGTCGCGGAGTGGGTCCTGCGGGCAGAGGGGCCCCTGCCCGGCCTTCCCGAGGACCCCCAGCAGACGCGACTGCCGGGAGGCCGGTGGCGACTGCGGCGAGCGGTCCCGCCGGGTCCCGCCGAGGCGGCCCAGCTCCCCACCGCCGGTGCGCCGTCCCCAGAAGAGGCACGCTTCCTGTCCCCCAGTCCCCTGGTCCAGTTCCAGGATCCGGCCTTTGCCGGGCTGATCCGCCGCCTGGCCCTTCCCCCGGGGCTCTCCCGCTGGGAGATCGCCCGCCGGGTGAACAGCTTCGTTTTCGATTGGATCACCGAAAAGGACTTCACCGTGGGATTCGCCTCGGCCCTGGAAGTCTGCCACCACCCCCGGGGGGACTGCACAGAACACGGCGTGCTGGCGGTGGCCCTGCTGCGGCGCCTGGGAGTCCCGGCCCGGGGCGTCACCGGCTGGGTGGGTCTCGGGGAGGTGCTCGGGCTGCATTTCTGGGTGGAGGTCCACCTGAGGGACCGGTGGGTCCCCATCGACCCCACCTTCGACCAGGCCCCGGCCTCGGCCCTCCGCATCAAGCTCGGAGAGACGGATCTGTCGGACCTGGGCAGTGTCGGCTGGGAAGGGGCGGCCCTGGCCTTCACTGGAGTGAAGTGGAGGCCGGAGCAGGAGGGACCCATTGCCTGCCAGGGCGACCGGGTCTCGGGTCCCGGTGGCATTCAGCTGCGCCTGCCCGGAGGCCACTGGGACCTCCAGCACGGCCTGCTGCAGCTCCGAACCTCCAAGGGCGGTCCATGGCCGACCCAGGCCGTGAATCGGCCCAGCGAGTCCCAGCTGCGGGGGGCTTCCCATCTGGCCGGGACACGGACCCTCCGGCTCGGCTGGTGGGGCCCCGCTTCCCGGGTGCTCTGGATGGACCTGGGCGATGGCCGTTGGCTCCAGGTCGAGGGCGTCTCAGAGGTCGAGGCCTATGAGCTCCTGGATCAACTAGTGGCGGCCACCAGCTCCTGATGGAGCCCGCTCTGCTGGACGCAGTGGTCGCGGAGCTGCTCCAGGCGGCTGGCCATGGCGAGGCATTCCTCTTCGTCACAACAGCTGGTGAGGCGGGCCGCCATGCTGTGGACCGGCTCGTCGAGCCGATCCATGAGGCGGCGTCCCTTCGGCGTGATGACCACGCGGCTGACGCGACGGTCCTTGGGATCCGCCACGCGCTTCAGGAGGCCCTGCAGCTCCAGCCGGTCCACGAGGCGCGTGACATTGGCGAAGCGGTAGATCATGCGGCGTTCGATCTCATAGATGGGATGCCCCTTGGTGGGCCCCCCACGCACGATGCGGAGCACGTTGTACTGCTGGATCGTGAGGCCATGGGCTTCGAAGAGCTGCTCCTGGACGCGGACGACGGCCTCGCGGGTCAGCATCAGCTGGAGCATCAGCTGGACCCCCGGGGCCGGCAGCTTGGACATCTGGAGTTCTTCCTGAAGGGTCATGGGTACCTCTGAAGACTTTGGGGGCAAGGATCAGCCCATCCATGGGATTCTGGAAGGTCCGAGGAGCCATTGTTGCCATCCATTGCCCTGAGTTTGATCAATGTCACGAAACGATATGGCGCGACAGCCATTTTGGACGGACTGAGTCTGGGTCTCTTTCAAGGCGAGAAGGTCGGCCTCATCGGCCGCAATGGCGCCGGGAAGAGCACGCTCTTCCGCCTGCTGTCCGGTGACGAGACCCCCGATGCGGGCACTGTGGTGGTCACCCAGGGCCTCCGCATCGCCCGCCTCAGCCAGGAGCCCCACTTTGCCCCGGGCGCCACCGTCCGCGAGGCCCTTGAAGCGGCCCTGGCGGACCACGCGGCCTTCCTGGCCCGCCACCGGGAGATCCATGACCGCCTGCATGGGGCCGGAGCCGAAGCGGAAACCCGGCTCATCGAGGAACTGCAAACCATCGAACACTGCCTGGACCACTGGGGCTGGGATCTTACCCCCCGACTGAAGACCGCGGCCTCCACCTGGGGCCTGGTGGACCTGGATGCAGAAGTGGAATCCCTGTCGGGAGGCTGGCGGAAACGGGTGGCTCTGGCCCAGGCCTGGCTCAAGGCGCCGGACGTGCTGGTCCTGGACGAACCCACCAACCATCTCGACCCCGAACAGGTGGAGCGGCTCGAGGCGTGGCTCCAGGCCTTCGAGGGCGCCCTCCTGCTGATCACCCACGACCGCCACCTGCTCGATGCGGTGGCGACGCGGATGCTGGAACTGGAGGAAGGGTCCCTTCGCAGCTACGAAGGGGGGTACAGCGACTACCTCCTTGAGAAGTCCGACCGCGAATTCCGCGAAGCCCGGCTCACGGAGCACATGCAGAACCGCCTGCGCCGGGAAATGGCCTGGCTGAGGCGGGGGGCCAAGGCCCGCACCCGCAAGTCCAAGCTGCGCATCGAGGAGGTGCTGGACCTCAAGGGCAATGTGGAGGACCGCACCCGCCAGGAGGTTCGCCAGGGCCTGGCCTTCGCCAAGGGCGGCAACCGCAGCGACGCGCTGATCCGGGCCGAGGGCATCCAGTTTGCATATGGGGGCGGAAGCGAATTGCTGGGGAACCTGGATCTCAGCCTGCAGCGCGGCATGCGCATCGCCCTCCTGGGGCCCAACGGGTGTGGCAAGTCGACACTCCTGAAGGTGCTGTTGGGGGAATTGGAGCCGGGCGCAGGCGAGGTCAGCCGCCACCCGAAGCTCGCGGTGACGGCCATCTCCCAGGGACGCGGCGAACTCGACGGCGCCCGCAGCATCCTCGACAACCTCGCGGATCGGGCCTCGGTGGTGGATACCGGAAGTGGCTCTGTGCTGGCCCACGTCTATCTCACCCGCTTCGGATTTCCGGTGGACCAGCAGGCGCGGCCGGCCTCGACCCTGAGCGGTGGAGAACGCAACCGCCTGCTGCTGGCCAAGGCCATGCTCAGTCCCGCCGACCTGCTGGTGCTGGACGAGCCCACCAATGACCTGGACATCCCCACCCTCCAGAACCTCGAGGAGGCCCTGATCGGGTTTGGAGGCACCCTCGTCCTGGTGAGCCATGATCGCTTCTTCCTGGACCAGGTGGCCACCCACACGCTGGCCTGGAACGAAGAGGGGATCCCACGCTGGGAACTCTACGAGGGACCGCCCACCACCGTGCGCAGCCTTCGGAAGGCCCGGGCCTCGGCCCTGGCTTCCATCAGGGTCGAATCGGCTCCCCTGGCGACCCGCCCAGAGGCGGCCAAGGCGCGGAAGGCCGGTCTTTCCCAGAAAGAGCAGCGCCGCCTCGCGGAGGTCGAACAGGAGCTGGCCACCTTCCAGGATCGACTGGCCACCCTTGATGCCATCCTTTCGGATCCCTCGGCCTTCCTCCGCCCTGACAGCCCAGGTCACCGGGCCCTGAAGGACAGGGACGGCACCCAGTCCGAACTGGAAATCCTGGAAATGGAGTGGCTCGAACTGGAAGAGAAGCGGACAGGAGCTTGATCCCGTCACATCTTGGCGATCGGGAACACCCCGTTGCGGCCTTTTCGCTACCCTGGAACCTGGACTTTCGATGGAGTTCCCATGCGCCCGATGCCCGTTCTGCTCTTTCCTGCGGTGGCCCTGGTCGCCCAGGCCCCTGCCTCGGTCGATCTGGTCCAGCGATTCAATACAGAGCTCCCTGGAATCAATCAGTTGCTAAAGGATTTGAAACCCGAGGAGGCCCTGGCCAGGATCCAGCCCCTGGTCCCCACCCAGCGGCCCGCCTTCGACGCCTCCAATGCGAAGACCATCGCCCAGAGCCTGGACAATGCCCAGGGGCTCATGTCCCTCTACCGCCTCTATGCCAGCGTCTGCTCCGAGGCGGGCCTCTGGGAGAAGGCCGCCGAGATCCAGGAGAACCGGGTGCAGGCCGCCCGGGCCACCCTGGCCGACTTGGACAAGGCCCAAGCCCCCATCTCTGCCCAATGGAAGAAGGTGTCCCAGGAATCAAGTGACTATGTGGCCAAGAACAAGCCTCGCCAGCAGGAACTCCAGGCCAGCCTGAAAGCGCTGAAGGATGAAGTGGATGCGGTGAATGCGAAAAAAATAAAACCGGATGCCAAGGGTCTCGAAGAACTCAAGGCCAGGATCGCCAAGGCCCCCCAGGAGCAGCAGGAACTGGAACAGATCCGGGCCGCCCTGCCTGTCCATGAACAGAACCTGGTGAACGCGCCGAAGGTCGCCAGGATCCTTGGCGAGAACCGCAAGGAGGTGGAGGGGATGATCAAGGCCGCCGAGGAGGCGGCTGCGAAGGCGAACAAGGTAGTCGCCGATCAGAAGGATGAGATCACCCAGTTCAACACCCAGCAGGCCATCCGGAAGGTGAAGATCGCGGGGAACAAGAACTGGGTGGATGCGGTGATGAGGGTTCCCGACAACGTCACCAAGCTGGGCTCGCCCCAGGTCCAGGCGGCCTTCCTGAACCGCCTCCTGGTGCTGAATCCTGGCAATGCCGCTGCCCAAAGGGCCCTCGACAACCTGAAGGCCGGCAAGGATGCTTTCGCGAAGGAACCCAAATCCTCCAAGAAACACGCGAAGAACTAGGGTCAGCCTGCATGTCCAAACGTTTCAAAGGGGAGCGACCATGACCCGCCTGGGATTCCTATTTGCCTGCGCCCTGGCCACGAGCCTTGGCGCCCAGAGCCTCACGGACCGGTTCAAGGAAGTCCGGGGGCCCTGGGAGGTCCAGCTGGAGCGGGGGGAGGCCACCACGGTCCGCAAGGGCGTAGAGGCCCTGCTCGGACGGGAAGGGCTCACGGTCAACCCCTCGGACTACAACGACATGTACGCCCTGGTCGCCCTCCGGGGCCTGGCCGCGCGGGCCTGCGTCGCCGAAGGCAGCTGGGAGGATGCGGTGGCCCATTTCCAGAAGGCCCAGCTGGCTGCCGAAGAGAACCTCACGACGGCGGGACCCTTCCTCGCGAAGACACGCCTGGAACATGAGCAGAAGCTAAAGGAGTGCCGGGAGGCCATCGCCAAGCAGGCCCCCCGCCTCAAGGACCTCGACGAGGCGCCAGGGCTCACCAAGGACCAGATCAAGCTTCGGCAGCAGCTGAAGATCTTCATGGACGAGCAGCAGGCGGCCATCGCCCACAGCGAGCGGGCCCTGAAGGACATGGAGGGCATCCTCGACCGGCTGCGGCAGGCCAAGGAGACCACGGCCAAGACCACGGCTGATTGGCAGGCCTTCCTTGCAGCGGAGAAGGCCGAGATAACCGAGGCGGGTGGGATGCCCCAGTACGTCGCCGGAAAGCTCGAGCAGGTGAAGGCCGACGACGCCCGTCCCAAGCAGGAGCGTCTCACCTATGCGCGACGACTCCAGAAGCTGGATCCGGCCAACAATGATGCAGCACGCCTGGTCAATGGGCTGCTGGGCAAGGAGGAAGAGCCCGCAGCCGCCAAGCCGAAAAAGAAGAAGAAGCCCGCTCCGAAGCCGGCCCCGCCCCAGTGACCTGGACAGACGAACGGCCCCTCGCGGGGCCGTTCCCTTGGGCTGGTCCCGTTCAGAAGATGAACCCGAATCCGAGCTTCACGAAATCAGTGCTGGGGGGATCCCCTGCGCCCGTGTCGTTTCCGGTGAGGGTCTTGTGGAAGGTGGCTTCCAGGTTGAAACGCATGCCCGCGTTGTAGCCGAAGGTGTGCCCGAGGCCGATGTTCCCGCCCAGACGGCTCTTGCTGGTGGTGTCGGTGTAGTCGTACTGGGGATCGCCAAAGCTCCTGTCGAACCGCTCGAAGTCGGCGGAAAGCCCGACCACGAAATAGAGGCCGCTGTGCCGGTAGGCCGTGCCCTGGGGGAAGATCTGCAGGTCGCCGCCGAGACTGAAGATCGAGTGCTGCAGGTTGATGTCGGAATACCCCTGGGCGCGGTTGACGCCGTTCTCTGACGAGCCGCTGATATTCAGGCGAACCGCCAGGTTCCGGTCCGTGGGGAAGCTGGCCGTGAAGCTGCCGCCCAGACCCACGTCATAGGTTTCCCGCTGCGGAGGGACGAAGTTGTTGAAGGCGTCCGTGTAGGCGGGGTAGGTGGTGCTGTTGAACGCCCCGGTGGGAACCGTCAGGTTCAGGCTGAACCCCAGGTGTGGGCTCTGGGCCTTGAGGGCGGAGCCAGAGGCAAGCAGGAAGGGAATGATGAGCAGGGGCGCTGTGCGGCGCATGGAACCTCCAGAGTGTCTGATTAAGGATACGAGCATTGGGTGGGCCGGGTTACGCCAAGGGGCGTCACTCCTTGGATGTACCCAGGCCCGTTCGGGTTGAACGCCCATCGCGGCGGCGTTTTGCCTCCTGCCAGAGGGGGGGCTGCAACGGCGGGCTTTGGGCGAAGCACGGGATGACCTACTCTGGACAGGAAGAGGATGGTTCATGGCTTGGAAGCAGGATCTGGCAAAGCTCAAACAACAACTTGACCCGGAGCCTCCCTCCGCGGCCCGCAAGCCCCTGCCCAAGCCCGTCCCCAAACCAGGGGGTCCCGCTGCCCTGGACGACGAGGATGCGGTGTTCCTGTCGGCCATGGGGATGAGACCGGCCCCGCCCCGCGTGGCCAAGTCCCCGGCCAGCGCGGGTGCCACCCCCGTCCCAGCGGCGTCCGACCCGGCGGCTCCGGGTACGTTTCAGGAGGCCCTCCACGGCCTGAAGGGCCTGAAGCCCCTCGAAAAAAGCCCCCTGGAGCAGGCGACCCCGCCCATGGAGCCTCCCAAACCCGCGCCGGTGGCCGTCCCCGTGCAGCTTCCAGCACCCGCCCCACCCGAGGCTGCGATTCCCGATCCCGTTGCCCCCGAAGTGGTCCCCCCAGACCAGCCCCAGGGAGCCCTGCGCTTTCAATTGGCCGCGGGCATGGCCATCGAGGTGGACGCCATCCTGGACCTCCGGGGGCATTCCCTTCCGGACGCCCTGGATCGCCTCAGGGACCGCCTGGAAGATGGTGTGGTCCTGGGCTGGCGCAGCCTCCAGGTGACCCTCGGACCGGATCAGATTTTGCACGATGGACTGCTCGCTCTATTGACCTCGGGCCAGTTGCCGAGGGTGTCCCGCTACGCCCAGGCTCCCGTTCCCATGGGGGGCACCCAGGCTTGGCTGTTGTACTTCGGGCTCCTGCCGGCCCAGTCCTGATATTCAAGCGTGGAGCCGATCATGAGTCTGCTGGCCGTGGGTAGCATCGCCTTCGACGACCTGGAAACCCCCTTCGGCCGGAGAGAACATGCCCTGGGGGGCTCTGCCACCTACTTCGCCCTGAGCGCCAGCCGCTTCCACCCCGTCCGGATCGTGGCCGTCGTGGGCGAGGATTTCGGGCCGGACCAGATGGGCGTCTTCGACCGTAGGCCCATCGACCTCGCCGGGCTCTCCCGGGTCAAGGGCCTGAGCTTCCACTGGAAGGGGACCTACGGCTATGACCTCAACGAGGCCACCACGCTCGCCACCGACCTGAATGTCTTCGCGGATTTCCGGCCGGATCTCCCCGTGAATTACCGGGAGTCCCAGTACCTCTTCCTGGGGAACATCGATCCCGTCCTGCAGCTCGACGTGGTCCGGCAGATGACCACGCGCCCCAAGTGGATCGCGCTGGACACCATGAACTACTGGATCCGGGGCTCCAGGTCGGCCCTGGAAGCCGTCCTGAAGGAGGTGGACATCCTCCTGGTGAACGACGCCGAGGTCCGAGAACTGACCCAGGAGCATGGGCTCATCAAGGCCTACCGGAAGATCCAGGCTTTGGGCCCCAAGAATCTGGTCGTCAAGCGAGGCGAGTACGGGGTGGCCCTCTTCACTCCCGAGGGCTACTTCGCCGCACCCGCCTACCCCCTGGAGAACGTCTTCGATCCCACCGGCGCCGGAGATACCTTCGCGGGCGGGTTCCTGGGTTACCTGGCCTGGATCGAGCGGATGGATGTGACCGCCCTGAAGCATGCGGCCCTGGTGGGTTCGGTCATGGCCAGCTTCACGGTGGAGCAGTTCTCCACCGAGCGGCTGGAGCAAATCAGCCAGGACGAAGTCCGCAACAGACTGTCACTATTTTCAGATATGATTCGAGTCGAAGACCTATAATCAGCGCTGTTCAATCCTGACAGGGGGTTCCTGATGCACCAGCCCACTCGCCTGCACGCTGGCCGGATGCGTACTTTTTCGGCGGCGCCCCTCCTCCTGGTCCTGGCACTTGCGGTTCCGGGTCTCCAGGCTCAGGGAACCGTTCCGGCCGAGGCCGTCAAGGTCGAAGCCCATGCCTCCAAATGGGATTACCCCAAGGAAATCAAGGCCCCGGAAGGGTCCAAGACCCACCTGGTGGAAAAGGGCGACACCCTCTGGGATCTTGCAGGGAAGGAACTGGGAAATCCCTACGCCTGGCCCCAGATCTGGGAGCTGAATCAGTGGATCAAGGACCCCCACTGGATCTACCCCGGCGACCCCCTGGTGATCGATCTGGCCAGGGGCGTAGCCACTGCGGGCTCGGTGCCCGAGGCCGTGGCCGATCTGCTGCCCGACCGCCGGCGTGTGGATCAGAACACTCCCCTGCGCCCGGAACTCGGCTTTACCTTCCAGGATTTCATCCAGCTCCCCTTCATCGTGCCCGAAGGTGCCGAGGCCTACCTCAACCGCCAGGGCGCCTTCACCATCACCGGCAACAAGCGCGCAGATCGGCAGTACCTGGCTGAGGGCGAAACCGTCTACCTGAACGGGGGCTCCAACGAGGGCGTGAAGGCCGGGGACCGCTTCCTCATCCTCAAGACCGTGGTCCGGAAGCTGATGCACCCCACCATTCCCAAGAAGAACCTGGGTGATGTGATCCAGCAGATCGGTGTCGTGCGAGTACTCGGCACCCAAAAGAACGGCTCAGAAGCCGTCATCGAACGCTGCCTCGATTCCGTGGAAGTCGGGGATCACCTGGAGAAGTTCGTCGAACCCGCGAACCTCCCCTCCCAGCTGCGAACCGACGTCACGGGGCCGATCAAGATCACCGCCAATGCGGGTGTCGTGGTCTTTTCCAGGGATAACAAACTGGCCTCCGCCGGCGGGGACATGATCATCATCGACAAGGGCGCCAAGGATGGCCTCAAAGTGGGCGAAGTCCTCCTCGCCGCCCGGGTACAATCCTTCTCCGTTGGCTTCGACAAGCAGAAGAAGCCCCCCACGGAATCCATCGCCTACTACCTCGGGCAGGCCCTGGTGGTCCGGACAGATGCCCAGACGGCCACCTGCCGCGTGCTCCGATCCGTGGAAGAATTGCATGCCGGAGACACGCTTACACATTGAGAGCCTACTGGCGCCAAGGAAGCCCCCCGAGGGGGGCTTCTTTTATTTCGGGTCCCGGGCTGGACTCTGGCGGAGTTCGATGACCATGCGGTCCCCGCGGGTCGGCAGCCTATAAGGATGTGCCTGGGCCGTCCAGCCCTGGGGTACCCGCTCCTCCACCCAGTCCGCCCCCTTCAGGGCGAAGAAGGGGCTTCCCTCGCGCCCATGCCTCGCCCACCAGCCCACCAGGGAGGCCAGGGGCCCCAGGGCCTTGGCTGTGCCCCAGTCGGCTTCGAGAGGAGGCAGTGTCTCCAGGCGTCCGTGCAGGGCTTTCAGGTTCGGGATCGGCAGTTCCATGGCCACCTGCCTCAGGAAGGCGAGCTTCTTCATGGAGGCATCCACGCCAATCACCTCCAGGTCAGGTCGGGCCAGGGCCAATACCACCGCCGGCGACCCCATGCCCGTGCCGAGGTCGACCACCCGGGCTCCCGCAGGCAGCCCGGCGAGAAAGGGAAGAAGGGCGGCGGCATCCACCAGCAATTCCTCCCGGCGCTGCCCTGGGGGCAGGGCCGTCAAAGCGTGGGTGCGGTTCCACCGGTCCAGCAGAACCAGATAGCGGCCCGCGGGCCCGGCCAGTTCGGAAGGAAGGTGCGGCTCCATGGCCTTAGCATGCCAGGGGTTGTCCTTGAAAATATTAATTTCGCGAATGTCACAAATTTGTCTTTTATAATCAATACTTGTCAACACTCAAAATTAATCCACATCGAAAGGCTGTCTAGAAATTATCAGATCAACATTGATACAATTCTTGTATCTAGAAATGAGCCATTGACGGATGTCGCATAATGGATCATGATTAGTGCCCTTTCTTTGATCCTGGATAAGGAATCACCCATGACCCAGACTCGCGCTCCTTTCGTAATTGATTGGTCCAGTCGAAGCAAAATGCGGGGGCCAGGCGAGCAGTCCATTGGGAAACTGCTTCATGACCTTCGAGATCGCCTTGCCCCCGATGCACAAGGCATCTCATTGACCTATGTCGATGATCGCGGCATGAGAAAACTCAACCGTGAACATTGCGGGAAAAACATGACGACCGATGTGCTCAGCTTCCCGTCCAGCGTGGAGAGGGGAGCCTTTCCTCACCTCGGAGACATTGTCATCAGCCTCCCCACGGCCGAGAAAATGGCCAAGAAATTCGGTGTCAGCCGGAGGCGCGAGGTCGAGACGCTGGTCATCCACGGTTTCCTGCACCTGTGCGGTCACGACCATGAAATGGACCGCAGCGACATGATGACCATGCAGGCCCAATTGGAACGTGAGCTCCTGGATGAGGAGCCCCTGGCCATGAGCCTCAAACGGGGGCGCAAACCCGGCAGCAAGGTGAAAAAGCTGAAGGACGGCACCCGGGTGGTGGTCACCGGGCGGGCCGCAGCCGCCCTGGTCCGTCGCGAGCGGGTGAAGAAGGACCGGAAGGTCAAGGTCAGGAAGGTCGCGAAACCCAAGGAGCCGACCCTCAAGCGAGGTCCCGGTCGCCCCAGGAAGGACGCGACCGCGCCCACCCCGGCCAAGCGCCTGGTCCGCCGACGCCGGCCAGCGCCTTCCCGCAGCGGCGTGATTGCCTAGGGCCAGACAGGGCCGTCGGGTTTCGGCCGGAGCTTGAACCTACGCATGGCAAATGTCCCCGAAGGCCGATAAAATGGACCTTTGGTCCGGCTTCGGGCCGAGCCATCCGGAGTCTCCGTGATCAACCTCCTGCTGGGCCTGGGCGCTGCCCTTGCCGTGATCCTGCTCTCGAGCCTGTTGAGCATCAAGCTATGGATCAGCCTGCCCATCGGCATCCTCGCAGGGGCCGGGTTGTTCATCTGGCAGGGCCGCAAGATCCAGCAGGAGTTGGAGAAGATCTTCACACGTGCAGGGGAACTGCTGAAGAAGCAGCAGTTCGACAAGGCCATCGAGGTGATGCAGGGGGGGTATCGGTACTCCTCCAGGCAATTCCTCGTGAAAGGCAGCATCGACGGCCAGATCGGCGTGGTGCAGTACCTGCGCAAGAAGAACGAGGAGGCCGAGCCCCTGCTCGCCGCAGCGTCCATGCAGCACTACATCGCCAAGGCCATGCTGGGCATCCTCCAGTGGAAGCGGGGCGAGAAGAAGAAAGCCAAACAGACCTTCGACCTGGCCCTGAAGGCCGGCAAGAAGGAGAGCCTCCTCTACGCCGTCTATGCCTACGTCCTGCTGGAAATGGGCGAGCGGGAGAAGGCCATCGAGACGCTCAACCAGGGCCTGGGCATCTGCAAGGGCGATGAACGGCTCATCACCAACCGCAACCTCCTGCAGAACGGCAAGGCCCTGAAGATGAAGGTCTACGGTGAGCAGTGGTACCAGTTCCTCCTGGAGCGCCCCATGCTCCGCCAGGAGGCTCCCCCCTTCGCCCGCGTGTCCCGCCGGTCCATGCGCGGGTGACCTGACCCGGGGAACTCCCGGGCCTCCCCCCTGCGGGGCCCAGGCAAAGCCAGATCCCCACCTCTGATCCGTTCCATTCCGCACTTTCCTGGAGTAAACCATGTCCGGCCACAGCAAATGGTCCACCATCAAGCACAAGAAGGGCGCCGCCGATGCCAAGCGGGGCAAGGTGTTCACCAAAATCCTCAAGGAGATCACCGTCGCGGCCCGGCTCGGTGGCGGCGACGTGAACGCGAATCCGCGCCTGCGCCTGGCCGTGGATCAGGCCAAGGGCAGCAACATGCCCAAGGACAACTGGGAGCGGGCCATCAAGAAGGGGACCGGCGAACTCGAGGGCGTGACCTATGAGGAAGTGGTCTACGAGGCCTACGGCCCGGGGGGCGTGGCCATCATGGTCGAGGCCATGACCGACAACAAGAATCGCACCACCCCCGAGGTTCGGAGCTACTTCACCAAGTTCGGCGGGGAACTGGGTGCCCAGGGCTCGGTGGCCTACCTGTTCAGCAAGCAGGGCCAGCTCGTCGTGGAACCCGAGGTGTCCGAGGATAAGGTCATGGAAGTGGCCCTGGAGGCCGGCGCCGACGACGTGATCAACGAGGGCGAGGCCTGGGTCATCAAGACCAGCCCCGAGGCTTATCAGGCCGTGAAGGATGCGGTGGATGCCGCCAAGCTGCCCATCATCGAAGCGAAGATCATCATGGCGCCCAGCACCAGCACGGCCCTCGATGGCAACAAGCTCACGAGCTTCCTGAAGCTGGTGGACCTGCTCGAGGACAACGACGATGTCCAGAACGTGTGGCACAACGCCGATTATGAGGAACCCGAGGACTGAGGTCCCGTGCCCCACGCCTGACCGGCGAACGCTGAGCGAGCGACACTGCCGCTCGCACGCGTTTCTGGCTGCCCGCGATCGTGCGCCGCACTGCGGCGCACTCCCACTCCCCCGCTTCGCGGGCTCGCGGAGCGGGTCCCCCGGCACCACGCCGATTATGAGGAACCCGAGGACTGAGGTCCCGTGCCCCACGCCTGACCGGCGAACGCTGAGCGAGCGACCTGGCTAGTGCCAATCGAGGAACTGCTTCACCCCGCCGGGGCGACCGTTGCTGCCGCCACCGGCTCGGGGGCAACAAGGGGCGATTCCTTGCGGAACAGCCCCTTGTTGAAGACCGTGAATCCGATGGCCATGAAGAGCACCACCACCAGCAGGGCGGAGCCGCGCCTGCCCGCCGCCAGTGCCTTGGGCGTCATCTCGGAAAGTCCGAGGAGAATGAACACCAGGAGAAGCTTCAGGTGGAAGTAGTGGCCGAACTTGAAGGGGTTCTGACCAGCCTGGATCACCAGCACCAGAAGCGCGATCCCCGCGAGGAGGGCCAGGCGGAAGGCCCAGGTCACCACCTTGGCCCAGACCGTCGCCGCCAGGCCACGGAGGTCCTCCCTGCCTTCTTCAAAACCCGAGAGCAGCAGGGCCACCACGGCAGCGCCGCTTCCGAAGGACATCGCCAGGAAATGAAACCATCGGATGAGATTCACCGTTTCAAGTTTCGGATTCATGCGCGCCTCCCCGGGAACGCTTCAGGGTAGCAGCCCTGATAGGCTGGGTCCGTCGATGGGAAGCTGAACTAACCCCGGGGAGAAGCCATGAACAAATTGAGAGTCGCCGTGGTCGGGGTTGGGCACCTCGGGCAGCATCACGCCCGGATCGCGGCTTCCGCGCCGGATGCTATCCTGGCGGCAGTGGTGGATCCTGACCCCGTCCGGGGCCCCGAGATCGCCGCGAAATTCAATGCCCCCTGGGCGGCCTCGCTGGATCAGGTGCTGTCTGCAGTGGATGCCGTTCAGATCGCCGCGCCCACGGGCTTCCACCATGCCCTGGGCATCCAGGCCCTGCAGGCGGGCAAGCACGTGCTCATGGAGAAGCCCCTGGCGGCCACCCTGGTCGAAGGCGCCGCCCTGCTGAAGACCCTGTCGGACGCCCGGGCCAAGTGGCCCGCGCTCGTGGCCCAGGTCGGCCATCTGGAGCGCTTCAACCCGGCCGTCACCGCCCTTCGCGCCCGGGGCTTCAAGCCGCGTTTCCTCGAGGCCGTGCGGGTCTCGCCCTTCCCGGCCCGCAGCCTGGAGGTGGACGTGGTGATGGATGTGATGATCCACGACCTCGACTTGCTGCGCGCCCTGGTGGGCCGCCCCGTCATCGCTGTCGAGGCCGTGGGCGTGCCGGTGCTGACCCCCTACGCAGACCTGGTGAACGCGCGCCTGAAATTCGAGGGAGGCGCCTTCGCCACGGTCACGGCCAGCCGGGTGGCACGCAAAAAGGAGCGCACCCTCCGGGCCTTCGGGGACAAGGAGTACGCCAGCCTGGATTTCGCCGCCCAGAAGCTGGAGCTGCTGCGCCTCGTCATGGGTCCCGATGGGCCCCAGGTGCAGCCCGAGACCGCCGACATCGAGGAGGGTGAACCCCTGCGCCTGGAGATCGAAGCCTTCCATGCCGCCTGCCTGGGCCGCAGCCAGGAGGGGGTCACCTGGGACGAGGGCCAGGAGGCCATGGGCGTGGCCGACCAGGTGCAGAAGGCGGTCGCCAAGAGCCTGGCGGAGCTGAGTCAGGCGTGAGCCGCTTTTACGACCTCGCCTCCCTCACCAAGCCCCTGGTGACGGCCCCGCTGGCGCTGGCCTTCCTGGACCTCGATGCGGACCGCCGCTGGGCCATCGGCTTCCATGACCGCGAAGTGCCCCTCACGGTCCGCCAGCTCCTCTCCCACGGTTCCGGGCTGCCACCCTGGAGGCCCTTCACGGGTGAAGCCCTGGCCGCGCAGTTGCGCCGGCCCGTGCCCGAGCACCCGCTGCTCCGGCCGGCCACACCGGGGCTCGCCACCTACTCGGACCTGAACTACCGGCTCCTGGCCGAGTTGCTGGAAAGCGAAACGGGCCTCCCGTTCGAGAAACTGGGAGCGGCCCTGGGTCTGAGCCCCGCCCCCTGGCTGGGCGCACCCGCCGAGGTCCCCGATGGCCCTGATGCCCTGGCCTGGACCCTTGCCGCGGAATCCCCCGTCCCGGCCCGCGCTGGGTCCTTGCCCCACGACTGCAACGCCAGGGCCGGCATGCGCGGGCATGCGGGATTTGGCGCCTCGGCCCCCCAGCTGCGTGCGGTGCTGGCCCGGTGGGTGGGATCCGGCTGGCCCGATCGCATGGCCACGGCCACGGTCGAGGGCGAGAACGGGACCCGCTGGGGCCTCGGCCTCCAGGTGGCCTTTGCGGGTGGAGGTCGCTTCGGACAACTACTGTCTGAAATTCCGCCGGGTTTCGGCCTCCATGTCCTCGAGGATCCAGGCATGGAGGCTCCGGTCGGCGCCCCGGTCCTGGATGAAGATCCTGGCCCCCCCTCGGGCTGGTGGTTCCACCTGGGCTACACGGGCCCCGCCTTGTTCTACCGCCCCTCGGACCGCTCCTGCATCGCCATGCTCATGCATCGCAAGGGCCCGGATGGCGCCCTCCTGGACGCCGAGGCCCTGCGGGCCCGCCGCTGGGCCCTCCTCGCGCCATCCGTGGGACAATCCCTCGAATGAAGCCTTTCCACGTCCCCGCCCTGATCCTGTCGGCCCTCTCCGTCCTCGCCGCCGCCCAGCCCCCCCTGAAGATCGGCCTCGACACCCAGGCCACGGAATGGATCGTCTCGCTGGAAGGCGGCGGCCAGGTGTGCGACCGCGAGGGGAAACCGCTCCTGAAGCTGGCCGCGGATGAAAAACTCAGGATCTGGTGGGACAGCCGCGGCGTGTCGGACCCCACGACGGAATACCGCGTCCAGGTGGGAGGTCCGCAAAGCGCCACTGAGGCAGCCGCCTTGATGCAGCGGCTGAGGGAACTGGGGGAGGCCCCGGATCGGGTCAGAGTCCCGGATGCCGACTCCTGGCGCGTCCTCGCGGGCCACTTCCCGGAAGCCGGCAAGGCCGAGCCCCTGCTGCAGAAACTCCAGGCTTTCGGCCTCGACGAACTCTGGGTGGCCACCGAGTCCCGCTCCAGCCAGCCGCGCAAGGGGCGGGCTCTCTACGCCGTCAGCGAACGCTACGAGCGGCTGCCCCTTCCGCTCCGCGGCGTGTGGCTGAGACCCTCGGGGGAACTCACCACCCTCCAGGGCAAGGGCCGCTACCGCGGGAAAGTCGAGATCTTTCCCAACGCCCAGGGACGCCTCACCGTGGTCAACACCCTGGAGTTGGAAACCTACCTGCGCGGTGTGGTGCCCAAGGAGATGGGGGCCTGGGAATTCCCGAACCTCGAGGCCCTCAAGGCCCAGGCCGTGGCCGCCCGCACCTACGCGGTGGCCAATCGCGGCAAGCGCGCCGCGGACGGCTTCGACATGGGTGATACGGTGGCGGACCAGGTGTACGGGGGCCGCGATGGGGAGCAGTCCCTCACGGACCGCGCCGTGCAGGAAACACAAGGGCTCTTCGCCACCTACGAGGGCAAGCCCATCCTGGCCCTGTTCATGGCTGACTGCGGGGGCCACACCACCAATGTGGCCGACGTCTTCGGTGGCGACGCCCCCTACCTGCGGGCGGTCCCCTGCTACCCGGCGAAGCCGCTGACCCTCCCCTTCGCATCGGGCGCGACGCATCCCACCGAAGGCGCGCAGCCCTGGCTCACCTGGGAACTCCTGCGCCTGGCCTCGGTTGCGATCCCCGCCGACTGGCTCTCGGGAGCGCGACTGGCCAGGCCCGCCACCCTGGACGACCTCGCGGGGCCCGTGAGGACACTCCAGCAGCACCTGGCCCTGGAAACCCAACCCCTCTCCCGGGAGGGGGATCTCGTCCTCGCCCTGGCCCGGGCCTTTGGGTTCCATCGGCTGGTGGTGGGTCAGGAGCGCGCCCAGGACGCGGCCTATTTCCTGCCGGATTCCCTGCTGGAGGATCGTCTGCTGGCGGCCTTCCTCACCCAGCGCGGGGTGGTCCCCGCGGCCTATTGGGGGGCCGGGGAGCCCCTCAGCCTTCGCCAGGCGCTGCAGGCCCTGGGGCGCCTGTGGCAGGAACTGGAACCCTTCTCACCGGGCGAGGGGACCCTCCTGCTGGACCGGCAGGTGCGTCGCAAACGGGGTGGGCCCGAGCCCCTTCCCCTGGCCACCTCCCTGCTGCTGGCGGAGGAGGCCCCCGACGGCAGTCTCCGGCTGGTCCAGAGGGCCGACATTCAGGTGGGGGACCGGCTGAAGTGGATCCCGGGCGAGGAGGGACCAGCCCGGGTGCTGGTGCGCCGACTCGATCCGGATGGCGCGGCCTGGGACCGCTACAACCCCCTGGCCCACTGGCGTGTCGAATACACGGAAGCGGAGCTGCTGGCCCTGGTCCGGAAGCGCCTGAACGTGCCAGGAATCCAGAGCATGAAGGCCCAGTACAACGATCAAGGCCGTGTCCTGGAGCTCGCCCTCATCGATTCCCAGGGCCACCCGCACCGGGTCCGGGGCATGCACATCCGAGGCCTGCTGGGCCTCAAGGACAATGTCTTCAGCTGGCTTTCGATCGGAAGAGGGGCCGCGCGCCGCTGGATCTTCTACGGCCGGGGCTGGGGTCACGGTCTCGGCATGTGCCAGACCGGAGCCTACGGCATGGCCCTGGAGGGCGCCACCTTCCAGCAGATCCTCGAGCACTACTACCCCGGCATGAGCCTCCAACAGGTCGATTGATAAATCGCCTGGTCTTCACTTCCAGGCATTGACGGCTGCTACTAGGCGACCCAGGTTTCCCCTAAGGGAGGCTGTACATGGCCGTGGACGCATGGATCCTCGGGGCGCCGCTGAAGGTGCTGCGGCAGGAGGACCATCCGTACCAGGAAGCCACCCTGGCCACCCTGGGACGTCATGAACTCGGCCTCTGCCGCAGGGAGGTGGCCGCCGGTCCCAGTTGTGAGCTCTTTCTCGACGGCCGCTCCATGTTCAAGCCCGGATCGGCCGCCCCCGGGCGCCCCTGGTTCGAACTCTGCCGGGAACTCGGCTATGATCCGGCGCGACACTGGGACTGGGATCCTGCGCTCATCCTGTTCCAGCAGGTACTCCCGGCCCTGGCCGCTGACTGGCATGAGCCGCCCATGACCCTCAATTCCCTGGGCCTGCCTGAGGGGGTTCTCAGCCTGGCCGGGCTCCGCCAGACCTTCGCGGATGCCGTGGCCAGCATCCGCCGGGACCACACTGGCCCCGTGGGGGCCAAGGTGGCCGAGACCTTCGAGTGGCTGCCCCTGAGGGCCGTGGTCTTCCACGATGACGCCCAACTGCCCCTGGACTTCGAGGGTACCGGTCCCTGCGGGGGTGTCTCCCTCTGGCTGGGCATCCACCCGGACCGTCCGGTCATCCTCGCGGGGCAATCTCCCTCCCGGACGGCCCACCGATGGGTCGTGAAGGACCTCGGCGACCGGGAAGCCTCCGAGGCGTTTCTCCGGGCGGCAGGCCTCGATCCCGTGGCTCCCAAGGGCTTCCAGTTCGCCCTGCAGGCGGCCCTGGAGCGCCTCTGCCACGGGATGGACGAACCCCTGGACGCCTACCGCCGGACCTACCCCGTGGGCATCTCCTGGCACCACGACCGCCGCGAGCGGCTGCTGGGCCGAACCATCGTGGATCTGCGCCCGGGTGATCCGCCCATGCTCATCCTGGATGATGGCACCGAACTCGCCATCGATCCGGACCCCGTGCCGTCCTGGGAACACGGTGGCATCTAGGCCGGGGTCGAGGCCTTGCGCAGGGACACTGCGGTGACCTTGTACTCGGGCGTCCCCGTGCTGCCATCGCGCCCGGGTCCGGTGGCCCGATTCACGTAGGCCTCCACCGCCTGGAAGGTGGCAAAGGGTTCCCCTGGGCGCACCTGCTCCGTGAGGTGGGCGCGCAGGGTGAAGGTGCCGTGGTGGCTCCGCACCTGGACAGCATCCGCCTCTTCCACCTCCAGGGCGGCCGCATCCAGCGGGTGCAGGTCCAGCCGGTCGTCCGGGTGCAGTTCCCGGTTGCGGCTCCGGCCCGTCATGGTCGCCGCATTGAAGTGGAAGAGCCCCCGCCCCGTGTTCAACAGGAAGGGGAATTCCTCGCTCACGGCCTCTCGGCTCGGGATCCAGGTCAGGGGCCTGAAGGCGGCCCTTCGACCGCCGGGAAAGCCGTCCTGGTGCAGCACGGAGGTCCCCGGATGCTCCTCCGAAGGACAGGGCCACTGGATTCCGCCCTCCCGGTCCAGCCGCCCATGGCTGATGCCCGCGATGGCGGGCCAGGTGCGCCGGGCCTCGTCCCACACCGACGCCGCATCCGCAAAGCGGAAGTGCGCCCCTTCCCCAAGACGCTCCGCGAGGCCGCAGAGGATCTCCAGGTCGGTGCGGCTCGACCCCTTCGGCCCCAGGACCCGGCGCACCCGCTGGACCCGGCGCTCGCCGTTCATGAAGGTGCCCTCCTTCTCGAAGGGGCTCGCGGCCGGCAGGAAGACGGTCCCGAAGGCCCTGGCGGTTTCGGTCATGAAGAGGTCCACCACGATGAGGTCGTCCAGCCCATTGAGATCCTCCGCCGTGGTCTCCGCGTCCGGGTGGCTCATCAGGGGATCGTAGCCGATGACCACCAGGGCCTTCAGGCGTCCCTCGCCGGCCGCATCCACCATCTCAAGGGCCGTGAGGCCCGGTTCTGTGGGCAGGCCCGCAGCCCAGACCGACTCGTGGGTGGCCCTCGCGTCGGCCAGCTTCTGGTAGCCGGTGAGGCGGGATGGCTCACAGCCCATCTGGGCGCTTCCCTGCACATTGTTCTGGCCCCGCAGGGGGTTGACGCCGGACCCTGGCTGGCCCACGTTGCCCGTGAGCAGGGCGAGGGAGGCCAAGGCCGCTACGCCGTCCGTGCCCTGGATGTGCTCGGTGACGCCCAGGCCGTGCAGGCACATGGCGGGCTTGACGGTGGCGTAGCGGACAGCGGCGGCGCGGAGGTCCTCCTCCCTCACCCCGCAGATCCGGGCGGCGCGTTCGAGGGGCCAATCCCGGACCGAGACCGCGAAGGCGTCCAGGCCCTCCGTGCGCGCCTCCAGGAAGGCGGTGTCCACGAGGCGCTCGTCGAGAATGACGCCGGCCATGGCCAGGAGCAGCGGCAGATTGGTGCCGGGGTGAGGCGCGAGATGAATCTCCGCCAGGGCGGCGAGCTCCGTTCGCCGGGGGTCGATGACGATGAGCGGGGTTCCGGCCCGGGCCCGCTGCCGGATCCTGGCGCCGACGATGGGATGGTTCTCGGTGGGATTGGCCCCCACCACCATGATCAGGCCGGCGAGCTCCACATCGCCGAAGCTGTTCGTGGCGGCGCCGGTGCCGAAGATCTGCCCGAGGCCCGCAGCGCTGGGCGCGTGGCAGACCCGGGCACAGCAGTCCACGTTGTGGGTGTGCAGGGCGAGGCGGGCAAACTTCTGGGCGAGGTAGTTCTCCTCGTTGGTCACGCGACTGGAGGCCAGCACTCCGGCCTTGCCCTCGGCCCGGCGGAGGGCCGAGGCGGCGGCATCCAGCGCCGCGTCCCAGGACACCTCCACCCAGCGGCCTTCCTGCCGGATCATGGGGGCCGTGATCCGGTCCGGGGCGTCGGTGAAGCCGAATCCGTAGCGGCCCTTCACACAGAGGTGGCCATGGCTCACGGGCGCGTCCAGGGCGGGCCGGACCTCGGTGATGCGCCCCCCCTTCACACCCACTTCCAGTTCGCAGCCGGTCCCGCAGTAGGGGCAGGTGGTCCGCACCCAGCGCTCCGGCAGGCCGTGGATCCGCCGGGCCACATCCTCGATGGCCCCCGTGGGGCAGGCGTCGGCGCAGGCGCCGCAGCTCACGCAGCCGCTCTCCAGCAACCCGGCGGCCATCTGCGGTACGGGCCTCACGTCCGTGCCCCGGCCCGCGAAGGTCCAGATGTCCTGCCCCTGCACCTCCTGGCAGATGCGGACGCAGCGCCCGCAGGCCACGCACCAGGAGAGGTCCACGTCCAGGTAGGGATGGTGCGGGAGCCTCAGGTCCGGCCGCCGTTCCCCGGCCGGCTCCACCCCGTAGGCGTCCAGCAGGGCGCGGAAGGGCTTGCCCTCCAACCGGGCCGGATCCCCCGCGGGGACGTGGGAGGCGTAGCGTTCCAGCATGGTCCGCCGGAAAGCCTCCAGGTCCGGTGTGTGTGTCAGCACCTCCATGCCCTCCCGCACCTCGGTGGCACAGGCGCAGAGGGGCCGGGGCTCGCCCAGCACCTCCACCTCGCAGAGCCGGCAGGTGGAGGCGGCCTTCAGCCGGGGGTCCGAGCAGAGGGTGGGAACGGGGATGGCCTCCCGCTGGCAGAGGGCCAGCAGGGTGGTGCCCTCCGGCGCCTGGACCTCGCGGCCGTTCATCCGCACACGGACTAGGGTTTCAGCCACCGGCCCATCTCCTGAAGGAAGGGGAGGGGTGAAGTATGCACCACTCCCGCCGCCGTTCAAACCCGGTCCAGCTGTTCCCACTTCACGCCGAAGTGGTCGAGGATGCCCTGGCGCTCGGCCCGCTCCTGGTCGGCGATGCTGGTGTAGGGATGGCGGAACACCACCCGCCGCACGCCGCGGCGCACCAGGGCCCGGCAGCAGACGAGGCAGGGCTCGTGGGTGACATAGGCCGTGGCGACCGCCCCATCGCAGAAGCCCAGGGCGTTCTCCTCGGCGTGGCTGGTGTGCAGGCAGCGCTGGCCCGGCCTGCAGGTCTCCGGCGTGCAATGGGCCATGCCGGGCAGGGCCCCGTTGAACCCCGCCGCCGCGACGCCGCCGTCCCCCCGCAGCAGCACCGCGCCCACCTGGAGCCGGCAGCAGGTGCCAAGCCGGCTCAGCTCCAGCGCCATGTTCATGAAGACTTCGTCCTTCAGCTGCGCACGGGACATGCAGACCTCGAGGTGGGGCTCCATCATCTCAAGAACCCTGGCTGGGGGTGCTAATATCGATTCTATGCAACTGGGCGCGAGGCGACGTGTTGCTGGGAAGGCGAGGGACCACCTTATGAACGCCACTGTGCCGGATCGCATCGCGTTCCTGGGCGGGTTCCTGCCCCGGCTCTGCGGCATCGCCACCTTCACCCATGACCTCTGCGAGGCGGTGGCCGGGGCGGCGCCCGGATCCCACTGCTATGCCGGGGCGGTGAACGACCGGCTCGACGCCTACGAATACCCGCCGAGGGTGCGTCTCGAACTGGACGAGAAGGACCTGGACTCCTACCGCCGCGCGGCGGATTTCCTCAATTTCGACAATGCGGGCGTGCTCTGCGTCCAGCACGAATTCGGCATCTACGGGGGACCGGCCGGCAGCCACCTGCTCGCCCTGCTCAAGGAAGTCCGGATGCCCGTGGTGACCACGCTGCACACGGTGCTGCGGGAGCCGAACGCCGCGCAGCGCAAGGTGATGGAGGGGCTGGTGCGGCACAGCGACCGACTGGTGGTCATGGCCCAGAAGGGAGCCGAGATCCTGCGCGAGACCTACGGAGTGCCCGACGCCAAGGTGGACCTCATCCCCCACGGCATCCCGGACCTCCCCTTCATCGATTCCAGCTTCTACAAGGCCCAGCTCGGGGTGGAGGGCCGCATGGTGCTGCTCACCTTCGGGCTGCTGGGACCCGGCAAGGGCATCGAGCACGCCATCCAGGCCCTGCCTGCCATCGTGAAGCGCCATCCGAACGTGGTCTACCTGGTGCTCGGCGCCACCCACCCCCACCTGGTGGCTCGGGACGGTGAGAGCTACCGCCTAGGCCTGGAGCGGCTGGCCGAGGCCTGCGGGGTCAAGGACCACGTCATCTTCTACAACCGCTTCGTCTCGCTGGAGGACCTCAAGGAGTTCATCGGCGCGACGGACATCTACCTCACGCCCTACCTGAACGAGGCCCAGATCACCTCGGGCACCCTGGCCTATGTCTTCGGCGCGGGCAAGGCCGTGGTCTCCACACCCTACTGGCACGCCCAGGAACTCCTCGCCGACGGGCAGGGCATCCTGGTCCCCTTCCGGGACCCCCAGGCCATTGCCGAGGGTGTCTGCACCTACCTCGATGAGCCGGTCCGGCTGCAGCAGACGCGTGAGAAGGCCTACCGGATCGGCCGAGGCATGATCTGGCCCGCGGTGGCGGAGCGCTACCTCGAGTCCTTCCAGCGGGCAGGCTCCGATCGAAAGGCCGCCCCCCGCAAGGCCTTTGCCGGCTGGACCCTGGCCAGCCGCCCCTACGACTTGCCGCCCCTCCGCCTCAACCACATCGTGCGCATGAGCGACGGGACGGGCATCTTCCAGCATGCGACCTTCAACGTGCCCAACTTCCACGAGGGCTACTGCACCGACGACAATGCCCGCGCCTTGATCCTCTGCATCCTGCTGGACGAGCTCGGCGGCCGCCCCCCGGAGGAGCTTCTCGACCGCCAGGCCACGAGCTACCTGGCCTTCCTCTCAGCGGCGCTGAACCAGGAGACCCACCGCTTCCGGAACTTCATGAGCCATGGCCGGCAATGGCTGGAAGAGGCCGGAAGCGAAGACAGCCATGCCCGCGCACTCTGGGCCCTGGGCACCTGCGCGGGGCGCTCCCGCAACGAGGGACACCAGCGGCTGTCAGCCCAGCTCTTCGAGCGTGCCTTGCCGTCGGTGGAGGCCTTCAGCTCCCCCAGGGCCTGGGCCTTCTCCCTGCTGGGCATCCACGAGTACCTGCGCCGATTCACCGGGCATCCCCAGGTGCTCGCCGCCTGCGCGCTCCACACGGAGAGGCTCGTGGAACTCTGGAATTCCTGCGCCACCGAGGAGTGGCCCTGGTTCGAGCCCATTGCCTCCTATGACAATGCCCGCCTGTGCCAGGCCCTCCTGCTCAGCGGCCAGTGGCTGCCCCACCCCGAGGCGCTGGAAATCGGGCTCAGGTCCCTGGCCTGGCTGGCCTCCCTGCAGAAGACCCAGGGCGGGCATTTCCGCCCCATCGGGAGCAACGGGTTCTGCGAACGGGGCGGGGCGAGGGCGGACTTCGACCAGCAGCCGGTGGAGGCGCAGGCCATGGTCGCCGCCTGCCTCGAGGCCTTCCGGGCCACCCAGGACGCGGCCTGGTCCAAGGAGGCCAAGCGGGCCTTCGAGTGGTTCCTGGGCCGCAACGACCTCGGCCTGCCCCTGTACGACTCCAGCAGCGGAGGCTGCAGCGATGGACTGCACGAGGACCGGGTCAGCGAGAACCAGGGGGCGGAATCGACCCTGGCCTTCCATCTCTCCCTCGCGGAGATGAACTTCGCCGAACATCTGATCGCCCACCCCGCGAGCAAAGCCCAATGAGCCCCATCCATCTCCGGTCCCACGACATCACGCTTGTCCCCGAGAGCGCCCGGGTCATCCTCCGTCCCTTCATCCCAGCCGGCGCCCAGCGCATCACGACCATCATCGGTCGGGCCCTGGCCCTGAGCGAGGAGGAGAACGAACGAGACCTGAATGCGGTGCTGAAGGACTTCGACCAGCGGCACGTGGACATCGAGTCGCCCCTGCTGGCGAACTTCGAGAAGGTGGCCCCGCACCTGTTCACGGAACGGCCCCTCTCGAAGGCCCGGAAGCTCCTCATCGGCGCCCTCTTCTCCGGCGAGTACGCCCTGGAATCCGCGGCTCTCTTCAACCCTTCCATCGTTCCACATCCGGATCAAGGCGGGGTGCCCGAGGGTGCCCTGCGGTTCATCATGAGCCTCCGGGCCACGGGCGAAGGGCACATCTCCTCCATCGAGTTCCGTACGGGCCTCATCGATTCCGCGGGCGACATCCGCCTGGATCCCGTCTCGCGGTTCGTCACCGTGCCAGAGCTGGACCCCAACCCCAGCTACAAGAAGACGCCCTTCATCGTGAAGCTGCACGAGATGGGCTTCGACAACGGCGCCTCCGCGGACGTGATGGAGCCCCTCGGGGAGAGTTTCACGCGAAGCGAGCTGAACCAGAGTGTCCTCCGCATCCGGCGGGAGACCCTGCCGGTCACCCAGGGCCTCACCAGCACCCTCACTTGCATCCAGTGGCTCGCCGACTCCAACTACGAACTGCACTTCTCGCACAGGCTCCCCATGAGCGAGCGCATCATCTTCCCCGTCTCGGCAAACGAGAGCAACGGCATCGAGGACGCACGTTTCGTCCGCTTCATCGACGACGACGGTGCCGTGACCTACTTCGCCACCTACACCGCCTACAATGGGCACGCCATCCTGCCCCAGCTCATCGAGACCCGTGACTTCCTGACCTTCCGCGTGCTCACCCTCAACGGGGCGGACGTCCAGAACAAGGGCATGGCGCTGTTCCCGCGAAGGGTCAATGGCTGCTACGCCATGCTCTCCCGGCAGGACGACGAGAACCTGTTCATCATGTACTCCGACAACTCGCACTACTGGAGCGACCCCAAGCTGATCATGCATCCCGCGGAGCTCTGGGAGTCCGTGAAGATCGGGAACTGCGGCTCCCCACTCGAGACGGAGGCGGGCTGGCTGGTGCTCACCCATGGCGTCGGCCCCATGCGCAAGTATTGCATCGGCGCGGCCCTGCTCGACCTGGAGAACCCGACGAAGGTCCTCGGGCGCCTGCGGGAGCCCCTGCTGATGCCGGAGGGCAACGGGAGAGAGGGCTATGTTCCCAACGTGGTCTACAGCTGCGGCTCCCTCATCCACGGCCGGGAGCTGATCCTGCCTTACGCCATGAGCGACCGGGCCACCTCCATCGCCAGCGTGTCCCTGGACGAGCTGCTGGCGGAGCTCCAGGCCTGACCCGCCCGCCATCCGGAACCCCAGGGGCCGGAACGCACAGAGGGTCGTCCACCCTGAACCCAAGAACACGCTAGAATGGGACCTGTTGCCGCATGGTCCCGTAGCTCAGCGGATAGAGCGACCGCCTCCTAAGCGGTAGGTCGTGGGTTCAATTCCCGCCGGGACCACCAGCCTCGCGCCGACCCAGCGGTTGACCACCCCGGATCGCACAGCGCCCCACGCTGTGCTCCTGTTCGGACTGCGCCCTCCGGGCTGGCCTCACAGACGGGTCCCGTCGGTCGTGGGTTCAATTCCCGCCGGGACCACCCGCCTCCAAGGTCCCCGGTGACCTTCTGCTACCACCGGGCGATTCGTGTTCACCTTCAGCCTTCTGATACACCAGATCCACCCGGATTTGACCCCGTCCCTGGTAGCCCTGTGGCATGGTGATGGGTGATTCAGGGGAACCCCATGGGCAGGACCTCCATCTCTGGCGATCGCCGGCCTCTCCCGAGGGGCCAGAAGCTTGGCCGCCGGTGGGCGGTTCTCCCTCTGCTGGCTGCGGGCACCGCACTCGGGGCCCAGACCCTCAGTCCGGCTGTGTTCTTCCAGTTGGCCCAGCAGTCCCGAACGGCCTTCACGGTGCAGGGTGACGGGGCGCGGGCAGTCGGCACGGGCGGCGCCTTCATCGCCATTGCAGACGATGCAACGGCAGTCTCCTACAACCCGGCCGGGCTTGCGCAGCTGCTGCGGCCCGAAGGTTCGCTGGTGGTCCAGGGGTTCAGCCGGGACCTCTCCTTCACCGGAGCCACCGGCACGGGGGGCCCTTCGCCCACGTCCTTCGAGGACACCCAGAATTTGGACAAGCACTCTCGTCCCACCTTTGCCTCCTTCGCCCTCCCCTGGAAACGCGATGGCCTGAACACGGTGCTGCTCTTTTCCTACCAGCGTCTTTTCGATTTCGCCTTCGACAGCTCCCTCAACTACCTGGCCACCACCTCCGGCGGATCCACGACCCAGGCTATCTCCCAGGCTGTCCAGCAGACCGGAGGCATCGATCTCTATTCCGTGGGCCTGGGTGCCGAGCTCACCCAGAGGATCCTGCTCGGCGTCTCCCTGAATTCCTGGCAGGGCCGATGGAACTTCTCGTCCGTGTCCCGCCGACAGACCTCGGGAATCAGCGAGACATTCGACTCGAAACTTTCCCAGGACAGCGCCCTCCGAGGCTTCAACTTCAACCTGGGTCTCATCTGGCGTTCGGAGTGGGTGAACCTCGGGGCCGTGTACCGGTCCCCCTTCACGGCCACCTACACCTTCACGGACCACTACGACTCCATTTCCACCAGCACCGGATTGCCCGCTTCGCAGGACTCCCCCAGCACTGCCACCGAGGTCAAATGGCCCAGCACCCTGGGCTGGGGCATCGGTTTGCACCTCCATCCCCGGCTCCAGTGCACCGCCGACTGGAGCGAGACGGACTGGTCCAGCACCCGGTATTCCACCTCTGGAACGACCTACGACGGGCTGAACTGGTTCGACTACCTGAAGAATTCCAATACCAGGGAAACGAGGGACTTCCACACAGGCGTGGAGTGGATTGCGTGGCAGGGCGACCGGCTGATCCTGCCCTTGAGGGCCGGCTATTTCAGGGAGCCACAGCCCATCGTCGATCCCACCACCCTCGAACAGAGGATCCTCACGGGGTGGACGCTTGGCGTCGGCGTGAAATTCAAGGACCTGGTCTTCGACATGGCCTTCAAGAATGCCCGGGACCAGCGCCGGGCCTCCCGCTACAACACGGATTCTCCCATCGGCGGAGTCGCGGCCATAGCCGTGGGAACGGAAACCTTGGCAGAGAAAAGGTACTATGCCTCCATGATCTACCAGTTCAAAACCGACCTTTTCCAGCGGGCCCTGTCCTGGGTCTTCGTCGGCAGCTGATCCCTGATGCACCTGAGAAGATCCGTCGCACTCCTCCTCGTCAGCCTGCCGCTCCTGGCCCAATCGTGGCCGACGTTTTTCTCGGCCTACGAAGACGGGCTGGCCGCCCAGGCCCGCGGCGACCATGCCTTGGCCGTAAAGGCCTTTGCCCGCGCCTCCTCGCTGAATCCAAGGCCAGGGCAGAGGGTCAGGACCTATGGCCTCAACTTCCTGCCCACCTATCACCCCTATCTGCGTCTCGCTGAATCGAACATCTCCCTTTCGCAACTCGATGCGGCCGAGGCGGCCCTCAAGCAGTCCGAAGCCTATGGCCTGGAACCGCCGGCCGAACGGGAAGGGCTCGCCGGGAAAGTCAGGACCCTCCGGAATGCCCAGGTCAGAACCTCCGCGCCGCCACAGGAATCCCGGGCCGAGGCGGGCACTGCTGAGCAAGGAACGCCCCATCCGGCCACGAACCCTTCAAGCGCCTCGGGTGTGAGCAGCGGACCTGCTTCGCCGTCGTTCAAGCTCCCGGAAGCCAGGCCTCCCCTATCTGAGACAACCTCGCAGCCGTCCCAGCCCCTCCATCCTGTTCAGGCGCCACCCCGCGCCTCTGCCGCACAGGACAGATCGACCACGCCGCTGCCGGCATTGCCGGCCACCGATGCCAGGCCGCGAACCACCCGGTCCGAGGTCTCCCTGGCCCCCCAGCCCGACACCGGACGCCACTCGAAATGGATCTGGATTCCGGGCAGCGGGATGGCGCTTGCCCTGGGAGCGGTCCTTGCCTCCCGGGCAAAGAAACGGCGGGCCGGCTCCACATCCACCACCATCCTCGACCGGGAAGGCCAGGCCCTTCCCGTCCCGCCCACCCCCAGTTCTGACCAAGGGATGGGAGGAACCGGGGATCCGAACCTGGGCAGGTGCTATGGCCCCTACCTGGCCACAGGGGTCCTGGGACAGGGGGGCTGCGCGACCACCTACCTTGGACATCACCGGGAGACCGGCGTGGAAGTCGCCATCAAGGTCCCCCATCGACACCTCCTCCAGGATGGGGACTTCAAGGCGAGGTTCCACCGGGAAGCGTCGCTGGGCGCCCTGCTCCACCACGCCCGCATCGTTCCCATCATCGACCCGGGTCCGGTGGAGGGCGAACCCTGGTTGGCCATGCCATTCATCCAGGGCATCACGCTCGACCACCACCTGTCGCAGAAGCGCGTCCTGGATGTGCCGGAGGCCATCAGCATCGCCTGCGACATCAGCGAGGCCATCGGCTTCGCGCACAGCAAGGGCATCGTCCATCGCGACCTCAAGCCCGGAAACGTCATGATGACGGGCGACGGCGCCATCGTCATGGACTTCGGGATCGCAAGAGTCCTGGATGGATCCCTGACGGTATCGACGATGTTCCTGGGCACGCCCCTCTACAGCGCGCCGGAATGTGTGGTCACCCCCCGGGTGGGGCCGCCCGCTGACCGCTACGCCCTCGGGATCATGCTGTTCGAATTCCTGGCGGGAAGCCCGCCTTTCAATGGGGAGTCCCCCTTCCAGATCCTGGAGGCGCAACGCTCCCAGCCCCTGCCGGACCTGCCAACCCATGCTGCGCGCGTGCCTCCAAGGCTGGTCCGATTGATCCAGCGCCTCTGCGCCAAGCTGCCAGAGGAGAGGCCCGAGGATGGCGAGACCAGCATCATCCTGAACGAATTGAAAAAGGAGTTCCCGAGGGTTCCTCCGGTCATTCTGTCCTGACATCACCCCATCATGGCCACGGAGTACTGGAGCTCCTCAGGCGTGAAGGCCGTGAATCCGAATCGGGTCGCGGCGGCCTCCCGGGCCCCGAGGTCGTAATGTTTCCCAGAGCGGAGCTTCAGACCTCGGCTCTGGCAGCCTTTGATCCAGGTGGAGAAGGCCTTTGGGTCGGCCAGGGGACCTTCGCCCCTCAGCCACATCGCCATGGCCCCATGCTGGAAGGCAAGTCTCCCCTTGAAGGCGTGGACAAAGGCGTCCTCGAGGGCCTCCCGCCGCTCCAGCACCGCCTTTCGCACCCGGTGGATCTGCCGCTGGATCTCGCCGTCCAGGATCAATTCAGACATGGCCCATTCCTGGATGGCGTCGCCCTGCCAGTCCAGATGGCGGCGCGCCCTCACCAGCAGGTTGGAGAGGGCCTCGGGTGCGACCAGGAAGGAGGCCCGCAGGCCCGGGGCCATGATGCGGGAGAGGTTGCCCAGGTAGATGACCTGGCCTGGGTCGTCCACCACCAGGGGCCGCAGCGGCTCCCCGCTGGGCAGGTAGTCGAACTCCGAGTCCAGCTCGAGGATGGGGAAGCGGTGCCTGCGGGACAGCTCCAGGAACTGGGCCCTGCGGGTCACCGAGAGGCGGACCCCCGTGGGGTAGTGGCACTGGGGAGTGAGCACCAGCAGCCTCAGGGGGGGCCGGCCGGGCTGGAGCAGCTCCAGCAGGGACTCGGGCCGGGCCCCCTCCCCGTCCACGGAGACCGGCTGCAGGTCCACCTGGGCGCCCTGCCTCAGCGTCTCCCACAGGGTGGGATTCCCGGGATTTTCCACCGCGGCGACGCCCCCCTCGGACCGGAGGAAGGCCTGGGCCACCACATTGATGGCCATGACCGAGCTGCTCAGCATCAGCACCTGGTCCGGCCCGGCCAGGATCCCCCGCTGGGACTGCAGGTGCGAGCAGAGGGCCTCCCTCAGGCGGCGGTGGCCCTTGAGGTCGATGCTGCCCAGCAGCTCCGGCCCCTTGAGCTTCATGGCCCTCTGATAGGCCCGGCTGAGGGCCTGGACCGGGGCCAGGCGGGGGTCCGCCGTGCCCTCGGACAGGTCCATCATCACATTGGCCATGCTGCTGATGGGACTGAGGTGGGAGGGCAGTTCGAAACCCGGACCGCCTTGTCTGGCTTCCCCGGCCCTGACCGCCCCAGGGGTCTCGGGCAGCGGGTCCGCGATGAAGAAGCCGCTCCTTTCCCGGGAAACGACCCAGCCCTGGGCCTGCAGCTCCCGCAGCGCCGCCAGGATGGTGTTGACCGTCACCTCCAGCCGCTCGGCCAGTTCCCGCACACCAGGGAGCGCGACCCCCGGCAGGATCCGCTTCTCGCGCACGGCCTCAAGCACGGCCTCGGCCACCTGGAGGTACAACGGCCCCCGGCGTTCTGCGTCTAGACTGAGTTGAAGCTGGGCTGCCCGCATGGCCTGGTCTGTACTCCCGGGAATCTTTCCAACTGTACCTCCACAGCTCGGGGCCTCTGTCCGAAATTACATGCACGGCCCTTCGCCGAATGAATGGAGACCTCATGCGAACCGAACTGAAACAACGCCTCCTCCTGGGTGCGGCTGGTCTCAGTCTGCTGGCCCTCGCCCTGGCCTGCAGCGGCGGGTCCAGTTCCAGTGGAACCAATACGCCGCCGCCTCCCACCGGCACCGTGGCCGCCAGCATCAGTGACGCCTCCACCGAAGACTGGGCTCAGATCGGCGTCCGGATCATGGGCATTACCCTCACCCCCCAGGGCGGCGGCACGCCCGTGACCATCTACACGGCCCCCTCCACGTCCACCGAGCCCGCGCCCCTGCTCAACCTGGTCCAGCTGGACCAGCTCAGCGAACTCATCGGCACCCTGCAGGTTCCGGCCGGCACCTACACCTCGGCCACCCTGACCATTTCGGCCAACCCCGGGGACGTCTCCCTGGTGGCCTCCTCCAATCCCTCGGCCACCTTCCCGCTGGCCGCGGGTGCGGTGGTGGATCCCGCGAACATCCAGATCAAGCATGCGACCGGCAGCACCGGCAGCCTCACGACCACCGTGAACGTGAACCTGGCCAGTCCCCTGGTGGTCGCCACCGGCCAGACCACCAACCTGGACCTGGAATTCAACCTGGCCCACCCGGCCTTCCTGGTGGACAGCACCGTGGGGACCACGACCACCTGGGCCGTCAACTTCAACGGCCCCGTGCGGCACAATCCCAACTATGACCTGGCGAGCACCGTCCTGCGCCACGCCTACGGCTCCGTCGCCAGTGTGGCCTCGGACAACACCTCCATCAGCATCGTCAAGGACCACGAGGCCTATCCGGTTCCAGCCGCAGGTCCCTCGCCCATCGCCGGCCTCCAGACCCTCCAGATCCTGGCGGATGCCACCAACGGCACCCTCTTCTACGACCTGGACGCGGACACGACCACCAACCTCAAGAACTTCTCGACCGAGGCCTCCACCCTGGCGGGCAAGTACGTGCGGGTGGCCGCCCGCTACCAGGCCAACGGAACCCTGGTGGCTGTCCGAGTCTGGGCCAGCAGCACCTGGTCGAAGGTCTGGATCAGCCCCGAGGGCCATGTCCGGCACGTGGATACGACGAACAACTTGATCTACGTGGACAACGAGAATGGCGTGGAGACGCCCATCATCGTGAATGCGGCCACGAACTTCTTCTTCCGGACCCCCGGGAACGCCCTCGCGGACACCACGCCGATCGGCACGGGCACCGCGTTCCTCGCCAACCTTGTCCGGGGCTTCAAGGTCCATGTGGGCGCGGACCCCCTGGCCGCCAACCTGACCGCCAAGACCGTGGACATCGAGATCGCCAAATTCGAAGGCACCATCTCCAGCCCCAGCACGACCCAGTTCACCTACACGCGCAACTTCGTGGGCACCGCCGACGACTACACCATGACCCTGCCCTACTGCAACGCCGCCGCCAAGAACGGCAAGGATTCCAGCGGGAACCAGATCCTCGGCTTCAAGTGGTGGAACTTCACCTACCCCACCCTGGCCGACACGGGTACCACGGCCATCCCTGATTTCGTCGCGGCAGTCGGGGGCTCGGCCAACTTCGGCGGCACCTTCGGCGCCATGAAGGCCTGGGGCATGAGCTATGCCATCTGGGGCGACGGTGTCACCCCCGGTTCCACCGGCTGGAGCACCAAGTGGGCCGTGCTCGAGCCCACTCTGCTCCCCAGGGGCACCGTGGCTACGCCCCTGGTCAACAGTGCCGGCGGGGGCACCTTCGGCCTCAGCCTCCCCACGGGCAAGACCTCCGTGACGGTTGACGTCAGCACCGCCTCCGGATCCGCCACCCTGATCTACGATGTGTCCGTCTCGGGCGGAGTCGTAACGATCACCCCCGTGGACATCACCACCGCGGCCGGTCAGAACCTCCTGGCGAGCTACCTGGTCAGCGGGACGCCCGTGCGCGTCTACGGCATTCCCCAGGCTGACGGTTCCATCAAGGCTTACTACATCAACTGCTTCTTCTGATCGGCTCGGTCCCGGGGGAGCGGCTGCCCAGCGAGCGCCACCCCTCCGGATCGCACCTCGCATTACCTTCGAAACCACGCGAATCCATCCATCAGGAGAAAGCCCATGCTCCATTCACTCAAAGCAACGCCGATCTTCATCGCCGCAGCGGCCCTGCTGCTCTCCACCGGCGCCTTCGCCCAGGAGACCCAGTGGCAGAAGGACCACCCCCGCCGCGCCGAGGTCAACGGGCGCCTCGCGAACCAGGACAAGCGCATCCAGCAGGGGGAGAAGAGCGGCAAGCTCACGCCGGGCCAGGCCAAGCAGCTCCACAAAGAGGACAAGAGCATCCGCAAGGAGGAGCGCCGCATGGCCGCCAGGGACGGGGGGCATCTCACCAAGAAGGACCAGGCTAAGCTCAACCGCCAGGAGAACAGGGTCAGCCAGCAGATCCACGCGGAAAAGCATCCCAATCAATAACTGAACCTAGAATCTTCGCGGAGGAGGTGGGGTCCAGCCCCACTTCCTCCGCGAACCGCATGGATCCAGATACCACCGACGGCCCCCCACAAGTCCGCCTGAACTTCGAGCCCGAAAAGAGTTGCGATTCCGGGAGATTGGACTATGTTTTTACAGACCGCAAGTGATGTAGATCCTTGTTTTTTCATTGTTCATTTGGAGACGCCTCTTGCAAGACGCTCCAGATTCTTCTGTTACCAAATCGTCCATTATCAATATTTTGGTCGTCGATGACGACCCCTTGGTATTGGATACGATCTGCTTCCTGGTCACGTCCATGGGGTACCAGGCCCATGCGGCGAAGGACGGATCAGAGGCCATCGACCTGTTTGAGGCCCGGTCCGCCTCGATCCCCCTCGTCGTCATGGATGTCGAGATGCCCCGGCTCGGTGGGGTCGAGGCGTCGCAGATCATCAGGAAGATGGAGCCCTCCACCAAGATCATCCTGTGCAGTGGCAATACCAGGCAGGATGTATGGCAGGCCGATCCGGATGCCTTTCTGCTGAAGCCTTTCATGTTTAACGAGCTTCGAGCGGTCATCCAGAAGCTGCTTCCCTCCAGGGGCGGGGAGGTCCTCCCCTTGCTTCCCGGAGATTAGCTGCCAGCCCCGCGGCCTTTCGCCCCTGCCCGGCTCAGTCCCAGGATTCACGGCAGTCCGGCCACCCGCTTGCGCAGGGCCTTCAGTTCCTCGAAGCGGGCGGTCACGTCGCGCATGATGGCGGCCATGCCCAGGATCCTGCCCCCTTCGTCGTGGAAGGGCAGGATGGTGAACTCGACGGACACCCGAGAGCCGTCCTTCCGGATCGCCGGTACGGACAACAGGCTTTCGGCCCCGTAGCGCGTGACCCCGGTGGCCAGGGTCCGGCCGAAGCCCTCCCAGTGCCGCTGGCGCTGGTTCTCGGGAATGATGATGTCCAGGCTCTGCCCCAGGGCCTCGGCCTCCGGATAGCCGAAAATCCGCTCGGCACCCGCATTCCACAGCTGGATCAGGCCCTGGTCGTCGGCGTATACGATGGCGTCGGGCGCCTGGGTCACCAGCTGCCGACATAGATGATCTAGGTTGAAAGGCATGGTCTCCTCCTTCGCCGGGCAGGCGGCAGGCTTCGAGGCAGGGGACCCGGGCTGGGACCCCTGCCTCATTGAACCTCAGGATTTCTCTGGACGGTGGTCCAGAACCAGCTTTCCAACCGCGATGACCAGAGGAACGGCTCCCAGCAGGAGGAACACCAGATCCCCCCCCATGCGGAGCCATTCCAGGGTGTGATAGAGGCCCTTCATGAGGTAGCTCAGCCGGCGGGCGTGCCAGTAGCCGTTCTGCAGCACATCCCAGAACTGGAGGAGCCCAGCCGGGAATAGATCCAGGACGATCATGAGGCCCAGGCCGATGTTGAGGCCCCAGAAGCCAGTCTTGATGAAGGGTTCAGCTTTGTGCCAGGCCCGGTCGCTGCGGATGGCCCGCAGGCAGAAGAAGACCACGCCCAGGGCCAGCATGCCAAAGACGCCGAACATGGCCGCGTGCCCGTGGTTTGGGGTGAGGGTGGTCCCCATCTCGAAGTAGGACACGATCGGCAGGTTGATAAGGAATCCGAAGACCCCGGCGCCCACGAAGTTCCAGACCCCGACGGCGATGAGGAAGTAGATGGCCCACTTCTGCTTGGTCACCAGGGGCGCATGGTCGTCGCAGGCCCGGTCCTTCAGGCGCACGAAGTCCCAGGCGTCGAGGGTGAGCAGGGTGAGGGGAACGACCTCCAGGGAGCTGAAGCAGGCCGCGAGGCCCATGTTGAGGGTGCTCTGGCCCGTGAAGTACCAGTGGTGCCCGGTCCCCACGATGCCGCCCGTGAGGTAGAGGATCGCGTCGAGGTAGACCAGCCGGGTGGCCGATCGGGTGCTGACCAGTCCCATCTGGACGAACATGACCGCCACCAGCACCGTCGCGAAGAGTTCGAAGAAACCCTCCACCCAGAGGTGGATGATCCAGAAGCGCCAGTTGTCGATGACCGCGAAGTTCGTGTGCGGCCCGTAGAACGTGGCCGGCAGGTAGAAGACAGGGATCGCCACCGCCGCGTAGAGGAAGAGGGAGGGGAGCTCTCCCTGCACGCCGGATTTCATGGCCGGCCGCAGAGCCCGGAACATGAGGAACAGCCAGAACACCAGGCCCACGGCCAGCAGCAGCTGCCAGAAGCGACCCAGATCGAGGTACTCGCTGCCCTGGTGGCCGAACCAGAACCAGAGGCTGCCGAGCTGGTCGTTGATCCCCGCCATTTCCCCGAAGAGGCTGCCGAAGACCACCACGGCCAGGGCGCCCAGGAGGACAAGCACGCCGGTCCTCTGGCCCTTGGGCTCAGCCCCCCCCACCAGCGGGGCAAGGAAGAGGCCGCCGGCCACCCAGGACGTGGCGATCCAGAAGATGGCCAGCTGCAGATGCCAGGTGCGCGCCAGATTGTAGGGCAGGTACCGGGCCAGGTCGAAGCCGTAGAAGCCGCCGGGCTCCACCCGGTAATGGGCCAGCACGCCGCCCAGGGCCGTCTGCCCCAGGAAGAGCAGGGCGACCACTGCAAAGTACAAGGCCAGGGCCTTCTGGCTGGGCGTGAGGGTCCACTGCTGGAGGGTGCCCGTGAAGCCGGATGTTTTCCCTTCGCCCCCGGACCAGCCCAGGTAGTTGAACTTCCCAAAGATGAAGAGGACCAGACCCAGGCCGCCCAGCAGCGTCACCAGACTGAGGCCACTCCAGAGGAAGGCCGCGCTGGTGGGCGTGTTGCCCACCAGGGGTTCATAGGGCCAGTTGTTGGTGTAGGAATAACCAGTGCCAGGCCGCAGGGCCACCGTGGCCCAGGTGGCCCAGGCGAAGTAGGCGTTCAGCGCCTCGAGCTCCTGGTCGTGCTTGATGAAGCCGGCTGGAAGGCCCGGGGCTCCCTTGGCCCCTGAGAAGTAGGCCTTCCATTCGCCCTTCTGGCGTTCGAAGGAGGCCCTTTCCGCATCCGTGAAGGTGAGGGTCCGGCTGGCGGCATCGTAGCGGTTCTGCTTGAGGAGGCCCTTGACAGAGCTCGCGGCCTCTCCAGCCTGCCCTGGGGTGAGTTGGGCGAAGGGTTTCCCGAAGAGCCGGACAGCCTCGGTGTCCTGGGCGATCTCCGCCAGCCGGTGGAGGTACTCCGCCGTGTAGTCCGGTCCCAGGTAGGCACCGTGGCCCCAGAGGGTGCCATGCTCCATGAGCCCATACTTGAGGAATACTTCCTGTCCCTTGTTGACATCGTCTTCTAGGAAGACCACCCGGCCCCCCGAATCCACGACCTGGGCCGGGATGGGGGGAGCTCCGTTGTAGGTCTTGACCGTGACGATGGTCAGGATGGTGAAGCCCAGGATCATCACCAAGATGACTGCCTGGCGCCACCAGGGTGAGATGGGCGAGGTATCGGTTGCGGCTGCGTTCATGGCAAGGCCTTCTGAAAAGGAGGTTGGGTGGGGGACGCCGACCAGGTGCTGGACTCAGCCTTCGAGGGCCTCGGCACCGGGAAAGAGGATGTTGTTTTCCTTGTGGATGTGGCGGTGCAGATCCTGCTCCAGTTCCTGGAGGGCATCGAGCATGGCGCGGTAGGTGTTGCACGCGTAGCCGGGGATGGCGAAGTTCTCCGTCAGCTCCTTGATCAGGCCCAGGTTGACCGCGTGGTCGTCGTGCTCGTGCCGCATGACCGAGACCGGCCCACGCACGCTTCCACAGTGAAAGGAGGCGGCGTTTTCGCCCTGCGCCATCCGGCGGACCAGCGGGAAGAGGATCTGCTCCTCTTTGGCCATGTGCAGTTCCATTTCTTCCTGGAAGCGCTGGAAGACCTGGTTCAGCTGGACCAGCCGGGGATCGGTCTCGCCATGGGCCTTGGCCACCTTCTCGACGAGGCCACGCATGCGGGGCAGCTCGGCGTGGAGGTAGGCGTGATGGGTGGCCTCGATGTGGTCCGCCAGGGCACCGAGGTCCCGGGACCAGGGGGCGGCCTCCTCCGCCGGGCTGGCGGCGTCGAATTCCGCCAGGGCCCGCAGGACGTCCGCAGGTCCAACCCCAGTCTTGGCGCAGGCCACTTCGAGGCTCAGGTGCCCTCCGCAGCAGTAGTCGAGGCCGAAGCGCTCGAAGACCTTGGAACGGGAAGGCCGCTCCACGACGAAAGAACCAATGCTTTGAACGATCGAGACGGTGCTCACAGGTGCTCCTCGGAGAAGACAGACCGACCCCAGCCCGCGAAGTGAGGGCAAACGGACCGCCGACGGGGACGCCGGAGCCCTTAGGGGACAGGACATTGGTTAGAGTGGATGGGACCTTGGCCTTGCACCTTCAAAGGTAGAAGAATCTAATTGGATGTCAATACCTAATTATCCAATTATCAACCCCGGCGGACCGAATGATCTCCAAGACATCTGAATATGCCCTCCGCGCCATGGTCTTCCTGGCCGAATCCCCGGGTTCCTCGAACCCCCTCCAGACCATCGCGACGGCCACGCAGGTGCCCTCCGGCTACCTCTCCAAGGTCCTGCAGCAACTGGTCCGGGCAGGGCTCCTGACCTCGCAGCGGGGGCTCGGCGGCGGCTTCAGCCTGGCCCGACCCGCCCCGGAATTGAGCGTCTACGAGGTCGTGCAGGCGGTGGATCCGCTCACCCGCATCCTGGAGTGCCCCTTGAAGCTGCCGGAGCACCGGGAGGAGCTCTGTGCCCTGCACCGCCGCCTGGATGACGTGATGGAGATGGTGGAGCGTTCCTTCCGCTTGACCAGTCTCGCGGACCTGCTGAAGAAACCCACCTTTCCCAAGCCCCTGGATCCGAAGAAGGCGTCCGGCGACAGGCCCTCCGCCGGATAGGCCCCCGAGGAGGTGGCCCTATGGGGACCGATAGCGATGCCATCCGACGCCCGGCCGGGCCGACCTCCTTCGATGCCCACAGCCACCTCCCAGGGGCGGGTTCCAGCCCTCCGGACCATCCCAGGGTCGTCTGCGGGACCCGTGAAGCCGACTGGGCGGCGGTGCTGGCCCAGGCCGCTTCCGATGGGCAGTCCATCCCCATGCTGGGCCTGCATCCCTGGTTCGTGGCGGAGGCATCCCCGGACTGGCCCCGGCGGCTGGAAGCCCTGCTGCGGGACCACCCTGCCGGCGTGGGGGAATGCGGCCTGGATTTCGCCCGGAGGGACACAGACCGGGCGGAGCAGGAAGCCGCCTTCCGCCTTCAACTCAGACTGGCCTGTGTCCTCCAGCGGCCCCTGGCCATGCATGTGGTGCGCGCCTGGGGTCGGATCATTGAGCTGCTGAGGGAAGAAGGCTTGCCTCCCGGGACCATGGTGCATGCCTTCACCGGGAGCCCCGAGACGGTCCGGACGCTGCAAGCCATGGGAGTCTTCCTCTCCTTTTCCGGCGATCTCCTGAACTCCGATCGCTCCAAGCTTCGGGATTCGCTGCGGGCCGTGGACGCCAGCCACCTGCTCCTGGAAACCGATGGCACGGCCGACCTGGTCAAGGTGGTTGCGGCCGCCGCCAGGCTTCGCGGCGTGAGCCCCGGGACCCTCGCGGCCCAGACCTGGGAGAATGGCCAGCGTTGCTTCAGGGGGTGGCTTTCATGAGGTGGTTTTCCCGCAGCGAACTGCTGCTCGGCGAGGCGGCGCTGGCACGGCTGGGGGCCTCGCGGGTGACAGTGTTCGGCCTGGGCGGCGTGGGCTCCTTTGCGGTGGAAGCCTTGGCCCGGGCGGGCGTCGGGCACCTGCGGCTGGTGGATCACGATGTGGTGGGCCCCAGCAACCTCAATCGGCAGCTCTTCGCCCTGCGATCCACGCTGGGTCACCCCAAGGCTGAGGTGGCGGCGGCCCGGGTGCGGGACATCAATCCGGACTGCGAGGTCGATCCCCGCGTGGCGTTCATCCACACGGACACGCTGCCGGGCCTGCTGACACCACAGCCCGACGTGATGGTCGATGCCATCGATTCCATGGCCTGCAAGGTGGCGCTCCTGCGCGCGGCCCACGAGTCGGGTATCCCTGTCATCACGGCCATGGGCGCCGGGGGACGCCTGGACAGCAGCCAGCTCTTGGTGGGAGACCTCGTCGATACGCGCATGTGCCCCCTGGCCGCCCGGGTCCGGAAGGAGCTGCGGAAGGTCGGCATCACCGAGGGCATCCGCTGCGTGTATTCGCTGGAGCCCGCCGACAACAAGCGTGCCGCCGACCCCGCGGACATCGAGCCCCATCGCGGCCCCGGCCGCCAGCGCCGCCCCGTGGGCACCATCTCCTACATGCCCGCCATCGTGGGCCTGAAGGTGGCCGAGGAAGTGCTGAGGATGCTGCTGGCGCCTCCTTCCTAGGCCCGCTCCACCGCCTGCCGAAGGATCGTCATGAACTGGCTGCTCTGGTAGGGTTTCGGCAGGAACCCGGCCAATCCCTTGCCCAGGAAGTCCGTGAGGACATCCTGCTCGCTGTAGCCGCTGCTCAGCACCACCGGGACCTTCGGATCCACCTGGTGCATGCGGAGGAAGGCCTGCCGACCATCCATGTGGGGCATGGTCAGGTCCATCAGGACGGCGGTGATTTCCGCGTGCCGCAGCTCGAACAGGGCCACGGCTTCGAGTCCGTCCGCCGCCTCCAGGACCTGGAATCCCAGGGTTCCCGCCAGCTCCCTGGCCACGGCCCGGGCACTGGGTTCGTCATCCACCAGCAAGAGGATCCCCTGTGACTGCCACTCCCCCCTGGCCGGTCCAGGTGAATGGGCCGCGGTCCCCAGGGAAAGGGCGGGGAGGAACAGCTTGAAGACCGAACCCCGGCCCTGTTCGCTGTAGACCTTGAGGCTGCCGTGGTGGCTCCGGAGGATGCCAAGCATGGCGGAGAGGCCCAGGCCACGCCCGGTGAACTTGGTGGTGTAGAAGGGATCGAAAATCCGTTCCCGGACTTCCGGCGCCATGCCGCAGCCGGTATCACTCACCTCCAGGGTGACGTACTCCCCCGAGGACAGGGGCAGGGCCGGCAGCAGGCCCACCTGGGTGGCCTCGTCGACCAGCTGCACGCCGGTTCGGATCGTGATGAGCCCGCTGACCTCGTCTCCGATGGCCTCCGAGGCATTGGTGACCAGGTTCATGACCAGCTGCTGCATCTGCGAGGGGTCGGCGGAAATGCAGGGCAGGTTCGGCGGGAGGTCGTAGCGGACCACCGCCTTCCGGGAGAGGGTCACGGTCAGGAGCTGGGTCATCTCGACCACCAGCCGGTTCAGATCCACCTCCAGGACCTGGAGGCGCCCCTTCCCCGCATAGGCCAGCAACTGCCGGGTCAGGTCGGCGGCCCGCAGGGTGGCCTTCTCGATCTGCTCCAGGTAGGGCAAGGCCGGGCTCTCCGGGGGAAGGTGCATGGCCCCCAGGTTCGTGTTGCCCAGGATGGTGGTGAGCAGGTTGTTGAAATCGTGGGCGATGCCCCCGGACAGGACCCCCAGGCTCTCCAGTTTCTGGGACTGGCGCAGGGCCTCCTCGGCCTCCTTCCGCTGGGTGATGTCCGCCCGGATGGCCACGAACTGATGGGGCCGGCCGTCGTCGCCCAGGAAGGGCACGATGGTGGTGTCCACCCAGTAGAAGCTCCCATCCTTGGCCCGGTTCTTGATTTCGCCCTTCCAGACACCCCCGGCCAGGATTCTGTCCCACAGGTCGGCCATGAATGCCTTCGGATGGTGGCCGGAGTTGATGATCCGGTGGTCCTGGCCCAGGAGTTCCAGGCGCGTGTACTTCGATATGGCGCAGAATTTCTCATTCACATAGGTGATCCGGCCCCGGGCGTCCGTGACGGCCACGATGGCGTGCTCGTCCAGCGCGTGCTTGAAGTCCTCCAGTTCGCGGAGAACCTTGGCCATGGGCAGTAATGGCCCCGCTTGGCCGCTGGGCTGGCCTCCATCTACCTGGGGATCACCGGAATGCCCCTGCCGAAGCGTCATGGCTGGCCCCCAAACCCTAAAAGGATACTAAGACCCATTCTCACTATACAACGATGAAGCGGCCCCAGCAGACCCATCCTCCTCGGCGGCTACTGGCCCGTCGGGGCGCCGTACTCCGCGTAGGTCCCCTGGAAGTCCTCGATGCCGTCATCCGTCAGATGCCAGATGCGGGTGGCCACCTCGTCGATGATGTCCTCGTCGTGGGACACCAGCAGGATGGTGCCCTCGTAGCGCTGGAGGGCATCGTTGAGGGCGATGACCGCTTCCAGGTCCAGGTGGTTGGTGGGTTCGTCCAGCACCAGGATGTTGGGCTTCTGCAGCATGAGCTTGCAGAAGAGGAGGCGGCAGGACTCGCCGCCACTGAGGACGTCGGTCATCTTGTTGCCCTCCTCGCCCCGGAAGAGCATCTGGCCCATGATCCCGCGGATCTGCTCCTTGGTGGCCTCGGGGTCGAACTGGTGCAGCCAGGTGACCAGTTCATAGCCCTTGGGGATGCTCTCGGCGAAGTCCTGCGAGAAGTAGCCCACGTTGGCGTCGTGGCCCCACTTCACCTCGCCCCCGTCCAGCTTCAGCCCCAGCTCCGTCACCTGGGGCGCGTTGGCCAGGAGGGCGTTCAGCAGCGTGGTCTTGCCGATGCCGTTGCGGCCCATGAGCGCGATCTTCTCGCCCCGCTGCACCATGGCCGTGAAGCCCTTGATTACTTCGTGGCGGCCCCCCTTCCCGTCCTTGTCCGTGTCATAGCCCTTCTTCACCCCTTCGAACTCCAGCGCATAGCGCCCACCGGGCTTGCCGACGTTGAACTTGATGAAGGGGCGCTGGATGTTGCTGCGGGCGAGGTCGCTGGGCTGGAGGCGCTCGACCTCCTTGCGGCGGCTGTTCACCTGGCTGCTGCGGGTGCCCGCCGCGAAGCGCTGGATGAACTCATTGAGCTGGGCGATCTTCTTCTCGCGCTGGGCGTTGTCCGATTCGATGCGGCTGCGCACCTGGATCTTGGCCATGACCATGTCGTCGTAGCCGCCCGTGTACTGGATGATGGTCTGATAGTCGATGTCGGCGATGTGGGTGCACACGTTGTTGAGGAAGTGGCGGTCGTGGGAGATGACCACCACCGTGCCCTTGTAGCGGCTGAGGAACTCCTCCAGCCAGTGGATGGAATCCAGATCCAGGTGGTTGGTGGGCTCGTCCAGGAGCAGGGCCTGGGGATTCCCGAAGAGGGCCTGGGACAGCAGCACCCGCACCTTCTGGCCGCCCTGCAGCTCGCTCATCCTCCGGTCATGCAGGTCCTCCGGGATGCCGAGACCGTCCAGCAGCACGGCGGCATCACTCTCGGCGGTGTAGCCGTCCTCGTCAGCCACGATGCCCTCGAGTTCGGCCACGCGCATGCCATCCTCGTCCGTCATCTCGGCCTTCTCGTAGATGGCGTCCCGCTCCTGCAGCGCCTTCCAGAGCCCCGCGTTGCCCATGATCACCGTGTCGATGACGCGAAAGGCATCGAAGGCGAACTGGTCCTGGCGCAGGATGCCCATCTTGCGGGGACGGATCACGTTCCCCATCTGCTGTTCCAGTTCGCCCGACAGGATCTTCATGAAGGTGGACTTCCCCGACCCGTTCGGCCCCGTGAGGCCATAGCGCCTCCCTGGGTTGAAGGTCGTGGTCACATCCTCGAACAGGATCTTCGCGCCGTAGCGCATGGTGACATTCTGCACTGCAAGCATGGAGACTCCCGAACCCACCATTCTATCTCAGACTTGGTGGATTCCAGAGGTGCCTTCTCTGCCGATCCGGGCTCCAGGCCGCGCCCTGCGTGCACGGTCCGGCCTGAGGCAGCTGCTCCGCCTCAGGGATCTCTTCCCATCTTAAAAACGGCGCCCGCATGGGCGCCGTTTTGCAGCCGTGCCGAAACCTCCGGCGGGGCATCACCCTAGAAGGGGATGTCGTCATCCGGGAAGCTGCCACCGGCGCCCATGGGGCTGGGGGCGCCGTGGTCCTCGAAATCCTGGGAGCCCCCGCCTGAGGCCTTGCCCCCGTAGCCACCGCTGTCGCGGCTGCCGCCGCCGTCGTCCATGCGGCCCAGCATCACGAAGTTGTCGCAGCGGATGTCGCAGGCGGTCTTCTTCACGCCGTCCTGGCCGGTGTACTCGCGGTACTGGATGCGCCCCTCGATCATCACCTGCTTGCCCTTGCGCAGGTACTTCTCCGCGATCTCGGCCTGCTTGCCCCAGACCACGATGTTGTGCCACTCGGTCTTGCTCTGCTTCTCGCCGGACTGGTTCTTCCAGGTTTCCGTGGTGGCCACGGAGAAGCGGGCGACACTCTGGCCCGAGGGGGTGGCCTTGAGCTCGGGATCGCGCCCGAGGTTGCCGATGAGGAGCACTTTGTTCAAGGATCCGGACATGACGTCCTCCTGTTCTGTGGTGGCGGAGCTCTCCGCCTTACCGTCGTCTCAGACAATCTGAGGGTATGGTAGGATCATGAGGATTGTCCCGAGGGGAGATCATGTCAAGCGTCAACTCAAACCTCCTGGTGAGTTGTAAAAATAAGGCCGGTGCTGAAAAGCATTACTTCCCCGCCCTGAAGGGTGCGGGCTGGACCGGCCCCATCCAGCTGGTGGCGCCCGGCGATCCCATGCCGGACCTGGACGCCATCTCCGGCCTCCTACTCACGGGCGGTGATGACATCCATCCCAGCCACTGGGACACTGCGGAGCCCCTGCATCCGGAGGCCGATGTGGATGCAGAGCGGGATGCCTTCGAGATCCCCTTGATCCGCGCGGCCTGGGACCGGAAGCTGCCCATCTTCGGCATCTGCCGCGGCGAGCAGATCCTCAACGTGGCCCTGGGCGGCAGCCTCATCCAGGACGTTCCGGACCACTTCGGCTGTGAGCCGGAGCGGCATCAGCACGGCACCCCGGAAATGCCGGACATGTGCCACCGAGTGCAGGTGGCCCCGACCTCGCGGCTGCGGGACCTGCTGGGCGAGGAGGTCTTCCTGGTCAACAGCCGTCATCACCAGGCCGTGAAGCGTGTCGCGCCGAACCTGGTGGCCGTGGGCTGGCACCTGGACACGACCCATCCCGAAACCGGCCCCCTCATCGAGGCCATCGAATCCGTGGATCACGCGCGCTGGGTCTTCGGCGTCCAGTGGCACCCCGAGAACCTCGTCGGTCTCAAGTGTCCCGCGGGAAATGCCGCGCGGGAACTGTTCGCCGCCTTCGTGGATGCCGCGGGATCCCAGGCCGACCCGGGGCACTCCTTCAGTTGAGGAGCTGGGCCTGGAACTGTGTCCGGGTCTGCACCAACTCAGCCTGCAGTTCCGGGGCCTGCCGCCTCGGGTCGTTCAGGGCCTGGTCCAGTTCCGCCAGGGCCGCCGCCGGCTGGCCCGTTTGGAACGAATACCAGGCCTTGGCCCGGTGCACGTAGGGCGAATCGGAATCCGCGGCTCGGAGGCGCGCCACCCGCCTTTCGAATTCTCTGGAATCGAACCTGGACAGGCGGACCAGGCATTCCGCGAGGGCAGCCTCGGCATTCCCACGGACCTCTGGCGTCACGCCCTCGGGCAGGAGGTCCAGCACCTTCTGGTAGCCCGCCCGGGCCAGGTCGAAGTGCCGCCGGAGCCGGGCCAGTTCGGCCACATAGAACTGGCACTCGGCCTCGATGGTCCGGAGGCCAGTTTTCTGGGCCAGAGCCAGGGCCCGCCCGTGGAATTCCCCGGAGTCCGAGGGCTGTCCCTTCATCAAGGCCAGGAGGCCCAGGTTCCTCAGGCAGGTGATCTGCCCCACCTTGTCCCCCACGGATTCGCGGAGGGCGAGGGCCTTGGTGAACAGGGCCTCGGCCCCGGAGTGGTCCTGGGCCATGAGGGCGGTGACGCCCAGGTTGTTGAGCGCCAGGGCCTCGCCCCATCGGTTCCCGAGGCCCCGCTGAAGGTCCAGGTTGGTCCGGTACAGGTGGTTCGCCCCTGCAAGGTCGCCCCGTTTCTGCGCCAGGTTCGCCAGGTTGTTCTGGGCCAGGGAGATATAAAATTGGTCGCCGGTCTGCTGGCTGAGGCTGAGGGAGCGCTCGTAGAAGGCCTTGGCCTCCTCATCCCTGCCCCTTTCCGCCGCGATGAGACCGAGGTGGTTGTAGCCGAGGGTCTCCCCGTCCCGGTCCCCGATGGCCTGGGCCAGGGACAGCGCCGCCTCCCGCAGGCGCTGGGCCTCGTCGAGGTCCCCCAGGTCCTTCGCGAGATAGGCCTTCAAGCCCAGGGCGCGGCCCTCGGCCCAGCGGTCGCCCGTGGCCCGGGCGGACATCAGGGCCCAGTTGGCGACCGGGAGGGCCTGATCCTCTCCCAGCCGGCGGAGACAGGCCGCATAGGCCGAGACGGCGCTGGAAAAGCCCGGGGCCCGGAGGGCCGCCTCCCGCAGGAAGGGCTCGCTGCCCCTGAAGTCCCCCTTCAGGAACCGTGCCTTGCCATTGGCGTAGGACGCGAAGACCCCGGGGGGCACCTCTGGATCCTGAACGCTGCGGGACCGGAGGGGGTCCACCTTCCGGAGCAGATCGTGGGCGGCGGGGTCCACCAGGGCGTAGGGCACGAAGGAGGCCTGCAGGGCCGCCGTCGAGGAGCCTGCGGCTCGGACATGCCCCTTTTCGTCTACCAACTCATAGGAAAGGGTCTGGGCCCGGTGGAGGTTGTCCTGGGTGAGGGATCCCCGGAGGAAGAGACGGGCGCCCAGGGCCCTGGCGATGCGGGACTGGCCGGCGGGCTCGAGGCTCTCGGCAGGGCTCAGGTGGAGGTTGGTGATGACCCGGAGCACGGATTCGGGTTCCACCACGGCCAGGCTGGGCGAGGCGTGCAGGGCGGTGCCAAGCAGTTCGGGCATGCCCACCGCCAGGAGGGCGTCCAGGTTCGAATCCCCGGTGTCGTTCCGGATCGGCATGACGGCCACCCTGGGCGGCTGGTCCTTTCCCAGGTCGGCAATGCTGCTGCGCCCGAACAGGAAGTAGCCCAGGCCGAGCAGGACGAGGAGGGTGACCGCCGCGCTCCCGGCCCACCAGACGGCGGCATTCCGTTCCAGCAGGCGGGAAAGCGCTTCGGCCACCTGCTGGCTCGTGGGACGCCTGGAGGCCTGGCCATCCAGCATGGCCAGGAGCAGGGCCTTCAAGGGCCTGGAAAGGTGGCGCCCCCTAAGGGATTTGAGGTCGCCCGCGAGGGTCGCCGCCATCCTCTCCCGTCCTTCCCCGGGGAAGGGGTGGTCGCCCAGGAGCAGTTCCCAGGCCACGACACCGAGGGAGAAGACATCGCTCGGAGGCCCCACTCGCTTCCCGCTCATCTGCTCGGGGGAAGCGTAGGTGGGACTCCCCATGAAGATGCCCGCCTCGGTCATCTCCCCCCACCTGGACATGGAAGGCGAGGGCCGGAGGGAGTCCTCGCTGATCCCCCCCTCCTGATCGAGGGCCAGGGCTTCCATTCGCGTGGCATCGTTCCCGCCACGGTCCTCCGGCAATACGAAGTTGGGCCCGCTGCCGGTGAGGGCCTCACCGATGCCGTAGGCGTAATCCACCAGCCGGGCGAGCCCGAAGTCCAGGACCTTGACCTGGCCCGAGGCATCCACCATCACGTTGCCGGGTTTCAGGTCCCGGTGGACGATGCCCTTGGTGTGGGCCGCCTCCAGGGCGACGGCGATGGCTTTCAGGACCGAGAGCTTCCGGGACAGGTCCAGGCCCTTGGCCACCGTGGCGAGTGTCTCCCCCTGGATATACTCCATGGCGATGTAGGCATTCCCCTGGGCCTCCACCCAGTCATGCACCTGGCAGACATGGGGGTGGTTGAGCTGCGCAAGGGCCCTGGCTTCCCGGCGGAACCGCTCCGTGGTGGCGGCATGTCCATCCGCGTCCAGCCGGACGGACTTCAGGGCCACCCGGCGTTCCAGCACCGGATCCCAGGCCAGATAGACCGCGCCCATGCCTCCCTGGCCCAGGAGCGTCTCCACCTGAAACCGACCCACCCGCGAGCCCGGGCCCAGCGCCCCCGGTCCCGGCCCCCCTGGGCCGGGCGCACCGGAGGGCGCTGGTGTCATCGGAGGCGGGGTCATGGCGGGAGGCCGTTTACTTCATCTGCCGGCTTTGCGCTGCCTCGATGAGTTCCTTGATGCGGCGCGCATCGGCCTTGCGGTGGCCATGGCTGGTGAGGGGGTCGCTGCCGCCGGTGCTTTCCACCAGAAGGTCGGCCCAGAGCAGGCCCGTGTCGATGCGCACGCTGGCCACCTTCGACAGGTGGATGCTGATCTCGTTCACCGTGAACCAGGACCGCTTGCGCCGCATCACCGCGACATCCGTGATTTCGATGACCGTGCTGAACAGGTGATTGCCCCTGGTCCAGCGGCTGGCCTGGAAGGTTTCGCTCATCCGAGCGCCTCCTTGGCGGCGGCGGCCACGGCCTGGGGGGTGATGCCGTAGGCCTCCAGCAGCTTCTCGGGCTTGCCGCTCTGGCCGAAGAGGTCCTTCACGCCCACCCGGCGGACGGGCATGGGATGGGCCTCGGACAGGAGCTCCGCCACCAGGCCTCCGAGGCCCCCGTGGATCTGGTGCTCCTCGCAGGTGACCACGACCTTGTGCTTCCCGGCCAGGGCGACCAGCGTGTCGCGATCGAAGGGCTTGAGGGTGGGTGTGTGCAGCACCGTGGCCTCGAGGCCTTCCGTGGCCAGCAGCTCCGCCGCGTCGAGGCAGATGGAGGTGCCCAGGCCGCAGCCCACCAGCAGCACGTCCCTCCCCTCCCGCATCACCACGGCCTTGCCCAGCTGGAAGCGGTAGTCCTCGGCGTGGATGCGGGGGAACTTGTCGCGGGTGAGGCGGACGTAGACGGGGCCCTGGTGGGTGCAGGCAGCGCGGATGGCCTGGCGAGTCTCGATGGCATCCGCGGGGGAGATGATGGTCATGCCCGGGATCATGCTCATGAGGGCCAGGTCCTCGAGGCACTGGTGGGTGCCGCCGTCCTCACCCACCGTGAGGCCCGCATGGGTGGCCACGATCTTCACATTCTGCCGGCCCACGCCCACGGCCTGGCGGACGAACTCGTAGGCCCGGCCCGTGGCGAACATGGCGAAGGTGCTCACGAAGGGCACCACGCCCGTCGTGGCGGCTCCGGCTGCGGCGGCCACCATGCCCTGTTCGGCGGCGCCCATGTTGAAGAAGCGCTCCGGGAAGGCCTTGGCGAACTTGCTGGTGCGGGTGGACCCGGCCAGGTCCGCGTCGAACACGATGATATTGGCGCCCTCGTTTCCCAGTTCCACCAGGGTGTCGCCGTAGGCATCCCGCAGGCTGTCCATGACGCCGCCCGCCCTGCCGCCCACGCCCGCCGTCTCCAGACCCGCCATGACCACTCCCCAAGGAAGCCTCCAGTCTACGCGAGGTCCCGTCCGGACGCTGCCGCTGCGCGGCGGGGCCAGGCGGACCGCATGGTGGTCCGTAAAAAATCCGGGAAGAGGCCTTAGGCTGGAGGCATGGCGAGGCCTGTCCGACCTTCTTCCCTGCTCTGGGGCCTGTTTGTGGTCCTCGGCGGGACCGCCCTGGCCCTGCGCCTTCGCCTGCCCCGACATCCGGCCCTGCTTTGGATCACCGCAGCCATGCTGCTGCTGCTGGCCTGGAGAATGCTGTCGCTCCTTCAGGGCTGGAGGCGCGGCCTGCTGCCGGGCACGCGACTCCTGCTGCCGGCGGTGATCCTGGTGGAGGGCCTGGGCCTGATCCTCACCTCCAGTTCCGATGGGGTCCTGAAGATCCGCCTCGGTACCGCCCTGGCCCTGGAATTCCTGCTGGTGGCCCTCGCTGTCCGCGCCTGGCGCCGGGCAGAAGCCTTTCCCGGAACCTGGCCCGAGGACCGCATCGCCCTGGCCTTCGAGGCCCTCGTGCCACCCCGCGCGGCACGCCTCTTGGCCCTGGAGCTGGTGATGCTCGGCGGTGCCATGCGCTTCCTGGCCGGGGGGTTCAGGCACCCGGCGCTCCCGGGATTCAGCCATCATCTCGAGTCCGCCCTGCGAGGATTCCTGCCGGCCCTGCCCCTCCTGATCCCCGGCGATGTCCTCTTCCTGAAGGTGGTCTCCTCGGGGCTGGCCCCCTGGCTGCGCTGGGTCCTGCATGGGTCCACCGTCTATGCGGTGGTCTGGCTGTTCGGCTTCTACGCCAGCCTCAAGGCCCGTCCCCACCAGATCCGCGAGGGCATGGTGTACCTGCACCTGGGCCTGATGAAATCCGTCGCCTTCCCGGCCCGGCTGGTCCAGACGGCCGCCCCCCTTCCGGACTTCGACGATGACTGGGCCCGCCACGCCCACCTGAAAGGGGTGGAGAAACTGATCGCCAAGGGGGCTCCGGTCCTGGAGTTGAGCCTTTCCGAGCCCGTCCGGGTGCTGGGCCTGCTCGGCCCCGGTCGCCCCGCCTTGCGGCTCGCGGTGTCCTGCGATGACCCCTCCGCCTTCCTGGCTGCCCTGGGCCGCCCATGCGCCTGAGCCTCCCCATCGACCCCCTGCTGCCGCAGGTGGTGGCGTCCCTGCGCGGCAACCCGAACCTGGTGCTCCAGGCGGATCCCGGCGCCGGCAAGACCACCCGGGTGCCTCCGGCGCTGCTCGAGGCGGGCCTGCTGGGGGAGGGCGAGTGCTGGATCCTCGAACCCCGCCGCCTGGCCGCGCGTCTGGCCGCTGCCCGGGTGGCCGACGAGCTCGGCGAGGCCCTGGGCCAGCGGGCCGGCTATGCCGTGCGCTTCGAGCAGAAGGTGTCGAAAGGCACCCGGCTGCGCTTCGTCACCGAGGGCCTGCTGCTGCGGCGGCTGCAGGGCGATCCGCAGCTGCGAGGCATCGCCGCCGTGGTGCTGGACGAGTTCCACGAGCGGCACCTGCACACGGACCTGGGCCTCACCCTCCTGCGCCGGCTCCAGCGTGGGACCCGGCCCGGCCTCCGGTTGCTGGTCATGTCCGCCACCCTCGACCCCGGCCCCGTGGCCGCCTTCCTCGAGGCGCCGGTCCTGAAGAGCGAGGGCCGGGCCTTCCCCGTGGAAACGGCCTACCTGACCAGGCCCGATGATCGGCCCATTGAGCTGCAGGTCTCGGAGGCGCTCGACCGGCTCTATGGGGAAGGCCTGCTCGACCACACCCTGGTGTTCCTGCCGGGCGCAGCGGAGATCCGGGCCTGCCTGAGGGGCTGCGAGGCCGTGGCGGCGCGGCTGGGCCTGAGCCTGCGGCCCCTGCACGGCGAGCTGTCCCCGGAGGCCCAGACCCATGCCCTGGAGGTCACGGGGACCCCCAAGGTCATCCTCAGCACCAACGTGGCCGAGAGCTCCGTCACCCTGGACGGCATCGGCGCCGTGGTGGATTCGGGCCTGGGCCGGGAGGCCACACACTCGCCCTGGTCGGGTCTGTCGGGGCTGCGCACGGTGCGTATCAGCCAGGCCCGCTGCGTACAGCGCACGGGCCGCGCGGGCCGCACGGGGCCTGGCCGGTGCCTGCGCTTGTATACCGAGGCGGACTTCGGGGCCCGCCCCGCCTTCGACCAGCCCGAACTGCAGCGCTCGGACCTGGCGGAGCCTCTGCTCGCCCTGCATGGGATGGGCATCGGCGAGCCCGGCGCCCTGGACTGGTTCGAGGCGCCACCCGAAACCGCCCTGGCCGCGGCGGAAGCCCTGCTCACACGCCTCGGCGCCCTTGCAGACGGCGCCCTCAGCCCCGTGGGGAGGCGCATGGGGGAGCTGCCCCTGCATCCCCGCCTGGCCCGGCTGGCCCTGGCCGGCGAGGACCTTGGCATTCCGCAGCTGGCCCTGCGCGCCGCGGCCCTGCTGGAGACCGGCAACCTCTCGGCGCGCCAGGGCCTGGACCGGGCACCTGCCAAGTCGGGGCACGGCGCGGATTCGGACCTCCTGCTGCGCCTGGACCAGTTCGAGGAGGCCGAGGACGCGGGCTTCGGTGCGGGGGCCTGCCGGGCCGCCGGCCTGGATGCCAACGCCGTCCACCGGGCGAAGCGGGCCGTCCACTCCCTCGCCCGGTTCTTGCCTTCGCCCGCCGAACCCGAGGATGCGGAGGCGCGCCTGCTGAAGGCCCTGCTCCTGGCCTACCCGGACCGCGTGGGGCAGCTTTCCGCCAGCGGCACCGTCGCCTTCGCCGGGGGCGGGGGCGCGAAGCTGGATCCCGGATGCCGGGTCCGGCGGCCGGGCCTGATCCTGGCCCTGGAGGCCGAGGCCGTGAAGCAGGGCACCGGTGCTCAGACGCTGGTCCGCCTGGCCTCGCGGTGCGAGGCGGACTGGCTGCTGGACGCCTTTCCGGAGCGGCTGGAGGACGTGGATGAGGTGCAGTTCAACCCTGCCGCGGGTCGCGTCGAGCGGCGAGCCGAGATCCGCTACGAGGGCCTGACCCTCGATGCCAGCCGCGGCCCCGCCGATCCTGCCGATCCGCGCGTGACGGCCCTGCTGGCCGGGGCGTTGCGGGAGCGTCCCCTCGACGAGGTGCCTGCCCGGTTCCTGGCCCGCCTGGCCTTCCTGCGGAAGCACCGCCCCGAGCTGAACCTGCCCCAGGACCTTCTGGGACCGCTGCTCGCCGGGGCCTGCGCGGGACGGACCACCCTGCGGGAGGTGCAGGACGTGGACTGGACCGCGGCCCTGCGCCAGGCCTTCCCCGCCGAGACGCTGCGCCTGCTGGAAGCCTGGGCGCCCGAGGCCATCCAGCTGCCCAAGGGCCGACCCACGAAGGTCCACTACGAGGCCGATCCCCCCTGGATCGCCTCCCGGCTCCAGGACTTCTGGGGCCTGAAGAGGAGCCCCTCGGTCGCCGGCGGCGCCGTGCCCCTGGTGCTGCACCTGCTGGCCCCCAATATGCGGGCCGTCCAGGTCACCACAGACCTCGCAGGCTTCTGGCAGCGGGTCTACCAGGAGCTGCGGCCGGGATTATCCCGGCGCTATCCCAAGCACCATTGGCCGGAGTAGAAGCTACCCTGGAACCCATGCTGACCTTCCGCCCCATCCGTCCCGAGGACGATGCCCCCGTGGCGACCATCATCCGCCGGGTCATGCCCGAGTTCGGGGCCGATGGGCCGGGCTTCGCCCTCCATGACCCGGAGGTGGACCGCATGAGCGCGGCCTATTCGGTCCCCGGCGCGGCCTATTTCGTGGTGGTCGGAGAGGCCGGCCGGGTGGTGGGTGGAGGCGGCATCGCCGCCCTCGACGGCGGTGACCCGAGCGTCTGCGAGCTGCGGAAGATGTACTTCCTCCCCGAGGCCCGGGGCCGGGGCCTCGGCGAGGCCCTCCTGCGCCATTGCCTGGAAGTGGCCAAGACCCTGGGCTACCGAACCTGCTACCTGGAGACCCTCACGGGCATGGACCAGGCGATCCGCCTCTACACCAGGGTCGGCTTCCGGCCCCTCTGCTCGCCCCTGGGCCGGACCGGCCACTGCGGCTGCGACCAGTGGTTCGCCAGGGACTTGAAATGATCCTGGGATTGGGCACAGACCTCTGTCCGCCGTCGCGCTGGCGGCACCTCATCGAACGGTTCGGGGCGGAGAAGTGCGCGGGGCGGATCCTCCACCCGGAGGAGATGGCCTACCTTCTGGGCGGCCACCGGGCCCGTCTCCCCGAGCGCCTGGCCGGGCGCTGGGCCCTCCGGGAGGCCTTCGGCAAGGCCCTCGGCACGGGCCTGGAGGGCTGGTCCTGGAAGGAGCTCCGCTACGTGAACGGCCGCCTTTGGGCGGTGGGCGCCCTGGCCAACCTCCTGGCATCCCGGGAGATCCGAACCTTGCATGGCAGTGTCAGCCATGACGGGGACCTGGCCCTGGCGGTGGTCATCCTGGAAGGGTGAATCGACAGAAACTCAAGCCTCGGCCCCCGCAGCCGATCCTGGGAACAGGAAGACCCGATGGATCCCATCCTGTCCAAGCAACAGATGACCCTTGCCGAGTTCCGGAGCCTCCGGGACTTCATCTATGCCAAGTCCGGCATTTTCTTCAGTGAGTCGAAGCAGTACTTCCTGGAGAACCGGCTGAGCAAGCGGGTCGCCGAGCTGAAGCTCCGGAGCTACGGGGACTACCTCTCCCTCCTGCAGGGTGCCCAGGGGGCCGCGGAACTGAAACAGCTCTTCGTGGAGATCACCACGAACGAGACCAGTTTCTGGCGGAACCCCCCCCAGATCGAGGCCTTCCAGAACATCGTGCTCCCGGATGCGGCCAAGCAGGCCCGGGAACGGGGCCAGAGCCGGCTCCGCCTATGGTCGGCCGCCTGTTCCAGCGGCGAGGAGCCCTACACCCTGGCCATGATCTGCCATGACCTGAAGGACACGGTGCTCCGCGGGCTCACCGTGGAGATTTTGGGCACGGACATCAGCGAGAAGGTGCTGGCCCATGCCCAGGATGCGGTCTACAACAGCTACACCCTCAGGAACCTGACGCCGGAACAGCTGCAGCGCCACTTCGTGCCCCTGGGCAAGGACCTCTTCCAGCTGAAACCCGAGGTCCAGCGCCTCACCACGCTCCGGCATTGCAACCTGGTGGACTATCCGGCCTACCGCCAGCTGGGGGCCTTCGACGTCATCTTCTGCCGGAACGTCCTCATCTACTTCGACGAGGCGGCCAAGGCCCAGGTGCTGAAGGGGTTCCACGGCCAGCTCCACCCCAAGGCATATCTGCTGGTGGGACACAGCGAAAGCATCCATGCTTTCAACACCGGATTTGAGCTGCTGCATTTCAGCAAAGCCATGGGATACCGGAAGCGGGCCTGATCGGCCAGGAGTCGTGCAATGCCCATCACCCCTCAAGAACTCATCGCGAACCTCGGAGACCTGCCGCCCCTTCCGCAGGTGGCCTCCCAGGTCCTGCGAGTGTCCGCGGACCCCGACGCCAATGCCGAGGACCTGCGCAAGGTCATCTCCATGGATCAGGCCCTCACCAGCCAGATCCTGAAGATCTCCAATTCGGCCATGTTCGGCATGGTCCGGGAGGTCACGACCCTGACCCAGGCGATCATGACCCTCGGCTTCTCCACCATCAAGAGCGTGGTCATCGCCAGTTCGGCCAAGAACCTCTACCATCGGGGCACCGTGGGTCTCCAGGAACGGCTCATCTGGGAGCATGCCCTGGTGTCCGCCATCGCGAGCCGGGCCTTCGCAAAAAGCCTCCGGTTCCCGCGCATGGAAGAGGCCTTCATCGGGGGCCTCCTGCACGACATCGGGAAGTCCGTCCTGGGCGTGAAATTCCCCGACCGTTATGGTGCCCTGCTCCGGACCGTCTACAACGAGAACGGCGTCTGCCTGGACCTAGAGCTGGAGACCTTCGGCTTCGATCACGCCATGGTGGGCGAGGCCCTGGTCAGCAGGTGGAACCTGGCCACCAGCCTGCAGGCCGCCGTCCGCTGGCACCACGATCCCATGCACGCCGAGGATGTCCACCGGGAACTGGCCGCCATCGTGGCCCTGGCCAACCACCTGGCCCTGGAGGAGAAGGTGGGCATCGGGGACCCGCACCATCTGGAAGATGCCACCCTCCAGGCCATGGGGATCCTCCAGCTCAGCCCCGAGGCCCTGGGCGGCATCAAGGAGGGTGTGAAGAGCGCCATCGAGCAGGACAAGACGATGATCGCGGAGTTCTGAATGATCACTCCGGAGCAGTTCACCTCGCGCATGAAGGCCAAGAACCTGCCCAGCCTCCCCCTGACGGTGGTGGCCCTGGGCGAGGCCGTTCAGGACGAGCGCTGCACCGTGGACCGCATCCTGGGCATCCTGTCCAAGGACCCCTCCCTGTCCGCCACCCTGCTGCGCCTTGCCAACTCGGCCCTCTACGCCGGGGAAGGGTCTGTCCAGGACCTGCGCTCGGCCGTGCTGCGGCTGGGCTTTGACGCCATGGCCAACCTGAGCACCGGAGCCGCCGTCATCAAGAACCTGAGGTCCGGAACCCACCTCGACGCGGTGAAGCTGTGGCAGCACAGCGTGGCCGTGGGCCTCACCGCCAAGGGAATCTGCAGCCTGGCCAAGCGACATGGCCAGGCCGAGACCGCTTTCCTCACGGGCCTGCTCCACGACATCGGCAAGATCGCCCTCGACACCTGTTTTCCGGAGGAATACACCGCCGTGCTCCAGAAGGTCGCCGAAGGCGCCTTCTTTGTGGACGCCGAGCGCGAGGTCCTGGGCATGGATCATGCGGAGGCCGGCGCGCTCCTCGCCGCGAACTGGGCCTTCCCGACGGCGATCATCGAGGTGATCCGGGTCCACCACGCCCCAGGCCCCGAGGACTTCCTGCCCAACCTGATCCACATGTCTGACCTGCTGGTGCGGACCCGCATCCCCATGGGCCCCGCCGACGAGCACCTGATGATCTCCTTCGATGATCTGCCGGCCTTCAAGGCAGTCCTGGCCGGGTCCCTGCACAAGGACCTGGATGTGGAGCGGATGACCTTCTCCATCGACGACGAGGTGGACCATGCCCTGGCCTTCGTCGAGATGGCCTTCCAGGCATAGGGGATAGCACGATGACGATCCGGATACTGGTGGTGGATGACAGCCCCTTCATGCGGAAGTCCCTGCAGAAGATGTTGGAGGAGGCACCGGACCTGCGCGTGGTGGCCACGGCCCGGGACGGCATCGATGCCCTCGAGAAAATCGAAGAGTACAAGCCGGACCTCGTCACCCTCGATATCGAGATGCCCCGGATGGATGGCCTCACCTGCCTGAAGAAGATCATGGCGCAGCACCCCATGCCGGTACTGATGGTGTCGAGCCTCACCCAGGAAGGGGCCCAGGCCACCCTGGACGCGCTCTCCTTGGGGGCCCTGGACTTCATCCCGAAAGAGAGCGGTTTCGCCAGCATGAGCATCCTGCAGATCCAGAAGGACCTGCAGGAGAAAGTGCGGCGCCTGGCCTCAAGCCCTCGTTTCCACAGGGCGGTCCCGGCCCCGGCCCGGCCCGCATCCACCCCCGCCGCACCGGCAGCGCCCGTCGCCGGATCCCTGGCCGCGCCGAAGGCACATACGCCTCCGCCCGCCCATGACTCCAGGCTGGGCTCCTCGCCCCAGGCGGAGTTGCTGCTCATCGGCACCTCCACCGGGGGCCCGAAGGCCCTGCAGGACATCCTTCCCACCCTGCCGGCCAGCCTGCCGGTCCCCTGCCTCATCGTCCAGCACATGCCGAGCACCTTCACCAGGCCCTTCGCCGATCGCCTGAATGGCCTCTGCAAAGTGCACGTGAAGGAGGCGGAGCAGGGCGAGCCCCTGCAGGCCGGCACGGTCTACATCGCGCCCGGCGGCATCCACATGACCTACGGGGCCCGGGGACCGAAGGGCCACATCGAACTGGGTCCCGAGCCCGTATCCTCCCTCCACCGTCCCAGCGTGGACGTGCTCTTCATGAGTGTGGTGGAGCTGTTCCGGGGCCAGGTGCTCGCGGGGATCCTCACAGGCATGGGCTCGGACGGGGCCAAGGGCATGGAGCAGCTGAAGCAGAAGGGAGCCTACACCCTCGCCGAGGCCGAGGAGAGCTGCGCGGTCTACGGCATGCCGCGCGCCGCCGTGGAGCGGGGCTGCGTGGATGTCGTCGCGCCGCTGGCCGACATCCCGGGCCACCTCCGCCGACACTTCGGGATCTAGGGGCCCGTCCTCGTGGACATCCCCGCGATCCTGGGGTCCCTGCAGATTCCGGCGTCCGCCGCCCCACCTGCCGAGGCCCTGGCCAATTCCCTCGCGGGGCAGAGCGTCGAGGCCACGCTGGAAGCCATCCTCCCCGACGGCCTGCTCCTGCGCCTTCCGGACGGAACCCAGTTGCAGGCCCAAGGTACCCTGCCCTTCCCCCTGGGCAGTGCCCTCACCCTGGCGGCCGTCCCGCTGCCCGATGGGACCGGGCTGCGCCTGCAGGTGATTCGTGCGGTCCCCCCGCCCAGCACGGCCCTGCTGAGCCCTCTGGTGCTGGGCGAGGCGGCCGGCCTGCTGAGCCGGATCCAGTCCGGAGCCCTGGCGGACCTCCTGCGCGACCTGCTCCAGGCGGGCCCGGCCACCGCGGAGCAGCCGGAGGCCTGGTCGGCCTGGATGAAAGCGGCCATGAAGACCCTGGCCGACCCCGCCGCCTCCCCGAACGAATCGACCTTCCACCGGCTCCAGGCCCAGGAAGGGACCGGCTGGTTTGAGCTCCCGCTGCCCTGGGCTCCAGGCGCCGAGCCCGTGCGGATCTGGATCGAGGACGAGCGGAGCGCACCGAAAGGGGAGTCCGACCCGGCCCGCCGCGTGTTCCTCAGCATCCCCTTCAGCACCCTGGGCGAGGTCCGACTCGGAGTGGAACAGCGCAGCGCAGGAACCAGGGTGCGGCTCTGGGTCCAGGATCCGCAGCAGCTGGCGGCCGTCCGGCAGGATCTCGAAAGGGAACTGGCTTCGCTGGGACGGCCCGTGGACCTGAAGGTCTTCGCCCTCCCCCCGGGCACGCCCGATCTCCGGGCCATGGCCGGCGCCAGCCCCCTCCAGGCCCTGGGCTGATCCCAGCCGACTCAGCCTTTCCGCAGCTGCCGCAGGAGCCTCGGCAGCCGGTTCAGGGCCGCCTGGGCCTCGGCCCATTCCCGGTGGGGGCGGGCCGGGAAGCCGGTGACGAAGCTGCCCTCGGGCAGGCTCTTGGCCACCACGCTGTTCCCCCCCACGACGCTGCGGCTGCCGATCTCGATGTGGCCCACCACGCCCACCTTTCCCGCCAGGGTCACGTAGTCGCCCAGCTTCGTGGAGCCGCTGATGCCCGTCTGGCTGATGAGCAGGCAGTGGTTCCCCACCTGCACGTTGTGAGCCACCTGCACCTGGTTGTCGATCTTGGTGCCGGGGCCGATGCGGGTGGGGCCGAGCACGCCCCGGTCGATGCAGACGCAGGCGCCGATCTCCACGTCATCACCCACCTCCACCCAGCCCACCTGGGGGATCTTGGCATGCCGCCCCTCCACGAGCACGTAACCATAGCCGTCGCTGCCCACCACGGAATTCGCGTGGATGGCCACCCGGTTCCCCAGGCGGGTGCGCCGGTAGAGCACCGCGCCGGAAAACAGTTCGCAGCCATCGCCCAGCACGCAGTCCTCCCCAACGTGAACCCCCGGATGCAGCAGACAGTCCTTGCCGAGGACAGTGCGCGCTCCCACCGTGGCTCCGGGCGCGACGCGGGAGCCGGCCCCGATCACTGCCGTGGGATGAACCGAGGCGTCACTCCAATCGGGCCGGGACTCGGGGTGCAGCCAGCCGATGGCCTGGGCGAAGGCCCAGTAGGGGTGCTTCACGCGCAGGACAGGGCGGTCGCCCAGGTCCACCGTGGCCTCCACGAGGATCAGGCCCGCCAGGCTCTCCTTGGCCTTGGCGGCATACTTCGGATTGGCCAGGAAGCTCACGGATCCAGCGCCAGCCTCCTCCAGGGGCTTCACTTCGGAAATCGGGCGTTCCGGGGGACAATGCTCCAGGACGCCGCCCAGACGTTCGGCCAGATCCTGCGCGGTCAGGGTCATCAGGGTCCGGGTCATGGGTGCTCCTCGTCAGCCTTCAGTCTTCAGTCTTCAGCCTTCAGTTTCCAGTCATCCGTGTGGAATCCATCATGCATCCTGTCCTGTTCGAGATCGGCTCCTTTCCCCTGGGCACCTACGGGCTGCTGCTGGCCATCGCCTTCTTTGCGGGCACGGCCCTGGCGAAACGCCAGGCGAAGCTGGACGGTCTCGTTCCCGCGGCCATCACGGACCTGGCCATCGCCATGCTCATCTCCGCCATCGTCGGTTCGAAACTGCTCATGATCGTCGTGGACCTGATCAACGGCGCCCCCCTGCAGGAAGTCTTCTCCCTCGGGACCCTGCGGGCGGGCGGCGCCATCCATGGCGGCATCATCGCGGCCACGGCGGTGTTCTTCTGGAAGCTCCGCAAGGGCCAGGGCCTGCCCCTCCGAGTCACCGGGGATGCCCTGGTGCCCGGCGTGGCCCTGGGCCAGGCCATCGGCCGGCTGGGCTGCTTCTCGGCCGGCTGCTGCTACGGCACCGAGACCCATGTACCCTGGGCCGTGACCTTCACCAACCCCGTCGCCCAGGCCTTCAGCGGCACCCCCCTGGAGATTCCCCTCCATCCCGTGCAGCTCTACAACAGCCTCGCCAACCTCGTGGTCATGGGCATCCTGCTCCTGGCCCGCCCCAAGCGTGCCTTCCAGGGCCAGATCTTCGCCCTCTACTTCCTGGTGGAGGGACTGGGCCGGGTCCTCACCGAGACCTGGCGCGGGGACATCGATCGCGGCACGGGCTGGCTGGGCTTGGCCTGGCTCAGCACGGGACGGGTCACGGGCCTGGCGTTCATGCTGCTGGGACTGGGCGTCTGGCTGGTTTGGCGTCGGCGGCCGGTGACTCAAGTCAGGAGCTCTAAATGATCAGCCTGCGCGCCGAAGAAGGCGCCCCCCGACTGGACCGGTTCCTGGCCGACCGCTTTCCCGAGATCCCCCGGGCCCGCTGGGACGTCCATGTCCGCACGGGCGAGATCAAGGTGAACGGGCAGGCCGTGACCAAGGGCGGCGTGAAGCTCCGCCCGGGGGACCTGGTGGAAACGGAACTCCCGACGATCCCCGTGCCTGCGGCCCATCTGGAGGCCGAGGCCATCGACCTGCCCACCCTCTTCGAGGACGCCCACCTGTGGATCGTGGACAAGCCCGCGGGCATGGTGGTGCACCCGGGCCCGGGCCACGCCGGAGGCACGGTCGTGAACGCCCTCCTGCACCGCCTCCAGTCCCCGGTGGTCCTGGAGTCCGTGGTGGAGGAAGCCGAGGACACGGAGGAACTGGCCTCGGGCTGGCCGGGCCTGGTGCATCGCCTGGACCGCTACACCACGGGTTGCCTCTGCCTCGCGAAGACTGCCGAGGCCCAGCGGGACATCCAGTCCCAGTTCAAGGCCCGCACCGTGGAGAAACGCTACCTGGCCCTGGTGCGCCACTCCCCCAAGCTGCCCCAGCTGGGCAGCCTGCTCATCGACGAACCCATCGCCCGCCACAAGCGGGACCGCCTGCGCATGGTGGTGGCCGCGGGCGGGCGCTCCGCCCAGACCCGCATCCGCGTGCTGGCCCGCACCTCGAGCATCGCCCTGGTGGAGTGCGAGCTGCTCACGGGGCGCACCCACCAGATCCGGGTGCACCTCGCCCACCTCCGGGCCCCGCTCATGGGTGATCCCCTCTACGGCGGCCCCGGCCGCTGGAAGGACGTGGATGGCCAGGCCCTCCTGCTGCCCCATCCGGCCCTGCACGCCTGGAAGCTCTCCGTGAATCATCCCGTAACCGGGGTGCGCATCGATGCGGAAGCACCCATTCCCGATGCCTTCAGGGCCCTGGCGGTCGCCCTGGGCCTGCCTGAGTTCTGAGGCCGGCGCAGCGTCCAATCGCGATGGGGGCTTCGACCGGTCAGGCGCTGTCGTTATCTACGAGGCCCCAGCGGTCCCAGAGCAGCAGCAGCAGCAGGCCGGGAAGGGCAGCCAGGGCGCAAATGGGGAAATAGAGGGTCCAGCCCACCCGCTCGGCGAGAAAGCCGGTGAAGCCAGCAAAGAAGGTCCGCGGCAGGGCCATGAGCGCACTGAAGAGCGCGTACTGGGTGCCTGTGTACTTGAGGTTGCAACTCCCCATGAGCAGGGCCGCGAAGGCGCTGCCGCCCATGCCGTAGGCCAGGTTTTCCAGGGAGTTCGCTGCCACCAGCAGGGGCAGGTGGCGGCCCAGCAGCGAGATGGCCCAGAAGCCCAGGATGCTGCCGGCCTGCACGAAGCCGCAGATCCACAAGGCCCTGCGCAGGCTCATGCGCATGAGCATCCAGCCGCCGATGAGGCCGCCCAGGATGATGGCCACCATGGCTGTGGTCTTCTGCACAGTACCGATCTGCATCTTGGTGAACCCCATGCCTCGCATCAGGAAGGGCATGGTCATGGATTCCGCCAGCCAGTCCCCCAGCTTGTAGAAGACGGTGAACGCCAAGAGCAAGCCGATGCCTGGCCGCCGGAGCAGGTCGCGCAGGGGTTCCGCCACTGCCTCCGCCAGGGTTCGTGGGGCCTTGGCCCGCGTGTCTGTGTTGGAAGCCAGGAGCGTGGCGAGCATTCCAAGCAGGGTGAGGCAGGCCATCATGAGGTAGGTGAACCGCCAGTCCGTGGCCTGGGCAAGGATGAGGGCGAGACCGCCGCTGATGAGCATGGCCACCCGGTAGCCCGTGATGTGGATGCTGTTCCCAAGACCCAGGTGCACCTGATCCAGGGCCTCGGCCCGCCAGGCGTCCACGGCGATGTCGAAGGTGGCGGATGTGAAGGCCACCGCGAGGGCCAACCCGGCAACCGGCCAGAGGCCCAGATGGGGATCCCGCCGGGCCAACTGCCAGAGGGCCGCCGCCATCCCCGCCTGCATGAGAAGCATCCAGCCCCTTCGTCGCCCAAAAAGAGGCAGGGCGTACCGGTCCAGCAGGGGGGCCCACAAAATTTTGAGGGTGTACGGCAAGGTCACGTAGCTGAACAGGCCGATGGTGGCCAGGCTCAGCTTCTCGTCCGTCATCCAGGCCTTCAGGGTCGAGCCCGTCAGGAAGAGCGGCAGTCCCGAGGCGAACCCGAGCAGGACGAGGACCAGGAGGCGGCGACGAGGCATGGGAGATGGTAACGGGTGAGACGCTGCCGCGCTCTGGGCGATGAATCAGTTCAGCGGGGGCTCCGGCCCGGCGTGGGTGTGCAGGTCATGGACCAGGTGCCCCCCGAGGTGGCCCGTGCGGCCCAGAGCCAGGACACCCGCGACGCTCAGCAGGAGCCACAGCGCCAGCAGGACCGTTTCCAGGGCCTTCAACAGCGCCTGCCTCCGGAATTGCGGCAGCACCCAGAGCGCCGAGAAACCGAAGCTCAGCAGCCCCCAGATCAGGGTGGTCCACTGAGCCGCCAGCTCGTGCTCCCGGACGCCCGCCAGCAGGGCCGGTGTGGCCCGGGCGTAGCGCTCGACGGCCTCGCCGCTCGCCAGGGCGAGCAGCAGCCCCCCGAAGCCCAGCAGCAGCAGGCCCAGCGCAGCGGCATGGATGCCGCGCCGCTGGGCGGGCCAGAGCAGGCCCGCCAGCACCAGCAGGGGAGCCACCGTCAGGAGGGCGAGGGGGAAATGGACAATGGCCGGGTGAATGTGGTTCCAGGGGGGCACAGAATCTCCATGGGTGTGGGCCGGTCTTCGAGATGGATACTCCACCCTGGAAGCCGCAGATGCCACCACCAGGTTTCAAAATGCCCCAGGGGAGGAAGTCCAGGGCCCCCATGGACGCGGGACGCCTCGGCCGGGCATCGCCGCTACACTGCCCCGTGGAGCGCGCCATGGCCACACCCTTGAAGGACTCCACCCCCTACGACCTGCACCCCAGCGTGGCCTACGTCCAGGCCATCCTGGCGAACCTGGAGGCCAGAACCGGCCGCAGCCTCGAGGCCTGGGTGGACCTGGCCCGGAAGGCCTCCCCCGCGGAGACCAAGGCCCGCCGCGCCTGGCTGATGGAGCAGGGGCTGGGGACGAACCAGGCTTCCCTGGTGGCCCAGCGGGCCGGCGCCGACCCGGGCCATGCGTTCGGCGAAACCCCGGAGGGCTACCTCGCGGCCGCACCGGGTTATGTGGACGCCCAGTACGGCGGCAGGAAGGCGGCCCTGCGCCCCCTCTTCGAGCGCATCGTCAGCCTGGCTCGCGGACTGGGCGCGGACGTGAAGGTCTGTCCCTGCGAGACCATCGTGCCCCTCTTCCGGCACCACGTCTTCGCCGAGGTGAAGCCCTTCACCGCCCGCCTGGACCTGGGCCTGGCCCTCGGTGACCCGGCCAGCGTGCCGGATCCCAGTGGCCGGTTGAAGGACACAGGCGGCTTCACGAGGAAGGACCGCATCACCCACAAGCTGGAGCTCGCTTCGGAGGCGGACCTGGCGTCTGCGCAGGCCTGGCTGAAACAAGCCTATGCGCGGGACAAGCCCTGACCCGATCGGCCCAGCCCCGGGGCCGTGCGAAGCGGGCCCACTTCTGATCTGGCGATGGGGTCAGATTTCCCTAGGCCTTCGGCTTGGGGCGGCTGGCGGGCGGCACGATGCCGTTCATGCGGAGGTACTCCGCCATCTGGCCGTAGTGGTCCATGCCGTGGAAGGACAGCAGCGTGGCCAGGCCGATGGCCGTGAAGTCCGGGCCCGGGCCGAAGGGGTTCTTGATGGGCCGGACGCCGTTCTGGGCCGTGAGGCTCTGGATGGCCTTCCGGGCGTAGGCGAAGGAGTCCTTCAAGTAATTGACGATCTCAGCCTTGGTCTTGAGGCCCTCGGGGCCCATCTCGACATGGGCCATGTCCACCTGGGGCTTCTCTCCCAGGATCAGGGCGCCGAACACGAAGTTCACGGCGGCGACGTGCTTCACCTGCTGGGCGAAGGTCTTCACGCCCTTGAACTCGCCCTGGGTGGGGGCCCAGTCGAACTTCTCTGCGGGCATGGCCTCGGCGGCGCCGATGAATTGCATCGGCACCCACTGGTAGGTGCCGTCCATGGCGGCACCGACCGTGAGTTCGGCCACAGGGGCGGCGGGGGCCGGGGCCTGGGCCCCGAGCGGAAGGACGAGCAGAAGGGCAAGGAACGTCTTCTTCATGGCTTGCTCCTGGATTGGGAAGCCAGCCTACACCCGTTCGCAGGTGTCCAGACAAGGTTCCTGTCGACTCCGGCCTCGGGCCCTAGGGGATCGCCACGGACACCCGGTGCACCGTCAGAACCTGGTCCAGGTCCTTCGGATCCAGCTCGACCAGGAAGCCCCGGCTGCCCCCGTTGAGGTAGATGCGGGGCAGGTCGAAGATGGTGGCCTCGGCATGGACGGGCAGGGCCTTCCGGGTGCCCAGGGGGCTGGTGCCGCCCACGAGGTAGCCGCTGTGCCGGTTGGCCACCTCGGGCCTGCAGGGCTGCACGGACCGGGCGCCGATCTGCCGGGCCAGTTCCTTGGTGCTCACCTCGCGGTCGCCGTGCATGAGGACGATCAGGGGCGCGGCCCCCTCGTCCTCCATGATCAGGGTCTTGATGACCGCGTGTTCGTCCACGGCCAGTTCCCGGGCGCACACCTTGGTGCCGCCGTGCTCCTCGTAGCGGTAGAGGCGCTCGACGAAGGGGATCCCCGCCTGCCGGAGCAGACGCGTGGCGTTGGTCGACGGTGCCTTGGACATGAGATCATGGTCCCATGACTCGGCAGGTGGTGATCGCAGGGGGCACCGGCGAGGTGGGCAAGCAGCTGCTGGCCCTGATGGCCGACCGGCCCGACCTGTCCGTCCGGGCCCTGGTGCGCAGGCCCGGGTCCACCCGGGTCTCGCCCCAGATCCAAGAGGTCCCCTTCGACTACGAGGACACGGCGGCCTACGGTCCCCTCTTCGGCCCGCCCTGCGACCTGCTGCTCATCGCCCTGGGCACCACCCGGGCCAAGGCCGGCAGTGACGAGGCCTTTCTCCGGGTGGACCGGGACTACCCCCTGCGGCTGATCTCGGCCCTGGCTGCCACCCATCCGGAGGCCCGGGTGGGCCTGGTGAGCAGCGTGGGCGCGGACCGTGCCCGCGGCCTCTACCTGGGCGCCAAGGCCGCCGTGGAGGAGGAACTGGCGGCCCAGGGCCTGGCCCACGTCATCGCCCGCCCATCCTTGCTGCGCAGCGACCGCGCCGAGTTCCGGCCCCTGGAGGCTACCCTCAACAACCTGGTCGCGCCCCTCTGGCTGGCCCTGGGGCAGAGCCTCTTCCCGCGCAGTTACGGGTGGTGGCGCTGGGCGCCCGTGCATGTGCGGGAGGTGGCCGCAGCCCTGCTCGAGACTGCCCTGGCCCTGGAACCTGGCCAGCGGCGCGTCCTGGAGGGGCTGGACCTGCATCCGGGGCCCATCGCCCGGTGGGGGAAGCCATGAGCGCACCCCTCGCCCTGGTCACCGGCGCCTCCCGGGGCCTGGGCCGGGAAGTGTCCCGGCGGCTCGCGGCGGAAGGTTTCAGAGTCCTGGCGGGCGTCCGCACACCCGCGGCCATGAAGCCCCTTCCAGGCGTCGAGGTCCTCCCCCTGGATGTCGCAGATCCAGTGTCCATCGCCTCCGCCGCGGCCTTCGTGAAGACGCAATACGGCCACCTCGACGTGCTGGTGAACAACGCGGGCATCCTGCTGGACGCAGCCACCGGGCTCCTGGATCTGGGGGCCGACCTGCTCCGCCGCACCCTGGAGACGAACGCCCTCGGCCCCCTCCTCATGGCCCAGGCCTTCGCGCCCCTCATGGGCGGGGGTGGCCGCATCGTGAACGTGAGCAGTGCCGGCGCCCAGCTCAGCAGGGTCTCCACCTGGTCTCCCGCCTACTGCATCTCCAAGACCACCCTCAACGCCATCACGGTCCAGCTGGCCGCAGCCCTGAAGCCCCGTGGCATCACGGTAAATGCCGTGTGCCCCGGGTGGGTGCGCACGGACATGGGCGGCCCCGGGGCGCCCCGCAGCCTGCAGCAGGGCGCCGACAGCATCCTGTGGCCGGTCCTTCAGGCCGATTCCAGCATCACCGGTGGCTTCTGGCAGGACGGGAAGCGGATCGAATGGTAGGGCTCAGTCCCCGAAGGCCCGGAATTTCGCGCCCTCCGGCACCTCGATCCTGAAGGCCTCCCGCAGAAGGGGGATCAGCTCCTCCGGCGCCACCTCCCGGCCCTCGGCCTGGTCCCCGCGCAGCTCGGCGTAGGCGCGGTTGCGGAGGATGCGGCGCACCTCGGGTCCCGGCAGCTGGGCCGTGAGGGTCTTCAGGAAGCGCGATTCCGGGTGGGTGCTGGTGTAGTGGTTGGCAAGCTCGAAATCGATGGGGAGGCGCGCTTCGGGCACGAAGGCGTAGAGGTCCTCCCAGGCGCCGTGGTGGTGGGACTGGAGGACCCGCAGGCCCCCTTCCTCGGACAGCCGGTAGGTGTTGAGGAACTGGCCGTGGGCCTCGCCGTCCATCCGCACCGGGTGCAGCAGCCCCTCCCCGCCGAACCCCACGTCGCAGAGCCAGGTGGCACCTTCGAGCCGCACCAGCAGGAGCATGTGGGTGCGGGGCAGCACCTCCATCGCCCCCAGCCGCACCCGGGCCTCGCAGGGGATCGCGTCGAAGCCCAGGACCTTCAGGGCGGCCAGGAACAGGGTGTTGTGCTCGAAGCAGTAGCCGCCGCGGTGGCGCTGGATCAGCTTGGCCTGCAGCGAGGCCAGGTCCAGGCGGATGGGCAGGCCCATCTGGATGTCCAGGTTTTCGAAGGGGATGCTGGTGGCATGGGCCAGGTGCAGGCTCCGAAGCCCGGCCAGATCGGCTGCGGGCCGGGACCCCAGCCCGATGCGCCGCAGGTAGGCGCCCAGGTCCAGGTCAGCGGACATGGCGGACCTCCTGATGGCCGCCCGAGGCGGCCTCCCGGTTCTGCCAGTCCACCAGGTTCCGCCGGATCTGGGCCGCGTGGACCTCCAGATGCTCCGCGTAGATCCGCAGCCAGTCATCGGTGCCGTAGGGACCGCTCTGGCTGTGGCGGCCCATCCGCCCCCAGTATTCGCCTGGCAATCCCGCGAGCATGGCCGAGGTGTGGGCTCGCACCGCCTCCACCAGTCCGAGGGCCAAGTCGGGATCCGAGGCGTGGTAGCGGAAACGCCGGGCCCACGCGTTCTCGTCGTAGCCCACGATGAGCGGCTCAGGCTCTGCCAGCAGCAGCCGGATGCGGATGGCTGCATAGGTCTCAGAATCGGCGCAGTGGATGACCACCTCGTGGGCACTCCACCGGTCTTCGCCGGGCCGCCAGGTGCGGGCCTCCGCAGGCACGGCCTCCCAGGCCTGGCGGAGCAGGAGGGGTCCCTTCGCGTAGCGAAGGAGGAAGGCTTCCCGGGCGGCAGCATCGAAGGGCATGGGACACCTCGGCTCCAGTGTGCCTCGCCTGAAAGACCGGGTTCAATGCGGTCCGGTGCCATGGCCCATTCCCATTCGGGTAAAGCCTCCTCACGCCAAGGATCGGGTCGCAGAACCCGATCCGCCTGCCCGGGCCCGGGGGAGGGATCCGCAGGCAAGAACTTTTGAAGCCTCAACTTGCGAGGCAACTATGGTTTCATGGAGAAAATGCTTCCGGAGGCGTCCGTGAACCCACGATACGTGACCAGCCTGGCCTTGGCTCTCAGTGCAGGCCTGTTGCCTGCGCAACACCCCCTCCCGGCGTCCCATCCGGACCACGAGGCCGCCCCCGGCCCGGTCCGCTCGGCTTCGACGCCCGAGCCCGGTGAACCTAAGCCCTACGAGAAGGTCATCACCGCCGAGGCCAAGAGTCAGGACGGGCTGCTGAAGGTCCACCAGGTGAAGTCCAAGGTCTACTTCGAGATCCCCAAGGCCCTCCTCGGACAGGAGCTGCTCCTGGTCGTCTCGGCGAACCGGACCCCGGCCAACATCGACCATGCCGGGCGCGTGGTGGAAGACAGCGTGGTGCGCTGGGTCCTCAAGGAGAACCGGGTGCTGCTGCAGCAGGTCTCCCACGCGATCGTGGCCGATCCCACCCAGCCCGTGGCCAGGGCCGTGGCAGCCTCCAATACCGACACCATCCTCATGAGCTTCCAGGTCGAGGCCTTCGCGAAGGACGGCTCCCCCGTCATCGAATCGGGTCGGCTCTTCACCTCGGAAGTCCCCGAGTTCAGCGCTCGCCATCTGCTGGGCGCCCAGAGCCTCGACTCCGCCCGGAGCTATGTGGATCGGGTCAAGGCCTTCCCGGGAAACCTCAATGTGGAGGCGATCCAGACCTACAGCGTGCCCTACAGCCCCGCAGGCGCCATGAGCGTCCCGGCACCGGGCCCCTTCGGCACACCGTCGCTCCGCCCCGGCACCAGCGGCACGGTCACCATGTTCTATTCCTTCGTCCGGCTTCCGGAAAAACCCATGCTCGCCCGGGTCTTCGACGAGCGCCTGGGGTTCTTCAGCATCCGGAACACGGACTACGGCCGCCACGAACACGAGGCCAGCCGCCGCACCTACATCACCCGCTGGCGCCTGGAGAAGAAGGATCCCACGGCGGCCCTGAGCGAGCCCGTGAAGCCCATCACCTTCTACATCGATCGCGCCACCCCTTCGCAGTGGGTGCCCTACGTGAAGAAGGGCGTGGAGGCCTGGCAGGTCGCCTTCGAAGCGGCGGGGTTCAGGCAGGCCATCGTGGCCAGACCCGCCCCCACGGCGGAGGAGGACCCGGACTTCGACCCGGCGGACGCCCGCTATTCGGTCATCCGCTGGGTGCCGTCCCCGGTGGCCAACGCCTATGGCCCCCACATCAGCGATCCCCGGACGGGCGAGATCCTGGAAGCCAACATCGTCATCTACCACAACATCCTCCAGCTGCAGCGGGACTGGTATTTCACACAGGTCGCACCGCTCGACCCGCGCGCCCAGACCCTGCCCCTGCCCGACGACCTGATGGGCGACCTGCTGGCCTACGTGGTGACCCACGAGGTGGGCCACTCCCTCGGTTTCCCCCACAACTTCAAGGCCAGCTCGCTGTACCCTTTCGACAAGATCCGGGACAGGGCCTGGCTCAAGAAAATGGGCCATGTGTCCACCCTCATGGACTACAGCCGGTTCAACTATGTGGCCCAGCCCGAGGACGGCATCGACCCCGCGGACCTCATCCCGAAGGTGGGTCCCTACGACATCTTCGCCGTGAAGTGGGGCTACACCCCCATCCCCGGCGCCAAGACCCCCGATGATGAGAAGCCCGTGCTCAACGAGTGGCTCAGGGCCCAGGAGACCGAGCCCTGGCTGCGCTTTTCCACCGTCGGGGCCGCCGGCGTCGACCCGGGGGAGCTGACCGAGGCCGTGGGTGACGCGGACGCGGTGAAGGCCACCACCCTCGGCACGAAGAACCTCCAGCGCGTCCTGGGCATTCTGCCCCGCGCGGCACTGAAACCCGGCCAGGACTTCAGGGACTTCGCCCACCTCTACGACGCGATCTGGGGCCAGTGGCGGCGGGAACTGGGCCATGTGGCGGCCCTCGTCGGCGGCTTCGATTCCGAGAACAAGCACGCCGGACAGGCCGGTGGCCGCTTCATCCCGGTGCCCAGGTCCCGGCAGGTCGAGGCCGTGAAGTACCTCGACGGGGCGGTCTTCAGGACCCCGGCCTGGCTGCTGGATCCCGCCCTGCTGGCCAAGCTGGAGCCTGACAGCGGGCAGGTGCGCCTGCTCGAGGCCCAGCGCGGCGTCCTGGGGGCCCTTCTCGATCGGGCCCGCCTGTCCCGCCTCGAAGAGCAGGAGGGGCTCCTGGGTGACAGGGCCTTCACCCCGAGCCAGCTGCTCGGGGAACTACGTGGCGGAGTGTTCACCGAGCTCCTTTCCCCGGGGACGAGGGTGGACCCCTATCGCAGGAACCTGCAGCGGGCCTATGTCGAGCTGCTGGGCGGCCTGATCAACCGGCCGGCTACACCCAGCCCGGCGATGGGCGGCCTGGGCATGAACCTGCTCCAGGTGAATCCCAGCGACGACACCCGAAGCGCGGTGCGGGCCGAACTGAAGGCGCTGCAGGCCCTCGTGGTCCGACCTTCCGGCGACAAGGCCACCCACGCCCACCTGGACGACCTGAAGGACCAGATCGCCCGCATCCTGGATCCCAGATTCCTTCCGGCCCCAGCCAATCCGGGCCTGGCCATCCCGATGCCCCGGGCCGCCGAAACCTGCTGGCCCGGCATCGAGGACATCCAGAACTGAGCGAAAGGAGATCTCATGCGGCCATCGATTCGCCGGGCCCTGCTTCCTGCCGCCCTGGGCCTCCTGCTGGCGGCCCCCGTTCAGGCCGGCGACCGGGTCACAGGCCGGGCCTTCGCCACCCGCTCGGAGGTGGCCGCCCAGCATGGCATGGCCTGCACCAGCCAAGCCCTGGTCACCCAGGTGGCCCTGGACATCCTGAAACAGGGGGGCTCGGCGGTGGACGCCGCCATCGCCGCGGACACCGCCCTGGGCCTCATGGAGCCCACGGGGGCCGGGCTGGGGGGGGATCTCTTCGCCATGGTCTGGGACGCGAAGGCGAAGAAGCTGTGCGGTCTCAATGGCAGCGGCCGCTCACCGCAGTCCCTCACGCTGGACCACTTCAGGAAACTCGGGCTCAAGCACATTCCGCCCCAGGGACCGCTGCCCGTGAGCGTGCCCGGCTGCGTGGACGGCTGGTTCGAACTCCACAGGCGGTTCGGGAAGCTCCCCATGGCCCAGGTCCTGGCTCCGGCCATCAAGTATGCCCGGGAAGGCTTCCCGGTCTCCGAGCTCGTCGCCTACTACTGGGGCCGGAGCGTGCCCGCCCTGGGCAGGTTCCCTGGCTTCCTTGAAACCTTCACCGTGGATGGCAAGCGGGCGCCCGCGAGCGGCGAGGTCTTCCGCAATCCGCGCCTGGCCAGGACGCTGGAGGTCCTCGCGCTGGAGGGAAGGGACGCCTTCTACAAGGGGGAGATCGCCCGGAAGATAGACGCGTACATGAAGACCCAGGGCGGCTTCCTCAGCTACGGGGACCTGGCCGCGCACCACTCCGATTGGGTCGAGCCGGTCAGCGTGAACTACCGCGGCTACGACGTCTGGGAGCTGCCCCCCAACGGCCAGGGCGTCGCGGCGCTCCAGATGCTGAACCTCCTCGAAGGCTACGACTTCGCGAAGATCCCCTTCGGCAGCCCGCGCCACGTTCACCTCTTCACCGAGGCCAAGAAGCTGGCCTTCGAGGACCGGGCGAAGTTCTACGCCGATGCCGCCTTCATGAAGGTGCCGCTGCCCTGGCTTCTCTCCAAAGAATACGCGGCCCAGCGCCGGGCGCTCATCAGCGAGTCCCGCCCCGCACGCCGCCTGGAGGCGGGGCATCCGCCCCTGAAGGAGGGCGACACGGTCTACCTCACCACCGCCGATGGGGAGGGCAACATGGTGAGCCTCATCCAAAGCAACTACCGCGGCATGGGCAGTGGCATGACGCCGGGCGACCTGGGCTTCTGCCTCCAGGACCGGGGCGAGCTGTTCAACCTGGAGGAGGGCAACGCCAATACCTACGCGCCGGGCAAGCGCCCCTTCCACACCATCATCCCCGGTTTCATCACCAAGGCTGGCGAGCCCTTCCTCAGCTTCGGCGTCATGGGAGGCGAGTTCCAGCCCATCGGGCACGTCCAGATCGTCATGGACCTCGTGGACTTCGGCATGAACGCCCAGGAGGCCGGCGATGCCCCCCGCATGAGCCATGACGGCTCCCCCGAGCCCACGGGCGAGCCCGGGAAGCTGCCCGGAACCATCCAGCTCGAGAGCGGCTTCCCCTACGAGACCGTGCGCGAGCTCATGAACCTCGGCCACGGCGTGGGCTGGATGCTGGGCGGGTACGGAGGCTACCAGGCCATCCGCTGGGATCCCAGGCAGAAGGTCTATTTCGGCGCCTCCGAATCCCGGAAGGACGGCCAGGCGGCGGGGTACTAGCCGGATTCAGCGCCGAAGTGCCAAGTCGCATGCCAGGCCAGCGGGCGCGACCGCCGGCTAGAGGTAGTCCATGGTGTTGAGGCCCCAGTTGGCCGGTTCCTCGAAGTCAAGGATCTCCTCGGAAGCGTGGGCCAGATGGAGATCCCGGGGCTGCAGGCGGAGCTTGCGTCCGGTGTCGAAGACCACCCGGACCACCGGTCTCAGGAGATCCTCACCCTGCTCCACCACGACCGCCAGACGCCCTCCGCTGAGCCGAACGAGGGAACCGACGGGATAGATGCCCAGGGCCCGGATGTACTGCTGGACCAGGTTTCCATCGAGGTGCGTCCCGCTCCATTCCAGCAGCTTCTTCAACACCTCCGTGGGCTCCATGCCCTTGTGGTAGACCCGATTCGAAGTCAGGGCATCGTACACATCCACGATGGCGGTCATGCGTCCGATCTGGGAGATCTTGTCCCCGGCGATGCCCGCCGGATATCCCCCGCCGTCCATCTTCTCGTGGTGTTCACCGGCAATCTGGATGACCATCTCGGAGATCCCGGCCACCCCCCGCAGGAGGTCGCGGCTGAGGGCGGCATGGGACTTCATGATGCCGAATTCCTCATTGGTCAGCTTGCCCGGCTTGTTGAGGATCTCGTTGGGGATCTTCATCTTGCCGATGTCATGGAGCAGCCCTCCCAGCCCGGCCTCCTCCACCGTGGCGGCATCCATGCCCAGCGCATGAGTGAAGGACACCAGCAGCGCACAGATGCTGACAGAGTGCTGGAAGGTATAGGTATCGGCCGCCTTGATCCGAGAGAGGCTGATGAGGGCCCCGGGATTCCGAAGCACGGATGCATGCATGGCCTTGACCAGGGGCCGGGCCTTGGTGGGTTCCAGCTGCTTCCCCAGCCGGACATCGTGGAGCAGTCCATCCACCACGTCCGAGGCATCGCCCAGGATGCGCTTGGCGGCGGCGGATTCCTCCCGCTGGGAGACCGGGGCCGACGGGAGGGCCGCACCGGTGGCGGCCGAGGCCTTCAGCTGCTGCTCCAGGCCCTCCTCGATTTCCGTCTGGGTCGGGGCGCCGACCACATCCCCCCCCTGGGCCGTGTCGATGTAGATCTCATTCAGCCCCTGATCGACCATCTTCTGGATCTGGCCCGCATGCTTGATGAGGAACTTGGGGCGCAGGAAGCCGTGCTGAAGCCAGCCGCAGTTCAGGTCGTGGACGTACATCCCGGTCTTGAGTTGGTCCACGCGCACGCGCTTGATTGCCATCCTGCCCCCGGCTTCCTCATACCCTTGGATCGGTCCGCCCCGCCCGGAGGATGAATCGTGGAAACCTCCCTGCGTCCGCTGGGCCTTCCTTGCCCACCCCCCCCTGCATCCCAGGATTCAAGCCATCCTTCCGTGCACCCGGGATGTAGAATGGGGGTTCGGACCGCGCCCGGGCGGCGCCATCAGGAGGGGTGTCCATGCTGCAAGCCTATCGCCAACATGTCGCTGAACGAGCATCCCTGGGCATCCCCCCCCTGCCGCTCACCGAGGCTCAGACCTCTGAATTGGCCACCCTGCTGGCCCATCCCCCCGCGGGTGAAGAGAAGGCGCTCGTGGAACTCCTGGTCCACCGGGTGCCCGCCGGCGTCGATGATGCAGCCCGCGTGAAGGCCGCCTTCCTGGCCAGCGTGGCCAAGGGGGCCGAAAAGGTCGCCCTGGTCTCCCGCGAAAAGGCCACGGAGCTGCTGGGCACCATGCTTGGCGGGTTCAACGTGAAGCCCCTCATCGACCTGCTGGACGACGCCACCGTGGGTGCCATCGCCGCCGAGGGCCTCAAGAAGACCCTGCTGGTCTTCGACGCCTTCGCCGATGTGAAGGCCAAGGCCGATGCGGGCAATGCCCATGCCCAGGCCGTGCTGAAGTCCTGGGCCGAGGCGGAATGGTTCACCAGCCGCCCCGAGGTGCCCCAGAGCCTCACCCTCACCGTCTTCAAGGTCACGGGCGAGACCAACACCGATGACCTGTCTCCCGCCCCCGACGCCTGGAGCCGCCCGGACATCCCGCTCCACGCCCTGGCCATGCTCAAGAACGCCCGCCCTGGCATCAACCCCGACGATCCCGGCAAGGTGGGCCCCCTTAAGCAGCTGGAAGCCCTCAAAGCCAAGGGCCACCTCATCGCCTACGTGGGCGACGTGGTCGGC
>Ga0214219_1000005_pt1 | contig 125261 bp, 117 predicted proteins | sample TroBogypolimnion_26_FD_153057 | JGI IMG/M metagenome (GOLD analysis project Ga0214219, IMG submission 153057) | Freshwater microbial communities from Trout Bog Lake, WI - 25JUL2007 hypolimnion | ecosystem: Environmental > Aquatic > Freshwater > Lake > Hypolimnion/Profundal zone | place: Trout... | reverse complement strand
TAAATCCATTTTGGACAATGAAAAAGTAAGTAAGGTAAGTAAGGAGTGTTTTTCTGGGCGTTTACTTGGTGACCTTGGCCTGGTTCTCGGGCGACAGCTTCTTGTACGACCGCCATGCGCACTCGAAGAGCGACTTGACCATGGACTTGTCGCGCCCGAGCTCGTGGCAGCGCTTGGCCCGTGCGAACATCATCGTGATGTTCTCAGGCGTCTCGAGGAACTCGAAGAACATGTTGGGCCGCGTGGCCCAGCGCGCGATGTAGCGGTTCGCGTACTCAGCGTGCTTGCCGTGGGCCACGCAGCACTGCTCACCAACGTGGTAGGTCATGGTGGACTGCGTCGCAGTCTCTTGGGTGTGGATCAGGTAGGCGACCTGACCGTCGAAGCTGGTGCCGCACCAGTCGCACTCGGAGAACGAAGGAGTGGAGGAAGACATCTTGGAAGGAGATGAGTTAGAGCGAAGAGCGTAGGTGGAAGACATCTAGGGCAGGGGCTTTCTGTCTTTCTTGCTGGACACAAATCCATTTTGGACGGTGGCGTAAAATCCCTTACACATCTCTCTCGGTAATGAGATAAGATGTCTACGAAGATTTTCACGGACGCATTCTTTAACCAGTTCCACGAATTCCTTGGCCAGCTAATAACTGTCTTCCCCGCCGACGACGATTTCCCGGCTTACAAGACTGGCTTGGCGCTTCTCCGCAGAGTCAACCCCTCCATGGTGATCTCAGAGTTTAAGGCACATGTGTTTCCGTATGATGAAATCATCAGGGCAAGGAACACTGACTTCTTCATGAACCACACATTCGAGGACGTCGTGTCATCCGACATGTCCATGGATTCAATTATTCGCAAGCTAAAGGATCTATGGGCTACTCTTTCCGTTAAGAGCCGTGATGCCATCTGGACTCACATTATTCTCCTTCTGGATATCGCCAAGCGGTGCTAAGTGATACAGCTCAGAGATGGCATTCTCGGGAGACTCAAAGTTCCTGAACAGAATCTGGTTCACCTCTGCAGGAGTCCACTTACCCTCTAACTCAGGGTGCTGAGCCAGGTCGTCAATCTCCTTCTCGTAAAATGACTCGAGCATCTCTTGAAGCACAGCAACTGTACAACGCTTGAAATGAACAATCATGTCGACACGGCCAGGACGAATCAAGGCCCTATCGATACGCTCAGGGAAGTTGGTGGTGATGATCAGAATACGGCCATTTGCCTCTAGCGTTCCATCCAGAAGATTCAGCAGGAACGAGAGATCGATAATCTCCTTGTCCTCCTCCTTACGGTCCATAAACGGATCCGTTTCCTTCTGCTTAGGCGCCTCCGCAACAGGTTTCTTCCACTCGCGGCGCAGAACCATATCGCCCATTGCGTCAATGTCCTCAATTACATAGAGGCGCTCAGACACGGGGATCGTGTACTTTTCCGTATTCACACCGTTATACACGTGAATCTCGTCATTAAAGAAGAGATGGTGGAGTTGTTGTTTCGTCTTGATTTCGGACAGCTGGACATTGATAATGTGACGCCGCCCAACAGACGCCACAGCCTTAATGGTGGAGGTCTTACCAGTGCCCGGCGGGCCGTGGAACATGTAACCGAGCGTATACGGAATACCCTTTTTATCATACCATGCTCGGTTCTCAAGAAAGAACTCGGTGCGGTGCTCGACCTGCTTCTTCTCCTCGAAGAAGACATTACCAAAATTTCGGTTGGTCGAGAACTTTGATTTGGTATACACGAGGTGTGTCACGGGCAGCGGATTCTGAACCGAGCCTTTTACACGTGTCTGAACCATCTGGTCAAAAAAGTAGCGGTGAGTTCCTAGCTTATTTGCCATGCGGCGCTCATAGTCCGTATTGCAGTTGTCGACAAACACCTGGAGATGCTGAACGTCATTCTCATAGCAGTATAACTTGAACTTGACAATCTCCAGCTGACCATCGGTGATCTTCATATCCTGAAGCTCAAAGTACACGTCAGACTCTAGGCATACAGGTTCGTACTCGTGAGGCAGGTAGTCATGATGGGTAACCGACAGAAGTGTCTTCATAGCAGGAAGTGTTGTCACATAGTGAATAACGGCATCCATGCGGTTGGCGTAGAGACTCTGTACCTGCTGCTTGTTGTTTCCCTGATTGATCTGAGAACCCCGTTCGCACGTGATCGACGCCCTAGGAGTCCTCAGCACCGAAGATGAGACCGCTGTTCCCTGCCGTTGACGGCGACAGCAAATGGCAAAAAACCACGCTGACCACGTTGGAAATGTCTTCACCGCAATCTCAAAACTATTGACAGCCAACAGATTCATCAAAGGATTCTTTGACTGTGGCATTTGAATCATCATCTGTGTCTTCACAATATCGTTGAATTGCATGCTTTATATGACGCCATACGATGTAATACACTTATCCAACGTAGCACCCGTCGGATGGACAGGCTTGGTCCTGCGAAGACGGAGTTCCTTAGAGGCCTTCTCCACAGTATCTTGAGACAAACTAACAAACTTCTTGACATCCCGAATGGGGCCTTGGACGTTCATAGTCGGCACATGAAGGCGCAAGGGAGGAAGTTGAATAGCAACCATGTCCTCGGACGATGAAACATACTCCCTGAACTGCTCAATGTCTAGCGGACCTCCAAACATACGAAGCATGTGTCGATGGGGAGCCGGAGTAATTGTCTTTCCGGAAAAAATTGAACGGTATAAATCCGAAAGTAAGGCATGACGGGTCCATCGGACCACGTCAGATAGCGATACGTCTCCGTATAGGTAAGCAAGACCACATTCTGGAGAACAAAAGTGTCCCTCGCATGTGTACATGTTATCGTAGGCATCGTAGGAAAGGGGGAGCACACTCGCCTTCCACGGAAACGGATGGCAACACCAAAAGCAGGCTGACGTTCCAGAGTACGTGGTCGCTCGAGTACGAGCCAGAATCTCCTTCATCGTATCTGTGTTGAACCGTTCAGCAACCTTGGATGTTTCAACACTGGACAAAATGTCCGAATAATTGGTCGAACTCTCTGCAGGAGTAGGGAGCTCTTGCTCAACCGGAAGTTTTAACGAAAAAATCACAGGAGCTTCGGGAAGATTCTTTCTCGGTGGCATTAATGTTTCTAAGTCGTGTCAGTGAAAACGGAAAGTATTTGATCAAGGACTCTCAATTCAGGAAAGATGACGGACCTTAGCACTGCCTACGTGAAGAAGACCCACCGCGAGCACATTCTCAGCCTTCCAGACACCTACATCGGCAGTATCGAGACTGCTGAGGAGGAGGTCTACCTGCACGGAGAGAATGGGTTTGCACTTAGCAAGATTGCCGTCAACCCTGGTTTCTACAAGCTCATCGATGAGCTGATCGTCAACGCCCACGACCAAGTCGTGAGGCTGAGGCAGAAGAATTCGACCACCCCGGTCAAGAGCATCGACATTACGTGTGATGCTAACACCTTCTCCATCACGAACGATGGAGAGCCTATCGACGTCGCTGAACACCCGGAGCACAAGACGTGGATCCCCCAGATGATCTTCGGTGAGCTCCTGACCTCGTCGAACTACGACCCGAAGGAGAAGAAGCTGGTCGGCGGAAAGAATGGCTACGGCGTCAAGCTGGTCAATATCTTTGCCGAACAGATGGTTGTGACGGTCGTGGATCAGCCTCGAAGCCTGATCTATGCTCAGACGTTCAAGAAGAACATGACTGAGATTGGAAAGCCTGTCGTCAAGGCGTGCAAGCAGAAGTCCTACGTCTGTGTAGACTGGACTCCCGACTTTGCTCGCTTCGGCATGACGGAGATCCATGAGGGAATGCGCCAACTCATCGAGCGTCGCGTCTACGATCTGGCCATGACGCTGGGGAAGGAGGTGAAGGTTACCTTCAACAAGACGGCCGTCAAGTGTAAGAACCTGACCGAGTATGCGAAGGCGTTTGGGTGCGATCCGGTAGTCTACGAGACTCCGAACGAGCGCTGGCACATTGCGATCGCCGACAGTCCAACGGACAAGCAGTTCGCCATGTCCTTTGTGAACGGCATCTGGACCTCCAAGGGCGGAACCCATGTAGATGCGGTCTTCTCACAGGTCGTCAACCACATCGTGGAGTACCTGGAGACGAAGAAGAAGATCAAGGTCAAGCCCAGTCTTGTCCGCGATCATCTGGCGGTGTTCATCGTCAGTATGATTGAGAACCCGAGTTTCACGTCGCAGACGAAGGAGACGCTGACGACCAAGATGTCGGCGTTTGGATCGAGCCCGAAGATCAGCGAGGATACTCTTAAGAAGATTGTCACCAAGCTGAACCTGGTGGAGAAGATCATGGAGGTCCAGTCCGCAAAGGACTCTAAGGACAACTCCAAGACGGACGGTAAGAAGCAGAGCAGGATCACGGGCATTCCCAAGCTGGATGATGCAGTGAATGCGGGAACGAAGGATTCGGCGAAGTGTACTCTGATCCTCACGGAGGGTGACTCGGCAAAGGCGATGGCCCTGTCAGGTCTGAGTCAGGAGCAGCGGAAGTCCTTCGGCGTCTACCCTCTCAAGGGTAAGGTGCTGAACGTGAAGGACACGAGTGATTCTAAGGTGGAGCAGACCAAGGAGATTGCCGAGCTGAAGAAGATTATCGGCCTAACATCGGGCAAGAAGTATACGGATGTGAAGGACCTACGCTACGGGTCAATCATGATCATGACGGACCAGGACTTGGACGGCAGCCACATTCGTGGTCTGCTGATCAACCTGTTTCACGAGCTCTGGCACGAGCTCATCGCCATTCCGGGTTTCCTGACCTACATGGCTACACCGATCGTCAAGGCCAATAAGTCCAAGGAGACCCGAATCTTCTACTCGCAGTATGAGTACGAGCAGTGGCGTACAGGTGAGGGATCCAAGGGCTGGAAGGTGAAGTACTACAAGGGATTGGGTACCTCGACGCGTGATGAGGCCAAGGACTACTTCAGCAAGGTGAATGCGGTTCGCTTTGACTACGATGACAAGGCCGACAAGTCGATTGACTTGGCCTTTAACAAGCAGCGTGCGGACGACCGCAAGGAGTGGCTGAAGGGCTACGACCGTACGGCGCTGGTACCCGCGGGTAACCGCGTACCCTACGATGATTTCATCCACAAGGATCTGATCCACTTCAGCTACTACAATCTGGAGCGGTCGATCCCGAACGTCATGGACGGTCTGAAGACGTCGCAGCGGAAGATCCTGTATGCAGCGTTCAAGCGTAACCTGACACAGGAGATCCGCGTTGCCCAGTTCGCGGGATATGTGTCGGAGCACACGGGGTATCACCACGGTGAGGCTTCGCTGAACGAGACCATTGTGGGCATGGCACAGGACTTCATGGGATCCAACAACATCCCGTGGCTGGTTCCTCAGGGACAGTTTGGTACGCGTATTCAGGGTGGCAAGGACGCAGCGTCGCCCCGTTATATCCACACCTACCTCCAGCCTCGCATCCGCAAGATGGTTCCCGAGCAGGACTTTGCGGTGCTGAAGTATCGCGATGATGACGGCCTCCCGGTTGAGCCCGAGTGGTATGCGCCGGTTCTGCCGATGCTCCTGGTCAATGGTGCGCGTGGCATTGGCACTGGGTATTCCACTTACATTCCGCCGTGCGACCCGAAGGTCATCAAGATGAAGTTGATGCGAAAGATCCAGGCGGGACATCCGCTGAGGAGCGATCCACAGCTCGTGCCGTACTTTGAGGGCTTCAAGGGTACCTACACGGAGGATGGTGTGGTCGGTGTCTACCACAAGGAGAAGGAGGACTTTGTTGTCACCGAGCTCCCGCCTGGAACCTGGACGGCTGACTATCGCGAGTGGCTGGAGAAGGAGCTGGCGGAGGGCCGTATCAAGGACTTCAGCGACACGTCCACAGATCAGCAGATCAATATCCGGATCAAGGGGATTGAGGAGAAGGCGCTCGTGAAGTCGCTGACAGAGAAGGTCCGTACGACCAACATGCACGCCTTCAACTCGAAGGGTGTCATCACCAAGTATGAGACGCTGACAGACATTCTCTGCGAGTTCTGGACTGTGCGCCTGAACATGTATGAGACTCGGCGCCAGCACCAGATCAAGACACTCAATGATCAGATGCCCTACCACAAGAATGTGGTCCGGTTTATCCAGGATCAGATTCAGGACGAGCCCGAGGTTGTGCTCAAGAAGAAGACACTTGCCGAGTGTAACGAGATTCTGGGCGAACACGAGTACCAGCACATTGACGGAAGTTACGACTACATCATGCGACTGCCCGTGTCGGCCTTCACATCTGAGAAGGTGGCAAAGCATGAGAAGGACATGGCAGAACTGAAGGCGGAGATCGATAGGCTGGAGAATACGAATGCGGAGAAGTTGTGGCTTGCAGATTTAGAGGAGGTGTAAAGAACAAGGAGTATGAGTTACCTCGATTTGTTGGTGAATCAAGACCGGGTGGCAAGAAATTCCTACTCATATGACCCACGTGTCACCATGCAGACGCCCATAGAAACAGATGCCACAGTTCAATATACAAACATTCCGGTTGGATCACACTCCGACGCAAACATAGTTCAAGCATCTCCAAAAACGACACTGGTCAAACGATACGTTGTGATGGACACGTCACAGCGCGACTGGGTCAAGCAACCAAACCCTTTTTCCAATTTGGTGTTTACATTTGGTGATCGGAACACACAGTCCATGAATCCACCTGTGTATGCAAACAATTCGTTCGTACCCACCTTTGCGATTGAGCAACAGAGACTGACAAACCCTGTCCCCGGTCTTCCCAATACACAGGGTTGGTCGATTGCTGGGACACCGTCGAATACCGTGTACCCTGCATATAACTCCTCCCTACCCCAAGGCAATTTCATTGCGTACGATACTGGATACACCATTCAGCCATCCGGTTCGGGATTTGGAAGTGTCTTCACACCTTGCAATGTAGCTGCCATTCGGCTTGTCCGCGCGGTGATACCGCAGCGTCAGTTCCTTGATTTGCCCATCGTTCCCAACAATTCCCTCTCGGCGATCATCCAAAGCAACCTTACGAATACATCGTTCTCGACATTTGCCACGTATCCGTACTTAATGCTCTATCTCAACGAGTACTATGGACAGTACGTGGGCGGTAATGAACCGACACGCAGAACCTTCTCAGTGATGACGCAAAGGCAGAGGCAACAGACGACCCTTACTGGTACGCCAGGAGGACAGCAGTTTGACTATGAGGGTTGGTCTCAGGAGGCTCTTCAGCTTCAAAGTCCAATCACGAATCTCCAGCGGCTTCAAATCAGTGTGTCGGATCCGATCGGGAATGTCTTCATTCACAATGACACACTGAACATCGCACTCATGCAAGCCACTCCTGATTCGGCATACATTCTGTGTTTCACTCCAAATTACCAGTACTTTAGTGGAAATGAGATGCGAGTTGGTGATCGCATCATATTCTACTCGAACACTCTGTCGAATATGTTGAAGTCTCCAATCATTGCTGCCCAGAATGTCGACAAGACAAAGTTTGTACAGGCACTGACCGGTGGAATCTTTCCCGTTCTCGCTCTGCTCGATTACGTCCCCGACTCAAACGGCGTGTATGGTGCTCGTGATTCAAATAGTCGTACACAGTCGTACATATCGTCGTATAACGGGTTTGTGATTGCGAACTTCTTTACACAGACGGGAACCGACGGTAATATTGTTCCTACCTATCCCAACTCAATTGATACATCCACCTATACGATGCTGGAACCCAATACATTAGTTGGGTCCAACCTTGAGTTTATGAATGTCAGTCTCCAGCCTGTCTACACTCTTGAGCTGGACATTATGCAGCCCGACACTGGAACGATAGGAGGAAAAATTGTCGTGTAACTGAGTAATGAGTTCGATTGCCAATTACAATGTTCCGTCGCTGAGTGACTTCTACACACGGTCAGCGATCCCGAATCCACCTGCCCACACGGGTCGTCTTCCGTTAGAAAAGGGAGAGGAGAAGGCGAGTATGCCTCCGTATTCCCTCACTGCTTCTGAGCCCTATGTGATCCCGACTCGTGTAGCCGAGCGAATCAACTACCGCCTGGAAGAGACACCGGTCAACGCGCTCTTCTTCAGCGAGGCGAACATTGCCAATCTCCAGGGCATGATCAAGGACACTGTATTTCAGATGAGCAAGGAGAAGAAGTACATGATTGACAATCAGAATGAGATCGATCTGAAGACCGTCATGCGCAGCTACTACCTCCAGTATGGCCGCAATGATCCGACCAACGTGGCCGGAGAACTCAAGGAGCTCAATGACCGTGTCGTGAATTGGTGTGCGAACAACATTATGGCCGAGATCAACGCATATGTCTACTACCGTAAGGACATCATGGATTTCCCTGCTCCGATTGAGAACCCCGTGGATGTACACATCTACGGCACGCGGACAGGTGAGCTCAAGAGTTTCTTCTAAGCAGATAATGTTAGTCCGCTTCTACGAACGGGTATTTCTGAATGAAGGACGTTGGTATGTTTGGGATACAGCCATTGGAATGTTCAGACCGATTGATAGCTTCGACTGGGATGGATACCAGATGGTCGTGAATGACAAAGCCTACACAACAGACCCGATGGACGATATGTACGGGTTTGGGAGCGTAGAGATGTACAAGACCTGTATGGACTTGACGAATACATACGAAGAGAAGATCCCGGGTATACCAACAGCGTCCTTTATCAACGCGGGTGCTCTGACGTGGTTCCGCGATCGTCCTGTCTCCTTTACCGAGTGTGCGCCTCGTGATGTTCCGTCTTGGAAACGGCTGGTGAATGGCCGTGCCAGGACGTGTCGCGTACACGTTAAAAACAAGTTTACGAAACGCAATCTTAAATGAGTAAATGAGAGTGAATATCATTTACAATGCTAAGTCAACGGGCCTTCATCAGGATGCCTATTTGCTAAGCGGTATGCTTGTCGTGGCCCTAGGTAAGGATGTGAAGATCCTTCACGTGCCTCACTTCCATCCTCAATGTGAGGAGGCAGAAATCAATTTCTTCATCGAGTCTATCAATCCCAGCCTGTTCGTCTATGCTTCCAAGAATATCCTGATTCCGAATCCCGAATGGACGTTCCAGTCATGGAAGCCGTATCTCCGCATGTTCGATGAGATCTGGGTCAAGACGAAGGAGGCGATTGATATCTTTGCCAATGAGGGTATTGCAACCAAGTACATCGGGTGGACATCAGTCGACAAGATGCTCCCTCCGAAGAAGGATTACAATCAGGCGATTGTGCCGGTAGGTAAGAACTCATGGCGTCACCCTAAGCCAATCATCCAGGCGTACATGCGAATTCAAAAGAGCAATCCCGAGATGTTCACGAGTCTTCCGGTTGTCCACATTGTTCACAATCTTGAGCTCCCGCCTATCCCAGAAGAGGTCTCCACTAAGTTCATGGTTCATAAGGGTGTTATGCCCGTTGCAGAGTATGACAAACTCGTACAGGAGTGTGGTCTTATGATCTCTACTTCAGCCTGTGAAGGGTTCTGTCACGCAGTCAACGAGGGCATGTCTGCAGGATGTACTCTCATTCTGTCGCCCATTGATGCCCATAGTGAGCTGTCAGACCTGGCTCGTTTCACTTCGCAATCGGCGAGTATTCCTCACCCCGAGTGTCTTGGTAGACTCATGGATGTCAGTGTACCTTCGATCATTGCTTGCCTTTCGGCCTACCTGACTGAAAACAACCGTACAAAGAAGGAGAAGACCATCAAGTTTCGCCAGGAGTACGAGACTCGGCATGAAAAGTTCCTAGAGACGCTGGACACTAGAATTCGCGAACTTGTGAAGGACATGCCTCCGTATTCGCTCCAGGAGAAGTTGCCCAAGGAGTCCGATCTTCCTCACGTATCTGTGATTACAATCACCCGCGATCGCCGAGCCTTCATTCCTCTTGCGAAGTATTGCTTCATTGCCCAGTCGTATCCTCCTGAGAAACTCGAGTGGATCATCATGGACGACGGCGATGATCAGATTAAGGATCTGGTCTCGGACATTCCAAATGCCAGATACTTCCTGAGCGACGAGAAGATGACCATCGGCGCCAAGCGGAATGAGGCAATCTCTAAGGCGTCATACGATGTGATTGTCATGATGGACGATGATGATGTGTATCCCAATAACAGCATTCTGACTCGCGTGGCAAATATGTTGGCAGAGCCCCGCAAGGAATGTCTGTTTTCGACTGTGATCCCTTGCTACGAGATTCATGAGAAGAAGTCCTTTATGAACTCACCTCCAATGAAGCTGACCATGTCGGAGCGCGTATCCGAGGCTACGTTATGTTTCACTCGTGATTTTTGGAATAATCGCAAGTTTCCCGATAAGCAAATCGGGGAAGCAGGCGATTTCATTACCGGCCGAGAGACTCAGTGCCGTGAGTTCTCTCCGCAGGATATTATTGTTAGTTTGATTCATCGTAAGAACACATCAAGTCGTAAGCCACCTGCTATGGAAACGAACGGATGTCACTATGGGTTTTCAGACGAGCTGTTTACATTGGTATCGGAGATTGGTGAGAGGATTTAGAAGAACAGACTACGCGGCCGACGCTCACGAAGACGACGGGAACGCCGGCGGCTACCAGCGGACGCCGGCGGCGGCACCATAGCCTCATCTTTGCTCTCCGGCACCTCCTCCACCTCGCCCTCGCCACCCATCATCTTAATCTTACGTCCAGTCATCTTGGCCAGAGTACGCATCATCTTACGCGCCTTCTTTGTAACCTTTCCCTTGCGAGTGCGACGACGACGTCCGCCAACCGCGGCCGGGGACAGAACGGCACCACCTTGCTGCATTGAGGCAGGAGAGAGAACGGGCATTTGTTTACTTACATATCCATATAAAATTTCTTACGCCGAACAGGAAACGCAGCTAGGTGGCTCGACAGTAAATTGCTGAGTCTTGGCAGCCGCCTTGGTCCGGAGATAATAGCAGCCTGTCTTCAATCCCTTCTTCCATGCATAAAAGTGCATGGACGAAACCTTGGATGGAGTTGGCTCGGCGAGGAACAAGTTGAGAGACTGAGACTGGCAAATAAACGGGGCGCGATCGGCAGCCATATTAATCAGCGTCTTCTGAGGAATCTCCCACGCCGTCTTATACAGCTCGCGGATCTCATCGGGGATGCCGGGTATATTTGCAACCGATCCATTGTCAGCAATGATGTTGGTGCGGATATCGGCCGTCCACAATCCGCGACTAACTAGATCCTCAACAAGGTACTTATTGACCACAATGAAATCGCCCGACAGAACACGACGAGTATACATGTTCGTTGTGAAGGGCTCAAAGCACTCGTTATTACCCAGGATCTGCGATGTAGATGCAGTCGGCATCGGGGCAATCAGCAAGGAGTTCCTCATTCCTCCCTGACACATCTTACGTAGCTTATCCCAGTCGAGATAGGTAGTCATCGGTTTCTGCTCCCAGAGGTCACACTGTAGCTTTCCCTTGCTCATTGGCGAACCGTTGAAAGAAGGATACGTATTGTCAGAATTGAGATGAACACTTCGCCAATAGTCCGACGATGACCCGAGCATACTTGCCGTCGCTGCGGCAAAGTAGATATTCTCAAAGATCTCGCGATTCAGTTTCGCCGCCGCAACGGATGTCCAGGGAAGACGAAGCATCGCAAAGACGTCTGCGAGGCCCTGGATTCCGATTCCGATCGGGCGGTGGCGCATGTTGGAGCGGGCACACTTATCAGTGGGGTAGTACGTCTTGTCAATGACAACATCCAGATTCCGAGCGAGGATGGCAGTATATTTGCGAAGCTCCTCAAAGTTAAACCGGTAGTCTCCGTCTGCTGCGTAACTCCGCTGGACGAACTTGGGGAGAGCCAGAGACCCGAGGTTACAGACCGCCGTCTCGTCGGGCGATGTGTACTCGATGATTTCTGTGCATAAATTGCTTGACTTGATGGTTCCGAGGTTCTGTTGATTGGACTTGGAGTTACACGCATCCTTGTAAAGCATGTAAGGTCCGCCAGTCTGAATCTGAGCATCTACTATCATCTGCCATAACTTCTTGGCAGGCATCTCCTTCATGGCGAGGTTCTTACGCTCATATCCACAGTAGAGCTCGTTAAACTCGTCTCCCCAGCAATCGGAGAGCCCAGGGCAGGTGTCGGGGCTGAACATGGACCAATAGGCATCCTGTTCCACGCGCTGCATGAAGAGGTCGGGAATCCAAAGACCATAAAACAGATCACGAGCCCGCTCATCGTCACTGCCCGTGTTGAGACGGAGACGCAGGAAGTCCTCAATATCCGCATGCCAAGGTTCCATGTAGATAGCAAAAGACCCATTGCGCTTTCCTCCTTGGTTCACATACTTCGCCGTATCGTTAAACACCTTCAGCATCGGCACGATACCCGTAGACTTACCATTCGTACCCTTGATCTTCGAATCGCGAGCACGGATATTATGAATGGACAGACCGATCCCACCAGCCCACTTACTGATCTGAGCACACTCGCCCAGAGTATCGTAGATACCCTTGATGCTATCGTCCTGCATCTGGACCAGAAAGCAAGAGCTGAGCTGAGGGTGTTTGGTACCCGCGTTGAACAGGGTGGGTGTCGCGTGGATAAAATACCCCTGGCTCAGAGCATCATACGTCTCCTTGATCTTGTCCATGCTTGTGCCATGAAGCTGGATGGCAACGCGCATCCACATGTGCTGCGGCCTCTCCCACACGCGATCATCACTGCGACGAAGGAGATACCCGCGCTCGAGTGTCTTGAACCCAAAGTAGTCAAACATAAAGTCACGAGTGTAGTCAATCATCGTCTCAATCACCGGGTCCTGTGCGACAGTGTAATACGACTCTGACGCAATGCCCTCGTCAAACAGCACCTGTGCCGAATCAATCAGTCGCCCAGGGGTGTTCTTTTGGTGATTGTCAATGACAAGCCGTGCTGCCAACTTACCGTAGTTCGGGTGATAACGTGCCTGCATCATGGCACACGTCTCTGCTGCGAACTCATCCAGCTGCGAAGTCTTAATGCCGTCATGAATCTGTGTACACACCTTCTGTGCCACCAGATCAGGATTCACGTGGTCCAGCTTGTCCGCCAGCTTCTGAATGCGAGAGAGAACACGATCGAACGAAACTGGCTCGCGAACACCATTACGAGTTGTTACGTAGATATGGTCAGACATCCTTGATACTGTATCCATCTCTCCTTACCTTTAAGCCGGTAAAAGTTTGCGTCCAAGTATACAATGGCGACGTCAGACAGAGTGAAGGCTTTATTGGAAAAAGAAGAGATGGATGATCTCGAACGGTTTCTATCGCGCAAACGTTGTCTCAATGCTGCGAATACGTCCATGATCTATCTGTTCCATATCGTCCAGTCGATGGGTATTCTGACCACCACAGTTGCGGCAGGATATGAACGGAAGGATCTGATCTGGGTAGGCGCAGGTCTGAATATTCTTGCGACACTGATCCACGTGTTTGAAAAAACAAATGAGTCAATCTCGAAACAGCTGACAAAGGACATCGAGGAGATTAAGAACGGAACCTATGACGGTGAAGACCTCGTAATCGATGGTCAGACAAATGAAAATAAATAAGTAAGTGTTTGTTGAATGCGCCGATGCGCTTAGAAGCGCGACCCGATGTCGAAGAGCGAGCCGTTGTGCTCGAAGGTGTTCGCCGTGGTGTAGGTGGCTCGACCGTAGTGCTCCACATTATCCCAGTTAGAGAGATCGGCGTCCTGCTCGAGCTCATCGTCCGTGCGGAGGCGCGCATGACGAGACAGCCCGCGCTCACACGAGCGGCAGTGCTGCCGCCGGCAGGACTTGATGCAGCGCCGAACCGTCTGCCACCCCTTAAGGTCTGTCGACAGAAGCGGGAACGACTTGCAGGGCAGCTGACCCAGGTTGGTCAGCATGAAGTAGGAAGGAGAGATGTCGCACTCATGCTGGAGACGAGAAGAAGAAGAAGAAGACATTTTGGCGTTGGGGGTACTACTTAGTATCCTGATCCAACTAAATCCATTTTGGACGATCTCCGTTACGGCAGAGCTGTTCTAGGTGCAGATGACGAAGTTGTGTGTCGAATTTTCGGCGTCGGGCACGGCGACATAGTTTGCGTGCGCGTATTAGTGCTCGAATGTATTTCAGTCGGAGTTGGAGAACGTGTAGGAGTTGCTGTGGTTCTACATGGAGGGGCACGAAAGGTGCTCAGTAGATACGGTGCGGGGGCAACCGAGTGACTACCGACAACTATGACACAAAGTGCCATCACTAGAGCCCGAAGCATTTTTGTATGAGAATGGTATTTTAAGTTTTCAATGTGACCTCAATATGCGTTGATTCGAGTTCCTTGACAAAGAGACTCATCGCATACGGCATTGGAATTGTGTTCTTGCTCGTGTCCAGACGGCCTTCACCGTTTATCTGGATTTCAGCACCATCCGACCGATGCATGAAGCTCTCATGGAGAAACTTAGACAGTCCATGAGCTACCATGACGTCACGCTCCATTTCACCAATCGCCAGACCACCTCCCTTCGACCGCCCATGCAGAGGCTGATGCGTGAGTAGAGTCTTAGGACCTGTTGCGCGATAATTGATCTTGTCTTCCACCATGTGCTTCAGCCTCTGGTAGTAGATAGGCCCCATGAAGATATCTGCCTCCATCATTTCACCCGTCATTCCGTTGTATAGGGTCTCATGGCCATAGGGTTCAAAACCGCGAAGGATCATCTCAGTTCTCAAGTCAGGAATGCGTCTGGATGTCGTAAATGCGGTAGCATCCACGAAGGTTCCAAGACGGAGACCCAACTTGCTGTTCATACTTTCGAGGAATTGTCCAATTGTCATACGAGTCGGAATGCCGTGAGGGTTGAAGATGATATCGGGACGAACGCCCTTGGACGTAAAGGGCATATCCGCTTCTGCGATGAGCTGACCCACGGTTCCCTTCTGTGAATGACGCGAGGCCATCTTGTCGCCAGGGACAGGGTAGCGTTCCTCGACAATACGAATCTTGACACCACGAATACCGCCAGGCATGGAATAGTGGTAGATCGCATCAACCCGACCATGTTGTCCGCGCTTCGGCAACTCAGACGCATCGCGCCACCCCTTCTCGGTTCCGTCTTCGTCTGTGATCGGAGTCATGAGGCCAACCAATACAGTCTTGTCTGTGACAACCGAGTTGAGCTTGATGATACCATCCGCATCGAGCATCTCATAGTTCACATCCTCCTTGCGTTTCACAGTTTGATACTTGGGGTTCGTCACCGGATTTCCAAACTGCGTATAGGTCGGAACACTCGGATCGATCATCTGCTCTTGAATGTCGTAGGAGTGATAGTACATGGTCTGAAACATACCGCGCTTGAGGGAGCTGTGATTCAGGATCATCGAGTCTTCCTGATTATGACCACCATACACGGTAAAGGCAACCAGGGCATTCTCACCGTAGGGCATACATCCACCTGCACCCATCATTTCGCGATACATCCACGTATGGCTTAGGGGTTTTTGCGGATTGACCGTGATACTTGAAATCGTATCGAAGCGCTTATTGTAGTTTGTGTGATACCACGAGCATGCCTGCTTCTGCTGGGCAATCGCAAAATCATTACGCGTGGCTGGATTGTGATCCAAAAAGGGAACAAGATTAGCAATCGGTGACATACAGAACGACATGTGAATCTCTGAACGCAGAGTGGGGTGAAACGGAGACAGTGAAAACCGAGATACGTCAGACTCTTGGGCGTCCACGAAATCCATAAGCTTCATCAGATCGGTCCATGAGGTAGCAGCCAATACCTTTTCAACCGTGACAGCCTCGCGGTAGACTGGACGAACGGGTCGGCCCGCGTCGCACTGAATGACATACTCATTTGCAAGTCGATTCCATCCCAGCGATACGTCGGCTCTGAACTCTCCAGAACGACGAGCATCGACGAGGGCCTTATCGAGAGTCTCTGTGTTTCCGATGCACAGGCCTACAAGGTCCGAGTTCACATACACACGCGTCCAGTACGGCATCCATGTTCCTGGCAGAATATCTTCGAGTTTACGAACTAGCCTCGTCCCGAAGAGTTTGGTCTTGATGGTTTCGGATGGAAAGGCAGTCGATACCTTTGCGAAAATGGCCAACGACTTGATGTGACCAACGCCAGAACCGTCAGGAGAATCTACGGGACATGTCAGTCCAAACTGTGAAGCATAAAGCCGGCGAGGAGGAGCTGTATTCATGTCGGGACTGATCTGAAGCACTGTGCGACGAAGCTGAGATAGGTATCCAACGTACGAAAGGCGATTGAGTTCCTGTGAAATACCATCACGGCCTCCCCACTGACCCTTGAAAGACTTGGAAAACTGGTTAAGAAGCTGATACGGTCTCCAATACGATCCAATTGTTTCGCGCTCAATCAAATTCGCAAGAGCTCGTCCTTCATACGTCTTCTTCTCATATTGGATGCGACGATCCATGCGAAGAAGCATCTCTTGTGCTATTTCGCGGTAGATACGTCGGAACTCCTGAAACATGAGGCCACCGGACGGAGTGAATCGCTTGAACTGGATATTATCGCGGTCCGAGGGACTCTTGCGTTCTAATGACACGTCGATTGCCATACGAAGCATCTGACCAAGGAGATACGCTTTGCGCCGCATTGTGTTCTCGCCTTCCACGTGAGGAAATAGAAGCTCATGGATGTTCTCTATAACTTCGGACTTGTACTTCCGCTTCGTATTCATCTCGAGGAGTTGAAGGTCCGTCTTCTCCTGATACTTGAGCATCGCTCCGTGGCTAATGATCAACTGAGTAAAAATGTCATCATATGCTAGGCGATCTCTATCCGGTATACCAGCAAGAGTGGTGTCGTAGATCTCCTTATCGGATGTTAGCCCGAGACAATAGAAAATACTCATAACGGGAACAGGGTTGATGAACCCGGGTAGAGTGATCACAGCGTTACGGTGATTACGCCCCAGGCTTACGTTGTCATTGTCATTGTATTCATTCTCAGGTGGCAGGACGAGAAAGTGAGAGTACGGGCCCTTACTTCCGTCCTCTGAGATGGAACGAATGCCAACATACGTTTCCTTCTCCGGTGTGAATTTAACATCGTCTTCGGCTCCCTTAAGCTCATCATTCAGCACTTCTGCAGTTCGCTTGCGGGTTCCAGAATAAAACATATTATTCCCCAGCAACTCCTGTGTCATCAAAACCTTCTCGGATCCCTCGATGATAAAGTAACCTCCCAACTCAAACTGACACTCGCCCACCGTGTAGCCATCGATTGCAGTCAAGTAGCAGGGCTTACTGCGAAGCATGAGTGGGATCTCGCCAATCTTGATGTTCTCAAACGTCTTGGTCTCCGTCGCTCCTTCGGGAAACACATATTCGATCACAACCGTTGCGGTGATCGTAAGAGAATACGTCTTATTGTCAAGTCGGCAGGCATGAGGAACAATGGGGCCACCGTGCTCGTCCATGGGTGGTTCAAACGAAATCAGAGTCCCCTCCTTACCACCGATGTATACGCGAATATACCGCTTATCTGCGAGTTCAAGTTGATACGGATTTGAAACTTTGACGAAGGTAGGAATTGACGTTTCAAGCATCGCATTAAACGAAGAGATGTGGTGATCTACCAGTGGGAACGGTGTATCTCGGAAAAGTGCCCTGAGCACATGCCTTGGCGCTTCCATTGTTGTTTGACGAGTAAGCATTTTCTCTGGGTAGACGAAGTAGGAGTATGTGGAGCGAAACACAAAGACCCGAATTTATAGATGACGTTGTCGGACACACTGAAGTAAAGCAACGCTTGTCTATTTATTTAGGTAAGAAACCCTACACAGATGTCATGCTTCTTTACGGACCTCCAGGTATTGGAAAAACAACAATGGCCCTCGCATCCGTTCGCAGCCAAGGAATTGAACCGATTGAAATCAACGCATCACAATCTATGAGAAGTCATGAAGACGTTACAAAGCTCATTGATTCTTGTCGTCATACACGATCTATTTCATCCCTCATTCGAGGTGATCAAAAAACCATGTGTTTAATCTTGGACGAGATCGATGGATCAGATCCTCATGCACAGAGGAAACTGTCCGAGTGGATGGTGGGAGATGAACGCAAAATACCTGTCATCTTGACGTGCAATGAGATTCCCCGCATTATGAAATCAAATCCGCGTATTCACCTTCTTCGTTGTTTTCCGCCGAAACCTTCGGACCTTCAACCCCTGTTTCCCAAAGAGGATGTCAATGCCCTTGCAAAGAGATTCAAACACGACGTTCGCAGGATCTTTCAATTTTTGCAGTATGGAGAATCCGATATATTGCCTGTGACCGCATTGTCCACTGAATTCTCATATGAAGTTACGCATATTCTCAAACAGAAAATGTGGTCTCCTCACGATGTGCTCGTCGAAGCCTCGCGAATATCGGCACGACAGACCGGACAATGAACACTGCGGGTGAACCACTCGGTGATACAGTCATTGTGAAAACAGTGGCGGCAGTGACGGAGTCGAAGACCGTTCGCCACTGTCTCCTGACACACGGTACACATCGTGTTATCAAGATTCTCAGCACGCTCAGTCGCGTTGGAAATCTGTTGAGAGGTTGGGGCCACAGTCACAGGCTCTGACCAGTTTGCGGGTAGCGTGATCGGAATGCTGACCGTGAACTGCTCTCGATTCATGGCCGCTCGTAGGATCGCCAGAACAAGGTGATTATTCCGCTGGTGAAATGCGAGAATGTCTGATCGAGTACGACCATCTACGAACCGAAGTACAGAGTAAAAAGCTTGGTCAGATTGAAACTGCGCATACATCACGTCAAGTACGTCAGAATGTTCGAAAGTCATTATACATTACAAACTATTTGCGTATAAATGCGTCCATTGGCCCGCGCACTGCGGCCTTGACCTTCTTGTTGAGGACGGGCGAACCGAGGAACATCATTCCGTCCAAGTGTGCCTCCTTCTTCTTCAGGACCGCGAGTGTGGCATCCTCCTCCGACTTGTACTTCTCAAGGTACTGTTCCTTCAGCGTGTCGAACGTAGGCTTCCTAGGAGCAACGTACCCATCCAGCTCCTCGATACACAAAGCGAACAGCTGTGCCACTGGGTTCTGTATTTGATTTGTTATGTAGAATTGGGTATCCGGAGTCAGCTTGTGAGCCTTCACGTAATCCACATGCTCGATACGATCGCCCTGGCTGGTCTTGTGCTTGTTTTCGGCTACGTAGACATACTGAAGCCGATCACCGACCTTTGGTGCCGTTCCCGGATCGCGTGCCGCCATTCGGTCAGCTAGAACACGGTGAGCAGGTAGAGTCGCACGACCTTCATACCCATCGGACATCGCCGCGTAGTCATCACGCAGCGACTTGGACACAATGAATTTCTCCAGCGGCAGTTTGTTGTCAAAGATCTTTAGCAGAATCTCATTGACGAATGACTGCGCCTTCTTAACTCCACCTCCACTCATCAGGATCTTGAGTGCTCCACCAAAGACGTCCTTGACAATTGGGGCATTGTCCCGCCGCTTCAGGACGACACCCATCGACATCTGCTTTGCCTTTGCAGGATTGGGATCCTCTTCATACTTCATTCCAACGTATCGCTTTCGACAGAAGAGGATGAATGGGTAGAGTGTCTTCTCATATGCGATCTTGTAGGGGTCCCGTCCAATTTGTCGGGTGATACTCTTGCCAGCCTCAATGCCCAGCTTAATTGACTCTGCGAGATCCTTGGTTGGGAACTTGATGAAGATGGAGTCCGTATCACCATAGATGACCTCAGCTCCAAACTCGGACTCGACGATACGTTTGGCGGTATAGAGTGCTGTTCGCCCTGCAGCGGTTGTGCATGCAGCGACACAAGTCTTTCGGATTGGGGACGTTCTGGACCCGGCTTGACCGTAGACTGAGTTTGCGACAACCTTGTAAGCAAGCTGGAGGCCGTTAAATACAGAACGTTGGCTTTCATCATATGTTTCATCCTCCATTTTTTGCTTGAACTCCTTCCGTTTCTTCAGCAAGATATCGAGCGTCAGTGGGATCACGCCAGTTGTCATCGGATTCTCTCCCTTCTGAACGAATGTACATACCGTCTTACCGCCCGTATCCTTATTGTCGTAGGAGATCTCCTCAAACACAAAACCCTTCTCCTCCAGTCCCGCAATCCATGACTTGATCTTAGTGTTCTGTTCCTTGCTCGGAGTCCTCAGAAAGCCATCCTTATCCAACTCGCGTTCGTACACCAGAGTGTCCGGCGACAGATTATACGCAATCATGTTGGACGGATAGAGAGAGTTGAAATCAAGAACTGATACTGGCTGGTCAAGGTACATACCGATCTTAGGCTCGAGCACAATGGCGCCCTCGTAGGCAATTCCGTCACCACCTTCGGCTTCCTGAGTGCGAATGATCTGGTCACGCTGGGAAGCGAAGTATACAATAGCCGAGAAGATCTTGATTCCCTGACCACGTGTGAGAACGTAGTTCATCGGAACCTTACATACATCGGCCATACCACGAGTGTTGACCAGAGTATCCAGCTTGTACATAAGAGTCAGGACCAGATCGCAGTCCTGAATACAGTACTTTGCGATTCGACCACGACCTTCTGGTCCGCCGTTCGCATGAAGGTCGAACAACTCCTGAGGGCTGACATCGTCCTTAGCAAACGACCAGTGAAGCTTGGACAGTTCCTCGGGCGTGAAGTCGGCAAACAGAATCTCGTCACACCGTACCTTGAACGAGTTAGGCGTGACATCATAGACCTGGAACTTCTCGTCCTCCTCATAGCAGGGCTCCGAGGTGGTCTCCACGAAGTTGAAGGTCACGTAGTTTCCATTGTTCAGTCCACGAGTCGAATACGTGAACACTTGGTTATTCTCCTGCTTCGTAACCTTACCCTTCAAGAAGTGCGTGGCCACGTGATCAAGCTTGAACGACTCAAGTGAGTGTTCGCGCCTCATATTTAGCAAGAGGTCGATTCCTAGGCGTCCTGTCATGGTGATCATGCGGAGATCATACTTTCCTGACGCCAGCTCCATCTTCTTCACCTCGGAGAACTTGCGGGAGTCAAGATCCTTTGGACACCGCGGGAAGTGAATGTCGTCGGAGATTCCAAGGGCCATGCAACGGTCCTCGAGGTATCCATCGTCAAATCCAAAGGTGTTGTAACCGCAGATGATGTCCGGATTCATCTCGTGAAGGTCGTCGTGAAACCGCAGGATCATTTGCTCCTCGGTTTCGCAGGCTACAAAGTCATCGGACTTTTCAACAGTCCCGAGAACGTAGACCTTCTTTGCGTAGGGCTCCATCATGTTGTCCGACCAGCGATACGAGATGCCCATCTGACAGATCGGGTCCTTCTTGGCCTGAGGAAACAGGCCCGACTCCGAGTACATCTCAAGGTCATAGCAGGCCACGAGCAGAGGGATATTTGCCTCGCAGGTTGACACGTCCTTGTAGTTACATGTCCACATTGAGTCTACCTTGTAGGCGGCCTCATCGTTCTCGTCCAGAGGAATCTTCATCCGGATTCCCTTGAACTCCAGAGGAGATGCAGGACCCAGGTGCTGCTCGTGGAAGAGCCGCAGGAATGGGTGCAGGTTAGACTCGTAGAGATCATGTCTGTTCGCCTTAGCCTTCTTGACCTCCATATGAAACTTCATCTTCGATTCACACTCCACCTTGTAGACGTCCTTCTTCTTCAGTTCGTTGAACCCTGCCATCGCGTCATACTTGGAGACCCTCGTAGAGTTCCCAGATGCCGAAGCAGAGTAGAAGTAGGGCTTGAAGCCATTGATACGGACGCAGGCGACAGTCTTGTCCTCCATTCGTCCGTAGACATCGACCACGTAAGCACCCTTGTTGTCGTGTTCATGCCAGTCGATTGGTTGTAGAATTGGCATTTCGGATACCTTCGTTCCTGTTGAGAGCGCTCGGTTCATTTTCTACGAACCTAACAAAGATGGACTACTTCTTTGCCCCAACACGTATCCGTTCGGACCAATACAGTGAGGCACAGCAGAATGTGGCCAACACTTCGACCATGACGCGTCAGACAACGGCTATTGGTTCTGGATGTTCGGACACACTGAATCCTGCTGCCGCCATGGCCGACCAGCCTGGATTTATTGCCACGGGCGGGTTTGGAACTCTGGGATGTAAGATCGATGAGAACACGGATCTCAAGTGGGGTATTCCGGGTGCGTGGAGACAGAAGGGCAAGCATGAACTCTGGGCTCGTCCGTTTGCCACGACACCTAATCTGGGTGGCGGTGACCAGGACAAGGTCAATGATGAGTCGTTCCTCATTCACTCGGCCATGATCAAGAACCGCAAGGAGGCCAATACGTTCATGGACTCTGCGTTTCCTAACTTTTACCAACCTCTTCTGGATATCCAGGCATCGGAGCACGCGAATCCGAGCAACTGGGTTCAGAACTGGACATGGGGTGGCGATTCGACTCGCTTGGTTCAGACAAAACGCGTCGATGCCAACTAGTAATGAGAATCATTGTATTTGCGGGCCGTATGCCCGATTTATGCGGAGCTTTTCTTCACGATGTAGAGTTATCTCACGAACTTATCAAGCGAGGACACGAGGTCATCTTTATGACCATTGAAACTCCAAAGGAAGGTGTAAATGGCGGACACTATCGCGGTATTCGTTACTTGCACTGGACGGCCGGTGACAAGTACTTGCTTCTGAGCGAAGTGTGGATCTGTCCACATGCTCCTGCTCTTCCAGAAGTTCGTAAAATTAACAAGCGGTACAATCGCCCAATTGCAGCAACATGTCATTACGATGGCAACTACACTGCGATTGTATTGAACAACCCTGGAAGACGCCAGGCATGGGTTGAGTTCCTTATGTTTATCAACCGGACGATGGAGCCCAATTATCGTAAGAACATTTCCCCTTGGCCACCGAATGTAGTCAAGACCGCGGTTGTTCGCCCCATTATGTTTGAGGATCGTATTCGCATCGACGAAGAGTTTACCGGCGAATACATAACGCTGGTGAATGCGAATCAGAACAAGGGCGTTAAACAGTTTATTGACATGGCAACCGCGATGCCCGAACGTAAATTCCTTGGCGTTATTCCCTACTACGGTGAGCTCAAGCTACCCGATGCTCCCGATAATATCAAGTGGGTTCCGTTCGACGACGATATTCGTACCATCCTCAAAGAAACACATATTCTCGTCATGCCAAGCTACTATGAGAGTTTTGGGCGTATCGCATTTGAATCCATGTACAATGGCATCCCCGTCTTGTATTCTAAACCCAATCCCAAATCAAAGTATCCCGGTGGGAGTACCGAGGGTGTTCAAGAGTGGATTTCTCCTGCAGGAATCTCATGTGACCGCGACAAGATCGAAGAGTGGAAGGCAGCAATTGAATCGCTTGATGATGCTGAGACATACGCCAGTCGGTCAGATCAAGTGAGAGCACATGTTCGATCAATGAACATCTTCACAGAGGGATCACGGATAGCTTATTTAGTTGAGCAGTTTGCTCGAGAGAATCCGGTGCCTGTTCCGAAGACTCCTGCTCAAGAAGCTGAGGCGACTCCTCAGCGACAGGCTCAAGCGGTGGCTTCGATCCCGCGTCCACCTGAATCGGGAGCTGGTCTCGGACTTTTGAATGGGCGACTGAGAATACGGCGTTGACCTTGTTTTGAAGATCACGGCCACGGGCACATCTCTCAGCCTGCTCTTTGTTGATACCATGATCAATCTCCGGCTTGAGTGGAATATACTTAGAACCCGAAATAATAGGAGGTGTTCCAAGCAGTAAGTCAACTGCTTCGATCACATCCTCACACAGTTCAAGGGCGCGCCTGGCTTCATCCTCAACACAACCAGCAAGCGACATAACAAGCCGGAGGTCACTCATCTTTTCTTGTTTTATGTATAATAGCCTGAATATGCGTTTCATTGAAGATCTATGTCGTCCTGCGCTTCTCTATTTAATCTTCCTGGTAATCCAGTTGGGACTTGATGCTTCGATGGGGCTATGGGTTACGTTTGTTATCAAGTTCCTGTTCGGTATTGCGGCGGTTGTCGTTCTCGATATGTTCTGCGGAATCGGTCTCGGAGTCGTGTCTTGGTTCCTCGTGGCCACACCCTTCATTGTGACGTCGCTTGCAACTGCCATCTCTCTCGGACTCGATATGGATACGATTATCCTCTCGCAGCTGTCTACTCGTGAGAAGTTCTACAATGAGTCCAAAATGGAATTAGTCCCGGCAGCATCCAACGAGATCACTACAAACTAAATGGCTCTCGGTTTCATCCTTCTCCTCGTGCTCCGCCTCTACAACTACATCACGTCCTGCTTTCGCGATCGCACCCCCAAGTACACACACAAGCGCACTGTGGTCTCAGACAGTGGATATGACGATGACGACCTCTTCGACATGACCCGCGTTCCCGAGGATACCATCGTCGTTGACGAGTACGAGCTTAACGGACATAAGAAGTGTCGTATCTACTACGAGGGCTTCCCGCTGGGTCACGCACAGTTCGACTACGAGTATGACCCATTCAAGGTCGAGGCTTACAAGCCTTGGATCTGGTTTGGCGACAAGACAACCGAGGTCGATCTTACGAACGCTATGGAGAAGTACCTCGTGCCCGGTAACATCATCGACATTGAGCTCCTCCTCAAGCTCATTCACATTCGCGAGGATACAAACATCATCTACGTCGATGCTCGGACGTTTCAGGAGGTTAAGTTTCCGGCAGAGGGAATAAGGATCCGTGCCCTAGATGCATCGGATGACGATGAGTAAAGAACCGTTCAAGGTAGCAGAACGCTACATTCAACTAAAAAAACACTGTGTGCCCAAGTCGTGGGCTGACTCAATAAACCTTATGAATGACATGATTCTCATGCCAGTCATAGTGATCTTTTTATTCATGTTGCGCCAGGCAGATGTATTTTTCATTCTATCAACAGTCAGCCGTGCCTATCAGACGTGGAGTACATTCATTGAGTATACTGAATTACGATTCGAAGTTCAGCGAATGCTTCTTCATACCAAGATGGTAGGTGGACCGTTTATTGTAACGAATGACGACACGTATATGCCCTATGTACTTGCAGATGCGGTTGTGAGAACTAGTACGCGCCATTAGATCCGCCCGGCACTAATCCAGTCGGGGTGTTGGCCGCGTAGGCGCTGTAGTTCTGCATTCCGCGAGCTCCGTCGCCCTGGAATGAAGCACCTACATTGGCAGCAGACCCGCCACCGCGCATACGACGACGACGTCCACGGGAACGGCGTCTACGATTAGTCTTGCGCCGACCACCCTTCGGGGTATACGCAGCACCCCCAGGCACCGACGTCATGTTCGGAGTCCACTCGGCCGCCCCAACGGCGATCGGGTTATTTCCCATTCCATATCCATTGCCGCCGCGCATACGACGACGACTGCCCCTGCGTCCACCTAAAGAGCATGTGCCAGGCATTTACTAGACGTCGGGATTATGTTCTACGAACACACCGAGAGTTCCTGGAAAGCAATCATATTGTTCATACCCTCGAATAATAACACCTACTGGGAGCTTATCTACCGGGATAAACGCACACAAGTCGGGGTGATGAAACATCTCCAACATATCTGCAATACGCTGCTGTCGGCTTTCAAAGTTCAGTGTCTCAAAGATACGAGTCCCATTGAGCGCCACGATGTCGTAGATCACGAATAGCCTTGGGCTCAAACGAACTGTCCGGAAAATGGTATCGCAACACACCCGCTCGTCCATGACGACAGGCAAGTTCTCCTGACGATCTCCACTGGCATCTGAGAACATAGCATGCGCCACGCCATTCTTGTCATGCGTCAGAAAGATCCAACCGGGTGTTCCACTAATTTGCGGGACCTGTAAGGGATGCGAGATCGGTCGCCCCTTCTTGACTAGGGGGCTGAGTCGGTACAGTTGCTTCATACGTTGGAACATGTACACTCTGTTGCTCTGTCTTAGTAGGCTCGGTGAAAACCTGAGGCTTAGGAGCCGGAGCCGGAGCCACCGGGGGAGCGAATGTCACGCGAGGTGCGGGCGGGTACATGGTTCTCACGACAAAAAAGACTGTGATGTGAATGACGACCAGCAGGATAAGTGATGTAAGTGCTACGGAAAGCAGCTCCCAGACGTCCATTTACATGTTATATACCTTTTTCTGGTTAAGAAACAAACCGCAATGTCGTCAGCTGATACTGTACTCGACCCTAACACCGTGGCTGTGAATTCTACCGGACCCACCGGACCCACCGGACCCACCGGACCCACCGGACCTAGCGGACCCACCGGACCTAGCGGACCCACTGGATCCACTGGACCAGTGCTTTATTCTGTTCAGTCAAAGGAGCTCGCCTCCCTGATCCTGCCTACGATCAACTGGACTCAGCCCGTTCCGGCTATCCTGATCATTGCTGCCGAGCTCGAGTCTATTGAGGCACTGGACGTCCCTCAGAGGATCAAGCTTGCCCAGGATACCCTGGAGTATGTCGTTGAGAAGCAGGCTCTCACACCCACGGAGAAGCAGTCCGCACTGTTCTTTATTGCGAATGTTCTGCCCCACGTATACACCGCCGTCGTCCATGCCTCGTCGAACCCCATGGTTGCGAGGGCCAAGGCTGTAGTGAAGAACTGTGGGCCTAGTTGCTCGGTTGCATGAAGAAGGTGACGCCGTCCACTTCTTCAGACCACATACGAGGATTGCTTGAATAGATCGTAACTCTTGCAAGCTCTACATGATAGACTCTCGACAGAACATGTAACATAAATGGGCGTGTAAAAAATATGATCTTGCCGTCCTTCTTCTGAAGGACTTCGAGAGTCTTCTCGTGCTCGTTCACTCTACCAAACCCGGTGTATAAATATCGGGTTTCGTAGGTTGTGCCCTTCATTGTAGGGGTCGTCTCCGTAACAGTGATCTCCATACTGTGATTACACGCTATTTGCGAAAACCAGATCGCGGAGCTTATCCTCATTGGCGATCGTGTCGCGCATGGTTGTCACTGCCCTCGCAATTCCATCATGGATCACCGACCACTTTGATGGGTCATTAACAAACTTAGTCTCACGTCGACTGCGATCGGGGAAGGTCTCTACAAGCTCAGACTCGGTCGCCCCAGAAAGCTCCATGTAGACACGGAGCTGAACCTCGTCGTAGATGGGCACCTTTGGGAACTTGCGTGTCCGCTCCTTTGCGTCCACGATACGGTTATGCTCGGCAACAAAGCCATCCGTCCGTCCATTGATCTCGAAACCATCGTAGACCTTCTTGAACGACTTCGTATTGCGATCCTGAACCTTGACACCGTTCACGAGCTCGTACATGTCAAGAGCAGCGTTCTCATTGTTGTTCCCACGACGGCAACGAACGGCTCCGCGTACCTCATCCACCAGGATCTCTCGCACCACGGGAGAAATATCCGAGTGGCGCAGACTGAGGACCGTGCGGGCACGATCCATGACTGCGTCAAGGACCGGTGTGATGTCCTTAAGCCCCTCGGTCTCACGAACGGCAGCGTTCACGAGTCCAGAGATGTCCGGGTCGTTGACGATATCCTGCTTCAGCTTGGACAGGGAAACGCGCTTGTTAGCGGTCATGATGGCTTGGATCTTAGACTTGAGTGTAGGGTCCCTCATCATGAGATCGAACATAATGGTCGTCTCATGTTGAAAGTGGTTGAGTCCGATGAGTCCGGCGACCTTGGAAGCGGCGATATTAGGAGTAAACATTCTTGAATATAGACTCTGTTCTGTAGCAGAAGTGTTTCCGTTTTAGGCATGAGGGTTGAACGTGATGTTGCTCGTTGCATAGGCACCTGCGATAATGATATTGTTTCCCGAGTCAATGCTCGTGCCAGTATTAGTAGTAACAGCGCCGGTAGATTGAGCAACCCAGTTCACTGATCCTCCCGAAGAAAACTGAACAATGAACCTTGAATTACCAACAGTGTCGGTTAGCGTATTGCTATACGCAGACGCATTTGAAGTATATGCAGTTAGGGTATCCGTAAACAGTCCGCTTACAGTTATGTTGTTACTTGAGTCAACTACAACAGCAGGAGTATTCGCATTGCTTGTAAGTACACAGTACCATTGAAACGCTCCGGATGAAGTATACTTGGTCAGTACTACGTTGCTCGTACCTGAAAAGCTATACGTTGCTACACTCGATGTGGATCCTGCGTTATAAAAGGTAACTGATACTGTTGAAACCCCTACAACATATATGTTATTCGAAGAATCTCTTGCGATTCTCGGTGAAGATAGACCAGAAATGTACGTCAGCCAGTTAACAGATCCTGCCGAAGAATACCGAACAATAAAAGATGAAGACGAAGGAGCAATCAGTGTCGTACCAAAAGCAGTCCCACTGACAGATGGTGTCGATCCATTGGACGCCACAAAGTTACTCACAGAATCGTAGGTAAATGTTCCAACTACAGTTATGTTATTGGACGAATCGACGCAAACGCCAGTCGCTGACGACGGCGACGATGTTACCCCACCTGTTCCCATTCGAGCAGCCCAATTCAACGAACCGGTAGACGAATATTGAACAACATATGCCATATTTGATGGCGTAGAAGCAAAAGATACATAGGATACACCCAATGCATCAAAAAACGTGATCTGTGGCGAGTATCCGACCGCAATGACATTATTGGAAGAATCTACAACCAATCCGACACCGTAGTCAGTGAGCCCGCCGCCCGCTCTTGCTTTCCAATTGAGATTTCCAGCAGGTGAGTATTGTACAGTGTGCCAATCGATACCACCAATTGTAGTCCAGCTACTTGTTGCTCCATTTTGACTATAATACGTAGTTGTTCCTGCATACGTGCCAGTGCCATTTACGTTACCATTGGTATCAACCGCCATAGAATTTAGAGTGAGTGCTATCGCGGTCGACTGCACTTTCGTGAGAGAATTAAAGAAGAATTGAACGTTTCTATTCGAGTCGTACTTCACAAGGAATGAAGTCGCCCATGTATTTGGGTTAGTTAGTGTGGTCGCAAATGGTGTGCCATTCGAATTATATGCCACAAGGTTTGATGTATAATAGCCGGCAGCGTATACGTTTGACGATGAATCTGTCGTGATTGAATTGAAAAATACAGTTCCCGAAGTATATCCAAGGTTGGTAGCCCAAACCGGGTTCCCTATTGAGCTATATTGAACTACATAGATGTTCGATGTTCCGCCAAGAAACGAAAGAGTGATTGGAGTACCGGAAGGTGGTGGCGGTGGTGGAGGTCCAGATGAAGCGCTTGTCCTCGCATATGCGTTTGCGTGAACAATCTGTCTGTATCGACGCATTGTTTAATGTAAAGACCAGATTGCTCCGGCAAATACGGCTGAGTGGACCAGCAGACCCAACGTTGTCGGGCATCCAGAACCATACGCGAGCGGTCCAGTCAGCGAACCAACGAGCTTATCCGTCAGCTTGTACACCATCGGATTCGACACAATGAAGAAGATCAGAGTCACCATGAGAACGTGAATAAACCTGGAAGTCATTTTATACCTACGATGCGAAACTCTTTTGCATTCTCACAATCGCATCGATCCAACCGGGCATTCCTTGAAGGACATTGGATACAGCAAGAGTGTTTCCTGATACAACCGTAGCATCAAACGTAGCTCCCTCACACACGATGACGATTGCGGCCAGCAATAAGTGTTGCTTCGTTTTGGCTTCGGCAGGAGACCAACGTAGACAGTACATCTTATACAGAACCTCGATCACACTGCGGGCATGAGGTTGTGTTTGCTTCCTAACGGCATCCCAGAAGATCCATACAGGATGAGTACTGTGTGCCTCGGAGACGAACTCATCGAATCTCCCAGCAAAAGCAAGCGGAGTCTTGTGTTGCTTCTTGTGTTCGCGGCAAAAGGCATATACCCATGCCATCCAATACAAGGCTCGCGTGACATCTCGAACATCCTGACGAAGGCAGTAGACGAACTCATTCAACGGTACGGCTGCCATGATGGGATCATTCTGACGCATGACGAGTCCTCCGAAGATACGCGACGGTGCCTTCAGGGACTCTTGAATTGTCACGGGATCGAAGTCATGTTGCGGTTTGATCGTAGGCAAGCTAGGAAGCTTGTTCTTTCGGCAGAGCGAAAGGGTTGCCGCGACCTCGCAGATCATACGGCGGACGTCCGGATGGTTACGAATGGATGTCATGTTTCCAATGGTGTAGGCACTTTCGACCGGAGCATACTTTTCATATGCCTCGGCAAGGTAGATGAACACATTAGGGTTCGCACGATTGATATGGAGAGCCGCGGCATCAAAGAAACTTGCCCAGAGACTGTGAACAAGACCCGAGCATAACAGTTCAAGAGCCCAGTAACATGCGTAATCTGCATGACCCAATTGCACGTTCTGAAGGAGAACCTTTGTCACGTGAGATCGTGGATGTCCACAGAATGTAGTTTTTTGAAAGTCAGTTACCATACGAGGGTCTGTAATCTCCATTACACTGTTCTAGGGGTTATAGAGGTCGTTTGAATAACGCGACGAGCAACGTAGAAGATCGACACACATGCGACGAGGATGATGAGAACATTGAGAATTAAATCATACCACGCAGTCATTGACTGTGTTTCGACGACCTTCTGCTTCTTGTCCAACTGAATCTTATTCGTGATCTCATCGATCTGTTTCTGGAACGTGGCAATCGAGAACTGCATATCATCTTGAACACTGATCAGGTTATCCTTGATACCGTTTACGGCATCGATCGTTTGCTGCTGTTCATTGGTGCGGTTCACGAGGTTCGAATACTGCTGCTGGTAGCTATCTACAACGGGCTGCGCTTCCGTGTTTGCAACGCGCTGCTGTTCAGTGGCCAACCACGTGTCGCCTTGGGTCAGGGTATAATACGCAATGCGGGCAGTTTCATACGCATCAGGATTCTGATCGCGAACATTCTCTGCTGCCTGAAGGTTCGCAAATGCTGTTGCGATTTGTTGCTCTTTATCCACTTTTCCTTGAGCGATTGCCATGTCGGCATTAAACTTTGTAAAAATGCCAGCGTATACACTTGCATTCGATAGAGTTGCATAGGGTACGATGCCCTCTGGCCCTCCTGACTGAGCCGAGTAGATTGGAGCTACATCCAGAGCAACCTTGATCGTTGGGTCCGTGGCATATGTACATGCGTAGATACCGTTGGTTGCCGTTATCTCGAATCCTGTCTGTGTTGGGCATGGCATTACACATCCAAACCCGCTGGGCGAAACGACAAATTCAGATGGACAATTCCCCATTATCTATTGGATAGATAGATTCCCGCAGCCATTCCGACACACAGTACTAGAAGTACCGGACCTTGAGCATAATCAAACGGTAAGACAAGCAAGACGACGAATGCCAATAGGATCGTAAACAAGGCCGTCTGAATGACATCCATATTTGAGGGGTTCAGAATTTGCTGTCTTACCGTATCAATATCAATAGGCGCTACAACAGGACGGGCACGGTCAATGCTATCAGATACTTCTTTGATTTGCGCACCCGCATCCGTCTCGGCCTGAAAGCCCGCATACTGTGATCTAATCGTTGAAACCTGATCGACAACCGACTTGGCGTTATCTTCATACGGTGCCATGGATTGAATCGAGGCGGCCGCGGCGGACACGCGTGTTCTCTCTGTCTCAAACGTGGATAGCTCGGATGACGTTGGCAGAGAATTCAAACTGAATGTCTTTGAATTGTCTGTGAAAAGGACACACTGGTCTTGTCTCGGGGATCCGGTTGACTGAGCATACTTGAACCCGGCCGGACACCGTGCGATACAGCTTACATTATGTTGATCAAAATCTGCCGGACAGCTCATTACTTAGCATTGGGAATAAAAGCCCTGTGTGTTCCAAAGACCGGGGCAATCAGCCGGGCATCGAGATTGGCTTGCTGGCTTCTCCATCCCAGAGCATTCGGGACGGGGGATGTTCCTTTATTAATGTACGGTGACAGGGTGGCACTCATGCGCAGATAACGGGTGTAATCAGACGTATCGGCAACCATGGCCTTGCGGGCAGGAGGATTTACAGGCATGAAGGGTGATGTGGGCATTTTGTTTATCTAAAGAGAAGATAATGGGTCTACTCGAAGATCAGCTGGCTGTCTATCAAGAAAACTACGCAAAATACCGCGTAACTGGGGACACCACAGCAAAGGCTCTGTATGAAGTAGCTCTCGCAAATGCTCAGCAAATTATTGCGGATCAGCAATCGGTATATGACAGCGGAACGACATATATTCAGGATTTTGTGAGTAATGTCAATACTACCAACCCTCAACTCGCAGTGTCCCATACTAGAGCACACGCCCTCGCGAATCAGGTTCCTCAGTTACAAGATCAGTATGAGCAGACAAAAATGATGATGGAAACACATCCTCCGCCTCCCATCAACTATACGCCGTTATTTGTGAAGGTCGGCATTGTGGTCGCACTTGGTATTGTCGCAGGGCTCGCGGCAAGCTTGTAGATGTAGAGTAAAAAGAACATACATCCGGCAATTGCTAACGAGATGGAATACCAAAAGAATGCATTGTCAACCTTCGCATCTTGGTGTTGACGAATGTTCTGAAGTGTCTGGAGTTGATCGGCACTCGACTTGATTGCGTTATAGTCATTCTGAATACCTATGAGTTTCGCGTTCAGGTCGTCGCGGTATGATCCAATCAAGCCTGCGCTTGTCCGGACCTGACCGAGTTCTGTGAGCATACTTGAAAGAATGCCGGAAAGCTCGGTGTTTAACTGTTGAACCTGGGGTAGCGTAGTCGGATCTCCTTGACGAATCAACTGTTCGTATGCCGCGTATTTGGTCGCATACTGTTGCTCCAATGCATCCATTATTACTGAGCGACATTTACATCCTCGACACAGTACCGATAGTAGAAACTCCGGCCCGCACTATCTGAGTGACGGACCACTTCGATCACGTCTCCAGGAATAGCACCGATCCACTTGGCCATCGCATCCTGCGAATCAATCCACGGCAGCTGATTCGCGGCATCTGAGATCTTGTAACGCTCCAATACTTGTCCCTTCTCCTCATCACCGAGAATACGATGGGGCATCGCCATGCGATGTGTCGTGATATCAAACTGAAGCTGGGAGATGTGCCAGAACTGTACGCGGTTCTTGGCATGCGACTTGACTACCCGCAGAACATTCTCCGAAGGCGGAGACATGGCTACAATGATAACTCCCGCCTTGAAGTTATTGTTGTTAGCATACGCAACGATGGTCTCGATGTCGTTTGCGAGGACCTTGTCCTTCTGACTGAAGCACACAAATACAGCACCGATCGTGTAGGCGGTCACGCGTTCCATCTTCTTCTCGTTCTCGATGACGATGTGCTGGGTTTCAGTGGGAAGGTGGCGGTATCCAAGCATTGTGCGAAGAGTCTTAAGAGCTAATTCCTCCATTGTGACTTCCCTTTCTTACAGATAAGAGGATTCGTTTTTTTCCACCCTTTGAACAATGAAGTTTGTTCAGTCTGCCTTGATGTTTGTGGCATCTCTTGTAGCCGTATGGTTTGCGTGGAAGACCTTTTTCACAGAGAAGTTTCAACCCGAGTTTCTTGATAAGAAGAGTGTAGAGGTGACTGTGGCAAATGAGAACTCATCGTATCGCCAGACAACCAATCACATAGACCCTGCTCCGTTTGACATGGAACCGGTGAAGGGTAAGGAGACAATCTTTCAGGTCAACCAGTTCAAGAGTTATATGACTTAGCACGGCGACTACGACGGCGACGACGAGTATTTTTTCGCTTACCCCCACTTAATACCTGTCCAATCAACATATCCCATTGTTTGTCGATTCCTTCCTGCGTCATCCTCGGAAAGCACATCGAGATTGCCTTTTTGTATTCTGGTTCTAGCTCTTTTGGATTTTGTGATTGTCTGACCATTTTCATCACTATCTGTACAAGACCCATTCTCGGGTCAGATATCGATATCAAATCGCTGTCATGTTTATTACACGAACGAGCAGTTTCGTCTTCTACTAGTCTCTCGAATAGAAACTTAAATTCGGTGTTTGAGAGATGATTCATTTCGGTATGCAAGGCAAGATGGGGCCTATTTCTGTAAAAAATATATAACTGTACTAGGCGCTCAAGGGACGGCGAGATCTCGGAGAGACGAGAACGAGACTCTAAACGACGCATCTGTGTGGATTTTCCACAATTGGGATTGGGAGGTCTTCTACATAATAAGTTATAATGAATTCCGGGAAATCTCTTGATAATTTGGGTAAAGCGCGTAGTAAAAATCTCATCGTATTTGAGCGATTGCAAGTCGTCCTCTGTCATCGTCGGTTTTCCAAATTTCTGAGTTAAATGTGTTTGTATCGTCTCTTCGGTTGGGAAAACTGATTTCCTATATGTTGATGCGAACAGAGTTATCGGCAAATCTCCAAGATTAAAGTCGTGAAACTGTTCTATAGTATTATCGTCCTTACCTTCTATTCTCTGTACTCCAGCTGATGGCAGTTTCCATATCCCGTCGATACGTTTTGAAAAGTTATAGAGGTAAACAACTGACATAACAAGTTTATGAGGATCTCCAGCGGTGTGCAATGAGATAACTGGAACTTCGTCAATTCTGAGAAGTTCTTCGATTTGTTTTTGGTTTTTCATAGGGTTGAAGAATACAGGTTCGTTCTCAGACATTGTTAAGTGTACACCGCCTAAGTTAATAAAGTTCAGAAATCCACATTGTCCCGATTGGACTACGATACTTCCCGGCGGAACATCTTCAAGCATTAGGTTATTCGATCCATCGCATAAATCGATTGCATGACCTTTCCATAAGTATACAGATGGCTTATTGCCCATTGTTACTCAATGTGTTTTTTTCGCTTACGGACTAGTTCATAATGAAATATATGAAGGTAACTATCCCAAAAGCACTTCGAGAACAGGTATGGCTACTATACATCGGTCCCCAGTTTGAGTCGAGATGTAAAGTAGTGTGGTGTACGAACAAGATCAATGTGTTTGATTACCAGTGTGGTCATAATATCCCCGAGAGCAAGGGTGGTAAAACAAACATTGATAATCTGATTCCGATCTGTAGTCGCTGTAATACGAGCATGGGCAATAACTTTACAATCGCCGAGTGGAATAAAAAGTTTGGTGCAACAAAGACCAGGCGGTCTTGGTGCCCATGCTCATGGAAGTTCAGGCGGTAAACCAAGATTCTCAAGACACTTGCGATACATTGCAATCAGATGAAGGACTTCCCATTCTTGAAGTTGCGCATACCCCTTCTTGAAGGACACCCATAACGTCTCACATGCTGGACGGCATGATACGAAATCCCCAGCCCCAAAACTACCTCGAATGATCAGACGAAGAGGCTCACTAGGACGCTCACGGATCCAGTGATAGTTTGTAATCATCTCCGTGTAATCACCGTAATATACCTCGAAGAGCTCGGGGTTCTCGAAGTAAATAGGGCTATACAACTGTTCGTCTGCATGACCATACCCTCTCTCGAGATAGTAGAGAAACTTCTCTTCGATCTTGTCACAGAACGTCTTCATGTAATGGGCGTTTCCTGTGAAGAACCCACTACACATTGAACACCGCCCGTAATCAATCACTTCGGGGAACTCCTCTTTACGAATGTAATCGATATAGCAGGTGGAGAACTTGTCACGGAAGCTCGCAAATACATCAGGTAGGTACTTTACATTGGATGGACCCATTCGTTCAATACAAATGTTCAGCCATGCAAAGTGGGTGGATTCAAATGGGTTCTCTGCAATCACCTTCTTGAGCATCGAATACCTTGCCATGCAAAGTAAGTAATAGGACGGACAGCATCGATTATGATCATACTGTGATCGAACACGTCGGTTATCCTTGATCTTATCAAGATGAACATACATGGGGAACTCAGAGAACTCCATAACAATATACCGTGTCTTTTTGGCAAGGTGTTCGGGGCGTTTTGATTTCAGATCATCCAGATTCTTCGGCTCGCAAAAAATCACCATGTTCTGATCAAGTTCCAACGTAGACCCCGCGTGCTTCAGGAAATGTTGGCTGTTTCGCTCTTTAATAACATCGACTGCATCGTCCCGTTGAGACAAGTCAAATACGCCTGTAACAACCGTCCAGCTTTTGGACATATATGATCACAGCTCAGACATCTTTAAACGTTTCAGGTAGAAGCAACAGTGTGTCATTGTGATTGGCCAAGTACCAAACGGGAGTCCACCCTTCCATCTCATAGAATGCCCACATGTTGACTTCCCATGATAACACGTTTTTTTCAATCACTGTCTTTCGAAACATGGTCCGATGGAAGGAATCAAACGTCAGCATTGCCTGGCGGTTTCCTATGAAGAAAGATCCACAGAAACGCCAAAACACATGTGAAAAAAGAGGATAGCCACGTTCCCAGCATCCTGGAATGTATAGGTCATTCCCTGGTATGATCTTGCTGATATGTTTCAACTGCTCGACTGAATCATGAAGCATATGAAAAATACCAAAGTCAATCCACGCAAAGCCATCGGTGTTGAATGGATTCTTATCCATCGCCCTACGAACAAACTCCGTCTTTGAGTTCATCAGTGTAAGATAGGCCCGCGTATCCTTGTCATGTGACCTGACAGAAGGGAGGGCTGGATTCAATCCAGCAAGTTCCTTAAACGTATCCAGGTCTTCAAGTTCAATCACTGTCGTGTGAATATTGTGTCGTTCAGGAATGCTGTTGCAGAACGATTGACTGACGAACAGATGGAGATTAATTCCTGTATCAGCAAGCTGTTGGAATTTCGCAATGTATGTATCAGGCGATCTAACACCTTGCCTGGGTTCTTTTAGGTCAATAAAAGCTGTGACAAAGGTCGTCATTTCATTAAGAGGTTTTCGAAAGTTTAAACCCCTATAAGGATTGCCGAGCGTATACGTACTGTGCTCGAGGTAAACTGCACAATGCCTGTTCCAGACCAGTGGCCCATGTCAGTTACGTCCATCTTGTCCTCAATAGGAATTTTATACCACAGATTATCTCGCATGGCCTGGAAATGCCAGATATCATCTAACACGAGAAACCCCTGGTACTTCTTCCACTTGAGCCATTGATAGAAATCGTACTCGCGCGTTCCCTCGTGCGGATCGATATCTAAAAAGATGAATGCGGACTTCAGCAGGCGATCCTCCCACTTTGCAAGTATATCGGGGCTCCACAGATCCTCCAGAACATAGTTGACGTTCTTGATCTGTGGCATCCTGTACTCATGAATGACGTCAAATGAATACACGGTATTCTCTGGATTGTGCGCAAGAGCCAATGCAGATGCTCCACGGTGTGTTCCGATGTCAAAAATATCACGTCCCTTGAAGAGGGTGGACAAATATCCTAGCAACTTATAGTGCTGGTCTCCTGGAACGTTGTGGATATCATTCCAGAATAGATCAGTGTTTGTGTGGAGTGGCTGTATAGGAGTAAAGTCGATTGCGTTAACATCCTCTTTCGTAACGATCATTTTTATAAATCAATCATCATCACTTTAGATGGCAATGGCTGGGGCTTGGTTCCCTCCGCGCGGTGACGAACGACTTCGTCCCAGAACGCCTTCAGATCAGCACTATGACTAGGTAACCAGTTGGGATCCCAGGGAACGAACTCCTTCTTCACTCCTGTCAGAATCCAATAAATGTACTGATATGTCTCGTCAAGACCGGCGCGCCAGTCATCAAGTGTTACATCGTCGGGCTTGTAGATAACCTTCTCCTTCTCATCCACTGCGAAACAACCCTTTTGCTGCGTAGCTGTATCCCACTCTGTAAAGAAAACCTGCTTGAAGCGATACTCAACATATTCGCACTCGTCAACGCCCGTACACTCCATCTGCATCTGCATCTGGTTTATGTAGGCATCTGGAATCCCAGGCGTCTCCTTGCGAGACATTGGGCACTTGAACTCGACCAAGCGTCCATACCGCATGCGGTCCGTGTCGTCGTTCGGCACAATCAGTCCATCGGGTGATGCTCCGAGAAACGAATGGACAGGATGGGTACAACAGCCTACATCGATCACCTTACAGTTCGTTGTCTCTTCGAAGATCCGTTTGGCCACAGCCTCAAAACGAGTTCCCCAAATCAATGGAGCAATGGGGTTTGCTCCAGTATTTCGAGGAGGTGGATCGAGCTTGTTCGTCATCAACTCGAGGCGGCTCGCAGGAGTTGTCCAAACCTTCGTTACCTCCGAGGCAGTGATCATGGTACCGCGCTTAGATAACCAAGCATCCGTTCGCTGATCTTGATTGCCGTAAAGACGAATGGTACGTTCAAAGCACCGGTCTCGTTTCCATACTCGTCCCAGTTCATTCTTCATGAGGAACTCGACTGTCCTCATCGCCTCCTCCTTCAGCTGTCGGTATGACAATTTCGTCAATGTCTGGCAGAACAGAACAAACTGGCGAATTCGAATATTTAGGTGTGTGAGAGGTCTGTTCTCCATCAACCACACACTCAGTGCTTCGGCCAGGGGATACTCCATTGTCTTCAGTTGGCTGGATACCCGAAAGTTCATTTTGTACCTTAGCGTGGGCAAGTAAGGCTGCCTGAAGCTCCTCGCTTGTAGCGGGGCGAAGAGCCACGCCAAACAAATCCTCACAGATCTTAGAGAGAATTTCGCGATGCTCTTCAATTTTTGTCAGCTCGGCAGGGACAGTTGAGTACGAAGACTCACATCCCTCAACCTCATGGATGTCGTTCGCAAAAGAAGACTTAGCCAGCTCATCGGCAAAAAGCTTCTTAGACTCTTCCTCTTTCAACTCTACTTTAGGAGACTCCATTTGTAGTATTGACATAAACTAGCTTTAAGCAAGAATACCGCCTTTATACAAATGACAGACACGATCACATCAATCCAAAACCGCGATCACTGGGTTCTTGTTCGCCTAGGTGCCTTCTACGATGTCCCTGCCAACCTTGATCGTATTCGCAGTATCCTTGCGGGGGAGTCCAAGATCAGTTTACGTCTAATCGATTGGCTCGTAACGAACTACGCAAAGAAGCACAACGTATCCTACATGTTCAGCAACCGTCATGTGATCGTGTATCTTGCTTACAAGTCTCACCTAAAGGCCTATAGCAAGAAGATGTTCGACCCCTTTTGCCGTTGGAAGCGCATTCAGTTTAAGGGACTGGACACAACGGTGGGGCAACTGAACTTCTTCGAATGGGCGATTCAGGACGGGGTTCTTGATTACCTTGAGACAAACTACGATGACATTCATGCCGACATGGAGGCGTGTTCCACCGTTATTCAACCCAAGGAAGTGGGTGAGCGTCGCAAGAGACATGAGCTATCTCGCTCAGCCACAAAGGCTGTGCGTCATCACGACGTAAAGGTAATTGTTAACTTTGATTAATGCAGTCTGTTCTTGATCCAAGTGTGATCTACACAAATATATCCAGAGACATCGTCGAACAAGACATCGACGTTGTGTCTGATCTGTGGACAATGGATGACCGTGATGTCTATCGAGGGACGCGCGATGAGACGTTCACTCATGCGAATGTATACTGGCTCTACGACGAAGACTTCTCTAGAGTTGGGTTGGTTGAACATTCACTGTCTGACCATTCGGAGTTTAAGATCCTGTGGTTTCAAGACGATCCATTTGCAACTCTCCTACAAGAGGAAAAGTGGCGGCAGGAAGACAGTCTCTGGTCCCTGTTCTCCGAGAACGCGACTCAGCGATTCCTTGCTGAAGGATGGACAACACCCAAGCAAGTCCTTGAACATTGTTTGGCAGGTCCGATTCGTGTTCTTACGCCCGAGATGGTTATCAAGCTTCCTACAGTGTACTCATGTAACCGATGTGGAAAACGTTCATTGGAACCCATTCCGCATACAAGTGTATCTTCATCACCGCTGGACCTACCGGACAAAATGAAAATTATTTTTATTGACGATGATTTGATCGTCTCGCGCGTACCTGCGCGATCCCGTGTGTTTAGCCTACTCGGTCTTAAACCACCGCCGCAACACGACGGCGGTTCTTCGGAGCAGCAGCCTGCAGCACAACCGCAGGAGCCCCCGTCATCCCGCGAATCATTGCAGGAGCCTCCTCCTCCTCGGTCGGAACCTGAATCTCGGCCGACGACTCAGGAGCCGGAGCCTCCGACTCAGCAGGCGCATCCTCCTCCTCCTCAGCGTCGAACACCTGAGCTGCCGTCACGCGCTGCCCTGGAGAGACCTGAGCATACGAGACTCGCCACGTCACTCCAAACCCCTGTCCGGAAACGTAGATACTCGGGCTGACCACAAAGCGGGCCTCCATGCGCTTCGGGAACACAGACTCGAGATTCTCCGGGGTCAGAGCAATCGGCTTGTTCGCCGTGTCGACGGCCTCCATGCTGACCTTCCCATCGTAGACGGGAACCTTCATGCGGAAGCTGGGCGGATACTTTCCGTTCGGCACCCACTCCCCATTGACCTTCTCCACGCTGGGAGAGATGAACGACTTCATGCTGTCGCGAAGCACGTCCTCCTTGCGCTCACGACCGAACCAGAGCTTCGACTTCTCGACAGCCGTCCGAATCGTGCGCTCCTCAAGGTCCTTGAGGAAGTTGTAGAGCTGACCGATCTCTCCGGCGTCCGCAGGGGCGCGCTCCTTCGCGTAGGAGTCGCACCCGAGCAGGCTAGCCATCAGTGAGTAGTTGGTACCGTTCTCAGTCTCCTTGATCGAAATGCCCATTCCATACCGCATCTTCGGGATACGCATCTGGAGATTCTGGCCGTTGTACTTCAGGGGAACGCTCTTGCTCCCATTAGTCTTGTTGGTGCGGATATCGCCGAAGGTGACCTTGCTGACGTCGAGATTGCTGACATTGACGATTGCGGTGACGGACATTGTAACTGGGTGTGATACTAGTACTGTAGCCTAACCCTAAATCCGTTTTGTCCGCACGTTTCCTTACTTTAAAGAAACGTCGCGTAACCAAGTAATGGTACGCTGTGCGTCTGTGAAGAGTAAGCGGGAGCCAACCCTCCAGTGTCCACATGGTGTTGTGTTTGGTTCGGATATGTGCGGTACACATCTTAAAGGAAAGATCATTAAGAAATGGAAAGACGAAAGAGTGGATGACCTCAGGATCATACGTTGCCAATCCCTGGCCCGCAGATGGCTTGTTCAACATCATCTTCGTACTGCAGGACCATGCGTTTTAGCGCGCGAAAATCTTGCAAACGAAGACGATGTATTAACGTCGAATGAAAAGGAACGTGTTCATCCCTTCGAGTATTTTTCATTTGAGGAAAACGGTAAGATATGGTGGTTTGAGTTTGGCTCAATCTGGAAAATAATGGCAGGTGCTCTTGAACCGGTCAATCCATACACACGGACTCCTCTGAGTCCAGATACTCGCAAACGATTGCGCGAGATGTGGGCACTTCGAGTGTACAAGCGATTACCTCCGCCATCCGACCCGGCAGATATCGAAGAGCGTATACGACATCGATGGAATGTACTCTGTCAAATGTTTATCGACAATGGGTTTGTTGATGCAACGCCTGATCAGTTCGTCACTCTTCCCAAAGGTTCATACATTACCATTTTTCGAATGATCCTCAACGAAACAGACGAGTCGGAAGCCAGGATACGGGCACTCTGCAGATACATGCTTCACGGCACGCTCATTGTAACCAACACTCCGACGTACATACTAAACTCTATTCGTATATTCCTCCGTATACTCATGGTCAAAAAACAGCCGTACGATATAGTCTTCTTGCTGATGTCGGCTCTTTTTAGATGCTAAAAATGAATTCAAACTGGCATGTAAGCTTCAACTCCGCAATGAACATCTTTGTTCTCTCAACGAATCCTCGCGAAGCCGCGGAGTTTCATTGTGATAAGCACGTAGTCAAGATGATCCTTGAGACAGCCCAGCTACTCTACACTGCACATTGGCTTACCGACCCAGATGCTCTCGATGATGGAGCATATCGCAAGACCCATCCGAATCATCCTTGCGCACTTTGGGCTCGTGAATCCAAAGCTAATTACCAGTGGCTTTGTCACCTTGGTTTCTGGCTCTGCGAAGAATACACTCACCGTTATGGCAAGGTTCATAAGACGGCAAAACACCTCGAATGGCTCGGCGACAATGTTCCCGAACTACCCAACACTGGACTGACCCCCTTCCGACTCGCCATGCCAGAGGAATTCAAACGCGCAAACCCAGTTGACGCCTACCGCGCCTACTACCTTGGAGCCAAGGTACGCATGCTCGCCTACACAAAACGCCCCAAACCTGCGTTTGTGAGTTCAAATGATTTACATGACCGCCGAGGGTAATAATCATACCAATCGCGTTAGAAATGTCTGCCTCTTCTTCCTCTGTTAAGTCAAACACTAAGATGCCCGCGAAGAAGGATACCGCCCCGAAGACCGTTGCCACCCCGTCGGCCGCCCCCGTTGTTGCCGCCACCCCTACCCCCGTCGTTGCCAAGGCCCCGAAGGCCCCGAAGGCCCCGAAGTCTGTCCCCGCGAAGGCGGAGGTGACGGTCCCGACGGTGGCCACCCCGACCGTTGAGGCCACTGCCTCAACGGAGACGTCCGAGGTTCAGCTTGGCAAGCTCGCCGAGCAGCTCAAGGCCCTCAGCTCCGAGCTGAGCACCCGTGTCCGCGACGCCGTCAAGGCTGTCCAGGAGGCGGCGAAGTCGGCCAAGCGTGAGGCCCGTGATTCCAAGAAGAAGAAGCGTAAGGACCCGGCGACGATGACCCCGGAGGAGAAGAAGGTCTGGGAGGCCCGTCGCGCCAACAATGCCTTCCTGGTTCAGCGCCCGCTGACGCCGGAGCTGGCCAAGTTCATGAGCCTCCCGGAGGGTTCGAAGCGCTCGCAGACGGAGGTGACGAAGTTCATCAGCGAGTACGTCAAGACGCACTCGTGCTTTGACCCGTCGTTCAAGCGCCGCATCCTCCCGAACGCCGCCCTGGCCAAGCTGCTCCGCGTGAAGGACAGCGATGAGGTGACGTACCTGAACCTCCAGTCGTTCCTGAAGGTGCACTTCATCAAGCCGACGCCGGTGGCGTAAATAACTGATAACCACAATAAAAAAGCTCTTTTAGCTCAGAGGTAGAGCACCCGCTTTGTACGTCGGCTCGAAGCAGCGGTAGGTCGGTGGTTCAATTCCACCATGGAGCATAACTCTTTTAGCTCAGAGGTAGAGCGGTTGTTTTACTCACAATAGGCCGGTGGTTCAATTCCACCAAAGAGTATAGCGTTTATCGTCTAGTGGTAGGATCAGAGATTTCCATTCTCTTAGCTCGGGTTCGATTCCCGGTGAACGCAAGTATTGACACGGATCTCCGTTTCAATACTTTCTGTTTGATGTTATAATGGCCACCTTGACTTGCCAAGAAACGTGGAAGCAAGGCAAAAAACACGACTTGGAAGGATGGAAGCCATCTGGACAAAACTGGAAATTTGTCAGACCGTTTCTTCCAGTTATTATCAAGAGAAATCCGGTAGACAAGAAATCGTTTAACTGTAGTGCGAATGAAGAAGGGAAGTTTGTATTGGTCACTCTTCCGGAAAACGACCAGCGGAAAGTCTATTTGAAATCCATTCCGGTTTGGAACAATCTCAAGAGTCTTCCAGATGGGTTGTATACCTGGATTTTTTACAAACAAACTGCTAATCTTCCTATGACGTTTGCTGCAACTAAAACATGGTCCAAGCTAGAGATGGCAACGCAACATCTTGCGATTGCTTCACGTGTTCGCGCAACAACGGTTCACGGTGCTGGTGAATTACGTAAGTCGGGAGATACCTATACATACAACCTTCTTTCGGGGAAATTTATGCAAGAATGGAAGGCAGAACTAGAGGGCGCATGCACACCCGAGAAACTTGAACTCTATGTAGACAGTAAGTTTAAGGAACAGTTTCGCGACCACAAATTGATCAAAGTGAATGAAACGTTAATTGATCCAAATAGTCCGATCACTGCCGAGGAGATTGCCCACTACACAAATGCAGGTTGGACATTCAAGATCTTTGCTACTAAAGAAGAGTGTATAGCAGCAATGAAGACCAAGGCAGGACGTCGCAGGACGCGGAGAGGCGGAAACCCGAAAATGATTCTTCAGCAGAAACAGATCAAGAAAATTCAGACTGCCAGGCGGGAACGTATCGATGCTCTTATCGAAAAAATAGCCTACAATCCCGGACGGCGTCTCTGGGAAGGGCCATCGCAGGCGAAACTTGAGCACCTCGGCGAACTCGTAACTGAACATAATCGTCTTCTGGCTATGGGTAAAGGAGGAGCGACTACACGGAAGTCGTAATCAACTCATTTGGCATTTCCAAATAGAGCACTGTGCTAAAGAACGGAGACAGTCTCTCGTCCAACACAAGGGCACGTTGCTTGCTATTTTCCTTTAACGTCTTCACTATACGCGTCAAGACCCTGCGCTTGTCTACGATTGGCTTGATTTTGATCTTACATGTAGATCCGCGCCAACCACACAGTGTAGACTGTTTACACTTGTCCTCGCTCATCTGTCCACACGGTGTGCGAACCTTGTTCACAAACTGAACAGGTTCATCCACTGAATCCCAATAGGCTTCGGAGTCTAACCATTTGCCCAAGTCCTTGTACAGCGACTCCTTGGGATTGGCAATCGCATTGTACAGGGGTTCATTGACATCCTTCTGAATATCCTTCGACAATGAAAACAGCAGGAATTCAAACACTTCGGCTTCATAGGAGATGTCATCGGACAACTTGACATCGTCCCCATTTGGAGAACCGTACACGAGATCCTCTTCCGTATGTTTGCGAATCGTACTCACAACTTCAGTTGCCTTGCCATCGCCTTCTTCCGGCCTGAAAGGAGCGCGGAATCCAGACGTTAACAAGAACTCGGAATACTGGCCATCGGCAGAGTACATATCGTCGGCCCACTTGAAGCCAGGATTACGTGTCTTGTTCAAAAAATCGCCCAGTGTCTTGCTCGTAGGCAATTCTTCATCTTCAATGTCTGCATATCCAATTCGCGAGACCACTCCACTCGGTAGCTCCATACTGACTGGCAAAACAGGGAGAATGACTTCCTGTGGGACAAACACTGCTTGAACACGTTCAAACGGATCCAGAATGACTTGATAGATTGACTTGTTGGTAGCAACTAGTTCTTTGATTGCATCGTCAAATGTTGGGAGGTTCGACATACATGAACGAGTATGCGCAGTCTGAAGCGTCGCCTTCACTGTTGCTGGAAACTTGTTCACGTCAACGACGTAATCGAACTTCGACCCGCTATTTCCCTTGCGCCGAGTCACGCGACCCAGTATATCGTGATCGAGCAATACGATCGTCCGCGTTCGAGGACCGAGTCTGTCCGCCCAGAAACCACACATAACAGTCAAGCCTTCGGTCTTGATTCGTATCACACGACAATCGAGGATTAAGGATACGTATTCAGTCTCTTCAAGAACTCCGAGCGTCTTGCTGACAAACGCGCGGTCAATTCCATCAATAATACGATCGATTTGCGTCTTGCCATCACCCATATCCTTCCATGTTCTGAAAAAGGAACATAGCATCACTTTGTCCTTGACGTCCGATGGATTGGGGATCGCTCGTTTCTCGCCAAGAAGGACAGGCAGGGTTGTGCGCGGCAATCCCATTCCGATACGGAATGTGTCTGTAGACCCCGCATTGATACGGTTCAATGGTACATTGACTGTATAGTCTGTGTTGATGCCTAGGCGTTTCGTAAGATCCTCAGGCAAGTACGCTAACCGAAAACTCGGAATAAACCCACTTGTCAAGACATAGTATTCATCTATTTGCTGCTTGGGAGCAATGACTTCTGATCTGGCAGTGGGTTTCTTGTAACAGCAGGGTACACGGTTCTTGCTCTTGGTTTTCGCCGAAGGTTCCTTCCAACCGGGATACTTTTGCTCTGCCTCACGTTTGATGACGGTGTGTGTCCGCGGATCTTCCTTTTCTGTTATACGAACCATGCCGTCGCACACCGGACAATGCTTACCGTCTTCTTTGAGAACCAACTGGTCTTCTGCTAAGGGAATCTCGTCCTTCATACACCAATACGGCGGGCAAATCGCAATCGCATCCTTGAGTGGGAGTTTCTGCGAATCTTCAACGTCTGAGTAGTTGTATTGTTTGGGAATTCCCTCTTGTTCCTCTTTCGTAAGCACGACAACCTGCTTGAGCTTCTCACACTTCTTCGGGTACTCCGAATCGAAAATCTCCTTATCAAATCGCTGAGCACGATTGTTGAAGTAGTTGTATGTTCCCAAGGCACTTGTACGAACCTTAACCTTCTCTTCCTTTGCCTGAACGGGTGCAGCAACTTCTACAGCAGGAGCAAGCTCTTCGATTTCCCCTAGAAGATCTCCCAGATCAAACTCATCGGTCTCGACGGTTACAACCGTAGGTGCGATACCTGCCGTTGATTCTACCGTTTCGAGACGACGAGGACAGACGTCATTTATTTCGGCGCGATCAGATGTCAAGACATACCGCAACAGACTGGCATACCCAAGCACGCGCTCGAGATTTGTGACGAACTTAATGATCACCTCTTTCGAGGCAAAGGAAACAACAGGATATCCACTGATCGCCTTTTCAAAGTTGAACTTTTCATCTGTCTCGAGCTCTTGGACCTTTGCCAGTAACTGGGCTGCCTCATCTTCTGTTACTCCCATTTCAGTCACAAGATCAGCGTTGTCTTGGAGGAGTTTATAGGCCTGAAGAACCCGAGGCGAAACATCAAACGGCATGTCGGAACGTAATAGACGGAATGTTTCACTTTCGTAGCTGAAGACGTTCTGCATACAAGGAAACCGGCGCATGTCAAATTCCTTGATCTCTTTTGCGTAGGAGACAATGACGGATAGATCATTGAGCTCCCAGCGTGTATCGTCCAAGTCATCGGGATCAACAAACGGCATAAGGGCGTCGAATGTCTTCAACCATGACAGTGTGGAATGAATGAGTTCGGCCGTTGTCTCGGTCGATTCCTTGCCGCGCCACGTAGAGACAGAGACGTCCTTGCTCGTTACAGCAATGCGATCAAATGAGGTTCTGGATGTTCCCCGATAAAACAAAAGTGTCGGAAGTCTCCGCTGAGGCTGTGTGTTGTTCGTCCATGCTTTCCACATGGGAATGTCGATATATGGTGTTTTGTTCTTCGGGTCTTCGACAAAGAACTTGTGTCGGGTTGTTTCTTGCTTTGCCGTGAAGTAGCTGACGACTGGTGTTTCTTTGGAGACCGTCAGACCATAGAAGATCTGTTCAAATCGCGTTCGAGGAGCAGTGAAGCGGGTAGAGATAAAGGGAATATACCACTTTGCTCGAAGGATTGATGTGGATGTCGGTTTAGGAGCCTTTAATTTGAGAAGCTTTTCCAGTTGATCATGGGATGCCTTGATAGGACCGCGCAGGGATTCAATGTCTCTTGGCGTTGTTGACTGGAAAAAAGGGAAGTACACTTGCTTCACTAACTCCGTCGCATCCGGAGACAGTTCAGTCCCTCTGATTTCAAGGGCATCAAGTTGGTGAATCGTCTCAAACAATGCTTGCCGGACAGGAACGGGACGGAAATTGGAATCGATAACTATATCGCGAGGAGGCGTGGGTAGAATCACCGACTTGTCATCGGGAACGCCAAAGATACGCCATTCTCTCACAGGACCTGTTTCAAAGACTTTTTGCAAGAAGTCAGGGACATCTTGCCATTCGTCACGAGTTACACGACGAGGTTCAATGTTCATGCCTTGACGGATCTGTGTCAGGTACACTCTGAGAGCCTCTACTTCGATTACTTGTTTTCCACGAGAGATGCGGTAAAACAACTCCATCCACCGTTTCGGGTTGGATGAATAGTAATCTTCCTGAAAATCGACCAGTGCCTCAATGAATAATCGGTCGGGATGTGTATCCATGGCCAGTGCAACCTGCTGTCGAATCGTTTCAATTGTGTCATCCGGGAAGAATGACAGAATTGTTGATGTTCCCGTTAGGGGGATCTCCATTATAGTCTAGTGGTGGAATTATCCGAGTGGGCTGTCCGTGATCTGCATGCCACAATACGGTGTGGGGTTCGAAGCATAGCTCACATGTTGGTAGATCCCCGCCTTCACTGCATCGTGAAGAATACGACGAAAGTTTGCCCAGAATTCAGGTGTATGTCCAATTGTCTCGGTCATGAGATGAGCCATTTCGTGGAGCATGACAAACATAACCGTATTAATCTCAATCAGCGGATACTGAGGAGGCTTCGTCTTGTCGCGCAGACACACGACGATCTTCTGTCCCTTATTTTCCGAATACGATGTATCCGAAGATGACATGTCGTTTTCAATCATTACATCAGGCTGAAACCTAGCCAAAAAACGACTGACGGGAGGATCTGAAGCAAGAGCGGGGTCGTCGCGATAATACTCCTGTAGTTTGATGAGCCTCCCATGTATGTCAGTCATGTGTTCAACAGCAGTTTCCTTGTCGGGAAGGTTTTGAACTTCGTATACCTTTCCATCGGACCCCTTCATTTGTGTCGTGTTGCTAGGGCCAGACATGAAGGTGTACGCTGCCAGTACGGTCATTCCTGCTATAGCAATGGGTATCCACATTGTTCTACTCTAAGAGTTTACGCCGAGAGACCCTCCAGCGCACGAGAGTTCTTGAAAGGGTCGGGGTCGATGGTCGTGTTCAGGAACGGACCCACCGTGCCCTGGGGGTTCGGCATCTCCGAGCGGATGTCGTACGTCGGGTTCCGGTTCGTCTGCGCGATACCGATCACGTTGATGTTCGAGTGGTAGCCAGACTGCAGGAAGTTCTGTCCCTTGAGGTCTTCGGCGCCCATCGGGTTCACGGCAGACCACGAGGCGCCGATCTTTCCAGTGGGCAGGAGCTCACTCGAATTCAGAGTGGTCTCCACGTACGTCTGGTGCGAGGCGGGGGTACGGCCCTGTCCCGATCCAGAGGAAGCGGCGTTTCCACCCAGTCCAAAGGGCAGACCCATCAGGGGGCCGGCACCAGACAGAGGCGCCGTCGAGCTACCACCACCCAGCTCCTCGGCACGATCCATCACAGCACCCCTGGCTCCCGAGTAGGAAGTAAAAAAAGAATAGAGTACCACCACTCCAACGAGGACAAGACCCATGCGAATGAGCTTCGGTTGCGAGAGCTTCATGTTTATACTGAGTGAAAGACAAATTTCATGCACCCCATCATCCAAGACATTCTTGACACCCTTAAGTCGACGGAAGTTCAGTCGGCGGTGGAGCTTGAGATTCTGAGGCCATTACTGGCGAGGATTTTACATATCCTCTACCCCTACATTTTCGGGGTTATGGTTGTCTGGATCATGATGTTCCTGTGTCTTGCCCTGATCCTGCTCATCCTGGTCCGGGGCAGCCTTGTCGACATTCTTCGGAAATAGAATGTCAACCAACTGTTCGCGCTTGAGCCCCCAGATCCCCTTGATGTTCTTCTTCTTGGCCTCGGCGCGTAGCTGATGAATGGTCATCTTCTCGACCTTGAAGGACTGCGGTAGCTCGGCGAGGGTGAGAAGCTCGATAAGTTGAGCCCTCTTCATGATGTAGTATTGCTTGATGCGAAGCTTCTTAGCGTGCTGCTTGAGTTCGACGAGAGAGAGGTTGTCCATCTTGAGTGCGTTTCCACTTTTCTGGAGCTTTCAAATCCATTTTGGAGTTTTCTCTCCACACTCTTAATAATGAAGAGAACCATTGCCATCTTGGCGTTTTTTGTCGCCGCCGTCCTTGCAGGTCTGTTCGTACAATCCAGTCTGGACTCTTCCTCGCCGGCCACCAAGGAGAAGTTTATGCAGCAGGAGAAGGGTATGCCTGTCTCCACAACGAGCACGCCGTCTGGATTCGGTATGACCGGCCCTATTCTGGGAAGCTCGTACCAGCCCGTTCTCGAGGAGCCGTATGAGACTGCCGACGACACTCGGCTTTATCAGTTCCAGGACAACAAGATGTCGGCCGACTGCTGCCCGAGTAGTATCTCCGGAGACCTTGGATGTGTTTGCTTAACGGATAAGCAGCGTACCGAGTTTGCGAATCGCGGAGGGAACCGTGCGGCGTAAGTTAGGATTTACAAATTGAAGCGTAAGAACAAGTATAATGGAAGCCGTCCGTAAGTTGATTCAATATTTCAAGGACAAGAACCCGGAGGGGAAGTTTCCCAAGGCAACGGAGGAGCTGATCGTTCACTTAGAGACCGTTCTGCTCCCTCATGTGATGCAAATTATCCAGAAGGATAACTCGCTGTTTCGCGGATATGGTCGCGTAGATATCTTTCCGGGAATGGAAGTGGAGTGGGATGGTTCGGATGACCTGTGGGCTCGCCTCCAGGTTGCTCTGATGCACGCTGTTCTCCACGGCAATCCCAAGGAGAAGTTCGGCAAGATCATTGAGATCATCAAGGAGAACATGCCCGGCGGCCGCACAGATGACATCTCCAGGATCCTCGAGGATAAGGAGACACAGGACTCGATGAAGGAGATGCTTGATCTCTTACTGAATACTCGTCTTGCCACTGTCGTAGGCGATCTAATTCAATCGCTTCCTTTTGCCGACCTTGGTATCGATTTCGAGGACACGAATGAGCTCATGCGCCTTATCCAAAATCCCACCGATAATGAAGCAGTCAAGAACTTGATGGATCGTGCTCAGGCTCTTCTGAAGGAACGTATCGAGTCAGGGAAGATCAACCAGCAGGAGCTCATTCGTGAGATTGAGATGCTGCGTGCGAAGATGACGTCGAAGTTTGGAAAGTATATGAACGAAATGGTTGTCGGAGCTCGTGAGCAGCCTGCGACGGGAAATACCGCGAGAGAGATTCTGTCGAACTCACCGGAGGCCCGTCGTGCTCGCATGCTTGCCCGTCTCCAGAGAAAGCTCGGTGAAAAGTCTCGCAGGTGATTACAAGAGATGTCTACAGAGACTTTTTGGTTTTCGGATCCTAGTGTCCTGTTCAGTCAGGAAAACTGGTATAAATTTGTTCCCACGGCTACTATGACCGTCCCTGAATCTCTCAATTCAGTTGTTCGATTCTCTGTGTATCTTGCCGCACTGCTGTTTCTTTCCTCCATGTACCCGGGCTACCTGCTGATCGTCCCGCTCGTAATGTTCTCCACACTCGCACTGAATATGATGTTCCCCAAGGCAAAGAAGATCGTCGAGTCTTTCGGAAACGGCCTTGTTGTTTCTGGATACACAGGTGATAAGACAACTCGTCCGACCGACGACAATCCGTTCATGAACCCGTCGCTTGCTGATATTCTTGACAAGCCCGATGCCCCGCCCGCCGACGACGTTACGAAGAAGGATGTTCGCGATGAAGTGAACAAGGCCTTTGCAAAGACGTCGAACATCTACATGGAAACGTCAGATGTGTTTGATCTTGTTCAAGCACAGCGCAATTTCCATACGGTCGTCACAGATGACCATGGAGGGTTTCTGAAGTTTCTCGGCAAGAATGCGAAATCGGATAAACTCTTAAGCGAGGGCTACGTGGCTGCGAAGGGTACGGTGTCTGAGCTTCCGGCCCCTACGGTGACTCTTCCGTACTCTCCTGCGTAAGCGACCACCACTCTTCTTCTTAGGAACATCTAACTCGTCAAGGATCTCATCGCCCTTCCTCTTTGTACCGCTGATCTTATTGCCCTTGTATTTCATTGTGGGAAACCCATCGGCCTCTCCATCCGGCGTGGCAGAAGCTTCAATCTCCACTGTTTCCACATCTGCCTTCTTCTTAGCCTCCTCCCACGCGGGCTTGTTTGCCTCACAGTGAGGGCATCCGTCCATGAAAAATAACACAAGAACAGGCTGCTTGAGAATCTTCTTGGCTTCCTCTTTCTTCTCACCACCACGAATAACTTGGCTCGTCATTTATGTAGAGAGATAGAAAATGACATCCCTCGAGGACTTGAAGACGCAGAAGAATCTGGGACCGACTGTTCCACCCACCCCGCATTATACCGATTACACACAGAGTCTCGAGAAGAATACGGCTCCTGGTGGAGTGATTACGACGGCGACAGGATTTCTCGAATTCAAGCCGCGTGATTCGGGAACGCAAGCAAAATACGACGCAATGCAGGATTCGTGGGAGGGAGTCAAGTCGTCTGAGGCATCCGTTGCCTCTGGAACGTTTGCACTTGATTACGCATCCGACGTAAAGGAACGCGGGGCCAAGGCTCCTCAGCAACAGCAACAGCAGAGTTGGTGCTTTCTTTCGTAAGGAAACACAATGGAGACCTTACTGTTGGTTCTCATGGGAATAGTCGTTCTTCTCATTTTACTGGGAACGCACGAGTGCTTCGTGGACTCTGCGTTCATGTCATCGGGTGTCGGTGTCGCCACCGCCGTTCAGCGTCCTCCGTCCGATACGACTTCGCCACTGTATGCGACATGGTTGAGCAAAATTGAAGCACAAGCACCGATTGGTGCAGACAATTCGGCGTACATCACAGCTCTTCAGTCGTTCTTCGATACTGTATATGAGCCCGCCACGGCCAAACCTACAACAGCGGATGTCGAGACGTTCCTTGCCGGACCGAATGTGGCGGGTAAGCCAGTAGACCCATCAGCCTTGCGACTGATTATCGTAGACGCCTTTCACATTGATTCATCATCAACGGGCGCAGCGAAAGAGCTAGAACAAGTTAAATTTCAACCCGATAACAAGTTTCTTCAACCCTCGGATGGACGAGATGAAGTTCGGACACGGAGTGAAGGAGATTACTTTCCCGCCGACCCTACATTGACTGGCCCATTACCCGAAGGCAACTACGCCCCGGTCAATCAACAACAGACACCTAGGCACACGAGAAGCATTGGGTCATTTTACGATGTCTGTTCGGAAACACCTGGAGGAGCATGTGAAGAGAATGTTTTGTAATAGTAATGAAGTGGACCTGGGTCCTAGTTGGTCTTGCTGTACTCCTTCTTGTTTTTGGAGTTCGTGAAGGCTTTGATACATATGCTCAGGCTCTTGCCGATTCGGGTCAGTCGGCAGGAGTCAAAGGTGCCGATGGAACTGTGACGGGTGTTGGCAATGCGAATAGTAGTAGTACTGCCCGTCCGTCTCAAGGGCAGACAGGATCGTCAACGAATCCCATTGGTGAAGGGCCGAATCCCAATGCAGCACCCGGACTTGTCCCGACGCCCGACTATCCCACACTTGCTCTTACGCTGAGTGATTGCGAGTATACGGCATCAAAGACGGGAACTGTTTCGACGGCCTGTAAATCGCTGTTCGATGCGGCAAATGTCTCGCTTCCTACCTGTCCAACGGGTTCGACCTACAGCGCAGATACTGGAAACTGTATTAATGCGGCCGGAAAAAGTACTCCCGGTGTATGCCCGACGGGAATGAACATCTCGTTTACTCACGATAACATGTGCGTACCGTCACCTGGATGGGCACAGCCGCCTGCAGGCCCTGCTAAACTCCCATCGGGAGGAGCGGGGGCTCAGCTCGGTGCCGGCGCGGGAGGTGGCCTCGGAGGTGGCTTCGGAGGAGGAGGAGGCACACTACTGACTCCCAGCAGCGGACAAAATATCCTCGGCCCTGTTTTCGCCGGCGTAGGGACGAATGGGAACTATAATGGATACGGAGATGGAAGCACGCCTCCCTCCTACCCCTACATGTTTGGTCCTACGCCCTCGCCATCTACGTTAGTTCCGGGTGCTGGAATGGCGGGACCTTCGCAGGCTTGGAATGTACAGGCTGGCATGCCGTCGTATGCCCAGTCGGGTTCGGCCTTGAACTCCAAATATTTTGGCACGTCGCGTGTCCCAGGTGATCAAAACATCGTACCGGGAACGCAATACTCTACAAGCTCAGGATCGTCCAAAACGGAACCAATTCCGTTTCTAACTGACTTTTCAGCGTTCTCCAGATAATCACAATGTCGATCCTAAATACTAAGATGAAGTCCTTCGGTCTCCGCAACATCCGTGGAAGCTGCTGGGTCAACGCTGCTCTTCAAGCCGTCTACCGCATTCCCGACCTGCAATCGCGATTCGAGAAGGAGGAATTTGATACCAAGAACACAGTCGAGTCATGCCTCGCCGAGATCTGGGGAAGTTCTGGCGAGGAGGGGCTCAAGAGTCTCTACGAGTGTGTGAAGACATCTCCCGCAATGCCCGCAGGAGAGGGCATCGGAGATTCACACGAGCTCGTCGCCTTCCTCTGCGACAAGGTCCCATTCCTTGACAAGCTCTTCAGGTTCAAGATCGCGAACCTGGTCAAGTGCCAGCACTGTGACTACACCGACAGCCGCCGCGATTCCATGATCGAGTTTCCGATTGTCCCGACCAAGCCTAAGCAATCGGTGTCAGAGACGGTTGTGGCCGCCGCCAAGCCGTTCGAGATCCCTGACTGGACATGTGAGAAGTGTAAGAACAAGGGATGCACGAAGCAGTTTCTCTTGGCCGCCTTTCCACAGATCCTCACCTTCCATGTGACCTCGATCAACACCTCGGTAACCTACTCGAGCATCCTGGTCCTGAATGGAATCCAGTATGCTCTGTTCGCTGTCGTGTGCTACGACGGGGGGCACTGGTGGACCTATGGCCGCGACCTCCCTCCCGGAAAGCCGTGGGTGACGTACAACGACACACACGTTCGCAGCCACGGCCCCCAGCAGTTTCCCCTCCATGATAATATGAAGTTGCTGATGTATTATCGCTTGACTTAGTAAGAAGACATGGCGTCCTCGTTTCCAATGACTCTCGCAATTGCCACCGGTTTCATGGGTGTTCTTACCCTATTTGTTCTTTTTTCAACCGGATCCGTGATTGCTGTTTTTTGCTTATGGATGGTATGTGGCCTCATCATACTTGTCCTGTGGCATTACGGCTTCATCGATCTGTCATTCTTTAACGTGAAGTCGCCGTCGTCCGACACGAAGTCTAACACGCCGGCACCGACCTCGACATCGAACGCCCCCTTGATTGGAAGCGAAGTGTTTCACATAAGTCAAAATCAGTTTACGTACACAGATGCCCCAGCCGTATGTGCTGCCTATGGAGCCGAACTCGCTACACTTGAGCAGATTATCGACGCCTACAATCACGGCGCTGAGTGGTGTGGATACGGATGGTCGGCTGGTGGATTCGCCTTATACCCGACGCAGAAGAGTACATGGGATACACTTCAGGCTGAGCCCGATCAGACAAAGCGCACAGCATGTGGCCGTCCGGGAGTGAACGGTGGCTACTTTGATCCCAATACGCAGTTTGGTGTGAACTGCTTTGGATTCAAGCCTTCTGGAACTCCTGACCTGCCTCTCCCTCCTCCTGGAACCAACCCTGAAACCTTCTCTAGATCGGTTGCCACATTTAAGACGATGCTGAACAGCTTCACAATGGACCCGTATTCTCGCTCAACATGGTCGGGATACGATGGTACTCCCATTGGGGCAGCAAAGTCATACGGAAGTCAGTTCCAGCAAAACCTGAATGGTCTCGGTGGCAAAGAGTCGTTCGGTAACGGAGATCCTGCATATTCCGAAGGACCTGTGACGAATAGTTCGTACTCTGCTGGACCGTATGGACTTCGTGGTGGAGCTGGACCGACTGGCCCTGCTGGATCTGCCGGATCCACTGGACCTGTGGGTCTTGCCAGTACGGTAACCGGACCCACTGGATCTGCCGGACCCACTGGATCTGCCGGACCCACTGGAAACATCCCTCATGGCACCATCGCCGATCCGATCCACGTTGGCTCTCGCTGGGTCATTGAGGAAGAAGCTGACTCTCGTGCGCTCGTGTTCCGTGACTTGCTGTCGCCGACCGGAGACCATCGTTATGCGATGATGATGGAACGCGGTGCCGTAGACCTCTAAAAAAGCGTGTACTTGTTAATCACACGCATAAAGGACGGGATCTTACCTACGCCTCGACCATACGATAAGTCCTCCAACGTTTTTCCAGCAAAGCAAAGGTACGGTGATCCAGGGATCGCATTCGGTTTGTCCTTGGGACACTGAGAATAGCACAGTCCCGTATTCTTATCGGGGTGATCATCTGGGCAAATACCTCCATGATCAAGACGTCCAACAATACGACCTCCAACAATGGGATCGCAATGAGTGTGGCAGTATCCACCGTCACTCCAGCTCCAGTTTCCGTCGCAATGTGTGTTACACCCGCCTCCCGTAATCGGTTCACGACATGTCAGGGGGTCCGAGAACCATCCGACATCACTGGGTAAATTCGGTAAATTATGCAGTTTGCGATCGTTGTTATTACAGGGTTCGAGTTGAACGGGAACACCAACACCACGATTCGTCGAGTCAGCCCAGCAGACAGGTCCCACGCCATGAAACCCGTGCTTACACTTGTCGTAGCAAAGGCCCGCGTCTAGATCCTTTCCGGCAGGACAGCTATTTGGCGTCCATGTAACGATCTCCGAACCACCCAGTGATTGAGGCAAGTAAATGTCGGGAATGAAGAAGTTCTCACGTCTACAGTGAAAAAAGATAAGTAGAACCACGATGGCTCCAATCAGGAGTTCGTACATTATTTTCACATCACATTTTAAGATGGAGTCCTCGTCTCTTGACCCTAGACAGCCGGTTGATACGCTACGAACGATTCCGAGGAAGTTTGAACGGAAGGCAATGAAGACAGAACCGGTTATCTCAACCCGCAGTAAACAGATGACACAGCCCTTTCAATGGCTGTTGTTCAGTCCGCAAAAGCACGCAATCGCACCGTTTGACACACAGACACAGACAAGGCTTGATCACGTAAACAACAGTTAATTTTTGTGTATGTGATTACAAATGGAAGTCGCTATGATGGTTGGCCTGGCCGCCCTCGGCCTTGCCCTTTCGACTCATCCGGTTGCTGCTACAGAGGAACCGTTCAGGAAGAAGGAGCCCAAGGAGACCTTCTTAAACCCCGAAGAGACTCAAGATGCTACCCAGACTGTGACACACCTTCAATCCGAGGAGGGACATGGTAACATGGTACCGTTCTTTGGCGCGCGCATGACCCAGTCCATGTACTCTGGTGCGACCGATGGAACGCTGGACACCTACACGGGTACGGGCAAGAACACCTTTTTCCATAAGGAGGAAGCCCCTGCTTTCTTTGCCCCGGAGGCTGGAACGGGAAATCCATGGGGAGCCCAGGTGGAGACGGAGTTCGAACAGTCTCGCCAGGTATCCAGCTTAGCCACGAAGAACGTCTTCCCGATCGAGAAGGTCTATGTAGGACCGGGAGTCAATGACGGATACACGAACTTACCGTCGGGTGGTTACCAGCAGGATGCCGCGCGCGAGTATGCGATCCCCAAGACCACCGACGAGCTTCGTGTCATTGGTCAGGAGAAGGTTACCTACACGAGCGAGCCGGTTCCTGGTTCGCACTTCATCACGGACATGGGCATTCAGGCTCCTGTCAAGAAGAACAAGCCCGACCGTTTCCAGGTTCTCACCGGCAAGGATGGTTCGCTGGACCGTGTCAATACGGCCGTGGGCCAGCAGGTGGCAGGTGCGATCTACCCCGAGGAAATCATGAAGCTCCAGAACCGCGAGTCGACCTCCGCCGAGTTCATTGGTGGACCGCAGCTTGCCAATACGTACCTCTCCTACATCCGTGCCTTCACCGAGCCGTTTCAGGAGTTCATGAAGCTAACCGTTGAGGGTCGCCCGCCGCCGGCTGGACCTGTGGGCGGTGCTGCTCTCCAGGGTGGTCCGCAGTCGTACAATGTGATGACTCACCGTGACGAGAGCTGGCTCAACAATGTCCGCGGATTCGAGACGCCGCTCATGACGTTAGGAGGACAGGCCCCGCAGTCTGGACAGCAGGGATCTCAGCGGTACGTGGAACCCCTGCAGCAGGATGTGTATGCTCGCGATGTTGGAACACCTGGACTGCTGGATGCTTTCAAGTCGAACCCGTATACACAAAGTTTACAGTCTGTAGCTTAAATGGAGTACGAACTTCTGAGGTACTCGGAAACTGTATTGAATGTCTGTACGAAAGGCTGGACTCGGCGCCAGCTTCATGATCTGGAGCGTCAGGTCATGCTGTATCCTTCAAAAATTACTGTATGCTCATGTGTATCGAATCCGTGGGTTCGAGAGACCTTGGCGTTTCTTGGAGCACAATGGAGTCCTGCGAAAGAACAATGTTCAGTCTCGTCGACAGTTCCGTCATGAGCCGTATCGAGAATAATTTGCTTGTTCGTAGAAATGAGTTTATTCAAGCAACCTCATGGACGATGAATGTCATCGTTCTTGCAGTTGTCATCGTCGGATTTGCGTCGTTCTTGTACATTCAGTATACGACTACGGCAGCGGAAGAAGTGGTCGAAAAACACATTCCGTTTGAACCAATCCCCTGGTTATCGGCTACACGAAATGTTCGCATGGAAGAGTATGGACGTCAACTCAAGCCTTACGAAGTTGAAGCTGGAAATGGTGTACCGGGACCTATCGACGGATTCAGCGGCGCAGATGTTCGATGAGATCTTACATCCTAAACTCCCTGAAGAACCTGAGAAACCTGCACAACCGACCGAGGTTGTGATAAAGAAACCCAAACGGAAGAAGGTAGTTAAAGCCGCTCTACCTAATTCTTGAGTAAGTAGTAATGGGCTATTATCCTTACTATCCTGCACCATCAAACACAATCTCGCTCGTTTCTCCGGTTGGAGTTCTTCCCCCAAATAGCGGAGGCACAATTAATACTGAAGCTCAAATAAGCGAGACATTCGTATTTGAGACAACAATACAGGATGGTTCGTATCCCTGGATCTCAAATGCCCTGGGTCTTGTAGTTAGCGGTTCAACATCGAACGCAACGATTAGCAATGGAGGTGGTCTGGGTCTTACGATCACTATGTCAGGTACTCCTACTTCAAACAAGGGCGACGGTCCCGTTATTTTGAGTAGCATGGTATTTGATCCAACATTAAAGTGGTGCCTTTCGTTTACTTTTGATTTTTCAACATTTAATCAATCGAATTCATGGTATAAGATTGGCACTACATCGTACTACATGTACAACTTTCGGCGGGACGGAGACGGAAACATGTTGGCTGACTCGACCTTTTTACACGATAGTAACGACCCACTCGATGGACAAATTCATATGAATCCTGCTTGTGAAGTGAACATTGTCTTCGGCCTTGCACCGAGCTCCGCACACCCGGGCACCACAGAACAATCTGCTATACTCGTTATAGATGGAACGACAGTCGCATGGACCACGCTCAGCAATACGTCATCCGGTTTGCAAAACATAGTGTTTTCAGATGTCGTTTCGTCGAACCGCTACCACTCCAACACACAGGATACAACGCCAGTCGTGATTTCCAACTTCTTTGTTCAGGCTCCGTCAAATGTGTTTTCACCCACAATTGATGCGACGTTCACTGGGGCATTGCTACCGTACATAACGAATGGTCAGCCGTATACGTACCAGTCGACGTTCGTGAGTCCCGACGCTGACTTGTCGACTAGCCCAACCATCGTTCTAGTTCAATCATTTAATGGCGATATTCAGAGTCAACAAACGATTTTCACCGTGAATCAAGTTGGCGATATACCAGCAGCTACTATAGTTTCAACTCCTGCATTTCCGATTACAACATCGTTTATTGAAACTGTTCCGTTTAGTTATACGTTTTCCAGTGCTAATAACTCATATTACCAGCCAAGTTCTTCAAATGCTATATTCACGAGCTTGGGTGATACTCTTGTCGGTACCTCAATTTCGAATACCTTCTCAGACTCCAACATTACTATTCCGGGTAACTTCACACAGGTTATCGTTACGAGTGACCGTATTTACCAAACGTCCTATCTGTATGCAAACCAAATAGAGCTTCTGATCCATCTTCCGTATTTTGTATCTAACTTTGATGGTGGTTCCATAAGCTTTGATCCAGGACTAACTGCAACGCTTTCGAATAATCATGTTATTTCATTCACGACGCCTTCAACAAACATCACTCTTGCCGGAAAGTCATTGTCTAACACACTGTTACTCACGTCGCCCAGTTATCTAACAGCTTTACCGTATTATCCGCCAAGTGGTACGGATGCGGGTTATTTCCAGGCTTCGTTCCCGCAACCAGGATCAATTTTTTTTATGACGGCTAACGATCCGTCTACCAGTACGGGATTCGATATTACGTATTATTCTTCTAACGCTGGTGGTGGCTATTACTTCAACCTACTTGGAAACCCTGCGAATAACTGGCACTACACCCTATTTACCGTACCAGACACCATGACATCCAACGATACCATTCTATTTGGTACTTCATCTCCTATGTTGAATAACTATGGTAGAATAACCTCCTCGGATCCTGATCATATTTTTGAAACGTTCACTATAAATACTTTCGTGGCCCCACTTACTACATGGCCATTGGCGGGGACTCAGTTCACAGTCACGAATAAGGGGCCTTCCGACATCTTTCTTTACCAGATTCTTACTGCGACTGCTATTAATGGCTCTGACATGGCGAACTGGATAACTCCAAACCAACTTCTACATACCGATAATACCTTTACCTTCTCTGCCCCACGCAACATGGCCAACCTGACATACATACGGTTTTCAAACACGTACGGCAATCTGCAGTTTCACAACCGCAATGGGTTTTTGTATGTTGAATTAACTGCAGTTACGGGTCCCATGCTTGATTATCTGGAGATTTCTGCTACGAAAACAACAACAGTTACATCGTTTCCCCAGCCATTATCAACGTTGAAGTTTACGAATACGACAAACGCCACCTTTTCTGGGCTGAATTCGGTACTATATCGTCCTGTAGGTAGTGGTATTGATACAGTTCTCGGTACTGTTTCCAACCTCCAAGCAAACAGCAACTACTCTGTCACGTTGCCTTCAACTATCAACCTTGGAGATTATATTCGATTTTCTAATGCAACCGAAGTCTTAACCTTATCAAACTACCAAGAAACAACACAGTGGTACACGAATACTACGTCAACCGGCACAATTGGAAGCTTTTTAGATGTTCAATGGGACTTGACAACGATTCCTGTTACTTCAAATTATACATACATTGACGGGGAATACCTGTCTTTCTTCCCTACATCATCAAACCAGTATGCCGTTACGATAGCTAGTCTATCAGCGTATGATCCATACAATCATCCAATAGGTACCGCGTATAACGTATCGTCTGCTTCGTTTCGTATTGAATTCAATTGCTTTAACGGTTACGACGGAGGTGATATCCCGTTTACCCTATTCGGTAGGCCAAATATACAGGTATATCCTCCTCACTATCCATTACTCTATCTTGACCAAACAGACTCTACGGGCGGCACGGTCTTGCTCAACGAGTATGCTTCGGGTGTAGGAACGAACACTCTCAAAATCGCTTCCTCCAATGGGTTCTCGAATACGATATCGAATGCAGTGTGGAGAGTCATCGGAGCGTATGGAGGGAGTAACGTCGTACAAGTCCAATCCTACTTTACCATTATTCCTCAATACGTCGCATCGACACCGTCGTTTCCCACTCCATTCTCAACGTTGATCTACACTCCTTTCTCGTATACCTTCACCTTACCTATCACGACCCCGTATACTATGATCACATCCAATTCTGACTCGAATATTCGTCCACTCCTTGTCAACAATACATCGAACGTGGTCTTTGCTTCGACAACTGGGTTCACGTCTCCACTGACAAATGGATACCTTCAAATTGACGGGAAAGTGGGAGACAATACAGTGGCATCACTGTCAAGCTACATAAATGTCACAAGCAATGTCATCACTCAATCACCGACCTTCACAGGTTCGTTCACATTCTACAAGTATGAGCCATTTGGACCCATCACATTTACTCTGGACAGCAATGTGGTTGGTCTGACATTACAATACACCCTGTCGGACCCCCCAATTCGGTCGTTCTGTACACTGTCGCCCGATAGACGAACCTTGACCTTTGCGGGCTCCTATAATACGAGTTACGCATCAACTCTCAATATGTTCGTGCATGCGGTTGACAGCGGAGGTATCGTTCGCTCGACGATACGAAATTTTGTGACCATAAACCCCAGTCGGTTCTTTCCACCTACTTCGAATCAGGCGTTTATCTTTTATAAGAATGAAGCCATTTCCGTAACCTATGGAAGCAATCTTCCCTTCCAGACCACGGTGTCTCTTGACAGCATTCCCACCTGTACACCAAGCCTGCCGGCAGGCTTGAGTTTCGCGAGCGTATCGGAGTCGACCAGTAACTTTGTTCTTCAAGGTACGCCGACGTCTCAGTCTCCCTCTAACCAGTATCTAGTCGTGGGTTCGAACACGGCGACTAACCGAGTCGTGACCGTTCCCATTTCCATCTACGTCAAACCGTCGCGTATCGTGGTTTCTCCTAGCTCCCTTACCTTGAGTACACTGGCAGTTGGGGTACCCATTACGCCGGTAACCTTCACGGCAATCCAACCGGTTTCGCTGACATCCGCGTTCAAGTATTATTGGGACATACCGCCCGATGGGTTAGTGTTTCGAGATTTGAACGGTAACACGCTAGTACAACCCTTTACGCCGACAGATTCGAGTCTGAGCATCGTCTTAGCAGGAACGCCCACATCCAATGCAGCGTATTCGTTCATGAATACCAGTACGTTGTATGCGTTTCACTATGAGCCTCCTGGAATTGAAGTCGAGCAGCGTACCACTATCAACTATGGATTTGTGACCTCGGTTCTCTTCACGCCTGTCACATTGCCGAACATCTACGCCACAGAAACCCTGCCAACAAACTCTATCGTCATTTCTGCCGCTACATATTTCCCGTCGGGTTCACCAATCCTCTCCATAACAGCTCTAAGTTTACCTGCTGGCCTGACGTTGACATTCAGTCCGCCCAATCGCGTATACCTCAACGGAACACCCACGACTGTATCGTCCGGTACCTACACCTTCACGGCCGTGAATTCCCTTGGAATTGCAGGAATGCTCAACCTTGCGATTCCTATTCTACAAAATGTGGTTACATTCACGAGCTCAACGCCAGCGAACGCGACGTTCATTGTCTCTCGCCCTCTCACAGCACCGTTATCAACGTATTACACATACCCAATCACCTTCACCGCCACGTCGGCTATCTCCACGCAGTCGATCACATATTCAACGTCATTTGACATTACACCGTATGGTCTTGCGCTCGTCACTTCAAACGGAAGCGCTACTCTAACAGGTACGCCTACTGGACCTCTGCCGACAACCACTCTGAACATCATTGCGTCTGATGTGCTTGGTACTACAGCCTCTGTCCCTATTCAATTGACGATTCTTGCTGATGCGTATTCGTTCAACACTCCAACGTTGAGTTTTGTTCAGCATGTAGCCATCACGCCTGTTCAGATCACTGCGTCAACACTCAGTGGCCGCCAGATACTCTACTACTCCTCGTCAAACCTGCCTTCGGGTCTCTCACTCAGCCGTCTCGGAGTCTTGACGGGAACGCCAGCGAACAGCAACTCGGGAACGTTTACGGTGGTAGCCTCAACAGGATACCCGCCAGCTGTCACATCGCCAGCATTCAGTTATACCGTCACACCCGATAACGTCCTGATTCTGATGACCACAAATCCCATAGCGCTCAGTAGTACCACATTCTCGGTCGATGCGTTCCGCGCTGTCACGTACAGTGGTTACACAGGAACTCTAAGTATAGACGACGCGACTGTCCCTTCGGATACGACACTCTCTATTTCGGGAACTGTACTGTCAGGAACTCTACCTTCCTATCCGACTTCCTTTGTGTTCACAGTGGACGCCACCTATCTCAATACAACGTCAACTCTTCCGGTCACACTGTATTTTAACGGGGGAGTGGGAAGCATCTCCACACCCGTATCGGCAGGAAGTCTCGTGTTTGTTACGCCGACACAACCGGTGTTCCTTCTGTATCAGCACTGTCCGATTCAGCCGATTGTATTCCACGTTACGGGCAATACGGGATTTGTCTATTACTACACGGTTGAGGCGAACTTGCCCATAGGACTGACCTTCGATACGAGCACCGCTACAATTTCGGGAACGCCGGCCGTATATAGCGATATGTTAAGCTCCATCACGGTCTACGCAGTCAACAATGGTAAGGTCACTTTCAAAACAATTCAAATGAGAGTGATTACGCCCTTCTTCGTGAACCCACAGGAAACTGGTGCTTCGGCCTACACTGTGTTACTGCGTAACCAAGTCACTGTCAACGGTGCTCAGAATTCTCGCGATGGAGTGGTGTACCCCACGGCAGATATGTCACTTGGATCCCTACAGTCTCCCGGCGCTGCGAATGTGAATACACCGGACGTACCTTGCTGCAAAAAGTAAAAGATTTTTTGTTTAGACCTACACTCTACTCTACTCCTACTCACTCCGTGGGGATCTTCATGTCGGCGAAGTCAGCCATCCCGACCATCCCGACCTTCTTGTATGCGCCATCGATCTCGTCGTAGACCGTCCCGTCTGCGGAAACCGAGTACTCCTTCCCCTTGAACTCGACAACATCGCACTCCAGCTCCTCGGTCTCGGCCTCGGGCTCGGGCTCGGGGACCAGACCGGCGAGGAAGGACTTCATGTGGTCCTCCATCTTCTTGCTGTTATACTCGTCAGAACTCAGAGCGTTCATCTGCTCGAGGAACGCCTTCTTGTTCTCGTCACTGTCCTTGCCCTCCAAGACCTTCTTGAAGAGCTTGGTCTGAGTCGGGTTCAGCTTCTCGATGTTGACCTCGGCCTTCACCTTGGCCGGCTTGACCTTAGCAGCCTTTGCGACAGCCTTTGCGGCCTTTGCGGCCTCCTTCTCCTCCTTGCTGACCTTGGGGGCCTTGACCTTGACCTCCTTCACGACGGGGATCTCGGCAGCCTGGGGAACAGGCTCCTCCTCAACCGAGACATCCTCGTTGTCAAGGAGCTTGAAGAGATCGACGCAGAAATCGTCCGCGTCGTCGTAGCGCTTGCCGATGGTGTAGAGCTTGTGAACTGCATTGCTGATGAGCTGCTTGATAGAAGACATTTTGACCGGCCAACTTCCACTTTTCTGCTCCGACAAATTCCATTTTAGACGTTTCGTCCAAAACAGATTTGAGCGCGCCAATAAAATCAACCTCGACAAGAACAAAATGCCTCGCAATATGACTGGAGGTTCTGGCCACCGCTCTCAGCGTAACTCCGAGGGAAATAAGGCACGCAACAACAGGGTCAAGGGTGACCTTCTTCTAGAGGATATCTCGGATGGAACCGAGACAAAGGGCGTGATCGTTGCACGCGTGATGAAGCGACTTGGGTGCGGGCGCATGGAGGTGTGCCACTTCAACGACAAGGGCGAGGCATTTATGCTGACCGCCCCTCTGCGTGGCGGACTTCGTGGAAAGGGAAAGAAGACGGTTTGGGTCGACATCGACAGTCTCGTCGTTGTCGCCGAGACGGACCTGGGACGCAAGACGCATGAGATCATCTCGGTTCTCACGCTCGAACAAACAGCCCGCTATCGCAAGCTGGTACCCACGGCCGACCCGCGGCTGTTCATGAAGTCGGGCGCGGAGACGACTGAGTCCGTGGAGGACGCGATTGAGTTCGCCGAGGAGGATGAGGACGAGATTGATATCGGAGCCATCTAACAATGGTCAATATCACAACAGTAGGCTTCGGAGCCTTTCTACTCTTTTTAACATACAACGCCTATCTGGAATCCAAGCGAGTCAAGATTGAAGACCAACGCAATATCCCAGGTTTTTTAGTCCCAATGCAGGTTGGCAAGGACCGAAACCTTGGCGGGTCAAATCGCGATACAACTATGTACACTCAAGATCTTCGTCGCCATGCCGCACGGGATGGGTTTCTTGCTTCTGGGACCGTTATGAAAGAAACGACGTTTACGACAGGATTTACGACTGGGGCGGTTGAAGTCTTTTCTATTTCCTCGTAGAAAGTAAGATGGCTACAGGTCCCCAGGGAATTCCTGGTCCTCGCGGAGCGCCTGGACCAATTGGAGAACAAGGATTACAAGGACCCCAGGGCCCAACTGGGTTTACAGGAAGCACTGGGTTCACTGGATCTACCGGACCTATGGGTGTAGCAGGCCCGCAGGGATTTCAGGGCACTCAAGGAGTTACAGGTGTAACTGGATCCATAGGTCCCGGATCGACCGTAACTGGACCCACAGGTGTTCAAGGTCCCACCGGAGTTCAAGGCCCTATGGGACTTGCAACAAATACAGGAGCTACAGGACCTCAAGGAGTTCCCGGTTTGCAAGGTGCCATGGGTCCCATTGGATATCAGGGCTTACAAGGGTTTCAAGGCGTTCCTGGTTCAGCAGTGAATACTGGAGCGACCGGCACACAAGGACCCACGGGACCTCAAGGCGTAGATGGAACTGCCTCGAATACGGGAGCGACTGGATCTACCGGATATACGGGAGTATCCGGCCCCACTGGACCTCGTGGGTTTCAAGGCACCACGGGTTATACCGGACCTCAGGGTCTGCAAGGGTTCCAAGGAGTTACCGGACCTCAAGGCTCAACTGGTTTTACCGGCTACACGGGTCCTCAGGGATTTCAGGGCGTCACTGGTGTAACGGGTTCGCAAGGACCCACAGGACCTCAAGGGTTTCAGGGTTTCACGGGCAACACAGGTCCTCAGGGGTTTCAGGGAGTTACGGGTGTAACGGGATCCACAGGTCCGCAGGGGTTCACGGGATATACCGGCCCTCAAGGTTTCCAGGGAGTAACGGGCTCCCAAGGATCCACTGGGCCCCAGGGGTTTCAGGGGTTTCAGGGGTTTCAGGGCACGCAAGGGTTTACCGGTGTGACTGGTTACCAAGGTCCATCTGGACCCCAAGGGCCGCAGGGGTTTCAGGGATTCACAGGTAACACGGGGTCGCAGGGACCCACTGGACCTCAAGGGTTTCAGGGATTCACAGGTAACACGGGTCCGCAGGGATTTCAGGGGTTTACGGGTGTAACAGGCTACCAAGGTCCCACTGGATCTCAAGGACCGCAAGGTTTCCAAGGATTCACTGGAACGAGCGGCGTAACAGGTCCTATGGGACCGCAAGGGTTTCAGGGCTTCCAAGGAGTGACTGGACCTATTTATACTGGACCCACTGGACCCCAGGGAGTTACAGGTGCTCAGGGTATGTTTGGTGTCAGCTCAGATCGATACATAAGTCTGACTACGTCTGTGAACTCATTGCCAGTTCCCATAAATACATTCAGCCACGACTGCTTTGCGAATGCTTCGATCACAAATAATTTGAGTCAAGTTGGAACAGCGGGCATCACGTATACGGCGAGCACGGGCGCATTCACCGTTTCAGAAATGGACGGGTATGGAACCTACGAAATTGAATCGATCTTTGTATTGACTGCTGTGTCGCAGCCAGCATCTGTCGTTCTTTCCGTTCTGAAGAATGGTTCTGTCATTTGGACCTCGCCCGTTACGTTAGGTGTTTCGCAGTTGATCCTTCCCGTCCGCTTGTTCCAGGTGATGAACTTTGGCGATTACATCAACGTCCAGATTTCGACTGGAACGTTTTCAGCCATTGTCCTTGATGCGGGCACCACGCTCAATATGAGCCGTCTCTCTGTTGGCCCCCAGGGTCCTACGGGAAACACGGGTCCGATGGCAAACGGGACGAATATCGCATCGAGTTACGGATACTCGCAGTCTCTCAATCTTCCGAATGGTCAAGTGACGATTTTCCCGTTTGACAGCGTCTACGTCGAACGCGGTACGCATCTCCAAAACGGGACACAGATCGTGATTGAGAGCCAAGGAATTTACGAGATCATTACCTCGATTCAGATCGCAAACACTAACATAACACCTACGAATGCGTATACGTGGATCCGAGTGAATGGTGCTGATGTACCCGCAACGAATGGAGGTCTTCTCGTTCCGCCCAGCTTGTCGGCCGCATCGCTGATTGCGGTGCCGTACATGTATTCACTGAATGTCGGAGACTACATTGAGATTGCTGCAACTACGGGGTCAGCAAACGTGAGTGCCGTCGCGTTTGGTGTGGATACTCATGGTGCCTCGCCGTCTGGACCGTCTATTGCTGTGGACATCAAGAAGGTTGCCGTAGATATTGGAACTACTGGACCCACAGGCAACACTGGACCCACAGGCAACACTGGACCCACCGGCAATACAGGTCCCACAGGAAATACGGGTCCCACGGGAAACACTGGACCCACAGGCAACACTGGGCCCACGGGTAACACTGGTCCCACTGGGAACACCGGACCCACTGGGAATACGGGAAACACCGGACCCACAGGCAACACAGGTCCTACCGGTAACACGGGGCCCACAGGAAATACGGGGCCCACGGGGAACACGGGAAACACCGGTAACACTGGTCCCACCGGTAACACTGGACCCACGGGAAATACAGGACCTACAGGGAATACTGGGCCCACGGGAAACACTGGACCCACCGGTAACACCGGTCCCACGGGAAACACTGGACCTACAGGCAACACGGGGCCCACAGGAAATACGGGACCCACGGGGAATACTGGTCCCACCGGCAACACGGGAAACACAGGAAATACTGGACCCACAGGTAACACGGGGCCCACGGGTAACACGGGAAACACCGGTAACACGGGACCTACAGGAAATACTGGACCCACAGGCAACACTGGGCCCACAGGGAACACTGGGCCCACGGGAAACACTGGACCTACTGGCAACACTGGACCCACAGGAAATACTGGACCTACAGGGAACACTGGACCCACGGGGAATACAGGTCCCACTGGGAATACAGGTCCTACGGGGAATACAGGCAACACAGGTAACACTGGACCTACCGGTAACACTGGACCCACGGGGCCAACGGGGAATACGGGGCCGACGGGTATCGCAACTTTGGTGCCTACGGGATCCTATGTATTGCCTACGGGATACATTGGCTACATGACGACGGCCTCGAACTTTGCCTTACCAACCACTCAGCTTGGAAACGTGGCTCGCGTCGACCAAGTGTACGGTAATGATTCTACAGGGTACATCGGTGGCCTTCCCTTCCTGACGATCGGAGCGGCAATTTCGTCCGTCATTGGTACGGGAACAGTGACTGCGCCGCAGAATTCAAATACGACGATCTGGGTCCTTCCCGGAACGTATTTGCTCGGTCCTACTGGCACGAACGCTTCCATCACGCCCTACGGTCCCACAGGTGTCACAGGAACTATGTATCCAATTCTGTCACTCCCCGCAACCACTGCGCTGCGTGGAATCAGTCTACAAACGTGCGTGATTCAGTGTGCTAGTCCTACGCAGGATACCGTCTTGCTACAGATGGGAGCCAATTGCCGCGTAGAAGACCTGAACCTGACACTGGGCAGTTCAACGTATACGGGGTCAAATAAGTTAGTGGGTCTGTACTTTGGAGGCACGACCACAGTTTCATCCAAACTGCGAACGTCGATTGTGAATTTGTCCAATGCAAACATGCCCTATACATCATCGAATAACGTGTACGGCATTCAGTTTGACGGCACAGGGTCTTTGGGCGCAAATACATTCTCCTTCAATTGCGTCAAGGGATCGACGATCAACGTATATGGCAACGGATCCGGTAACAAACGTGGTCTGATTGTGACCAATACCAATATTGCTACATTACGTGACACGAACGTCTACGTTGCTGCTCCTCCCACCAATTCTAACTTTGCTGGATCGTATGTGGGAATTGAAACGATCGACAACAACAATACCGGATCTATTCAGATCCGATCTACAACGATTGGAAGTGTTCAGCCTACGGGAAATCAGACGTATACGGCTTCAGACATTCTTCAAACAAATCCTGTAACTATCACCAATCCAACCTACTTGTCGTCGGCGGGTATTCAGGTAGGTCCGGGAACTGACTTGGTCACCAAGACAGCAGGTGGCAAGGGCTTCTCGACCTACGTCTATCCCACAACGCTCTTCTACGGGGCAATGGGAACCCTGAATACATCTGGAAATCCTGGAACTGGAACACCGGCGTACTTGTGGCCGGGCTCGGTGGTCATTCACTCATCAGGTGGTCAGTTCATTCAGTATCCTGACGTGACAACACCAGCTGCGTCCTATCGTGTTCAGCAACCCTTGATTTTGTCGGGAATGTCGGCATCCTTGAACGTATCGCCTGGAACTGGACATACGACGACGATCACTGTGCGAAAGACACCGTCCGGAGGTTCAATTGCCGACACGGTGTATTCTCTTGTCCTTTCCAATGGAACGACATCCCTGAGCAAGTATGACGCATCAGTCAATTTCGCAGCCGGTGACTACATCCATGTACGAATTTCGTATGATGCTGCCGGGAACACAACACAGGATGTGAGCGTTCAGTTAGATTGTTTCTAATTTCTTTACGGCGATACAGTAATGGCGTTTGAGTACGTCAAGATTGGGGACGGCGTAACAGCCTTCTCAAACTTGCCTTATGTCGCAGGAATGCCGGGCGCTACCGGTCCACAAGGAGCCACGGGATCTCAGGGTGCCTCTGGTGTTTCGGGTGGTTTGACTCTTCAGCTTGAGTACACGACCACGTCAACCTTCGCAGGGACCCCATTGTCAGGAACTCTGCTGACCAGCTATGATACGGGAACACAAACGTCTATCACTGTCCCTGCAAATACGAGCAGCACTCAAATCGCTACATTTATCATCGGAACGGGATCATTGCCCGGAACTGTAGCCGTTGCTTCGCTGTGGGACCTGAATTTGTATGCCTTTGTATCCGTTCCGACCTCGCCGGCTCTCTTTTACTTCGCAGTCTACGATGGGTCGACCCCCGTCCAATCAGGAACTCTCGCGTCGGCAACGAGTGTGAACCTAGGAACGCCTGCTCAGTTGTTCACGTATACACTGTACGTTCCGGCGTGGACGTACACGAACAACCTGACGATCAATTTGTATGCCCAGACTGCCTCGGGAAGCACGCTCACAATTGATTTCCGCGGCCTGACACTGTCTCACTTACATACGTCGTTAGTAACGGTTGGATCGATTGGTCCTACGGGTGTCACTGGCAACACTGGGCCCACGGGGAACACCGGGCCTACGGGGAATACTGGACCCACGGGGAATACGGGACCCACGGGGAATACGGGACCCACGGGGAACACTGGACCCACGGGTAACACTGGACCCACCGGTAACACTGGACCCACGGGAAACACTGGGCCCACAGGGAACACCGGGCCCACAGGTTTCAACGGCACGGCAGGATCCACTGGTAATACTGGACCCACAGGTTTCAACGGTACGGCAGGATCCACTGGCAACACTGGACCCACTGGCAACACGGGAAACACGGGACCAGGATTCACGACCATTACGGGACCCACGGGAACCACGAACCTCTTGACAGCGAACGGATCCAACGCTGCCATCGGTCAATCCAACTTGACCTTCGACGGATCCACACTCACTGTGAACGGTAACCAGAACATGTGTAACAATACGATCTCGAACGTTGGGACTACCAACTACAGTTACCTTGCGCCGTTTGCACCGACTTCAGTAGGAACATCCAACTGTATTCTGTGGCTCGATGGATCGGATACGTCGACCATGACCTTTTCCGGAACGTCCAATCTGACTGCATGGAGGGACAAGTCGACTCAGAACTATTCCGCGACCAACTTCGGAGTACCGGTCTACACTGCAAACGTCAAGAACTCTCGTGGCGTGATTCAGTTCACAACCGGAGCAGGTGTTACCGTTCCCTCATTTGTTATCAGTCCTCAGATGAGCGTCTTTATGGTATATTACCCCAACGGTCAAGGCGTTAACGGACCTCCGATTGAACAGTCAAGCAACTCTTCCCTGTATCCCGGTTTCCTGGTGGAGTCTGGAATCTCGAACTTTTTGATTCGCACGAGTATTCCGGCTCCAAGTGGACTGACGTTTACGGAAACAGGCACCACAATGGTCGGCGCGTGGACGGCGTATGCAGGTGCTTCAACGTATTTCTACACCCTATACTCCAATAGCATCTACGCCTACAATGGCACGGCAGTGTCGGGGGCGACGGGAACAATCACGGCACCCACCGCAACCTTCTCATATTCTTCGCCTGTTTCAGGAACCTATTACTACTACACGGTAAGCGTCACAACGTCGGTAGGAACCTCGTTGTTGGCTACGAGTCCGATTGTGCAGTATGTGACTGGGACAGTTGTACCCAATGTTACAGCATTGACCCCAACAAGCTCTACGATTACGCCTACCCTTGCGAACAACTATTCCACCTATCAATTCACTACTACAGGCACAAACACACTAATTCTTACCAGTCCACCAACGGCTGGAGCACAAGTTCTTGTTGTAGCAGGTGGGGGTGGAGGCGGATCCTACGGCGGAGGCGGAGGCGGAGCTGGAGGTGTTCTGTCAAACTCCCTTCTATCGGTTACATCTGGCTCATACTCAGTTGTAGTTGGATCAGGAGGTGCTGGGGCACCCCCCGGGTCTGGAAGAGGAACAAGTGGGAATGTTTCTTCGTTTTCAAGTTTATCTGCTGTAGGAGGAGGTGGTGGTGGTGCACAGAATACTCCTAGCAACTATAATGGATTGCCGGGCGGTTCAGGAGGAGGTGCGGGCGGTATTGCGCAAGGAAGGACACAACTTGGTGGATCAGGCACAACTGGACAAGGAAATTCAGGTGGCAATTGTTCCAGTTCTACATCTCAGTGTTCGGGTGGTGGTGGTGGCTCTGTTTCAGCAGGTGGCGATGGGTCAGCAGCGGTAGGTGGTGGTGTGGGTGGAAATGGAGGTACCTATACAATCGGCGGAAATGCGTTTGTCGTTGGCGGAGGTGGTGGTGGAAACAATGCCGACACAAGTACAGGATCTGTGGGAGGAACTGGAGGCGGCGGCGCCGGTTCTGTTAGCACCAACGGAGTAAGCGGTACTACAAATACAGGCGGAGGTGGAGGCGGAGCATACTACAGCGGCAGCGGTGGTGGCGGCGGCTCAGGTATCGTTGTGGTTGCGTTTCCATTTGTTACTGCGACAGCCCCATCCTCTCCCACCCTCACGATTTCCACTGGCACTGCAACCATGAGCTGGTCATCGACAGGAGCCAGTAATTACAACTGGGTTCTCTATCAGTCAGACACCTCCAACTACAACGCGTCGGTTTCCTTGTCCAATTCATCCACTATCTCAACCGTATTCAGCGCAACGTCAAGTAACAATCTGGTCATTGGCAAGTACTACTATTTCACGGTGTCCTCCTCCAACTCGTCGGGGGTATCGCAGGTCGCTGTTTCGCCCATCGTAGAATACTATCCAAACCCCTATAATCTGACGTTGGCGGTCACCAGTTCCAACGCGACCCTGAGTTGGTCATCGACTGGAACTCCGACGAACTTCCATTACACGCTGTATCAGACTACCGAGTATTCCTACACAACTGGAACAAAAACGACACTTCTGGGTGGCGCTCTTGACACTATGCTCAATACGGTCACATGTAACATCACATCATCCAATGGATATTTCTACTACTTCGACATCTACGAACAAACCAGCTACGGAACCTCGCCGACGTATCAGAGTCCGATTGTGGAGTATGTTACGCCATTACCGGTGACGCCTACGGGGACGTTCAACGTAACAGGTAACTACTTGAACTTTACTGGAAACGGCAGTGTTATAGTAGGAACGAGTACAACCGTATCTTACTTTGCTTTAGGAGGAGGTGGTGGTGGAGGTGGGTTTGTAGCAGGTGGTGGCGGAGCAGGTGGACTACAGCAGGGTTCTCTCACCCTCTCGCCTGGAACTTATGCGGTTACAATAGGGCAGGGTGGAAGTGGCGGAACATCTCAATCTCCAGTCGCTACTATGGGCAGCAATACAACGCTCGGTGCGTTGATTACTGCAAATGGTGGAGGCATAGGAATAACCTGGGGATATTCATCTACTTCGGCAATAAACGGTGGTTGTGGAGGAGGAGCATCGTGGGGGCAGGCGGGTGGAACTGGTAACCAAGGATATGGCGGTGGAACCGCCGGCGCAAGCGGATACGGTGCCGGCGGCGGCGGTATAGGTGGTGCTGGAGCTGGTACTGGTGGAAGTGATGGTGGAAATGGAGGAATAGGCGTGACGTATAACGGTGTTCAGTATGGCGGCGGTGGTGGTGGTGGTGGTGGTGGCTCAAGTTTTGGAGGAGCCGCGGGTATAGGTTCGTATGGCGGAGGTTCAGGCGGTGCTCCAGGTAGTAATGGAACGGCAAATAGGGGAGGAGGAGGAGGAGGCGCTGCCAATGTTGCTCCAGGTGGTAATGGTGGTTCTGGCATATTGATATTGAGTAATGCATCTGGTTTTATGACATCCCTAACCTCCCCAACCCTTTCCATCGCTGGAGGCACGGCAACCATTGGATGGACTGCCGGTTCAGGAGCCACCAGCAACTATTGGTTGTTATACCGTTCTGCTACGTCGAACTACAATGGAACGTCCAATGCATCTGGAAGCACATCTGGATCGGCTACAGCACCTGTCACAGCACCTACTGGACTTTCGACAGGATACTACTACTATTTCACGGTCTACTCGTCCAATGCGAGTGGTGTATCCGCCGCAGCCGTAAGCAGTATTGTATCTTACTAATCAACAATGGCAACCAGCGTGGGCTCAACGAATTTAACCACTGCCAATACATGGCAGTTGTTAGAGGCGATCAATCCAGACCCCTCACAATCCTCCACAATGGCTGTCTACACAAACGGTAATTTGATCGCATCTGGAACCTCGCAATCTGGAACGACGGCTGTGACTTCGCCATTGTACATTAACGGTCAAGGAGGAACCTCTACGAACTCCTACGCGTCCTACTTGGCTGAGGTTGTCGTGTTCAATACAGGGTTATCGCAGGCGAATCGGCAGTTAATCGAGGGGTATTTGGCGTGGAAGTGGGGACTGCAAGCATCCTTACCGAACACTCATCCATACTACTCTGCAACGCCTTCAGCTGGTGTCACGTCGGTTGGCAGTATGACGGTGGACACAATTGGTAACATTGAAGTGGTCCCAACCAATACCTTTCGCGTTCTTGGACCGACTGAATGGCGAACGAACATGATTACTGTAACCGGAACGTCCTTGACCATTGCTACACCGACACTCAGTTTACCTGCCACTCAGTCCGCTGCCTTGTATACCATTACGAACACTGGTTTCAACGCTCTTGTTCTGCCCACGTATACCTCAGCCTCTCCTGGTGTGTTTTGGACCTTGGCGAATGCGACTGCCTCAAACTTGACGATTGGTGTCACCTATACGTCAGGTTCAGGATTGGGGTCGACCATCACGCTGAATGCAAATACGTCTGTCAATATTTACTGGAATGGATCATCGTTCAAATCCATTAGTGGACAAGGACCCACGGGTGTTACGGGGCCCACGGGACCCACGGGTGTTACGGGCAACACAGGGCCCACAGGTTTCAACGGCACAGCAGGATCCACTGGTAATACTGGACCCACGGGAGCAGCAGGATATGGAGCAACGGGACCTCAAGGTGTGTCTGGGGTGCAGGGAGTTCAGGGTGTACAGGGTCCCGCTGGTAATACTGGACCTCAAGGAGTACAGGGGTTACAGGGAATTCAGGGGCCTACGGGATCGGCAGCTTCAGGTCAGTTGGTCACAATCTCAAGTTATACTGGACCTGCGCAGACTGTGATTGCAAACGCTGTTTCCCAGTCGAACGCAACACCAACAACCATCTGGTCGACTGCACTGCCTTCAAGTGTTAAGGGACATGCAGGAACGTTGTCAGTGTTTTTCAGTTTGTATTCAGCTACTCAGTTTGCTTCCAATTTTGCCATGGACTACGGGCTATACATTGACAGCACACCTATTTCAATAGGAGAATCGAACACTGTTCACTACGTCCAAACAACCGCTTCAACCTATGCAATGAGTTCAAATGGATACCTTCTGGGGACCAATGGTGTTACAGGTCTTACACCACTTCAAGTTCCATTGTACATTCCTCCTTCGGCAACCAACTTGGTTCTATCCGTTGCGAATTTGACTTCGGCATTGAGTCCAGTTGGTCTCAATCCGGCTTACGTTGGCGTGACTGCGAAAATGTTAGCTACGTAAAACAAAATGGAGGTCCTTGTCACAGGCAGTATCGCCCTCAATGGAACGGCTCGTTGCCAAGTTGCCGTGCCTTCTATAACACTCAATCACCGAGTGTTTTTGAAGATGGTTTCGGCCGCCATGAAGGGGGTTGTAGTGGTTTCAGAAATTACATCAGGCGAAGGTTTTGGATTGTCATCCACTTCGCCTGATGATGTGGGAATGCTTGTGTATTTTGATGTATACTCGTAATAAGCATGTCAACCGGCCCGCAAGGAGTACAGGGCTTACAGGGTGTTCAAGGAATACAGGGGATCCAAGGGCCAACCGGTCTTCAGGGCCCAGGTGGGTCGCAGGGACCGGCGGGGCTACCGGGTGGACCTACAGGATGGACAGGAAATACAGGACCTACAGGATGGACAGGATGGACAGGACCTCAGGGCGTGGCTGGAACGGCAACGTCCACGGGTGCCACCGGCAACACGGGACCCACGGGAAATACAGGCCCACAGGGTATTTCGGGAACTGCTACGAACACTGGAGCAACCGGATTTACGGGTGTCACGGGACCCACGGGTAACACTGGGCCTACGGGGAATACGGGTCCTACAGGACTTCAGGGCGTAGCTGGAACGGCAACGAACACTGGAGCCACGGGACCCACTGGAGCCACGGGAAATACGGGACCCACGGGCAACACTGGTCCCACAGGAAATACGGGGCCCACGGGTGTTACGGGACCCACGGGGAATACGGGACCCACAGGCAACACGGGACCCACAGGGAATACGGGACCCACCGGTAACACTGGACCCACGGGGAATACGGGACCCACGGGGAATACGGGACCCACGGGTGTTACGGGACCCACGGGGAATACGGGACCCACGGGCAACACTGGACCCACGGGGAATACGGGACCCACGGGGAATACGGGACCCACGGGCAATACGGGACCCACGGGAGCTTCAGGATCGGGGTTTACAACGATTACCGCAGCCACGGGAACCACGAACATTCTGACAGCGAACGGATCCAACGCTGCAATCGGGCAGACGGGTATGACGTTTAGTAGTGCTTCAAATATTGTCACAGTCGGAGGCGCAACCGCCGGCAGTACCACTACAGGATCAGTCAATGTAGCGGGTGGATACTTCGTGAACGGCGTTCAGCTTTCAGGCGGTTCATCCATCACCGGATCGACCACTGCAGGCAATGTATTGCTTGCGACAGGAACGTCCACAGGTATTCTGGGCAACACCAACTTGTTTTTCAACACAACTTCCAACTTTCTGGGCATTCAAACCACAACGCCCTCGACAGCTCTCGATGTGAACGGTGGTGTCACCATTCGCAACGGCTATCGTCCCATTTACTCCAACGTGTCGTCAGGAACGTCCTTGACGGTGTCCGCCAACTCGTATGGAACTCATTTCAATATCACGGCCTCGACCTTGACGGGAATTACCCTGCCCACGATCACGTGGTCGACGGATTCGAACGCCTACTGGGTGTTCCGTAACAACACCGGAACCTACCTGAGCATCACGTTCACGTATACGGGATCTTACACATCTGCCCCAACGAACCCGGTAACAATCCCGCCTGCCAACTCTACGACCATCATGATGACATACCCAGGCGGGACAACATCAAACTATGTTTTGTTCTAAGAAGACAATGCTGAGTACGTCCAAGAACATATGGGGATTTGATCCTCGAAGTGTTCCGGGATGCGTGCTGTGGCTGGACGGCAGTGACAATGCTACTATGAATTCGACCACGACGGTCACGCAATGGAACGACAAGTCCGGCCAGTCAAACACCATGACGGGAACTGCAACATGGAACGGGACGACAATGACGTTTAATGGGACGAACCAAGCCTTCTCCAATTTGACCCTTGTCCCATACGCATCCTTCTCTCTGTTCGGAGTGTTTTCCAATACCACCGCACCGGCTGCGACCGCATACATGAACGCCGCATACGCGGGCGGCGGATACCCAATGATCGGAACGTACGATGTGAACAAGTTCGTTACGGCTCGCGGAGTGGTTGGAAACACTGGGGCGTTGGTCGGGCAAGCTGCCGTTGGTTGGGCAGCTCAAATTACAGGCGCAACAACCACCAACTATTACGCATACGGAGTCGCTACAGATTCCAGTGGTAATGTGTTTGTGACCGGACAATATGGTTCAGCCGTCACCCTCTACAATACGGGCGGAGGATTAGGTGCAAGACTTCCATTCACAGGTGGTACCGACGTCTTCCTCGTCAAATACTCACCGGCGGGTTCTCTAGTATGGGCGGCTCAGATTACGGGCACAACCACGAGTGCCGACGTCGGACAAGCAGTTGCAACAGATTCCAGTGGTAACGTGTTTGTGTCTGGACAGTATGGTGCAGCACTCACATTGTACAATACGGATGGAACAACAGGTGCTACACTTCCAGCCCTGAGTAGTGTAAATTCCGCTTTCCTTGCCAAATACTCATCGGCGGGTTCTGTGATATGGGTAGCTCGAATTAGTCCAGCTTTGTATTACACCTACGCATACGGACTCGCCACGGATTCCAGTGGTAATGTATTTGTGACTGGAAATTACCAAGGAGCCGTGACGCTGTACAACTCTGGTGCAACATCAAGTAAGACACTTCCATCCAGCACAAATAATAGTCTCGACTGTTTTGTCGCCAAGTACTCGTCGGACGGATCGAGCGTGATGTGGGCGGCTCAGATTACAGGGGCAACCACGAGTGTTGATCGAGGAAACGGAGTTGCCACAGATTCTAGTGGTAACGTGTTTGTGACTGGACAGTATGGTGCCGCACTCACATTGTACAACTCCGGTGCAACACAAAGTAAGACACTTGCATCCGCGGGTAGTGGCGATTGTTTCGTCGCCAAATACTCGTCGGACGGGTCGAGTGTGTTGTGGGCGGCTCAAATTGCAAGCACGAGTGGTGACGTCGGACAAGCAGTTGCCACAGATTCCAGTGGTAACGTGTTTGTGACTGGACAGTATAGTGCAGCATGCACGCTGTACAACTCCGGTGCAACACAAAGTAAGACACTTGCATCCGCGGGTAGTGGCGATTGTTTCGTCGCCAAATACTCGTCGGACGGATCGAGTGTGTTGTGGGCGGCTCAAATTGCAAGCGCGAATACTGACATCGGATATGGAGTTGCCACAGATTCCAGTGGTAACGTGTTTGTGACTGGGTATTACAGTGCCGCACTCACATTGTACAACTCCGGTGCAACACAAAGTAAGACACTTGCATGGACGGGTAATACAGACTGTTTCCTCGCCAAGTACTCGTCGGACGGATCGAGTGTATTGTGGGCTGCCCAGATTGCAGGGGCAAGCTCGAGTAGTGACGTCGGATTCGGAGTCGCCACGGATTCCAGTGGTAACGTATTTGTTACTGGACGGTATGGAACACTACTCACACTCTACCACGCAGATGGAATAATAGGTGCTACACTCACGGCCTCAGGATTGTTTCTCGCCAAATACTCGTCTACAGGTTACATTCTCACCCCTACGTCCGCTTCCTCCAACGTTGTAGTGGACATAACCTACACGGGAACCACTCTATCCCCCTATGTCAACGGATCCAATCAAACTACGTTGACGGCCACAACCTTCGCATCCCGTGGGTTTTATGTAGGTGGACCGTCCAACTACTTCAACGGATCCGTGTCTGAGGTTCTAGTTTATAACAGCAACTTAACGATAACTCAGCGTCAAACCATCGAAGGATACTTGGCTTCAAAATGGGGTGTCAAGTCCAGCTTACCGACCACTCACCCCTTCTACGTGACTCCGGCATTCAATCGCGTCTTTTCGCCACTTGATATACCCTCTTGCTTCTTGTGGTTGGACGCGGCGGACAATTCCACTATGAACTCCACCACGACCGTCACAACATGGAACGACAAGTCGGGATTGAGTAATACCATGACGGGAACCGCGACATGGACCGGAAGCAACATGACGTTTAACGGAAGCACGCAGGCGTTCTCGAATACATCGTTCGTGTTTCCATACTCAAACTTCTCGATGTTCGGAGTCTACTCCAACACCACCGCACCCGCTTCGACCGCATACATGAATGTGATGTATGCGACGGGTGGGTATCCAATGATCGGAACGTATGATGTGGGCAAAAGCGTTACGGCTTGTGGAGTGGTTGGAAACACAGGGGCAGTGAAACCGACATGGGCGGCTCAGATTGCAGGAACAACCACAAGTAGTGATTACGGGTGGGCTTGTGCTACAGATTCTAGTGGTAATGTGTTTGTGACTGGACAGTTTGCTACCGCGCTCACACTCTACAATACGGGTGGAGGAACAGGTGCTACACTTCCAACCGGATTGGGTCCGATTTCTTGCTTTCTTGTTAAGTATTCATCAACAGGTACTGTAGTGTGGGCGGCGCTGCTCGCGAACGCCTCAGGCACACCTTACTCCACTATCGGACAAGCAGTGACCACGGATTCCGCTGGTAACGTGTTTGTGACTGGACAGTATGGCGCAACACTCACATTGTACAATACGGGTGGAGTAGCAGGTCCGACACTTCCATTCTCCGGCGGCACTACACCTGACTGTTTTATCGCTAAATACTCACCGACAGGAACTGTAGTGTGGGCGGCCCAGATTGCAGGCACAACCACGAGTTCCGAGATTGGACAAGGAGTCGCCACGGATTCCAGTGGTAACGTGTTTGTAACTGGGTATTATACCGCGGCACTCACGTTGTGCAACTACGGTGCAACATCAAGTAAGACACTTCCATTCACGGGTGGCAATGACTGTTTTCTCGCCAAGTACTCGTCCGATGGAACGAGTGTGATGTGGGCAGCTCAGATTGCAGGCACAACCACGAGTTCCGACGTCGGATACGCGGTCGCCACGGATTCCAGTGGCAATGTGTTTGTGAGTGGTTCATACGGAGCAGCACTCACACTGTACAACTACGGTGCAACACAAAGTAAAACACTCCCAATCACGAGTGGCAGTGATGCATTCCTTGCTAAGTACTCGTCGAACGGATCGAGTGTGATGTGGGCTGCTCGGATGACAACATCCGGGTCGACCGCCTGGGGATACGCAGTCGCCACCGACTCATCGGGCAACGTATTCGTGACTGGATTCTACACTGCCGCACTCACGCTGTACAATTCCGGTGCAACACAGAGTATTGCACTCCCATTCACGGGTGGCAGTGATGTATTCATTGCTAAGTACTCATCGGACGGATCGAGCGTGATGTGGGCGGCCCAGATTACAGGCACAACCACGAGTAGTGACAACGGACGAGCAGTCGCCACCGACTCATCGGGCAACGTATTCGTGACTGGATTCTACAGTGCCGCACTCACGCTGTACAATTCCGGTGCAACACAGAGTATTGCACTTCCATTCACGGGTGGCAGCGATGTATTCCTTGCTAAGTACTCATCGGACGGAACGAGCGTGATGTGGGCTGCCCAGATTACAGGCGCAGGCGCGGCCGGCGATCAAGGACAAGGAGTCGCCACGGATTCCAGTGGTAACGTGTTTGTGACTGGATACTACCAAGCCGCACTCACGCTGTATAATGCAGATGGAACCACTGGTGCAACACTTCCGTTCACGGGTGGTGTCGACTGTTTTGTCGCAAAATACAATTCGAACGGCTACATTCTCGCCCCTACGTCTGCCTCCTCCAACGTATTGGTTGACGTCACCTACACGGGAACCACCCTGTCCCCCTACATCAACGGATCCAACCAAACCACATTAACCGCAACAACTGTCGCAGCGACAGGCATCTACGTCGGCGGACCCACCAACTACTTCAATGGGTCCATCTCGGAACTGCTTGTCTACGGATCATCGTTAACAGCCGCTCAGCGTCAGCAAGTGGAAGGATACTTGACGCAAAAATGGGGGTTGGGGTCGCAGATCGTGTCAACGCAACCATATAAGACGATCTCGCCTACAACACCACTACCCATTGTGACCGCCTCACCTGGTCGGTGCGCTCTTAACGTACTATCTGGTGGAGGTGGTACTGTTTCATGGGGAACTTTATCTTCCTCTGCCGACTCATATATGTGGTACATAGGCAGTGGTGGGAATGCCACTGCTTACGGTGTCGTTTCATCGAATACATATATAGGGACCACAACAGGCCGGATTGGTGTCGGTCCGGTTTCTGCATGGGTCACGCCATACAGTGCCGGTGGACCAGGGACTACCGTATACTCATCGGTATCGAACGTTCCTATCTTGAAAGCCAGTGGAACCTACGTAGTTTATCTTATGAAATATAGCGCTTCGGGGGTTCCTCAATCGGCCGTTACTATCACCCAATCAACCGGAAACGGAGCTCCCGCACAAAGCACAATGGCGATTGATCCAGGTGGCAATATGTACTTGAACGTTGCAATAACGACTGCTACTAATTCTTATTCCAATTATGATCAAACGGTTGGTTTGACCTATTTTAACGCATCGTTTCCGAGCGGCTACTCAACCATTGTCAAATATACATCGTCGGGCGTGGCATCTTGGGTTGTTGCGACTGCAGGTACACTTTCAACTCCGTCCTTTTTATATCTAACTACGGATGCGAGTTGCAACGTATATGCGACTGGAACATATAACTGTATAGGAGGTCAAGATTACTTTTACAATTCAAATGGTGTTGCCGGATACACACTGAACCCGCCCGCGCCAACGGGAGGAGCAATTAACACATTTGTTATCAAATACACAACTACAGGAACGGTCTCATGGTTTATATACATGACAGCCGGATCCAACACTCAGGGGACTAACGCTTCCAATTGTTACCCATACGGTATTACGACCGACTCTAGTGGAAATGTCATTGCGTTTGGAACTTTTGCGAAAGCCTTTACGGTGTATCCTGCGAGTGGATCCACAACTTTTGCTGGTCCCACCATAAGCTCAGTAAACTCATTCTACCTTGTTAAATTCACATCGGCTGGTGCTATTTCGTTTGCCAAGTTTTTTATGTTCCCGTCGACAGCGGGTAGCATTTGGGGAGCAAGTCTCTCTGCCGTTGTAACCGATTCATCGGGGAATATATATGCCACATGTTCTTATTCCCCCTCCACCTCCACGTCTAACTTTTCATTTGGCACAACAACACTCCCGAATTCAGCTACCTTAGGTTCCGGGGCTTTACTTGTATACACTTCTGCCGGCACACCATCTTGGGCTACGTATGTTGCAGGTGGTGGGGGTGGGTCTATGGGTTGTCTTGCAATAGACTCAAATAGTAACTTATACGCTAGCGTATCTGCAGGCACTTCTTCGACAACCCTATATAGCCCCACGGGTACAAGTGTCGCTACACTTGCTGCTAGCACTACGTTTATTGTCAAGTATTCATCATCAGGGGCGTTACTATGGATAACGAGTCTACCCACCGGTATCTCCTTATCATCCTTCGTAACGGATTCAAATGCGAATCTATATGTTTCCTACGACTATACGTCAACGACCACACAAACTCTATCAAACGCCGGACCGACAGGTCCCAGCTCGGCGTCTTCGTATATAATGCCCATGTCAAGCGGAGGCGGGCTTTATCGGGCACGAATCACAATAATTTACGACACAACTGGTACTATTACAAATACCCTTAATGTTATCGATTCGAATTCTACTGGAAACGTTTATGCACGTTTTCCCGGCGTAATACCCTTTGGAAGTAATATATTCCTTGGGGGACATTACAACTCGAAATCAGGTATAGTTATTCAGAACCCAGGGTTTACGTATTCAACGAATACCGGTGGAACGCTGACACTTCCTTCAAACGCTGCGTCGTATGCGTACATCGCCAAATGGAATCCATATGGTTTTACGATGTGGGCGGCATATATCACTGGGGGCCAGTGCTATGGGTATGGAACCGCGACGGATACAAGTGGAAATCTGTACGTTAGTGGCTATTACTCTGCTGCGCTGACCGCTTATAATTCAAACGGAATAAGTGGAGCTACGCTTCCATTCTCGGGCACGATTGATACCTATGTCGTAAAATACTCGTCGGCCGGAATAGTTTCCTGGGCAGCGTATATTGTTGGGGGGTCGTGTTATAATAACGGAATCGCGACCGATACAAGTGGAAACGTGTACGTTACTGGGTATTACTCTGCCGCCCTGACCGCTTATAATGCTCCCGATCAATCAAGTGGAGCTACGCTTCCGTTCTCGGGCACAAACGCTGCGTATATTATAAAGTATACATCGTCGGGAACGGTTTCGTGGGCAACGTATATTACGGGAGGTATTTGTTACGGGCAAGCTATTACAACAGATTCAACCGGAAACGTGTATGTCACAGGGCAGTCTTCAGCTGCATTGACTGTATATAATTCAAATGGAACGGTGGCGAGCTCTTTTCCGTCAGGCGGCGGGTTCGTTGCAAAGTATACATCACTCGGAACACTTTCTTGGGCGGCGTATATCACTGCGTCGGGGTCGATCAGTCCGAACGGAATTACAGTTGATTACAACGGGAATATTTATATCGTAGGATCATATAGTTCTCCGACAGGCCCGGGTGTTTTGTACAATGGAGATGGATCTACATCTGCGATCACACTACAGACGGCCAGCGTCCTCTCTACAACATTCATCATTAAATACTCATCGTTAGGAACAGTTATCTCGACATCAACAATATCGGCAAACCCTAACTATGGAAACGGAATCACAACGGATTCCATCGGGAACATCTTTGTCGTTGGTAAGTACGGAGCGGCCTTGACTGCGGGTAGTGTCACATTGCCCTGGACCTCTGGTACACCGTCTTATCTCATAAAATACACTTCAAACATGGTTGCTTCATGGGGGGTAAATATCACTGGGACAACAACTGCCGCAACTGGAGTTGCGCTCGATGTAAATAGCAATATACTTGTCTCAGGTAATTATAGCGCTACAGCTAATTCAGGCACTGTTGGAGGCAGCGCGTCGGGGTCGCCGGCGGCACCTGGATCGTTCTTTATCAAGTATGCGTCCGATGGGTGGAGTACGTTCATGGCGTGTGTTGCTATTAACAACACCTATGCCGGCAGGAGTGTTGCGGCCGATTCAAGCGGGAACATATACGGAGTAGGTGATTTTCTCGGTACAGTAAATAAGGTCTATAACGGTGTCTGATCGGACCCCTACGCTTTACTCACACACTCCCTGCAGTCGCTCATGTCTTCGACACATGTATCCTCAGCGTATTCCCCTGAAACGAGAAGGACACCGTGATCCCCGTCATCAACGCCTGAATGCCCGCAATCATTACGCCGATATCCTGTCCCGTCAGGTAGGGAACATACGCGACAATATCACGAGTAACTCCGTCCGAGCAGATGCTCGGTGGCGTTAACGTGAACGACTGAATGACATAGATGCCCGGAAACCCCGCCGCCGCCCACGTGAAGAGCTGGGGGCGATACTGAGCCGATGTGGGATTCGTCAGGGCACTCAGAGATGTACGGTCAGATTCTTCCTGTGTCACCACGACAGCGTGGCTCGACATCAGCTCTTCCATAGTGGCAATGACGTCGGCGGCGGGTTCAGTGCTCATTTGTAAATCCTAACTAGAATAAAGAACAAGATGAGTTATCTTTCAAGATACATTCCAGGCCAGGGGGTTACGACATGTGCCCCTAACGTATGTGCTGGTCCAATTGGACCTCAAGGACCTACTGGGCCTGCCGGCGCGACCGGTTCAACAGGCCCACGCGGATGCACGGGTCCCGGGGGGACGGCTACAAGTACAGGACCGACAGGACCGACAGGACTCACGGGTTTCACAGGTCCGCAAGGGAATCAAGGCGTCACTGGATGGACAGGTGTAACAGGTCCAATGGGAGTTACAGGAGTTACAGGTCCCACGGGTCCACAGGGACTACCGGGCACTGCAACCAATACTGGACCCACGGGCAACACTGGACCCACAGGCTTCACGGGTCCCACTGGGCCGTCTGGGTTCACTGGACCCACGGGTTTCACGGGACCTACGGGACCCGCTGGAGTCACTGGGCCCACCGGGGACACAGGGCCCATGGGAATAACAGGCGCGACGGGGCCCACGGGAAGTCAGGGTCCTCCGGGACAAGTAGGGCCCGCCGGTTCAATTGGTAATCGCGGTCCGACGGGACTTGCTAATACTGGACCCACGGGCAACACTGGACCCACGGGGAACACAGGCAACACAGGTAACACTGGACCCACAGGCAACACTGGACCCACAGGGAATACTGGACCTACAGGTGTCACGGGACCCACGGGGCCCACGGGACCCACGGGAATCACTGGTCTTACAGGTCCAACAGGGGCAGCGAATACAGGAAATACGGGTCCAACGGGTCCAACGGGAGCTGTAGGTACAGTCACCGGCCCGACAGGTTGGACAGGATGGACGGGTACTACGGGACCCACAGGACTCACGGGTTGGACAGGTAACACAGGGCCAGTGAGCACAGTCACCGGGCCCACAGGATGGACAGGATGGACGGGTACTACGGGACCCACAGGACTCACGGGTTGGACAGGTAACACAGGGCCAGTGAGCATAGTCACCGGGCCCACAGGATGGACAGGATGGACGGGTAACACGGGACCCACAGGACTCACAGGTTGGACAGGATGGACAGGTAACACAGGGCCTACAGGAAACACTGGACCCACAGGAAACACTGGACCCACAGGACCCACGGGTTGGACAGGTAACACAGGTAACACGGGTAATACAGGACCGAGTGGTCCAGCAGGTAGTTTGAGCGGTACTGGAACATCAAGTACAATTACATTTGCCGCTGGAACCTACACTGCTGGTACCTCCTACACGTTCTCGAACACATTGTCAACCGCATCATCGTTCTTCGTTCAAGGCTTCTATAATGTGAGTGCTGCAGCGTATTACATAGAAGGTGTGTGGGCAACCAATACACCGCCTTGGGTAATCCATGCTCAAGTGATTCCAGTAACGACAACGACCACGCCCGCACAGATTGTAGTCTTTTATTACGCAATCTCTTAGTAAGGTAATAATGTACGGAGGGTTCTCACCTCAGTCTTCGACCACATGCACACCACCGCTTCGATATGCCCCAGGCGCAATGACAGGAGCTACGGGACTTGGTGGTCAAAACGGGTATGTGGGTCCCACCGGTCGATACGGAATGACTGGCTTCGCAGGGCTCTCTACATCCTTTGGATCCACCGGAACAACAGGGCCTGTTGGGAGTACAGGGAGGAAGGGTCCGCTGGGAGTGACTGGATATACAGGGTATGTGGGTCCTACAGGGCCTACCGCATATGGGTTTCAAGGGAGCACAGGACCTACGGGCATTGCGACTTCATCTGGAGCCACGGGGTATACGGGGTATACCGGCACACAATTCACAGGCCCCACAGGTTTCAACTTCACAGGCGGTATAGGAAGAACAGGAAACACCGGAACAACGGGAAACACCGGAACAACGGGAGTTACTGGCGATAATCCGACAGGCCCTATGGGACCTCGAGGACCTCGAGGCCTTCAATCGTTCACAGGTGGTATGTCGGGTGCGACAGGCCCAACCGGTGAAACTGGATCGGCGAGTGTGACCGGACCCACCGGTAACACGGGACCCACGGGCAATACTGGACCCACAGGAAAAACAGGTCCCACCGGCAACACGGGACCCACGGGAAAAACAGGAGCCACGGGACCCACTGGAGCCACTGGACTGACTGGACGCACTGGAAACACAGGAGCTGTGGGTCCCACGGCAACCACTGGTCCCACGGGATTGACAGGTCTCACTGGACCCACGGGGCCCACGGGTTGGACAGGATGGACAGGGAAAACAGGACCCACGGGAGTCACGGGTCCTACAGGATGGACAGGACTATCAGGTCCTACAGGAGGAGCCACGGGCCCTACGGGATGGACAGGTCTCACTGGACCCACGGGAGCCACAGGTCCTAAGGGATGGACAGGTCTCACTGGACCCACGGGAGCCACAGGTCCTACGGGATGGACAGGTCTCACTGGACCCACGGGAGCCACAGGTCCTACAGGATGGACAGGGAAAACAGGACCCACGGGAGCCACAGGTCCTACAGGATGGACAGGCAACACGGGACCCACTGGAAACACGGGTCCTACAGGATGGACAGGGAAAACAGGACCCACGGGACCCACGGGTTGGACAGGATGGACAGGCAACACGGGGCCCACGGGACTCACGGGTCCTACGGGATTTACTGGACCCACTGGAATCACGGGTCCTACTGGATGGACAGGGAAAACAGGACCCACGGGACCCACGGGATATACTGGCAAAAACTCGGGTATTCCGTTTGCTACAACCTATTTCACTCCAAGTATCACTTCGAGTACACCCGTATTGTACACCAACGTTGATTACACTAGTCAGACATGGTCATCAAGTACATATCCCTTTGCTGCCATAACAGGGTTCAGTAACTCTTCGAACTTAGCTATTTCCGGACTCTTTCTGACAGTTGATCCATCGAGCAACTGGAATGCGAATATCCAACTCGCACAAACAACAACCGCAACGACGGGAACGGCTTCCATTTACGTCGCATTCACATCCAATTCAACCATCCCCCTTCCAATCGTTCCATCTCTAATTCCTCTTGTCGGAACGGGAGGGACGATCACAACTGTGGCGGGTCGCACCTTCCACACATTTACATCAGGCGGAACGTTTTCAAATCCCAGCGTATATCCGCTTTCTATTGAAATCATGGCAGTGGGCGGCGGAGGTGGAGGAGGGTATTTAACAGCGTTTGACCCCTATTATAGGGTCGGAGGCGGCGGCGGTGCTGGAAACTTGATCGTGGCGTCCACTTCCTTGACGTCTGGATCTCCTCTAACAATTAATCCAGGGTCGGGCGGAGTAGCAGGTAACGGCGACGGCGCAATCACATACGTAAGCAGTCCATCGTATCTATTGTCAGCTCTTGGAGGAGGTGGTGGCGGAGATAATACCTCGGCTGGTGATGGAAACCAGGGAGGGTCTGGAGGAGGCGGTGCTGGAGGAGGCACCAATTACGGTGGACTTGGAGTCCAAGGAACAAATACCTTTCCGGGAACTACGATTGTAAATCTGGCAAACAACGGAGGCGGGACCAATAGTGCCGGCGGTGCGGGTGGTGGAGGCGCAGGATCTGTAGGTGTCGATGGTGATGAAACAGGTAATGGTGGCGACGGTGGTTCTGGATATCTCTATTATGGAAACTACTACGCTGGTGGCGGTGGTGGAATAGAGGCTGAGGGCTCCGGAACAGGAGGAATTGGCGGTAGTGGAGGTGGTGGAGCTCGAGGTGTTAACGGAACAGCCAATACAGGTGGAGGTGGAGGTGGAGGATCCTCGCAGTTTTTAACTCCAGTCCCAGCAGGTGCCGGTGGATCGGGTATTGTGATCATTTCCTATATTTCGCCTTTGATTGTGCCCCCGCCATTCAACCCGACGTCTCTATCTGCTCCCCTTATTACTTGGTTTGATGGCAAAGTAGGTCTTACTACATCATCGTGGACAAATCGGGGAACCAACGGTGGATCAGCGACGCTCACTGGTGCGACACTCACAACCATTAATGGTAATTCGGCAGTCACATTTACCGGAGGCACAGGGTATGGCTCCTACACTCAGACCTACTCAGTACAACCTCGTGCTGTGTTTTGGGTCTTCAAGTTCAATGCTGCCCTTACCTCAACTCCTATCCCCCTCGCTGGAGGCACTACTGGAAATGACACCTATACACAAATCTATAGCTCTGGAGCACAACAATTCATGGTCCTTGCAGCGTTCGGAGGAACTTTAAGTATTCAAACGAATTTGTTCTCTGCAGATCAAAGCACCCTTCCTGCTGTATTCGGAGAGTTCGCCTCGGCGAATGCTGCCAATAACCTTGCCTACTACAACGGCACGTCATTATCGATGTCTATACGCGCTGCGGCGACTGGGTATTCAACAGGAAGCCGAACGGCATATTTAGGTGCATACGCCAATCCCAGCATCGTTCCGAATGCACAATCCATAACATGGTGCGAGGTGCTGTGCTATAACGGTGAACTGACGCCTAGCGATGTAAAACAAGTTGTGGACTACCTGCGAGTCAAGTGGGGAACACGCTAAAAATAAACCTCTTACCTTTCAATGGACTACCTTCTTGCTAAAGAACACTGGGCGTCGCTTGTTCGCGATTTCAAAGATGCCGAACGGGAATACGATATTCCTGCTTACAATTCCGAATGTCTTGCCAGGGATATCCTTGGAGCCGTTCGAGGCCGTATCCGTCAACTCAAGCTCTTTCGAGAGCATCGTGGTGAAGAATACGAAACAATGCTGAAAAAATTAAATGAACTATATGATCCTACGTCCGTTAAGCGTATTCTAGAGGATGAAGAGTTCTGGGAGGCTACTTTTACTCTGCGAGTAGTGTAATGTTTGACACTCTACGCGGCAATGCCGCTCGTGTCGTAGAGCACGGCCATTTTCTGATGGGCGGCGTCTTTTCGTGGCTTGCATACCTTCTGACGAAACCATGCGATCCCATCTATCTCTTGAGTGGAATTGTCCTTATGCCGCTATGGTTGTATTGGTCACACCGTATGCTTCATTGGATCCCATTGAACTCGAGTAGTCTCTATCCGGTGTTTCATATTTGGGGACACCATGGGTCTCCAAAGCCAATTACAAACCGCACTCTTGAGTTGATTGCCGAAACCGTATGGGAAGTTTTCTTCTGGGTATTCGTACCCATTTGGCTTCAGCACGTGTCTGGAATTCATATCATTCCGACAAGCATCGTTCTGTTAGGCTCGTTCATGTGGATCTCCATTCACATTTTCAATTATTCGATCTTTGGATCAGAAACTCATTCGCGGCATCACAAGGATGTGACCGTGAATTATGGACCTGATATACTTGATCACTTGTTCGGAACAAACTATGATCATACCCACGAAGACACGACGTACTACGTAATTAATGCGATGTTCTCTGCAGTTGCGGTTCTGTATCTCAAACACTCTCTACACTATACAGAGTAATGGAAGCCTGGGCGGTTGAACATTGGGAATGGACAATCCACAAGGCGCTCTTTTGGGAGAAGGATGATGTTCAAAAGGGCCGTATTGTTCGCCTCGTTCATTATTTCATAGGCTATGCGATCATCTTTCTTGTTGCGTTTTCTCACCTGATTTATCCCGCCTTTTGGCTACAGACATTGTCGCTCTTCATTGTTACGGCAGTTTGGATTCAGCATGTAACCTGTAATGGATGCGTCAGTTCAAAAGTAGAACAGAAGTTGATTGGAGACACTACGAGTTTTGTTGATCCAATTCTCCAGCTGTTTCATCTGGAACCTACAAAAGAACTAGCGATTTTTACGCTTATCGTCATTACCTCGATGGCTACGAACATTCTGTGGCTCGAATGGATTGCTCGTGTGTATCATAAGCTGGTTCCTATCCTCTTTCAGCGTATAGTCAAAATGGAATAATCTACACGCAAGAGTAAGAGGTAGTAAACATGGGTGATACTATCGTCGGAGTCCAGTTTGGTATCGCTAATCCCGACAACCTCGTCAAGCGTTCGGTCGTCGAAGTGACAACCGACAAGACCTACCAGAGCAATCAGCCCGTTCCGAATGGTGTCTTCGATGCTCGATTTGGCGTCATTGAGAACGGCAAGGTCTGTCCGACCTGTAAGCAAACCAACCAGTATTGTCCCGGACACTTTGGTCATATTCAGATGGCCCGTCCAGTCTACCTCTATCAGTTCTTCGATGTGGTTGAGAAGATTGCGAATGTGATCTGTCTCGCCTGCTCGAATCCTTTAACAACAATCCAGGAGCTCACAGACCTGAAGTCGACAGGTTTGTCTCGTTTCAAGGAGGTCCGTGATCTTCGTCCTATGCCGAGGAAGGATGAGGCCTTCGTCTGTCGCTCGTGTGCGACACCGATCTACAAGAAGATCGCCAAGGTCCTTGGCAAGGCTGCGACGCTCGAGGGGTATTCGACGGATCCCGATGCAGCTCCGGTTTCCATTCAGCCTGAGATGATCCTTCGCGCCTTCCAGCGTATCACGGATGAGAACTGTCGCCTTCTCGGATTCAATCCAGAGTTCGCTCGCCCCGAGTGGATGATGTGTACGGTTCTTGCTGTCCCACCCCTGACGGTCCGCCCGTCGGTCGTGATGGATGACAACCAGCGCATGGAGGATGACCTGACGCACAAGCTCATCGATATCCTGCGGGCCAATGACAAGGTTCGTGACAAGATCGATAAGGAGGAGTCAGCCGATCAGCTGGATAAGTATACGGCTCTTCTCCAGTATCACGTTGCGACGTACGTGGACAATGACATTAAGGGTCTCGAGCCCTCTGCTCAGCGTTCGGGTCGTCCTCTGCGTACCCTGAAGTCTCGCTTCGGAGCTAAGACGGGTCGTGTGCGTGGTAACCTGATGGGAAAGCGCGTGGACTTCTCTGCCCGTTCCGTCATTACGCCCGATGCGAACATCGAACTGGATGAGCTCGGTGTTCCGGAGGAAATTGCTACCAATCTGACATTCCCCGAGATTGTCTCTGCCTACAACCGCGAGCGCCTGATCGGGTATGTCCGCAACGGCCCCGACAAGCATCCTGGGGCCAAGTCGGTCTACCTCAAGGCCGATGATCGCACGCTCAGTCTTCGCTACGTCAATCCCGAGACGATTGATCTTCGCGAGGGCGATGTGGTTCACCGTCACCTCATCAACGGAGACATTGTGCTGTTCAACCGTCAGCCATCTCTCCACAAGGCTTCGATGATGGCTCACCGCGTCGTCGTCCTGCCGTATTCGACGTTCCGACTGAACGTTTCGGCTACGAGGCCGTACAATGCTGATTTCGATGGAGATGAGATGAACATGCACGTTCCTCAATCAATCGCATCCGCGACGGAGCTTCGCTACATTGCTAGTGTGCTTCGCAACATTATCAGTCCCCGTACCAACAGTCCGATCATCCAGCTCTTTCAGGACACGATGACGGGCGCTTACCGTATCTCACAGCCCGGTGTCAAGGTCCCCGAGCCGATTGCGATGAACATCCTTGCTCGGATCAAGCTTCCGTTTACTCGGAAGAACCGTCCTTGGACGGGTGGGGAGCTCATCTCTGCCGCCTTCCCCATGATGAATCACAAGGGCAAGATCACTCTGAAGAACGGTCAGCTCGCCGAAGGGAATGTGATCAAGAAGGCCGCCTTCGGTTCTACGTCCGAGGGTCTGCTCCACGTAGTCTATAATGACTTCAGCCCCGAGCGTTGCGGCAAGCTGATCAATGACATCCAGTCAATCGTTACCCAGTATAATTTGTATACTGGCTTCTCGGTTGGCACATCCGACCTGATTGCGAACCAGCAGACGCTCGACTTCGTGTCCGAGCAGCTGAAGACGGGCCGCGAGCGTGTGGCCACGATCCTCTCGGATATGCACGCAGGCCAGTTCGAGAATCTGTCGGGTCTGTCCAATGGCGACGAGCTTGAGGATAAGATCTCTTCCGCTCTGAAGGATGTTGCGGCCAATATTAACACCAAGGTCATTGAGTCGCTGTCCAAGGACAATCGCATTGTTCAGATGGTCGACTCGGGATCCAAGGGAGGTGAGCATAACATTACACAGATGGTGGCTCTTCTGGGACAGCAGCTCATCGAGGGCCGCCGTGTTCAGTATACGCTACAGGATCGTACTCTGCCTCACTTTGCGAGGTACGATGACGGCGTTGAGTCTCGTGGGTTCGTTCAGCATTCCTTCGTGGATGGTCTGATGCCTGCCGAGTTCTTCTACCACGCTCAGGCTGGTCGTGAGGGTCTGATTGACACGGCCGTTAAGACCTCGGATACGGGCTACATTCAGCGTCGTCTGATGAAGTCTATGGAGGACCAACATGTAGAGCATGATGGAACGGTCCGCAATGTGACCGGAAGTGTGATCCAGTTCGTCTATGGCGAGGACGGTGTGGATACGACGGCCGTCGAGTCGCAGGAGTGTCGTCTGGCTCTGATGACTCTGGAGAACATCTATAAAGAGTATGCCCTGACCCCTGACGTTGTCAACCCCTTCCTCAAGGAGGAGGTTACAGAGTGTCCGGACATGGTGGACGAGATTGTGGCGGATCGGGAGATGATGGTAAAGAACGTCTTCCGCTACCGCAAGAACGATACTGTGCTGGCGCCCGTCCACATGAGGCGCCTACTGGACAAGTATGGGAACACATATGCGACCAAGACGGATCTGACGCCCGCATATGTCGTAGCCTCCCTGGGTCGGTTCATCAAGGAGTTCCCGCATAGCAAGGTCTTCCATATGCTGCTGCGGTACTACCTGGCACCTAAGAAGTCGATTGTGATCCACCGTCTCAGCGTGGCTCTGTTCGATGAGCTCATGCGTGACATCCGCCATCGTTATATCAAGTCGCAGGCTCACTCGGGTGAGATGGTGGGTGCCCTCGCCGCCCAGTCGATTGGTGAGCCTACGACGCAGCTGACACTGAATTCCATCGCACACGAGGAGCGTGTATGGGTGAAGAATGGATCAGATGTCCGGTCGGTCAAGATCGGAGACTTTGTCGAAGAGTGGATCGCAAAGAGCCCTCAGCTGGAGACCCATCCAAACAATACAACACTTGCCTATATGCCCGAGGGATGGGAGACGATGTCCGTGGATGAGCGCGGAACAATTGAGTGGCGGAAGCTGGAGGCAGTCACTCAGCACCCTCCCGTCAATGAGGATGGATCTAACACGTTGGTGAAGATCCATACCAAGGGTGGACGGACAGTGTTGGCGACAAAGGCCAAGTCGTTCCTTACCAAGGGGGGCAACGGACTTCTCGTCCCAACTCGGGGTGATGAGCTGACGATCGGTTGTGAGGTTCCGCTGGCTGCAAGTATGCCAACAACAACCACGCGGGCTACGATCTGCCCTCTGGATTATATCGAGATCGGATTCAGGGATCGCCTTCCCGAGACCATCGTACTCGATGAGGTCTTCGGTCGATTCGTGGGTGCGTATATGTCGGAGGGGATGGCAAATGACCACGTAGTCAGCATCAGCAACAACGACGAGACCTTTCGAACCAAGGCACTGGAGTGGATTGATCAGATTGGGTTTCCGTACAAGACAACGGTTCAACACAACAAGATCAAGGATGGGTGGACATCAACGGATACAGTGATCCACTGTACTCAACTCGCACGCTTCATGATCGCTACATGCGGACGTGGATCGGCGAATAAGCAGGTTCCGTCGTTCGCATACTCTGCGCCCGAGCCGTTTGTGGTCGGGCTACTCTCTGGCTACCTGTCTGGTGACGGAACTGTGGGAGTTGGTGGACGGCGATGCATCAATTTCACGAGCATCAGTGAGCAACTTGTGGATGGCGTGAATGCCCTATTGTCTCGTCTTGGAGTTCACACTCGTAAGTCAAGGGAAATGGCGCATAAGAATACCCCGTTCAAGGCACATACATTCTGGTTCTCTCGTATCCCGGTGAATGAGTGTATCGCGCTTCGTTCGAAGATGTCCTTCATCGTCCCCAGCAAGCAGGAACGGTTCGAGGCTATTGTTCCGACACAGATTAAGTGCGTTCGGTCCGAGTTCATGCGAGTGAACAACATCATCTGGGATACTGTTATCTCCATCGAGGAGCAACCTTGCCCCACTCCCTTCGTCTACGATTTCACTGTCGAAGGAACACGCAACTTCGTCCACGCAAATGGTCTGTGTCTGCGCGACACCTTCCATTCTGCAGGAACGGTGAAGGCCAATGCGACTTCGGGAGTTCCCCGTATTGAGGAGCTTCTATCCGCATCGGCCAATCCGAAGAAGCCGGGTAATACAGTGTATCTGTCAGACGAGATTGCGTATTCACAGGATGCCGCCATTGCGAAGATGAAGGAGGTTCAGCGCACAACACTCCGCGACATCACAAAGTCTGTCCGCATCTATTACGATCCACACAGCGACGCCGTGGATGAGGATCAGGAGATTCTGGCCTTGTACGAAGAGTTCAAGATGACGGACGAGGTGAATTGTGCATCTCCTTGGGTTATGCGCATCGAGTTGATTGACGAGAAGCAGGTTGCTCGTAATACTCTGGACCTGACCGAGGTCCAGGCGCGGCTGCGTAGCAATCCCCAGCTGAAGTTGGTCAAGTGCCTCCATTCGGACGCATCGGCTCAGAAGCTGATTCTCCGGCTGATGTTTGATGAGGGTGCGATCAAGAACCCGACTCAGCTCCGGTTCTTGGAGGATAAGGTTCTGGACACGGTTCTAACTGGTGTCTACGGTGTTGGTGGCGTTCACATCCGTAAGGTGAAGAATGAGATGGTCTACAATGACAAGGTTGCGGGCTTCGAGCAGAAGGAACAGTATGTTCTGGACGTGGACGGAACCAACCTGTATGACCTGATGGTCTTCGATGGCGTGGATGGAACTCGTACCTTCTCAAATGACATCCACGAGATTAACGATGTCTTTGGTATCGAGACAGCGCGCCTGTCGATCTTTGAGGAGTTCTCCGAGGTCTTCGTGTCGGAGAAGGTCAACTACCATCACCTGAGCGTGTTGGTCGACAGCATGACATTCAGTGGCCGTATCGTGGCTGTCAACCGCTTCGGTATGAACAAGAACGAGACGGGTGTTCTGGCTCGCTCCTCGTTTGAGGAGACTAGCAAGAACATGTTCAATGCTGCGATGGGTTCTGAGGCGGACACGATGAGGGGTGTATCTGCAAACATCATGTTTGGTCAGAAGCCGCCATGCGGAACGGGTTTCGTGGATATTCTGGTAGACGAGTCTAGGCTGCCGGATGGTCAGGAGGAGTTCTTGGATGACACGACCCTCGAAGACGTCAATCAGCGCCTGGCTGCCTTGCCCGAGAGTGAGTGTCGTCTTGAGGACATTCTCATGGCGTGGTAACGCTTACGGTGTTTGGTTTTGCGACCCAACTTATGGAAAAGTCGTTCCTTACGACGATGGGTCTTGCGTCCTTTACCTTTGGAGGGCGTTAAGTCGGCTTCGACATTGGGATTACCTCTCATAGCTATCATAACCTCGGCAGCCGCTCTTTCGTATTCACTAATTTCTTCAGTAAATGGCTCTTCAACCGGCGCCGCTTCACGTTCGGCTTGCGAAATGGGTATGATGATAGGTGGTTCTTCCGAGTTAATAGCATTCGCGATGTCATCAAACGTCGTAATAGACTCCACGGCACGCCCCTTTGCCTTCGCCACGGCTGTCAGGGTTACCAGTTTTGAACCCCATTCTGTAATGTTTTGATTAATTATAGTTACCATTGGCATCAACTTGGCTTTTACGTACGGTCCACGATCGTCTACGAAACTTTTTATAGAACCATACTTTTTGCTTAATTCGGATCTCAACGATGAACTATCTGCTCTCGTCGAGTTGTATATTTTTGCAAGAAGGCCGTCTACCCTACGATCATCGACCGAACATGCAGTTCCATCTGCCGAAGGCGTCAGTAAAATCATGGCACTTTTGACTTGATTGCATATAGTATGGGCCCAGTCGTATTCTAACTTAAGGTACTCTTTAAATTCGGCATCTCCTTTATCTTTGGGTCCGTACAAGCTCCAGATCATCACACCTTGAGCAATAGGCAAAATATGTTCGCATTGTCCAGCATACCCAATCTGACGTTTCGTTGGCCTTAATGGAATTCCGATGCCGCAAATCCAACAAACCGTTTTTCCGCCGATAGGTCCAACTGTATTATTACACTGCGCACCAGCCGATGTGAGTTCCCATATATCACGAATTTTAAGAAGTCGTTTCTTTCCAGCCGACGTCGTGCCCGTTCCGGACTTCTGCCACTTATCAACGACTTCCGGTCCAAAAATTTTCAGCGCAAGTTCTGTTGGTCTGAGTGTGAATATGTCTTTGAGAGGACCAAGTGCCACACCACCCTCGACGTTGGCGTCTTCAATCTCTTCATCCTCAATTATTTTTTTGATTATACGTCTAGGTGACCCCTTTCTTAGAGGGACTTCTGGAGGACCTCCCGACGCTGGCATTACTCATGATCAACAAATATTTACCATAACTTCAGCTTACGGCGGCCACCCATCATCGGTGCTCCAGTTCCCTCTGCGAGAAACAGTGCATAGAACGGGTAGTACGTCGAGGCAAAGAAGAAGTCGATAATAGCCCATCCGATCGAACCGTACTTCAGGTAGGACAGTCGAGCAGCTCCAAGGTGCCACAGAAATACAACCACGAGTCCAAGCCCAATCATAATCGTCGTATAAATGCTCGCGGTCGTCGTAGACACGGTCGGGTCGGCAGGCTTGTCAGTTTCACCTGTTAGGGACGGGGGACTCATTTAAAAGAAGGACACGAAAATCTGGCGTAGTCACAATGGTCAACTTAACACATTCGGAACTTGCAGAAATCACGACCACCTCGTTACCGCGGGCAAGTCTTGATTCCCTTAATGAACTTCGTAACCGCATGTGTGCATCTAGCGAGTTCACACTTCAGCCAACTCAGAAGTTTCTCCGGCGCGTCATGTCTCCTGACTCACCGACTCGGAGCGTTCTGATGGTTCACGGGACGGGGGTTGGCAAAACGTGCACCGCGATTCAAATTGCGGAAGAATACATCATGCGACCCGAGTTTCAGGACAAGAAGGTGATGGTGGTGGCATCCCGTGCTGTCCAAGAAAACTTCCGAACTCAAATCTTTGATATGACCCGTGTTCACCTGGACGATAAGAGTAACACTCTCTCATCTAAGCAATGTACGGGTCGTCGGTATCTAGATATGCTGTTGCGTATTGAAGCCGAGCCGAAGAACTGGGCGAATCCCGAGATCGTGGACCGATTGGAGACAATCAGTGATCGTATCATTAGTGAGTTTTATGAGTTCTCCGCATACAATTCATTTGGAGCTATGCTGAACCGCAAACTGACGGGAACAGCAAAGGATATTGATGAAGGATGGATTCACGATAACTTCGACAATCGCCTTCTGATCATTGACGAGGCTCACAATATTCGTGCGAAGGATGAGACGACAAACAAGGAGATCTCCACAGGTCTTGAACGCCTTGTCAAGATAGCGAACGGAATGGTTCTCGTTCTGCTAACAGCTACACCAATGTTCGACAGCTACGAGGAGATCATTTTTTACATGAATCTGTTCTTGTGGAACGAACGTAAACAGTCTCCTAAAACTGCTCTGAAACCAGGCGATTTCTTCACATCCGATGCCGATTTGAAAGGAGGTGCCGAAATGAAGTTCCGTGCTTGGTGTCAAGAGTATGTGTCCTACGTCAAGGGAGAAAGTCCATTCACATTTCCCTTTCGCCTTCCTCCTCCGAGAATCGCCACACCGGTTGCCACTAGCTTTACCGGTGTTGGAATTGGTGAGTCCGATCATATCAAGTACCTGTCACTGGTCGAATCCAAGGCTCAGGGAATTCAGCAACAAACACTAGCGTCTTCAAAGAAGGAGGATGACGACATGAAACGCGTGGCAATGATCATCCCAACGATTTCCGTTCTACCCAAGAATCAGAGTTTTAATCAAACCTTCACATCCTCTGGATCGCAATATGCATACGCAAAGGAACCCTGCTTAACTCCAGAGACACTACCAAACCATTCAGCAAAGTTTGTCTCGGTGATCAAGTCTATCGAAGCCTCGAGCGGCGTTGTTCTAGTCTATTCAAACTACGTCACCCAAGGAGCAAAGTTATTTGCCATGGCTTTAGAAGAACACGGATACCTGCCTCTGAAAGGAAATACATTAATGTCGAAACCCGCTTGGACCTCTGAGTCTAAAGGCAAGTATATTCTGCTAACATCCGACGCCACCGACGTCGAAATTTCGTCCATGTTATCTGCTGTAAAGAACCGTGCGAATGTTTCTGGAAGGAATGTGAAGGTCGTAGTGACAAGCCCGCTTGTCTCTGAAGGTGTGGATTTCCGATTTATTCGTCAGGTTCATATTCTGGATCCTCACTGGAACATGAGTCGCACCGAACAGGTCATAGGTCGCGCGCTGCGAACATGTAGTCACCAAGCCTTGATGTCCGAGGAACAGAACTGTACGGTATACCTTCATGTAGTACGTGCCGAGGAAGATCGAGAGTGTTTCGATGAATACACGTATCGGACCAAGGTCGAAGTGAAGGGAATGAGAATCGCAAAAGTCCGCAAGATTCTTGCCGAATCTGCGATGGACTGTCCAATTCAGACTGCTTTGCCGTCTGATTGGAAAGAATTAGAAGTTCCTCAGATTCGCGACGAAGGGCATGAAGACGTCACATACAAATTGAAAGATATGCTTGCTCCTGCTTTCGATGAGAGCCCTGACGTAGAACAATGTAAAGTCAATCCCAGTGTCGCTGATCCTGATCACGTTCGTCCCTTGTCGACCTACCTCGACTCTCGCGATGAAATTCTTGCTCTTCTTGGCCAGAGATTCGTTGATAAGTCAATCTGGGATCGCGAACAGCTTATCGTGTCTCTCAAACCGTTCAGTCGCGACGTGGTCGTCTATACACTGCAACAGGCAATCTCCTCCGCGTTCAAGTTTATCGACTCGTTCGGACGTCCTAGTTTACTAGAATCCAAGGGAGACTTGTATGCCTTAGCACCCATCGGTGTTCCTAACGCGACCATGATTGAACGTACAACCCGACCCACGTTACAACACGAAGTTGACTTACCTGAAGTCCCTGAAGTCCAAGAAGAAGCTGTTGAGCTTCCTGATAACATTATGGATACTAAACGCAACGCCTTCAAGTGGCCTGGAAATGCCGGCACACGATTCTCGGAGTCTGTGAGGAACGGCTTCATTTTCGATCATGAATTCACTGCTGCCGAAAAGAAGGCATATCTGCTTACAAGACCCAGATTACCCTTTTCCGATCGTCTGTTCGATAGTGCGAATACAGAAGACCTAACCGGTGAAGATCTGACGAGGTTCAAGCAGTGGAATAAGGATTTGATTGAACGTTTTGTTCGAGACAAGGCCCGACTCGTAGGTTCGGTTGAAGAGAATAGTGGCATGTTTACTCTAACACCGTTTGAGATCAAAGATGGGGTGCCTACTCGAATCGTTGGATCGAAAAGCTTCAAACCGACAGTGTGTGGAACGGGTCAAAACCCCAGACCGAAAGTGGAGGCATTTGGACTCTTTGTCGACGTCAATGGAGTTGGAATTCCGAGCGAACTGAAGGGGAAGCCACTCTGCATGTATGCTGAGCTGTTAGCCCGCGAACAACATAACGTCGTCTGGTATACACCCGAAGAAATGCGAGCGATTCAATCGGAGGACAATAAGAAGGCGATTCAGAAGGCGTTCAAGTCATGAATTCTTGAGTGACGTCGTTCAAGTCGTAAAACCAAAATGAAAACTACATCCTACAAGAACAAGAAGGCATGGATCCTCTCTACGAACGCCGCGAGTTGACTCGGAATGTTCATTTGGACGCCAAGTATCTCCAACGCAATATCCACGCCAGTCTTGTAGCTCAGCTACGTCACAAGTACGAAGGCATCTGTCTTCCAGAGGGGTTTGTTCAGCCCCGAAGCATCACAATTGCCGAGCACTCGCTCGGGCGTACCAACATTATCAAGGGAGGTCTTGACTACAGTGTTCGTTTTCAGGCCGAGATCTGCCTTCCACACAATGGTCAGGTGTTTCGGGCACCTGTTGTGCTGAAGAGCAAGATCGGTCTTCATGCCGAGACGTCGCCTATCAAGGTTCTGCTTCCTCGCGACCTCCACATTGGTAATCCAGAGTTTGATGGCGTTGAGTCTGGACAGGAGATCGAGTTCGATGTCGTGGGCACTCGTTTCCAGCAGGGTGATGAGTCGATCGTTGTCCTAGGTAAGCTTCGTCAGATCATCAGGCCGAAGGTAGACACCGAGGAGGCCGAAGTTGAGCCCGACAATGTACTTGCGGCACCCGTTGGTCCGGAGTCTTCAGAGAAGAAGACCGTGACGGTTGATGTGGAGAAGACCAGGCCCGATGGTATGCGTAAGACGAAGAAGATCCGTAAACCTGCTGAGACTACAAATGAACCGAAGTCGCAAGGAACAGTTGAAGGAAAGACTGGACCTGCTTGATTCAAACGAACATGAACAGATCTTCAATATCATCAAGAAGTACACGGAGAATTATACCAAGACACAAAACGGTGTGTTAGTGTCTTCGGATAATCTGTCGGACGAATGTTTGATCGAAATCGAGAAGATGGTTACTTTTTATTTGGACCAGCATAAGCAGATGGAAGCCGATGCATTAGAACGGAAGAGTTATGAGTCGCGCTAAATCAAACGCTTCAAGATTAAAATGGAATCAAAAGGTTCATGCTAAATAGTAAGGCATCATGCTACCTTCCACCGCTCAGAAGAACCTACTCGAGTATGCCACGTTTGTCAAGAAGGACACGCATGCAGAACTCGAATGCAAGATTCTCGCCAACAAGATTCAGACTAAGGACATCGCAGACCGTATTACTACGGCACTTGCCTCCAACTCTCGCGGTGCGCCCGTGGACGAACACCGGGCACTCTTCTGCTACCCCGACGGACTTCGCGTCGTGGTCTCTGGTCCTGAAAACATCCATAAGGTCTGTACTACCGGTAGCTTTCGCGGTGTTCCACTCATCGTGGAGCGCAAGCGGAAGTACTTTGATGTCGTCACAGCCGTCTCGGGAAAGTCAGACATGATCGACCTCCCAGAATACAACATGAAGTTCACTCTTCGTCATGAGGAGCACCTGCGCAGGGACTTCTCTGGATCCCCGATGGATCCTTCCTCTCACGTCCGCATCCTCAATCGCAGGTCGTGGACTAGTCTCGACGGAACTGTGCGCTATGACTTTGCGATGGTCAAGTCCAAGACCCGTCAGACAAAGACGTTTCAGGACATTCTGAAGCAGACGCCCACCTACGAGCTCGAGCTGGAGGTGATCGACCGCAAGCCTTCGGATACTGAGATGGTCGCATCTATTCTCAACTACATCAAGCCTGTCCTCGAGGCTTACCAGGGATCCGAGTTTCTGCTGACCGTTTCGGACACCGAGCGTTACCGCCTCGAGTTTGAGGCAGCTCGTATTCCGTTTATCAACCCTGTTTCGATGGAGCGTCGTCATCTCCGAGCCGATCGGCCGCACAGTATCCTCACAGGATACACCGTGACGAACAAGGCCGACGGTGAGCGCTGCTTCCTCGTTGTCATGAGGGATAAGCGCGTGCTTCGTGTGACGCCCAGCCAGGTCATCACCTGGACGGGACTGATGGCAACCAACGATGCGCATGTTGGCGATACGCTTGACGGCGAGTACCTTGCGGATCGTAACATGTTCTGTATCTTCGATGTCTATGCGTACAGGGGCAGGGACACACGTCGCCTTCCTCTGATGATCACGGATGAGGATGTGACGCCCACGTCTCGTCTGGGATGTGCTCACGCTTTCGTGAGTGATCTCTCTAAGGACTTCATCGCACAGCCGTGTCAGAAGCCTCTACGGGTTATGACCAAGCTGTTCCTTGCAGGTGATGGTGCCTCCATGGAGGAGGCGATTCGCACCATTCTCGACACAAAGTTTGAGTATGCGACCGACGGACTGGTGTTTACGCCAAGGATGTCACCCGTGGCTCCGATGAACGAGCGTCGTGGAAACGTCTGGACAACGGTCTATAAGTGGAAGCCCGCGAGCCACAACACGATTGACTTCCTGCTCAAGATCAAGGCAGGACAGAGTTACGACGTCACGGTTGGACGGTCAGTGGTCAAGGGAACTCTGTATGTCTCTCGTTCGCCGGGCGACATCATCCATCCCTGCGAGACAATCACCGGTGAGTACGTGGAGCCGCAACTTTCTCCCGAGATGCGTGTTCTCAGTCAGACGAGGGACCGTCTCCCCTCTCCCTTCCAGCCAGGGGTTCCGCGATCTCCGGACGCTCATGTCGTCATGATCCCGGTAAACGAGCACGGAATTCCGATTGATCAGGATGGTAATCGAATCGATGACAATACGATCATCGAGTGTGCATACGATACGGACACGGCTCGCTGGACTGTCGTGCGGACTCGCCACGATAAGACCCATCAGTATCGGGTTCTGGGTAAGCCCCAGTTCGGTAACGACATCAATGTCGCAGAGGCCATCTGGACCAACATTCACGTGCCGATTACGGAGCCCATGCTTCGAACCCTCTCGAGTGTCCCGCCCGACGATACCTTTGAGGATGACCTCTACTACCGCGACAACCTCGATGCTCGTGATCGTATCCTGCAGGATGTGTACGGATTTCACAATCGGATCAAGGATGATCTGTATCGCTCATCAATCAAGTCGGGCGATACTCTGCTCGAGCTCGGAGTTGGCCGAGCAGGTGATCTGTTGAAGTGGACCAGGTCAAAGCCGTCCCTGTTGGTTGGCATTGATACCTCGATGCCTAACCTCGTCTCTACACGCCAAGGAGCGTGTATTCGGTACATCAAGTACAAGCAGCAGCACCCGACTGAGTTCCTGCCTCCCGCTCTGTTCATTCAGGGCGACATGACGGAGCCGCTGGAGGAGAGTGAGAATCGCTATGCCAAGATCCTCATGGGTAAGGAGCCTGCGAATACGCCGTACCTAGAGAAGTTCTCAAACCTCAAGGAGTTCAATGTGATCTCGTGTCAGTTCGCAATTCACTATGCCTGCGAGTCCGAGGCAAAGTTCAAGGCGTTTGTGAAGAACCTTGTCGATCATGGCAAGGGTATCTTCTTCGGGACCTGTATGGATGGCGCATCCGTGTATGCTCTCCTAATGGGCAAGAAGTCACACACGTTCCGTGCGGATACGGGTACGGGGACAAATGCCGGAGCTGGGTATGAGTCTCAGGTGTTCGGTGAGTTTGTTAAGGACTACGACGATGCTGAGGGATGGACGGAGGAGTTTGGCCAGGCGATCTCGGTTCACCTTGAGAGCTTTGAGAAGCCCCAGCGAGAGTACCTTGTACCGTTTGCCAAGATGACGGAGATTCTCGCAGGCGCGGGCTATGAGCTTGTGGGAAGTAGTTTGTTCTCGGACATCTACGCAGAGCACCACACGGTAGTGCTGACACCCGAACACCAGTCCTTCTCGTTCCTCCATCGTAGCTTCGTGTTTCAGAAGGCCGAGAAGCCGAAGAAGAAGGAGGTGGAGGCGGTGGAGGTTCCAGTGGCAGCCGACGACGGCGATGCCGATGCCGAGGTGTCTGCCAAGGCCGAGAAGCCCAAGAAGAAGATCATCAAGAAGCCTGTGGAGAAGGGTCCTGAGCCCGTGCTCTTCTTTGGAGCCGATGAGGGTAAGGGGGAGTGGCGCATGTTCTCTAACATGTTCGAGTCCCCGATTCAGATGGACTCGATCACCTTCCCTACAGTCGAGCACTACTTCCAGTGGTCCAAGGCAAATAAGTTTGGAGATGGGGACATTGCTGCAAAGATCCTGAAGACGCCATCTGCCAAGGCCGTGAAGGCACTGGGTAAGAAGGTCAAGGAGTTCAAGAAGGATGAGTGGGATACTGCGAAGGATTCCATCATGGCAGCGGCGGTGAAGGCTAAGATCATGCAGCACCCTGAGATTCGCGACAAGCTCAAGACGACGGGCGTTCGTCCCATTGGTGAGGCATCCGCTCGTGACAAGTACTGGGGCATTGGAACCTCGGCCGAAACGTCCAAGGCCGCCGACCCTTCAAAGTGGCCAGGCAAGAATGTTCTGGGCAAGATCTTGATGGACATACGTAAGGAACTGGCCGAGTGAAGACTTGGCGACTAGTAATGAAGTACCCATTCATACTGTTCTTCCGCCATGAATCGTATTCCGAAATCGACACATTCCTCAATGAACATAAAGACAGCTTAGACTGTACGATCACCATCACGAGTGACACGAAAAAACTTTTTAATTCAAGTTATCAGTTACTCATCACCTATGGAAAGCAAGAAGAGTATCAGTGTATAGACGTCAGTCGCTTCCGATTTCGTTGGGTTCACTTCGAGACACTTACCGATCTTGCTGCTTTCAATCAAGGGACCAACTTTTGCTTTGTTCATAACGCTCTTGCATCCAGAGAGACAACACGTCCGGCCTTTTCAGTCTTCATCACATGCTATGATTCATATGAACGGTTTCGTCGTCCCTTTAACAGCTTGAAGAACCAGACCTTCCTTGACTGGGAATGCGTGGTCGTCGATGATTCGCCAGATGACAAGCATTTCGAGTTCCTGCGGGATCTGGTAAAGGATGAACCGCAGTTTCGAATCTATCGTCGCGCACAGAACAGCGGCAATATTGGTAATGTGAAGAACGAAGCAGCGAGCCTTTGCCGTGGGAAGTATATCCTTGAGCTCGATCACGACGATGAGATTCTACCCGACTGCCTTGGAGATGCCGTAAAGGTCTTTGAGAGTGACCCGGAGGTTGGATTCGTCTACATGGATTGCTGCCATCTCTACGAAAACGGTCAAGCACATTCATATGGTGATCTTTTTGGTCTTGGATATGCCGGGTATTATCGCCAGAAAGTCAGGGGCAGATGGGTCAACACGATTGCCCATCCCAATATCAACAATATCACGTGCTCTCACATTGTAGCGGTCCCAAACCATCCTCGTATCTGGAGACGAGAGACTCTGATGAAGATGGGAAACTATTCCGAGTTCCTGCCCATTTGCGATGACCTTGAGTTGCTTCTCCGCACGGTGGTTTCAACGAAGATGGCTCGCGTTCACAAGCTGGCCTACATCCAATACATGAACAATGATTCAAACAACTTCTCGCTCATTCGCAGCCAAGAGATCAATCGTCTATGCAGAAAAAACATTGTTCCACAAGCCTTTGCCGACTTCAAAGTGGATGAACGTATGCGCGAACTGGGTGCACATGAGGATCCGGAAGTGGATTGGTGGAAGAAACCCATCTGGAAACGGGAAGGGTTTGAATACAAGTACTGTAATAAGGTCATAAACCTCGACCATACGAAGCAATATGCTTACATTGGCTTCAAGACCTTTTGGGATCACAGGGAGAACATTCGTGTACTTCTTGAGAATCCAAAGAATGATGTGTTTGTATTGGACAATTCATCTACGAACGATGAGCTATGTGGAGTCATGGACCTACTAAAGCTCGATCGGATCAAGTGCTATTCGATGAAAGACTGTACTCTTGATCAGATGAGAACATACTTTATATTGATCTGTATGAGCTGTAGTGATTTTGAGATCACTGGTTCTTCCGATAATACTCCTCGTAGGACATCGTCTGAGCAGGAGGCTCAGCTACATTCGGCAGGAAGCGAGAATGAAGCTTCTGACCAATGATCGCCGTCGCCTGCTCGGGTGTCATCTGACCCTTCTCGATCTTCCGCTTCAGGGCCAGCATCTCAAAAAGAGTTGAATCTGTACGGTCCTCGGCATGCATCTGAAAAAGGGAAGGGTAGTTGTAGTAGAGGATCGCATTGTCCAGCTTGAGCTTCTCCTCGAACTCCTGCTTGTTTGCCTTGAGGCCTGCCCACTTCTTCTTAGACTCATCCATGTTCCGAAGCAGTGCCTGAATCTCCGTAGCTGACAAGTCTACATCATTGATTCCGCGACGCCCATCTTCAACCTCCCGAGGTGTAAGTTCACGTGCAGCCATTTATTATACTGCGAGTAGCGTCTTTAATTGCTTCATCAGATCCGCACACTCGTCATGATGCGTCATGCCTGTCAGAATCACCTGACCTGTCCGAAACACCTTTGCGATCCACTTCTTATCAGGAAAGTAGATCTTCACTGCGGGGTAAACGGCTGGCTCGTATACAGTGGTCACACCCTTCTTACGCAGATCTGCATAGAGCGAATCCCTTGACACGTTGGAAGAGTCACAGATCTTCGTCTTGTAGTTCATCAACACCACGCGCCTCACACCGGCACCCCACTCTCCGGTCACTGCATCGGGACAGTGTTCAATAATATGAGACTTGAGCATCGTCGTTACATCACGATCATACTTCTCATCCAGAACGCCCGTGATGTGAAACACGCCGTTCTGGAAGATCTTGACAGTGATCTCCTTGCGAAGAAGAGTACCATCGCCACTTGACATGGCAACCAGAGTAATTGAGTTATGTCCGAAACCGGTTGTTCGCTTTGGCGCCTCTGCCTTGACTCGCCGCTTGATCAGGTCGCGCTTTGACGATCCCCTCTTCAAAACACCCTGCTTTTCAATCTTGATGATGGAATCGGTCAGCGGAAGATTCTGAACGAGGGTGTCGGTGTTCAGTCGAGTCCCCATCGTGTACAGCACTACCATTGTTGTCAGTGTTGGTTGGTCCATGAAGTCTTCTCGTGTAAACCCAATCAATTTCGTTTTTCCAGGCGTGAGAGAAAGACAATGGAAAACGAGTGACAACGATACAATGAAAGTTTCGAAGAGCCTTTCGCAGAATGACTTCCTCGTGAGGAGTCAACATCCAGCCCTCAAGGTATCCAAACCAGATCGTACCTCCTTTTTGGTGTTCGACAATCGAAACTGCAGCATCTACAAAACCATTGTCAAGTAAAAGACCGGACAAGTCAAAACAATCCTCTGGCTTGGGGATAGGATATGTGTAGACAGACAACATACTTGTTTTGACAGAACGTCTTTAAGATACATTCACGTTAGGTTCTATGGTGTGGATACGCGTTGTGGAAGACTTCAGACCCATTGCGGCTGTGATCGAGCACGGACATCCACTAGCAAACGTAACCTTGATACACGTAGGACAGCAGATCGTCGCATAGCCACGGCCATACGACGTCTTCTGCTGCTGGATCTGAGCCAGGGTTCCCGTCGTATCGTTGGCAATCTTGTCATTGTACTCGGGCAGTGTCGTCGAAGACAGGCAGAGGTTCGTGATCTGAGCCGGTTTTCTGTTGGCAGGCATATGAGCCTGTGCCAGAGCCTGTCCCGCGGTGTACTCATTGTAGAGCGACGTATCCTGAACAGTGTGGCCGCCGCCCGAATAGAACTGGCTGTTGGGCATCGTGGCCGTCATGTTGAGAGTCGTAGAGCACGTGGGCGTAACCACGACAGTCTCCAGATTTCCAGATGCCGCCCGACGCTTGACAATCTCTGTATGGTGAGAGGCTGTAAGATGAGGACGAGTATCTGTATAGGTTGTCAGTCTCTGTTTGTAACGTCCGAGGTATTCGCTGCAAGACATTTACTCTTAAACAAGTAAAAATGCTTAGGATTCGTATTCCCAAGGTCTTTCATTGTGTGAGTGAAGAGTGTGACGAGTTTTCGTTTGACGAGAACCAAGAGTACTGTTCTCAGTGCTTAAACGCCCGGATGAGTAAAGAAGTGACGCCGGCAACACTCCCGGCTAAGCCCAAGGTCATTCATTGCGCGCCCCTCGGCCGATATCTTACTGCCTGGGGCAAGATAGACTAGCTCATCCTTCTCGGGGCGGCCATCTTGCTTGCGATACTTTGCCACAAGACCAAGGAAGCTCTTCCACTTGCCGGCGATAGGTAGATTACATGTATAGCAACGAATCGGAATAGGGAAATCCATAGAGTGTCCACTTGTTTAGAGTGATGGCATCCGTTTTTCTTGTCTGCCCGAAGAACAATGAGTATTCCGAAAGAATGGACCCTCGTGGTCCTCGTGGTCGCTGTTTTACTGGCTTTTGCATACCTGCTGAATTCTGGAACGCCCTTACAGAAAAAGATCGATCGGGACATTGCTAAGGTCAATTCCCGCTTCACACCCACGGAGAGTGTGGATGTGGCAATGGCAATGAAGATGATGCTCCATGATCCGCCCCGTATGTTAAATCCTCCTAGGGAGCCACCGCCTATGTTACTCTATCCACCCTCAGCTGAGGACCTTGAGCGTCTGAGCGGACCCTAGAAACTTTCCAGTGTGTAGAAAAATGAGCACACTCAAGAAGTGGTTACTCTTTCTGATTGTAGCGGTTGCGTTGTTTCATACGGTCGGTGGAAGTTTCGCCGATGTATTCGGAGGCGGAACATCGATGTTTACACCTGCTCACGGATGGAACGAGGGACTGATCTATATGCTACTGGCTCTTGTTGTCGCTGTAGCAATGAAGTAATCACCACATAATTTCGAGCTCCTGAACACTCCAGAACTCCGATGTGTTGTTCGGAAGCTGACGCCGAATGATGTAAGGCAACTTCCTCTCCTCGATCTCACGCTTTGCCACATTCCAAATGAACATTGGATCACTTGTCTTCATCCCCTTCAGGTCGACAAGTGGCTTGGCACCATCGGCGATTTGCTGCGCGCGTGTAGCAATCAGAGCTGTGTACTCATACTTGCTGAAATACGGCTGGGTCATTCGAGGCTGCTTGATCGTATCGGCAACCTCGCTGCGAAAGACAGGCTTGACCTCCGGATGAAGATCCATGTATTATACTTGCTGGTGGTTCTTTTATCCGTTTTACACCTCGCTACGCTCGTTCTATTCTCACGAGTAAACAAATATGCCCCTTCTCAAAACATCGACGTCCGATTACACTGCCTTCGTGAGAGCCAGTGCTCAGCTTCCTACGAACGGCAAGATCGTGAAGTCGACGATTACAACTCTTGCATCTAGCGTTGCAGTGAAGTCTGTTGCGATTGCCTCAGTGTCGTCTGCCAAGTCTGCCCCTTCAACTAGCATCGTCTCAATTGTCTCGCGGGCGACAACGAGGAACTCAAAATCTTCTGACAAGTAAGTAATGCCCACGCTCCCTGCTTCCGATTACACTTCATTCATCAAGGCCCAGGCGGCGTCTCTGGACTATCGTAATGGAAAAGTGCCCGTTCCTATTCAGCGGGTGACACAGCCATTCGCGTTTCAGTCGATTCTGAATGCTCAGCTTTTAGGCAGCCAGATCTCGACCCTTGTTACGCCGCTTAACACAACCATCCGAGGTACTGGTCGCGTCCGTCCTCACACCGGGAAAGGAAACGTAAATCATCCCCAGGCGTTATCCACCGTGTCGTTTCAGGGCACCGGGGCCGGACAGGGCTTCAACAAAAATGTTCAGGCCGGCGGCGCTCCCCTGACGGCTCTCAAGGGCGGCGTCGGAACCTACTGGCTTCCTCCCCACGTTGGTCTCGTGGATACGAAGATGACAGGCGCTCATGCCACAACGGTCACGGGTTCCACCATGACAAACAACCCGAACGGTAACATCAATCCCCATTAAACTACACCTACGGACCAGTAGCGCTCTGCTTCCATGTCGAATCACACACAGCACACTGATACATCCAGATCACATTCTTGACATCTAACTTGATGCCTACAATGTTGGACTCCTTACCTCGAGTTGTACACGTGATATTCGGACACCGCATGTTGGTAAACCTAGGCAGAGTAGGATCATGCTTCAGATACGGGTTGATTGAATACTGGATCGACGTATCTTGCAGGAGGTCGTGGTCGTACACCACAGGATTTCCACGGGTGATCTGTTCCTCGTAAGGACAGACGCGGCACTTGAGAAAGGCAGTCTTGTCCCGCTCCTCGATCGAGTACATCATGTTGTCACACTGGGTACAGAACTTCATTTGTGTCTCTCACTTCTTATCTATACTCACATTCATTTCCTGCGTTCAAAACGGAATGTCGCCAGCAAAGTTGTCTCATGGTAGTTACACAGGATGTCTACTTCCAAGCTTCTCCAGTTTCTCGACGGTACCGGCAACGATAAGGATAATGATAAGAAGCGTTTCGGCAGGAAGGCGGAGGGTGAGAAGTCTACACATACGTCCATGTCGGGCGGGAGCTGGGCTATTGGCGAGGACGAGATCGATGAGTTCTACCGGCTGTATTGTGACCACGTTCGCAACCACGGTCCACTTCATATGACAGAGAAGAGCACTCGCATTGGTGCTGTTAGGATTGATTTGGATTTCAAGTATAACGGTCGCCACGATGAACATCTTCACAAGCAGTCGCAGGTGATCGAGTTTGTCAAGGCCGTTATGGTTGAGGTCAAGAAGTATCTGGTAATCAGCGACAATGTTGAGATTTTCGTGAGCGAGAAGCCGGAACCGACGTATTATGCTGCCACCGAGAAGAAGCCCGAGTACTCCAAGTCTGGACTGCATATCGTCATGCCGACACTCAAGACGAATCGGTTCGTGGAGGAGGATATTCGTCGTACCCTGCTGAAGCGTATGCCCGAATTCTTCCCGGATCTTCCACTTGCGGACAAGTGGGAGAAGGTCTATGATCCCGACCCACTGTCACACACGAAGCCTTGGACCGTGCTGGGTTCCAAGAAGAAGGAGGGCACGCCGTATCAGATCAAGTACATTCTGGACTGGGGTCACGATACGGGCGATGTGAGTATCGACGAGAATGTTCCTGTTATACCCACTCCCGAGCTTCTGACGAAGATGTCGGTTCGGTCTCCCGAGTCTGCAGAGACAGAGATGACAAAGGACGCAAAGGATCGGTTTGCCAAGAAGGTAGAGGAGGAGCAGGTTCGAGCTTCTATGGGAGTACAGCGTGGTCGGTCTACGAATCGAGAGGAGGGAGCCAAGCAGTCTCGTGCTTCAACTCCCGAGCGGAATGCGTATCGGCAGCTGCTCACGGATGATCGTCTTGCCTACTTTCGTCGGCACGTGGATAACCTATCGAACTTCCGTTTCGAGACGTACGACGACTGGATCAAGGTCGGTATCTGTCTGAAGAATATCCATCCCGATTCTCTGGAGTCGGTGTTTCACGACTTCAGTAGCAAGTATGACAAGTACGATCCTCGAGAGGCCCAGTCCAAGTGGAACAGCTTCAGCTTCCGGACAGACGGTCCTGTGCTCTCGGAGAAGAGCCTGCGCGCCTGGTCTCGTATGGATAACCCGATTGAGTATGAGAAGATCGAAGAGGATAACCTGGACGAGCTGATCGTGGAGGCCGCTGGTTCTGCCACGGAGCACGATATGGCAAAGGTGGTCTACGCGATGTTTCGTGATGAGTTCAAGTGCTCGGACTATGGTCAGAACGAGTGGTATCGGTTCGTGGGCCATGTATGGAGGCTGACGAAGAAGGGCGTTGGTCTACTGGCTCAACTGTCAAACGATGTACGCCACCGGTTTCTCCGCAAGGAGAATGAGATCAGCCGAGCCATGGAGCAGCTCACTTGCTCGTGTGCCAGCAAGAAGGAGCCGAATCCCGAGTGCCAGTCATGTCGCATTGAGGCTCAGAAGAAGAAGTATGCAGCCATTCAGATTCAGTTGAAGAAGACGGCATTCAAGAAGAATGTGATGGAGGAGTGCCGTCTCCTCTTCCTGGATGAGGAGCTCTCGGTTCGACTGGACACGAACAAGAACCTGCTGGCGTTCAATAACGGTGTTCTGGATACAATGACCATGGAGTTCCGCGATGGAAAGGCAGATGACTACATGAGCTTCACGACGGGGTTGGACTACTATCCTGATCGCAAGTACACCGAGTATTCTTGCTGGGGCGAGCTTGATGCGTTCCTCACGGGTATTCTGCCCGATAGCGAGGTTCGGACGTACTCCATGGCTCACCTTGCGACCTGTATGGTCGGTGGCAACCCTGCTCAGAAGTTCCATATTCTGACAGGTTCGGGTTCTAACGGTAAGTCGATGTTGATGATCCTGATGGCAACCTGCCTGGGGATGTATGCGTGTAAGGCACCGATCACTCTGATTACCCAGGATCGTGGAAAGGCAGGCGTTGCGTCGCCTGAGCTGGTGCGTATGAAGGGAAAGCGGTTCGTCACAATGCAGGAGCCCGAGCAGGGCGCTAACATTAAGACGGGTCTGATGAAGGAGCTTTCCTCGTGCGAGAAGATCACAGCCCGCGATCTGTTTGCGGGGTCGAAGGAGATGATCGATATCGATGTCCAGGCTCACTTCCACTTGTCATGTAACGATAAGCCGAAGGTGGATGCCCAGGACGGTGGCACGTGGCGACGTCTGTGCGTCATCAACTTCCCCAACAAGTTCGTCGCCAATCCTACGAAGAGCAACGAGCTTCCGGAGGACAAGACGATTCAGATCAAGGTGGAGTCTACTGAGTGGGGCGAGTGTATGATGAACTACCTGATCTCCCTCTTCCGCGCGGGTCATGGATTCCGCAAGCTGATGGTTCCTACTAAGGTTCTGGAGTACACGAGTGACTACAAGGATGAGACGGACGTTGTCGGCCGCTTCATTCGTGAGTATGTTCATGAGTGGGAGGAGGGTGAGGAGAAGAAGGGGACTACGACGGGTGAGATGAATCGCGCGTTTCAGGACTGGAAGCGCGAGAACCAGTTCCACCAGGGCTCAACAAATGAGTTGCGTCTTCGTATTGAGAGCAATCCTGCGCACGGCAAGTTTCCTGGAAAGCAGGGGTGGACTACCTTCCGCTTCGGCCCCGTCTAGTGCTTCTGCCATTGCGACGCTTGTGCGTCCTGCGACCATGACGCTTGCGGCCGCCATACGGAGCCGGAGCCGGCGTCGTCGTCGTTGTCGGCGCCGTCGTTGTCGCCGGGACTCCATAATCAGGGGCAGCGGCAGGGGTAAACCAAGTCATAGGATTGTACCAGACCATTTATAACTTAACTGTATTTTTTACTACTGGCGGGCGGCACCGATCTTGGAGAGAACGTACACTCTCAGGAGGCCGACGGTGAACACGACGAGTCCGAACGAGATGACCAGGTTCACAAACGCGGAGAGTACGTCACCCACCTTGAACGTCGTGCCTCCAACCGTCACTACGAATGCGGAGACACCCTTGCCCGCGGCCGCGGCCGGAGACAGGAGCGGGGTAATGATGTCATCGGAGAGAGCCGTGAAGAACTTTCCAACCACACCTCCGAGGTAGAACGCTGCGGTGAGAATGATGATATCCCGTGTGTCAAGCATTTTTATTAAGGTGCGTATACTTTATTTCGTAAAGACAATGGACACCCGGTACTGGGGGCCGAGTGGATGGCAATTATTCCACCTGATCGCGTTCAACTCAGAGCATCCAGACGACGTATTGAACCAGATGAAAGACATCCTTCCTTGCAAGTTTTGTCGTGCCTCGACGACCGAGTTTGTTCACAAGCATCCGTTAAGGGGGGATCCAGGCAAGTGGCTCTACGAAATTCACAGTATGGTCAATCACAAGCTCCGGACTCAGTGTAAAGACGACCCTGCAGTGATCAATCCTGGGCCCGATCCTAGCTTTGAAGAGGTGAAAAAGAAGTACGATCACATGAAACCTCGTGGTGTTCCTGGCAGAGATTTTCTGTTCTCAATTGCCGCCAATTACCCTGACGAACCTGAACCCGAACAGATGGCCATTCAGCGAAACTTCATTCGTGCTCTTGGCGATGCGTATCCGTTCAAGGAATTACGATCGGTCTGGAAAACCCACGGTACACCCGAGCTGACCAACCGCAAGGCGTATATGAAGTGGATGTACGGGGTATTGTATGATCTTGCAAAGAAGACTCGGTCAAAAATACCCAGCTTTAAAGGATACGCCCACCATGTGGCTTATTATCGAAGTGGCTGCTCGAAGAAGACATACCATGGAAAAACATGTAGAAAGACCGGGGGTGGTCGCACCAAGGACCGTGATCATCGCAAGACATTCAGAGTTTCGCATGTGTCTCTACTCTAGTTCGTAACGTATCCCCTATCGACGACGTCGGCCTCCTCCCAATCGCAGCAGTGCCAGTCGTAGAAACCAGAGAAGCGATGGCGCTTACGCAGGTGTTTTGCGGTGAGATCGGGGCTCCTCATCTCTTCGGGATCCCCAAACAGTTCTCGCATCCGCATGAATGCCTCTTGCTCCGGGGAAAGGACGTCCCACGTTTCGTTCTCGAGTGCCCCCCTCATCAACCAGTTGCGATCGAACTTGGCAAATCGAATCGCGCATTCCACATCGTCGTCGTCGTCCTCGATATAGACGCACTCGAGGTGTGGTGGGTAGATCCGCTGGGCAGACCGAATCGCAAGTCCGCGAGACACCCTTGCCTCTCGGCGGATGCGCTCAATCTGGTCCTCGCGAATATAGATGTTCTTCATCCTCTTATACCTTGGGTCAGTGCTCGGGTCGGGTTGAGGAGGTTCAGGTTCCGCGAAGTCCATCCGACACATCGGACAGGTCTGGGCGCTCTGCATCCATGTTGTCATACACTTCAAGTGAAAGGTATGAGAACAAGAAAGCGTGCAGTTGTTGGTGTTGCTGGTTGCAGGTTCGTAGCAGATAGGACAGTCCATGTTACTTCTTGCGGTTTTTGTTGGCGACAAATCCATTTCGCGCGTGCTTGGCAGAGTACACGTCCGCCTTCTTTTCCTTAGCAGTCTTCTTGGTCTCGCGACGAGTCTTGGGTGGGTCCATGATTCCTAGTTTATTAGACTAAAAAACTCCGTTTTACTGGCGGCGACCACGACTGCGACGGCCACGACGGCTACGGCGACGACTACCGGCGGAGAGAGGGGCTCCATCCAGAGGGTCTGTCGGGCTCGCAGCACCCGCGCCCGAAAACGCCAGGTCGGAGCCCGCACCGAACGAGTTGAACGGCTGGACACCATCTCCGCCACCGCCGTACGTCTTCTTCGCCAGCTTCAGCACCTGGCCGAACTTCATACCCTTATGCGCCTTCATTGTCTTCTTGACGTGAACGAGCCACTTATTTCCACGCTTTCCACCTTCAGGCATTTATTACACCGGCAACAAAAGTTATTGTAGCCCCGAGGATTTTTCAACAAACCCAGGTTGGACGCGAGGCGCCTCAAACAAAATCCACTGGCATCCATATGCGAACGCAGTGTCTGGATTTACCTTGGACGACGCAAAGACGGGATCGGGCGCGACGATCGTTATACTAGAACGATTGTATGAAACGAGCTCACGCGCATCCCGAGGGTGAATGGCTTGGCCGTATGTAAGGTGACGAAGATGCGATTCAGTCCACGAGAGGTTAAGCATGTCGCCTAATTCAGTCCCCTGAATACCTCCTGAAACTAAAATGAGTTTGTCAGCCAGATAATCTATTTGAACAGCGTGAACATCTTTTATGTCCGTCAAGTTCTTACGGACCGTAGTCTTGAGAACCTGGGCGGCCTTATTCAGGGTGACACTGTTTGTCACGTGAGGAACAATGGACAGAATAAATGGATCCTTGCTAGGAAATGCCTGGATTAACGCCACACAGACCTCGTCGAATGTCCAGTATTCGTATGCATAATCATAGCTGGGATCTATGTCCTTCTTCGCCACAATCGGTTTCCCATTCTCATCGGCGTAGAGGTGGACTTCCAATAGACGATATCCACTGGCTACCGTTTCAGATGGATCGGCATACACCTTGCCCGAGCAATGGTAATCGCAGAGTCGCTTGCGAGAGAGTATTTCAGGCTGTTTCCCGTCAGTCCAAATTGTGTAGCCAAGTACGGCGAGCAACCCTACACCAATGACAGCTTCCATTGTTTCTTCTTTGGTATTTTAAACCACAAATCACGCCACCAATTCATAACGTCGTCGCCGACCTTGTCTTCCATGGGGATACCCAGCAAGCAGGCATAGTGGAAATACAAGCAGTACATTCCACATTCAGAATCCTTGAACTGGTGACGAGTGGCATTGTACGTCATCTTCATTGGCTTGGCGTGGATGTGCGTTTCATCCCATTGTTCCTTCCACCGTTTCATGAGAACCTGAATCTCCTTCTCGGGCGAATGAGCATAGGAATCAAAGTACGTCACGCGAGGGAATTCGAGTTCGGGACGAATATCGCAAAACAGGGCAATCCAGTGCTCGCCCGGTCCATCGTGAGGATCCGTGTTGAACACAATACCAATTCGGTGGTGGCCTTTCTTATACAACTCAGGTAGCTTCACGCTGCACAGTGTCGAAACAATACACTTGTTGGTCTCATTTTTAAGATCAAAGTCAATCGGAATACAACCGACGAAACAATAATCAGCAAAGATCTCCTCGTAGCTCTTCTCTACAGCATCAATGTCATCAGACGATAACCACTCTGTGCGCTTTAATGTCCATTCCTTCGGAGCCTTCGGACGTCTCAGCATGGATGAGATAATACACTCTGACGCTCCAGTCGAACACTTTTCACGAAACCGATCGCGTATACTCGACCATACAGTTTCCAAGTCCCCGTCGGGGATTGGACCTTCGTTCTTATGTTCCTTGTTGTAGACCTTTCGAAGATTGTCGATTTCCTCCTTGTCAAGCCAGGACATCCTTGTTCAAAACGGATAGTTTATTGTCCACCTCTTGGACAATCAATGGATGCTCTTAAGTCAGTTCTCACTCGCTATGTTGACATCAGCAAGCGCATCGGCGAGGCCAATCAGCACGTGAACGATCTTCGCGATCATCGTCGGACAGTTGAGCTTGATCTCGCAGCTCTCTATGGGAATTCTCGCGAACAGCTGCCCGATACGATCGAGCTGAAGAGTTCGGAGATGATCTTTAAGGTGAAGCGACCCAACGAGTGGAAGAAGGGTTGGTCGCTTTCGAAGAAGGAGTTGAAGGGGTATTTGCTAGAGATCCTGCCCGAGCACGGTGAGGATCTTATGAAGGAGATTGAGCGGAGACAGGAGGCCAAGATGGTGGAGACTGATTTCGGTTTCGAGTTGAAGGCGAAGAACTAAGGTTGTCTTCAATTTCCTTGAGTGTCGTTTGTAGTTCCAGAATGTATCGCTTTGCTTGGACCAGGTTCTCGTGAGGTAAAAACCCACTCTGGATCCGCATTACATTGCAGACGAATGAAGCATTCGTACTCAAAACTCGCGAAGCCAGAGTGACCATAGGCTTCACCATCAACGTGATATGAATATCACCAACACAATATTTTTAAATACCATCGTCCATGCGACCCATAAAGTACCATCGCATGCGCCTCTCTACATCCCGATTCAATAATTCAAATACACCGCTCCAGTTCGGACGTATAATCTTGCGAATATCCTTGATGTCGTTCACAATTTCATGACGATCTACATATCTTCTGTTCGCCGTGATACCGTGGAACAGGTGATACACCTTGCCGGGAACACACGTGATTGTCGGCCTCGGCGTCTCTTTTTTGTATTCATCAAATGACGGCTTGAATGCAGGCTTTAGGTAATTGCCCTTGAAATCAACACCAAGCCACGCAGCAACGGACAGAGTGTCTCCGCTTCCCGTGATGCCATACTCGTAAAACCCATACGTGCGAAACCACTTGCGTTGAAAAGCCCATGCGAACCCAGGGTGAAGCATGGAATCGTAGGGTTTGGTCCTGTCCATGAAGACGGCCGATTTTCTCTCTTGAAGTGCTTTCGTATATGTGATGTCCATCCATACTGCAGAGCTAAACGGCTGGACTACATTGTGTTGATTCAGTGATTCAGATACAGTGTAATACCAGTTTGGATTACCAAAGACGAGGTCGGCGTCCATGAACAGAAGCTTAGAGTACCACCACGAAACCTTCTGTTCAATCAGACGACAAAGCTGTTCCTTGTTAAACATGCAGGTCCTTGCGCGAACTACAAAAGCCTCGGAGAGTTCAGGATCCCCACTACCATACACAAGTTCCAGTGTATAGAATGGGATTCCGGCACACTTCATCTTCTCCACCGTGTAGAGGTAGTTCATCACCATTCGCTTCGACTTGGCAGGGTTAAAGAATACAAAGCATACGGCCATGTCTTTCACCAGTGGCGCAAAGTACCGTATATCCGTTACATTAGGAACAGATGGAGGCGACTGAACGACGGGAAGGGATGGTGGAACGATAACGGTTGTTAGTGTCATTGTTAGAAAACGGATAAAAAGACCACAGGAGTAACTATGTCAATGGACCTTTACTCACCCTACAACCCTCGCAACCGAGCCTTCAAGGAGTCTGATATCCATCGGATCCTTCATCGTTACGGTCTTCATCACTACCGAGTTTCCAATCCCAAGATCTTCCAGACGGCCATGGTCCACACGACCTATGTCCGTCGACTTGAATACACTACACCCGATGGGCGACCTGCTAGCCTGTCCCCATGTCCTTCAGGGGTGATGCCCTTGCAAGATGCTTCCTACGAGTGCCTAGAGTTTGAGGGCGACTCAGTCTTGGGCGTCTGTATTGCTACCTATCTGCGCAAGAAGTACCCTGAGAAGAAGCAGGGGTTTCTGACCGATGCCCGCAAGGAACTTGTGAACAACGACCGCATCGGCCATCTTTCACAGCTTATCGGACTCGACGTATTCTACGTAATCTCTCGTCACAATGAAGAGTCTGTTGCCATCAATGGACGCAACAACATTCAGAAGCTAGGCGATGTATTTGAGTCGTTCATCGGGGCTCTGTGGTCAGATTGTGGTAACCGGTTCAACATTGTCTATACGTTCGTGACGACGGTCATGGAGACTCACCTTGACATTGAAGAGATCGTAAACACGGTCACCAATTACAAGGACGTCTTTCAAAAGTATTGTCAACGAGAGTGGAAGATCACGCCTACATACGAAATGAGAAGCAATGACCCTCAGAAGAATGAGATCGTCGTTGCTGTCATTGTGAGTGGAAAAGTCTATGGGATTGGAGTAGGATCAACTCGTAAGAAGGCTGAGCAGTTAGCAGCAAAGGAGTCGCTCACCAAGGTCGATCACGTGCCCATCTGATCAAGAAAACGTTTCTCAAACTGGGGATATGTAGTAAGCAAAGTTGCAGATTCTCCCATATTGGCGGCACGCTTTGTCTCGGACTCACGGCGGCGCGCCACCGCCGCCGCGTCTCCAATACGTGCATCTATCTTGATCTTTGCATTCAACGACTTTATATTCTCAAGAACTTCCACGAATCTTCTATATGCTTCCTCCTCCTCCCCTCCACCGCCTTTCAGTTTCTTCTGCGTCGTGACCCTGGCAGGCTTACGACACTGAAACTTCTTGAGTGTCCTTCCCTTTGTCTGCAGGACCGATTTGACGCAGATCGCAATCGCACCCTTTTCCTTTGTGGATCCCTGACGAGCCTTGATTGTCTTGCGAACAGCCTTGATACAGCGACAGAACTTACGTGTCTGTCCGCCTCCCATTATCTCGTTGTAGTAAACGCAGAAGAATATATCCTCGCAAAGAATAAACATAAATGGGTGGAGGTCTTCTTCAGCTCGTCGCATATGGCGCTCAGGATGCATACATCTCTGGAAATCCTCACATCACCTTCTGGAAGGTACTCTACAAGCGGCATACCAATTTCGCCATGGAGGCCTTCCGTGTGAACTTCACAGGTGCTCCGGCGTGGGGTCAGCGCATGGTCGCCGTAGTCAGCCGCAATGCTGATCTGATCTACAAGACCTACCTCCAGGTTGTCCTGCCGGATACGTCGGCGACATCAGTTCCTTCCGGCGCAGTCACATGGACAGGTGATGCCAACCGCCGTCTCGGATACGCTCTGCTGAAGAAGATTGAAGTGGAGATTGGTGGTCAGATCATCGATACTCACTATGGTGAGTGGCTCTTCCTCTGGGAGAACCTGACGGCCAACTACGACACCTCCGTCAAGCTGGATTCCATGGTGGGTGGAAACATCTCCGGAACGGTTACGACGCAGAATTCTTGCGGTGGTCGTCCGGGCGTCCTCTACATCCCTCTCCAGTTCTGGTTCTGCCGCAACCCTGGACTGGCTCTGCCCCTCATCGCCCTTCAGTACCATGAGGTTCGCCTGAACTTTTACATGGCGGCTGCTACGGACCTTGTCTCGTCCACCGGCTACTCGAGTGTCGCTGCCGCCGCGGCTAACCTCCCTCAGATCAAGGAGATGTCGCTCTATGTTGACTATATCTACCTGGATGTTGAGGAGCGCCGCCGCTTTGCTCAGCAGTCTCACGAGTACCTGATTGACCAGCTCCAGTATGGCATGCCCCAGACGATCACGAGCGCGGCTGCCCGTATCGACCTGACGCTGAACCACCCGGTCAAGGAGCTGGTGTGGGTCTTCCAGGATACTCGTAAGACAGACTGCTCCAGTGATCTGACCGCATCGGTTGGATACACACAGCCGTTCAGTTACGATGACATCGTGGGCAAGTGCCGTCTCCAGATCAATGGACAGGATCGTTTCGACGAGCGGTACGGTGACTATTTCTGGAAGGTTCAGCCGTACCAGCACCACTCGGGTGGCGGGTTCTGGCCGACTCGCAATCACCTCAACAACCAGATGAACACGTCCGGTGCTTTTGCGGCGAACACGTCTCCGCAGTCCAGCTTCAACGGTTTCGTGGTTAACGGCAATGTGCTCGTGGTGACGACCACACCCACTGGAAACATCATCACTGATAACATGCTGATCACGGGTGCCAACTTTGTCCCTGGTACAACGATCATTGCGAATGGATCTGCCGCGACTATCAACGGAAGCTCGTATGCGGCAGGCGTTGGTGGTCAGGGCACCTACGTCCTGAGTGTGAGCCAGCCGCCCACAGTTGCGAGCACATCGGGTACGGCTCAGACCATCTATGGTGTTGCCCAGGATGCCACCTACCCGACGACATACAACCCGATCAACGTCTACTCGTTTGCTCTCCAGCCCGAGGAGCACCAGCCGTCTGGAACGTGTAACTTCTCCCGCATCGATACCACAACCCTGGTGTTCGACAGCATCGTGGTCAACGGTGTTCCTCGCCCGTCCAAGTCTACGCCGTTCACGTTCCGCGTATATGCCGTCAACTACAACATTCTGCGTATCATGAGCGGCATGGGTGGACTGGCCTACAGCAACTAGACCCGCGTATTAGGACTACACTCACCAATTCCTAGTGTCTGTTGCATCATAATCGGAGCAGGATGCCCAGCACCCGCACACTTTTCGTGTTCATGGCCGAGGATATGACCCATCTCGTGCGAGATGATATACTGGCGATACTCGTACAGAGACAGTTTACTTTTAGGACCTCCAAGTGTCCAGAGAACTGAGTTAACTCTCAAGTGTCTTCCACCTAACTCAGCACAGTTTAGTTTCGGATCACAACCCGCTGTCCGCAACCCTGCTGGAGACGACATGTGGATAACCACATCTGTCTGACCTGTTTCTTTCAATACAAAATCATATCCCTTGCTACTCCATCCATGTGGATCAGCAAGGTATATCTGTACATCCCGAGTGAATTCCTTCAGTGGAAACTTCACATCTGGATCGATGACTACGCAGAATGTGACTACCTTCATTGAAAATGAATTAGGTTTTTAATATTCATCTCAGACAGGGAGAATGCCTCGTTGCGACTTTTGTAAGAAGAAGACACACCTCGAGTTCAAGTGCACCTGCAGTGAAAAAGTATTTTGTGTGAAGTGTCGGACCACCGAGATTCACAGATGTGACATCAAGTTTGAGAAGCCCAAGTTAGAGAAGGTTGTGAGAGAGAAGGTTGAGAAGATTACCTGATCGCCTCGCACTCGTAGAGAGGCGGCATGTTGTTCGCCGGGGGCTCCAGGTACTTCAGGAAGGCATTCATGATCTTTGCCTTCCGCTTGTGGTCCATCCCCGCAAAGTCCATGACGGACGCCACGATCCCCCCGTCCCACGTGATCTCGGTCGAAAGGTAGATCGTGTCCGTGTTCCTGTCCGTGAAGACAACGAACCACCTCGGCTCGTTGATCGCCTGATGGTAGGATGCAGTCATGTTGTAGTTGAGCTCGTTGATTGCGTTGTTGGCAGCCTCGAGGAAGTTCATCTTGTCACTGAAGTCTATCTTCTAGTGAAAAACAAATCCATTTTGTAGATAAATGCACGTGTTCATCGAAGCGATCTTAGTTGGTGTCTTTTTCCTACCAATCTTCTGGGCTACGGAGAAACTGGGACTGAGTAAGTGGGTGACGCTCTTTCTTGCTGGTGTCTTTTTTCATCTCCTCGCAGAGGTTACGGGTGTGAACAAGGCATACCTGATGGCTCACCAGTGAGACCCTGCTGATGCCCCATCTATGCGTGGTGCAGTGACAATCACCTCGTTAACCTGATAATACAAGTCCTCAATAACCTCATAGTGTCCAATACGCTCTCCACACAGGAAACCGATGAAGCGGTCGATCTTCGACTCTTCATCGCTTGAGCCCCTCACCGTCACAGCAAAGAAGCACATGGCCTCTCCAACGGTCAAGATAATTGGGGTCACCTGCTGTGAGGTTTGAGCGATAACATGACGGTAGATCCCGCGCCCCGGGTCGTCAAATGGCAGACACGTATTCACCGCATGGTTGAGTGAGTCGAGACTGAACGGCTTGATGCGAATTGTTTCAATGCTGGTATCCATCCTGAGTTGGATTGTCTTGCTGATCGGAAATCCATTTCGTCCAAAACGGATTTGTTCGGTCCAGAAAAACTAGAAAGCCCCTGCTAAGATGTCTTCTCTCTCTTCTCTTCGCTCCCAACTCTACAACCACTCTTCTCCCCGCACCTGCTCCGGATGGTCGTGCATGTGCATGTTCCCATTCGGATTCGGAGGCAGCCGGGTCAACATCTGCTTCATCTACGGGCCCAACGCCATGGCCACACCCCTTGACATCAAGAATTGGCAGGAGCTTCGGAACGCGAGGTTCCGCCGCGCCTTCCAGAAGACGCTGAGCGACAACATGCGCATCAAGACCAAGCACGCCTTGGCCAAGATGAAGCGGAACGTCGACCAGCAGCTCGACGACGAGTACTGGGCCACGAACTCGGTGTTCACGGACACTCGCGAGCGCGAACGCGAGGAGGAGAACGAGTTCAACCGCCTCCGGTGGTACAACGAGTGGCGCGACGAGTCCCTCGCTTCATCTGTCCGCAGCATCCAGTTCCTCCGCGAGTAAACAACCACCAACCCACCAGTAAAAAAATATATTTTTTTTGTGTTCTGAGCTTCTCAGCCCGTTTACTCGGAGTCCTCATCGATCTCGAAGCGG